>Ga0209713_10000154_pt1 | contig 37841 bp, 19 predicted proteins | sample ArcOceMetagenome_3_FD_187444 | JGI IMG/M metagenome (GOLD analysis project Ga0209713, IMG submission 187444) | Marine eukaryotic phytoplankton communities from Arctic Ocean - Arctic Ocean- Svalbard ARC20M Metagenome (SPAdes) (version 2) | ecosystem: Environmental > Aquatic > Marine > Oceanic...
CTCCAAAGTTTTCGGCACCAAAGCCCTGACGTGACCGCCGAAGCTCAGTCGCCATGGGGAAGACGCCCGCGCAGCAGAACCGCCTCAAGGCGAAGCAGTCGGGTATGAGCCACGAATCCGTCAGGGATCAGGAGGCCAAGGACATCCGCGAGCAGAAGAGGCTCGCGAACAAGGACGTCAACTTCGGCCGCGAGAAGGGCCTCCACACGAGGGACGCGGTGATGAAGCAGAGGCTCAAGGACATGAACGACCCGACCACCGAGCTCGGCAAGGCCACCGCGAGGGCCGCCAGGAAGGCCGCCAAGGAGGCCGAGGAGTTCCTGCTGCGCACCAAGGGCATCAGCATCAAGCAGAAGGAAGTCCCCGAGGGCGTCGACCCGAAGACGATCTTGTGCGAGTACTTCCGCTACAGCTGCTGCGCCAAGACGGCGGAGAAGTGCAAGTTCGCGCACGACCTCAACATCGGCCAGAAGATCCGCGAGGGCAACGCGGGCTCCGCCAAGAGGAACCTGTACGACAACGACGAGGCTGACGAGGGCGACACCATGGAGCTGTGGGATCAGGACAAGCTCGAGTCCGTCATCGCCAAGAAGCACAGCTCCGAGAAGACCCAGTCCAACGCCACCCAGATCATCTGCAAGCACTTCCTCGACGCGGTGGAGACCCGCAAGTACGGCTGGTTCTGGGCCTGCCCCGGCGGCGACGACTGCAAGTACAAGCACAAGCTCCCCAAGGATTACGTCTTCAAGTCTGACCTGGTGGCGATGATGCGAGCCGCCGCTTTGAACAAGAAGTCGGACCAAGACGAGCTTCGCGAGGAGCTCGAGAAGCTCAAGGACGGTCCGAAGACACCGGTGACCCTCGACGTGTTCCTCGAGTGGAAGACCAAGAAAGTCGAGGGCAAGAAGGCCAAGGCTGACGCGGAGCGCGCGGAACGCCAGAAGAAGGGCCAGTTCACGGGCAGGGAGCTCTGCGAGAGCAACGAGGCCAAGGGCGACGAGGGCTCCGAGGCTGACGACGCCGAGTTCAAGGAGCTCCTCAGGCTCAAGAAGCTCGCCGATGAGGAGGCGGAGGCGCGCGTCGCCGCGGAGGCTGCCGCCGCGCTCGAGAAGGCCAAATCCAGCGGCTTGGAGTACGGCTACTCGGAGTTTGAAGAACCCGTGGGCATCTCCACCGAGGAACTCGAGAACAACAAGCCCCAGGACGAGGCCGAGTCGGACTACTCCGACGAGGAGGAGGCCGGTGAGCCGGAGATCGACGACGACGGCAAACCCAAGGCTGTCATCAAGCGCCCCATCGGCAGGAAGAAGAAGGAGGCCGAAGCCGAGGCTGAGGAGGAGGAGGAGGAAGAGGGCAACTCCGCCGAGCCCGGCAAGCCCAGAAAGGCCGGCGGCGGCGGTGGCTTCGTCCCCAAGAAGCTCGCCGGCTCCGAGTTCGAGGAGAGGGAGAGGATCGATAAGAAGGACAGGGACCCCAACAAGCTCGAGGAGATCCTCGGCGCCGATAAGGCTGCGAAGATTGACGAGTCCCAGCTCGACCCCAAGGAGCTCGGCCGGTTACTCGCTGAGAAGAAGGCGAAGGAGGACGCGGAGGCGTCGGCGCTCGTCGACAAGGTGGCCGCCGAGAAGGCCGAGAAGGAGGCCAGGAAGGCGGCCAAGAAGCTCGAGAAGGAGAAGGAGCGCGCCGCCAAGAAGGCTGAGAAGGATAAGAAGTCGGGCAAGAAGACGAAGGGTGAGGATGAGATCACCACCCTCGAGGAGGCCATGAAGGGCGTCTCAGTCGCGGCGCAGGACGCCGCCGTCGCCGCGTCCGGCGCGCTCACCAAGAGCGCCCTCAAGCGCACCGTCACCGGCAACCTCGCCTCCCGCCCGACGTCTCGCGATATCAAGATTGACAACTTCTCCATGGGCATGAACGGGCGCCAGCTCATCGACGACTGCGAGATTGAGATCACCATCGGTCGCCGCTACGGCCTCCTCGGCCAGAACGGCTGCGGCAAGACCAACTTCCTCGAGTGCCTCGCCCTGCGCGAGGTGCCCATCCCCGACCACATCGACCTCTACCACCTTCGCGAGGAGGCTGAGCCCACGGACAGGTCCGCTATCCAGACCGTCGTGGACGAGCTCGTGAACGAGATGGACCGCCTTCAGAAGCTTGAGGAGTACATCATGGAAAACTTTGGCCCCGAGGACGAGCGCCTGGAGGCCATCTACGAGAGGCTCGACGAGATCGATCCCAACACCTTCGAGTCCAGGGCCTCCGAGCTCCTCCACGCCCTCGGGTTCACGCAGATGATGATCCACAGGCCCACCAAGGACATGTCCGGAGGCTGGCGCATGCGCGTCGCGCTCGCCAAGGCGCTCTTCGCCGAGCCCACGCTGTTGCTTCTCGACGAGCCCACCAACCACCTCGACCTTGAGGCGTGCGTGTGGCTCGAGGGGTACCTGGCCAAGTACAAGAAGTGCCTCATCCTCGTGAGCCACTCCCAGGACTTCCTCAACGGCGTGTGCACCCACATCATCTGGATGACCCAGGGCAAGCTCACCTACTACACCGGCAACTACGACACCTACCAGAAGACTGTCCGCGACGACGAGGTCGTGCAGCAGAAGAAGTACGAGAAGGAGCAGGCGGACATCAAGCACCTGAAGGAGTTCATCGCCTCGTGCGGGACCTACGCCAACGCGCGCAAGCAGGCGGAGTCCAAGCAGAAGATCATCGACAAGATGGTCGCCGCGGGTCTCACCCCGCCCGTCGCCAAGGAGTCAACCTTCAAGTTCAACTTTCCGGATTGCGCCAAGGTTCCCCCGCCCGTGCTCCCCTTCGACAACGTGTCCTTCGCCTACAACGGCAAGAAGGAGATGTACCTGTACGAGGACCTGGACTTTGGCGTCGACTGCGACACCCGCATCGCGCTCGTCGGTCCCAACGGAGCCGGTAAGTCCACCCTGCTCAAGCTCATGACTGGCGAGCTCACCCCGACCAAGGGCAGCGTGACCCGCCACCCCTCCCTCGTCATCGGCAAGTACCACCAGCACTCCGTCGATGTGCTGGACAAGAGCATGACCGTGCTGGATTTCTTCATGGCCACCTACCCGAACACCATGACGTTCAAGAGGGACTTTGACGAGTGGCGCGGCTACCTCGGGCGATACGGCGTCTCTGGCAAGATGCAGACCACCCTCATCGGTGAGCTGTCCGAGGGTCAGCAGTCCCGCCTGGTGTTCGCCATGATCTGCATGGGCAAGCCCAACCTGTTGCTGCTGGACGAGCCCACGAACCACTTGGACTTGGAGTGCATCGACACTTTGGCGGACGCCATCAAGAAGTACAACGGCGGCGTGGTGCTGGTGTCGCACGACTTCAGGCTCATCGACCAGGTGGCGGAGCAGATCTGGGTGTGCGAGGACAAGACCGTGCGGCTGTGGAACAAGGACATCCGCGCGTACAAGAAGCACCTCACGCAAAAGGCGGAGAAGGAGGCGGCGGCGAAGAAGATCTAATTGTCGATCTTCACACCATTATTTGAAGGGGTTCCTCCTGGAAGGCGGAAGAACCCCTGCACTTTGCAAAGCGCGTAGAGAACCGAGGGGCAGCGTGAGACAACCTCCCCTCATCGGTGAATTGATACACAATACTAACGTCGTTACTAAGCCTTCCCAAGCGTCAAGATCTTGAATATCTTCAACGCGACGTAGTCCGCCAAGCCCAGGACCAGCACGAAGAACACCAGCGAGAACATGACGATGATCGCATCTTTCAAAGTCGTCGTCCAGGTCTTCGGGCTGAAGAACCCGTGCCTCGGCCATCGCAGCAGGGGAATGGCCTTGAGCTGGTTGACGAACTGTCGCGATAACCATCCCAGGATGCCGCTCCCACCTCCGCCCTGGGGCGCCATCGCGCCTCCCCCGGCCCCCGTCGCCACCGCGCGCGTCGTCGACCCGACAGCCCTCCTCCTCCTGATCTCCGGGGGCCTCAGCCAGACAGCCCCGCTCGAGGTGAATGCCTCCTTAGCGGGAACGCCCGCTGCTCGCCTCGGCCGCTCGGTACGACCGCTAACGGACGCGAGGCACGTCGTCCTCGTCGTCCCATTGCCGGTCAAGCAATGCTGCATGCTGCCCCGCGCGTAGGGTTCTGCCAGTCAAAAAGTGTAAACCCTCCTCACTCCTCACTTCGCGCTGCGCAGAACCGAGTGCGATGTCGACGTGGAGGGTGTTGTCATGCGCGCTCGTCGCTCTGGCGGCCATCGTGGCGATCGCCGACGCCGCGGATCCCGTCAAACTGGACCTGAACGACCTGCTGGGTAACATGGGAGGCGCGCAGGGTGGCGGTGGCGGTGACTCGGTGTGCCCTGCGGGTCAACATCACGCCCCGACGGAGGACGAGACGTACAAGTTCGATTTGAACGGATGCGGGCCGAAAGGGATGCAGATAAAGGAACCATACGGTCTCTATCGCTGCTGCAACAACCACGACCTCTGCTTCGCCACCTGCGGCACGTCCCAGGCCTTCTGCGAGGATTTCTTCACCAGGTGCATGTCGAAGCAGTGCCGATCGTTCGGCGCCGGCGAACGGAGGGAGGCCTGCCAGAAGCAGGCTGATGGCATGAGCGGCATGACCAAGATGTTCGGCGGCGGGTTCCACCTCACCTCGCAGCGCTCTGATCCCGAGCGGGGCAAGCAGGGCGCGTGCGATTGCTATCTCCCGGAGGATGCGGAGGCTCGATGGCTCCAGACGCTCACCGACTTTTACGCACAGCACGCCGCCATGGAGCGGGACGTCGCGATGAGCAAGGCTGAGGACGTGATGTCAAAATACAAGGGACACGCGCGGGGCGAGGCGTACTTTAAGATGATCAGAAAGTACGGCAACTCGACCAAGGAGCACATGTTCATCTGGGACGAGGTCAAAAGTGATCTGTGAGTCGACTAACTGTAGCTAAAAGTATAAGAGTCTAGGACGAGCTTTCTACCGCGACAGGTTAGCTACACGTACAAGTATGCATACACAAAGGATACACGCGGGCGTGAGCCTGCTAGGGTTGGCTATGAGTTACAAAGAATGGGGTCGGCGTCTCCTTCCCAGCCGTCACGGTTTCCTCGCCGCGAGCATCACGAAGCACTTGTCCTCCTTGACAATCTCAACCCCCTTGAGCCCGGCTTTCTGCAGCATGGCCACCACCGACGCGGTGTCCCAGAACGGTGTGTTCATCGTCCTCACATCGTCGTCGTACGACTCGGCGTCGGTGCACTCGTTCCCCTTGACGTACTTCTCCCGAATGGGAGGCGCCAGGACCACCGTGGAGGTGACAAACACTCCGCCGGGCTTGAGGATCCTCTCAACCTCCCTCAGCCCGTCCATCGGGTCCGGCCAGCAGTGCGCCCCCGCGCTGCAGTGCACCGCATCCACGGACGAATCCCTGAACGGCATCGCGGTCACGTCCGCCCTCACCGCGGCGAAGTTTGGCAACGGCGCCGCGTCAGGTTCGGGCCTAATCGTGGATCTGGCCGAAACCGCGTCGAGCTGCTCCGCGGCGCGTCGCGTCATGGCCTCGCTGACGTCGGACGCGACGAGGATCTCGTACCCGCGGAGGCCCGACGCGAGCCGTGTGGTGATGATCCCCGGGCCGCAGGAGAGGTCGAGGCAGATCCGTCCATCCGAGGACTCCCCCTCCGGTCGGTTAATCTTGACCAGCGCGAGCGCCGCTTCTGCGTCGGCGCCCGGGTAGCCGAGCGCGCGGAAGAGCTGGCGGTAGCCCTTGTCGTAGATGTAGGCGCCGATCTTGGTCTCGAACGGGCTCTTGTTCTCGTTCTCCTGGCCCTCCACGGGCATGAGATCCACCACGGCGATGGGCATGTTGCTGGCGAGCGCGCTCGCTTTTTGCCAAGCCTCCTGCCAGGTCGCGACGCGCTCGGCGGCCCACGGGAGGAGCGGGGGGAGGGTGGAGCCGAGGTCGGTGACGGTCGCCCACGCACGGCGGCTGAGCGCCCACGTGGAGATGTCGCGGCCTCGAACATGCGGTTCGCTCGGGCCCCCGAGGTCCGCCTGGCAGGTTGTCAGATTCGTTCCCCGATTACGACGAGCCCGGGCATTTCGCGCGGGGACCGCAACCGCGGTGCGCTCCGCGGCGAGGGCGTTCCGAAGCGTCCGGCGCTGCGTGAGGGCGCGTGGCGGCGCGATACTCGCGCAGGCCGCGCCGCTCATGGTTGGATGAGCGTCTTCCGAGGAGCGTGTTCCGTTGAGGACTCGTCTCCCGTTGTGAGGGCCTCGGCGAGACAACTTGCTGGGCCAATAAGAAGCCTGGATTTGGAGATTCTCAGAGATATTTTGATTGGGAAGTGTAAACCAAGAACCGTTGGGTTGTCACACCGTCGTTTCGGCAAAACCGAGACGACTTGTTCTCACGCGCGCTTTCATGAGCGCCAAATTTTAGGCCGTTTTGACGTTTTGACGCGACGCCAGAGTTTACGCGTTTTGAGTCAGCAGACGAGCAGCCGCCTCTCCACAGCCCACGCGCTCGCTCGCACGCGCTCGTATCGTTCACAGTATCGAACGGAACGATGGGCCCTCCCAACGAGGATCTGCTGCCGGATGACCTGGATGACCTCGTGCACGACGCGCTGGTCCGCGCCGGCCTCCCCACAAAATGCTATCGGATTTACGAGGAGGCGATCGTGGTCCAGAGGAAGGGTGGAGTCATCGTGGTGCCGGTGGCGGTGCGCACCATCGAGGCCCCGCCCACGGACGAGGAGGCGCCGCACGCGTACGATACCCACCTCGTCATCAAGCACGTCGACCTCAACAACTGGGACTTCAAGAACGACGGCACCGCGCGCGAGCGCACGCGCGAATCCTTCGCGAAGGAGTGCGCCTTCTACCGCGACGTCGTCGCCGCGTCGAGGGCGTCGAGAGGGGGACGGAACGAGGTCGTCACCCGGGCGTTCGACCCCATCAACGGATGGGGCATGGCGCAGATGGAGACCGGCGCGGACGGATGGGCCGTTCCCACTGCGCACCTCGTCGAAGGGGACGAGACGAGCGACGTCTTCACGCTCGTCATGGCTGACGCGATGGGCAAGCGGGGCGGAAAGGGAAAAGAGTTTGGCCCCGCGCCTTCCTCCCCGCACGCGCACCGCGCTATCAACAGCGACGCCATTCCCGGTCTCGAGATCGAGGACACCCCACCGCTCGAGCCCATCGCCAGGCAGGTCTCCGTCCAGGGCGACTACGGCGAGCTCAACGACAAGATGGGGATGACCCCCGCGGAGGCTGAAGCCACCGTGGAGTGGCTCGCGGCTTTTCACGCCAGGCACTGGCTCGGACTCCCCGACTCCCCCGTCCTCCCTTACGACGCCCTGTGGGGCCGAGGCGGGCACTGGACCCTCGAGAAGCGCGAACACGAAGTGGGCCACATCGAACGCGAGTGGGCCAGGCTCGTCGGCTCCTTCCCCGGCGTCCCGGAGCTCGAGCGACGACGCGACTTGGGCGAGAGGCTCCAACGTCGAGCCGGTGATATCGCCCGGTGCGCGCACGCCAGGACCAACACCCTCCTCCACGGCGACCTCAAGGCTGCGAACATCATCATGCCCAACGCGGTGTCCGGCGCGCTCGTGCCCATCGTCTTTGACTGGCAGTGGGCCGGGCCCGGGTGCGCGGCGGCGGATCTCGCGTTTTTCATCGCCACCTCGCTCTCGAGGGAAGCGTCCGAGATGGAGGACGCGCTGGTGACCCTCTACCACGAGCGTCTCACCGCGAGGCTCCGGGCGCGGGGATCGTCGCAGGCTGACCGCGCCGCGGATTCGATCGACATGGAGACGCTTCGACGGGACATGGACGCCAACGTAGTGGACTACGTCAGGTTCTGCGCTGGTAGCGTATGGGGTCCCTTGACGCCGGCGTCGATGGAGAAGCACAGGCACGAACAGAACATCGGGATCGCCCGGCGCAGTCTGTGGCACCTGGCGCGGCTGGTGGAGAGGGCGGGGCGGGCGATGGACGTGTTGGAGCGGAGGGAGTTCAAGACGTACCAGGACGACGTCGAGGAGGCGAGACGGGAGGCGGAGAGGCTGGAGCGGGAGAAGCGGCGGGAGGCGCAGTTCACCAGGACCGTGTCGGGGATCTCGATCTTCAGCCAAGGGGAGTACCAGTCCCTGTGCGGCGGCGGCGTGGTCGCACCGCAGGAGGGGGGCGTGCGCTTCAGGTCCGACTCGTTGGACCCGCTGCCGGAGGCGGAGGACTTACCCGGCGGCGTCGGGGACGAACCCGCCGCTTACGAGGTGTTCACGCAGATCCCACCCGAGGTCGTCCAGTCCCTCGAGGAGCACTGGTCGGGGTTGACCGCGATGCCCGAAATAGTGGGCACATGACTAGATGGCGCTCCAGATGTCGGAGATCGCCAACCAAATCGTTGACGACGAACGCGAAAGGGCGTCGCCGAGCGCCGAGCCAACTCGCAGTTGGCTCTCACACGAGACGAACATTTTTTTTGAATACCGAGTTGATTCATCCACCGTTACCTAAGGATGTTCTGAAACGCCTCGTCTATCGTCTCGTACTTGAACTTGTACCCCGCCTTGAGCGCCGCGCTCGGCGCCACCTTCTGCCCTTGGAGCACCACCGTAGCGCCCTCTCCGAGCAGCGCCTGGATGGCAAAGTCGGGCACCGGCAGCCACGACGGGCGCCCCAGCGTCCGCCCCAGCGCGTCGCACATCTCCCCCATCCGCACCGGGTTTGGCGCGGTCACGTTCACCGGGCCCCTCATCTCACCGTTCGTCAGCGACTCCACCACGATCCCCACCGCGTCCTCCCGGTGCACCCACGAGAACCACTGCGCACCGTCGCCCATCGGCCCGCCGGCGAAGATCTGAAACGTCGGCAACATCTTCCCGAGCGCGCCGCCGTCCCGGTCCAGCACAATCCCTAAACGCAGCAGCACGACCCGCGTGGACCCGTCGCACGTCTTCTCCACCTCCTCCGCGGTGTTCTCCCACGCCTGGCACACCTTGGACAGGTAGTCGCCGCCCGCGGGTGCGTCCTCGGAGAAGATTCGGGTCTCGCTGGTGCCGTAGAACCCGATGGCGGACGCGTTGACGAGGACGCTCGGGCGTTCGTCGGGCTCGCACGCGGCGATGGCGTCGGCGATGCGCTTGGTGGCCTTGATCCTGCTCGCCATGATCTCCGCCTTGATCGCGGGGTTCCACCGGGTGCTAATCGGCTCCCCCGCCAGGTTGACCACCCCGGTGCAGCCCGGGATGGCGGCCGCCCACTTCTCCGGGGAGACGAAGGTGACGTTGCCGCCGGTCATGGAGCCGCGCAGGGCCATGCGCGCGGCGTTGACGTCGCGGGTGAGCACCCTGACCTCGTGACCGCCGGCGAGGAGCTTGGCGACCAGCCTGCTCCCGACGAAGCCGCTCGCTCCCGAGATTGCTACGCACATCCTTCCCTTCGCGGCCGCGGGCTGGGACGCGCCGCCCGCGGCGGCGATGACGACCGCGGACTTCCTAGATGCCGAGCGACTCACGTGGATCGCGTCGGAGCCTCCACGGATACTCACGGCGTCGCCCCGGAGAGCGCGACGGCTCGAGAGCCCGCATCGCGCCGAGGTTTTGGCTACCACCGCGCGAGAGGGCTGTCCCGAGCTCACGCCGCGAGACTGGGCCCGCGGACGCGTCGCCTGGGTCGCGCGCACTGTCGCGTGGATGTGTGTGGCCGACATCGATCCCGTTTCAGGCTCAACGCGTGCCTCGTTCTGTGCGAAGTGCCCTGGAAACTGAGTGGATAGGATGCAATCGGGACTTTTTTTTGGCAAAGTTTGGCCAAGCACGGGGACGTCATTTCAAACTTCGCGAACCCGGCGCTCTTCGCGCATACGTAGCCGCGCATTCGCTCGTTAAGATGGAGTGGACGACCATAGAGAGTGACCCCGGGGTCTTCACGGAGCTCATCCAGGAGATGGGCGTGAAGGGCGTCCAGGTTGAAGAGCTCTACAGCCTCGATGAGGACTCGCTGAAGGCGATGGCGTGAGTGCCCGCCCATACTTTTTCCCAGATCTCGGACCAGCCGTCCTCGACTCCCGTCCCCTTAACCAACCCCCATGCGCCCATCACCGCAGGCCCGTGTACGGACTCATCTTCCTGTTCAAGTACCGCAGCGGCGAGGCGCCGAGCGCGCCCGTGGAGACCGACGCGAACGCCAGCGGGGTCTTCTTCGCCAGCCAGGTGATCACGAACGCGTGCGCCACGCAAGCCATCCTCTCGATCCTGATGAACTGCCCTTCAACCGTCACGCTCGGCGAGGAGCTGGGCAACATGAAGACGTTCACCGAGGATTTCGACGCCGACCTCAAGGGCCTCGCCATCAGCAACAGCGAGACCATCCGCAAGGCCCACAACTCCTTCGCCAGGCCCGAACCAATCATGGAGGAGCACAAGGACCAGGCGCCATCCGACGACGTCTTTCACTTCATCGCGTACATGCCAGTCAACGGCAAATTGTACGAGCTGGACGGCCTGAAGCGCGGGCCAATCGCTCACGGCGAGTGCACCGAGCACGACTGGCTCGGCAAGGTGTGCCCGGTGATCCAAAGTCGCATCGAAAAGTACGCCAGCTCGGAGATTCGGTTCAACCTCATGGCGCTCATCAAGTCGCCCAAACAGGCGCTCGAGGAGAGACTCGGTAAGATCGAGCTACGGAAGGAGAGGTGCGCGAACGCGTTGGCGGGCAAGGCGGACGATGCGGGAAACATGGACGTCGACGGCGGCGACGACCTCGACGGGCCTTTGCCCTCGGGGCAGGACGCCGTGTCCGCGGAGCTGGCGCGACTCGAGGGCGAGGCGGCGGCGGCCAGGGAGGGCGTCGAGCGGGAGGCGCAAAAGGCGCAGCGGTGGAGGGACGAGAACATCCGACGCAAGCACAACTACATCCCGTTCATATTCAACTTCCTGAAGGTGCTGGCGGAGAAGAAGAAGCTCGAGCCGCTCATCGCCAAGGCTCAGGGCCAGTAATAGAGAGTCGCCGTTGTCGAAAGCTAATTCAATTTTACTCCAAGACCAACCGGTCGACGCCGCCGCTGCTAGTTTCCACCGCGCTACGCGGCCTGGATTCGACCCCCTTGACGCTCCTCCCCCCCGGTCGAGGCCGACCGCCCCTCGGCGGCGGCGGGTGCGGCACCATCTTCGGCGGCGCCGGCGTGAACCGCGGCGGCGCCGTCGGAGGCGGCCTGGGCGGCGGCGCCGGCATCGCCTCTCTCTCTTCCGGCACCTCAAACTCCAGCTCCATGTCCCGGCCGAGTTGAAACCGCGAGAACGACTCCGCCATCTCGATCTTCCACTTGCGCAGCTGCGCGAGGATATCGTCCTTCTCGCCGGCGCCATCCGAATCGTCTTCAATCCCGATCGCGTCTACGGGCGCCTCCTTCTTGCGCCTGGACAGCAGCTTCGCGGGGTTACCCACGAGCGTCCCCGCGCCGATGGTGAGCTTACTCCCTCCCCCATCGGCGGAGTCCCCCCTGTCCGCCAGCCCCGCCCTCGTCTCCTTGACCCGATTCTTTTTCCAAAACAGCGAATCCTGCAGAGAATCCCCGCCGAATCCCCAACCCTCGGCGGACATCGCGGTGCCCGGCCTGGACGCCCCGGACCCCGACGTCCCCGGCCTTCCTTGCATTCCCCACTCCCTCGACCCTGGCCTCGACGCGGTACCCGGCCGATTGCCCCAGCTCGTCGCCGTCCCGGGCCGCGACCGGGAACCCGCGCTCGCCGCCGTCCCAGGCCTGGAGAAAGCGTTGACACTCTTAGCCGTCCCGGGCCGCGACGAGTTCGCGGACCTGAGCGCCGCGCCCAAGGAGTTTGACCTCGCGAGCGAGTTCGCCGTCGTGGGCCGGGATGAATCGTTCGACACCCCGCCGCTCGATGCGGACGTCCCGGGCCTCGGGGGACATCCGCGGCTTACCGTGGACGTCGACGTTCCCGGCCGGGTTGAGGTTGACGTCGACGGCCTCGACGAGAAAAAATCGGTGCCGCCATGGACCCCGTCCCCGTCGCCGTGGAGGGGATCTTCCGCCACCTCTATGGACAGGTCGCCGGTGACCGTATCCCTGGTGATCACCGCGTCCGGGTCGTCGATCCCGACCGCCGCGTACTTGATCCCGTCGGTGACCATGGAGAGCTCGTCGACGCCGTCGTCGCCGCCTGCGCTCCCACTCGCATCCGCCGTCTCCCCACCCTTCCGACTGAGCTCATCTGCAGCGTCCATTCCATCCCCAGCCGATGACATCCGCTCCGACTCGGTGACGTCTATGTCGTCCAGGGTACGTAAGCCCTTGACGGCACGCGCCACGAAGTTCCGGTAGTCGCGCCTTCGGCTGATCGGGTTCCCCTCCAGCGACAGCGTGTTGAGCGCGGGGCACATGCCGAGGTAGTCCGGCGCGTCCTCGTCTGATACCCGGTTAGCCTCCAGGTCCACCACCTGCAGCTCGTCCAGCTCGGCGAGTGGTGACACGTCGGTGACGTCGTTGAACGCCGCGTACAGCTCGCGCAGTTGCACCAGCGCGCCCACGCCTGAGAGGTCCTCCAGGCCGCTCCGGGCGATCCATAGCACCTGGAGCCGCTGGAACGCGCTGCCGAACGCGCGAGCCGCTGGCACGACCGAGCTGCTGAGGCGGAGCTTGGTGAGGGCGGGCATGGCGCGGCCGACGCCGCTGAGGTCATCGCGCGTCGCGTCGGCGCGGATCTCCAGGTGCGAGCACGTGGCGAGGTCGTCGGTGCCCGCCAGCTCGGCGAGCCTATCCTCCGTGAGCCCGCGATCCCAGTCGGTCGGATGATCCCCGGTGCCCCCCGCTTCGTCGTCGAGTCCGAGGCCGCGTAGGTCGAGGCCCGGCGCGTCCGGGTCGAGGTCGTCGTCGTCGTCGTCGTCCACGGGATGGTGCCCGGGCTCGTCGTCGTCGTATATATCCCCCTCATCGTACGCCTCGTCGTACTGGTACCGGGTCCCCATCCCGCGCGGTCAACCCAGGTGCCTTCCTTTTCGGGGTGACGACGAGGGTGGATCCCGGTGGCGGTGCGTCGCGGGCCGGTCCGGGTCTCGGCGCTGGAGACCTCGGGTGTGACGGGATACGCCTTCGGTCCTTAACTTCGACCGACCCGACGCGACGTCCCACGCGGCACTCTCTCCCAAGTGCCGCGCTCGTCAATGGCGGGCGATCCCGGGCGTCACGAAAAGTCGAAGAGGGGGAAAGTTATTTGTTATTTGCAAAGTCTTCAGACTAGTTTCACATAGACTTCATCAGATTTCCATTGAAGTTTTTGGCAACCAGAGAGATGAAATGAAATGAAGCGTCGGCAGAGACGATGGCGCACGACGCGCCCCCTGGAACACCCGAGCTGGATGACCGGACCATCGAGACCGCGATAGCTCTGGACATAGACCCCTTCGCCGAGGACCACCTGCTGTGGATCGCGCGGTCCGCGCTGAACGACACCGAGCTCCCACACGGTTGGCATCGATGCACGCTCCCGGACCTGACGGAGGGATTCGCCAACCCGAGCGGTGGGATCGAGCAGCAGGAGCACCCCCGCGCCGAGGAGTTCCGCGCGGTGGTGGCGCAGGAGCGCAGGCGTTTAGCGATGAAAGCGCATCGCCCGCTCCAAGAGACGCAACCTCGACCCGCCAAGCGCGCGAGGCCGGGCACCACGTCCGGGGATGAGGAGAATGTATATAAGGAGAACGACGGGCACGGCAAGGGCGGGATCGACACCCGCATCGCCGCGATGGAGGCGTCGCACAGGGTCGCGCTCAAGGGCTTACAGCGCAAGATCGAGCAGCTGCGACGGACGTCGAGGGAGAAGGAAGGCGCGTGGGAACACGAGCGGGGGCGATGGGAGGCGGAGACGAAAGAGACGGCGGAGATGGAGCGAGCCAAACTGGAGGACGAGAGGCGCTCGATGCGTGGGGAGATACGACGTGCCGTGGAGCAAGAGCGCCGGGCCGCCGCGGAGGAGGCGACGAAGGCGGTGAAGACGTCGCTCAGGTCCGTCAAGGCTGCGGAGGCTGAGGAGTCCCGGCGTAAAGAGCTGGAGGCTGTTAAGATGGATGCGAGCAGGTTCGCCGCGAGGGAGGAGGTGCTCGGCAAGATGCTCGCCTCCGCGCGTGAGGAGCTCGGTGAAAAGAACAAGACGATCGCGTCGCTGCGGAGAGAACTGGCGCAGGTCAAGGGTGCGGTAGACGGTCAGTCGGAGTAGACATGCAGTTGTTAGCCAATCTCTCTTCTATCTAGCCGATTGAGCCTCGGGGCCCGAGCTTCGCGTCCCATTGCGACTCGAAGTCGTACACCTCTTCCATGTACGCCCACCACTCCCCAGCCTTAGCCTCCGGCGCCGGGGTTTGAAACGTCGACATCAGTTTACCCCACTCCACGCACCTCGGGGACATCTCCAGATGACGAGGAAAGTCAACCTCCGGGTCGAAGTCGTCCTCAGTCTCCATATACATGAACATCCTCGTCTCGAGCAGGAATATCTTCATCCGCAGCACCCCCACAGCCTTCAGCGCGCCGAGCACCTCCGGCCAGCAGTCCGCGTGGTGTCTCTTATACTCCTCGATACCCCGTGGGTCGTTCTTCAGGCATATCGTCTGCGCGTAGCTCTTCACCATGGTTGGTTGGGGGTGCGACCCGCAATGGATTGAGGAATGGCAATTCCGGCACCTCCGAGACTGAGAATCGGGCGCTCTTTCGGGCTCGCCCGAGGATTTGATCGCCCGATTGCGCAAAAGCACAGATTTTGTGACTGATAACCCAGCCAAGGCGGGGGTAAGAATTTTCGGTCCTGCTGACGTGGCCATGCCGAAGCCAGATTAACCCCTGATTCCACGGTAAAAAACGCTCAACGCTCCGAAAGAACACGACATCACTCATTTGCATTTTTTCGGCCCGCCGGGCGCGTAGAACCGACGGCGCGCACCCTCGAGCTCGGTCCGTAAAATCCCCGATAGATTCACGGGAGGATCGTCACGGTCATTTGGCGCCAACTCGTCTCATCGCGTCGCCGTATAAGCAACACCGCACGAAACGCACGGGCGAGAGAAGCTGGAGTTCGTTAGGACGGCGGTTTCCTGCAAACCTGACCCGAATTTCCGCCGCTTGAGTGGGTTGCGGCGACGGGGTAGCGCGCGACGAAGACGAGATCGCGCACCGGTAGGCATCGCGAGGATACCATGTCGAGACGGTCCGATGTGTCGATGAGGAATTCAGATTACGCGTCGAGGCGGCACGACGGGTCGCTCCGAGCCGAGCTGCGGAAGCTCGACATTGACGACAATGGCCCGCGGCGCGTGGAGGGCAGCCCCGGGCACGTCGGGGAGAGGTCCCACCGCGGCTCGACGGCGTCGACGACCGCATCGGCCGTGCCCCCGAGGCTATCCGCGACGCTCGTGGCGAGCACCGAGTCGTCGCGCCGTCGCGCGGTACCCCCCCCGCCGTCCTCGGCTGGGGAGGCTCCGCGGCGGAGAGACTCGCAGAAGCAGCTCGCCTCCACGCTGGGACTGCCCTCGATAATGCCCAACAGCGGAACGTCGTCGCACCACCGCGGGGACTCGTCGAGCAGCATACGCAGAAGGAGCGCCGATGAGCAACGCGGGGATTCGGCGTACGGCTCGAGGGGAGGCCGCGAGGAACGGGGATCCTCCGAACGGGTCCGAGACAGGCGAGAGGTATCCGACCGAGAACGAGAAAGATCCGTCCAATGCGTCTCGCCGGAGATCGCTCTCGGGCAACACCGCGCCGCGCTCACCGCGCTGGAACGGTCGGAGATCTTGGAGTACCCGCGGGTGTACTTCGCCGGGATCGGCGCTAAGAAGGTACGGAGCAAGGAGGCGAGCGGGGTGGATAACCACGGGTACGACGACGACCGCGGGGACTACGTGATGCGCACCGGCGACCACTTGGCGTATCGGTTCGAGATCATCGACGAAGCCGGGAAAGGGAGCTTCGGGCAGGTGATGCGCTGCTACGACCACAAGACGCAGCGCACGGTGGCGGTGAAGGTGATTCGGAACAAGAAGCGGTTTCACCACCAGGCGCTGGTGGAGCTCAAGGTTTTGGAGCACCTGCGGCACAAGGACCCCAAGGATGAGCACAATCTGGTCAAGATGCGGGAGTATTTTTACTTCCGCAACCACCTGTGCATAACCTTCGAGCTCCTCTCCATCAACCTGTACGACTTCCTCAAGAACAATAACTTCCGGGGCCTATCACTGGGACTCATCCGCCGCTTCACGCAGCAGATCCTGGTGTCCCTCAAGTTCCTCCGCCGCCAGCGGGTGATTCACTGCGACCTCAAGCCCGAGAACATCCTGCTCCGGCAGCCCAACAAGTCGTCCATCAAGATGATAGACTTTGGAAGCAGCTGCTTCGACGACGAGCGCGTGTACACCTACATCCAGTCCAGATTCTACCGCGCCCCGGAGGTCATCCTCGGCGCCACCTACGACTGCGGCATCGACATGTGGAGCCTGGCGTGCATACTCGCCGAGCTCTACACGGGATACCCGCTGTTCCCGGGTGAGAACGAGGCTGAGCAGATGGCGTGCGTGATGGAGATCAACGGCGTGCCCCCCAGGTCGTTGTTGGACCGGTCCGAGCGGGGTAAGAAGTACTTCGAGTCCTCGGGTGAGCCCAAGCTCGTGGCGAACAGCAAGGGCAAGAAGCGGATGCCAAACAGCAAGGACCTCGGAGCGCTGCTGCGGTGCACCGACCGCGGGTTCATCGACTTTTTGACCAGGTGCCTTCGGTGGGACGTCGCCGAACGGATCACCCCGTCGGACGCGTTGCGACACCCGTGGGTGCTCGGGGAGGAACCCGCGCCGCGAACGCCGTCCAGCCCGGACACGCACGCGCGCAGGTCGGCCATCGCTTCCACCTACGCATCGCCGTCCGCGGGGGCCCGGTTGGTCGGAGTCCGAGGTCACGAGGTCACCCGGTCGGTCGGCGCCCGGGACGCGCGGAACCCGCAACCGACGGTACGATCGAACGTGGCCGCGACGGGGCTGGAGGAGGTGAAGATGATCGGACGACGGATATATTAGGTCTCATCATACTAGCTGTAGAGATGATTTAAATGAAGAGACTAAGTTCCTATAACTCATCCGGATAGAACGTGAGCGGGTTATCCGTAGCCGCTTTGTCCACCGGCGAGACCGTTTCCGGGTCTGAGAAATACGCCAACCCCCTCGGCCCCGGATTCTTCTCCGGGCTCCTCGGTTCGTGTTGTACCCCCTCGTACGCGCCGGGTCCCTCCCGCCTGAACTGGAGGGTGTAATACGTGTGCCGCTTTCCGTCCGCGGAGGTGACGCGTAGGTAGATGGCTTTGAGTTCGGGCATGGGCGAAATCAACTCGACCCGCGCCAGGTCCACGACGGCGGACAACGCACCGGGCTCGGACCCCGCCAAACCCCAGATCTCATCGTTCGTCGATGAAGAGTTCACCAACGGGTCCCCAACGTACGCATCGGTGTTACCCAGGAAGACACGAACCGTCGCGCCGGCATGGGACGTCACCACGGTCACCGTCGCCTCCTTCGCCGCAACCGGAGCCACGAGGCGGTATATCTTTTGATGCGGATCCATCGCGCAGACGCGTCGGGTACTCCGGCACCCGTCGGGTGAGCCCACGGGTGCGCACCGCATCGTGCACTCGGGCCACGGTTTACCGCCCATGACCGTCGAGTTGAGCCGTTCGCCTGTGTCCAACGTGACGGCGAGGAACGCGAGGGTATCATCCGCGGCGGCTGCGGCGTTTGAAGCGCTGGCTCGAACCATGAGCACCGAATAACTCGACGGCGCCGAGATCCCCTTGACCTCGAACTTGACCGAATCGGCAATCTCCCCGACGGAGAATACGCGGGTGCTGGTCCCGGACTTCAGTTCGGTGCCGTTGGCGAGGACTTCCCACCGGGGATCCGCGCTCGTCGCCGTGAAGCTCACCGTCGCCGCCGCGGTGGCGCTCCCGGGAACGAGCAGCCGGTACGACGACAGTTCCGACGAGAACGCCGGTACGAGCGACCCGGCGCTCGGCACGAGCGACACGAGCGACGCGGTCTCGTCCGGGGTGGAGACGAGCAGCTTGGTGGCCCTGGCCTGGAGCGTCCCGAGCTTTGCCGGCTGGTCGAGCGGTAAGTCATCGCGGTGAAAATCTCTAGCCGTGACGTACAAATCGTACCTCTTCGACGGGGCCAGGCCGCTCAGCGACAGCATCATGGGCTCCCATCCCAGGTCACTCTCCAGCCCGGTACCCAGCGTGTCGGTGTCTCCCACAGCACCCGCGAGCGCCATGGAAACGACGCTCGGTGTCGTGGACGTGGCGTTCGCGGCGGCAACCGGGGGCGTCGCGCCCGAGCCCGCCAGTTGCACGGCGGCGGCTGCCACGTCCGCCGCGGAGGGCACAGGCGCACCGGTGGGCAGCGCCACCGCCCACACCGCCGCCGCCTCGTCCACGCGGACGGCGATGGTGACGCCGCGGGGTGCCACCGCGCCGACGCGGGGGAAACCGGGGAGGAAGAACGGCGCCGTGTTGTCCAAGGTCCGTATCACCCGCTTGACCAGCCGGGGCGGGGTGGCGTTGTGCGGTGAAGCCGCGCCGTCGGGTCCGCCCCGCGCGTCGGTCTCCGTGAGCGCCACTGCGGCGTAGAGGTCGTACCTGGTACCCCGCGTGAGGTTCGTGATACCACCGCCGACGACGGTGGCACTGAACGCGGTCGTGAGGTTAGCCGAGCCGGCGACTGACGAATTCCCAGTGTACGCAAAATCCGACCCGCCAGCCGCCATTGGACCCCTGCCCCGCGAGTCCAATCCCGCGAGAACCTGCGCGGGAGACGGCGCGGGCAACGCGTGACGCAGCAACACGTACGCGACCGTCGCGGGCGCGCCGCTCACGGCGAACCGGGGAGTCAACGACGTCTCACCCAGCGACTCGAGCCCGACGCAGAGGGCGCCGGCGTCGGGTGCATCCGCCACTGACGATTCATATTCCGCGTCCGCGACCAGGCTGGGCGCAACCTTCGCCGCGTTGGTCGACGGGACGTCCTCGTGCCTGTCACCGTTCCCGGAATACGAATCGTCGTCCCCGGAGACGGTCGCGACGAACACCGAGTACCCAGACGCCGCAGATGAAACCGAACCCAGGCCCGCGGATGCGACGTCAATGTCGGCGGTGACGACTGAATTCACGTGACTCTCGTTCAATACGGTGACGTTTCCGCGCGCCAGGGGCATCGCGCCGCCCGCGCCCGTCCCCGCGATGACCTCCGCGCGCGTGGGTTCCGTCGTTGGGTCGCCGCCGTCCACGACGACCCAGTGCGCGCGACCGGGCGACGCCAGCGCGAGCGTCAGCGCCATCGACCCGCTCGACGTTCCGTTGAAAATCGCCGGTTGGCCGCCCACAAAGTCGGAGAACACCGGCGGGCGCCTGTCCTCGGCGGTGAACCTCACCACCGTGACGTTATCCTGCGCGTTGTACCCGTCACCGGTGGTGGTATCGTCCGCGGCGACCAGCCACGCGACGTACCGTGAACCCTGCGTGAGGGGGTACCCGACCGACCGCCACTCCGCGGCGACGTTACTCGCCGCCGCAAACGACGCATTCGCAACCTTGGGATACGAACCGTCATCACAGGCGCTCGCGTCGATGACCTGCGCCACGGTCGGCGTCGGTTCGTTTCCACCCGCGGCGGGAACTGAACACACGACGAAGTACACGACGCCATTCTCGTCCACGGTGGCGTCGACGGCCAGCCGAGCGTACGTCGCGCCGATCTTCAACCCCTCGGGTAACAGCGAAGCGTTCACGCTCGACGCGGGCACCGCGGGGCCCGAGACGACCGGCCCGTGCGTCCACAACGGCGCGAGGACATCCTTCATCTGCAACGCTATGTGGTGCGTCGAACCGTCCCAGTTGGGTTCGGTGAGCGAAGTTCCCCGGGTGGGCTCCTCGTCGACGACGAAATAATCCATCGCGAGTGTCGGGCCCTGGCGGTCCTCGCCGGTCCACGACGCGGGTTTGGGCACGTCGGTGATGATGTGCGTCACCGGGACCGTCGCGTTGAGCGCCCACACCACGCCCGCGTTCGCGCCGGGTACGAGGTCCGGGTATTTCTTCGCCTCTTCGGGGTAGCTCTTGATGAACCACTTGTGAACCGCGTTGTAGTTGTCGAACGTCAGCTCCTTCGGCTCCATCCACGCCTCCAACAGACGGGCCTGGTAAGACGTATTCCACCCCGCGGCTGATTCAATCTGGGAACGGTTAAGCGCGACGGAGTCGTTCGTCCCGGGCCTCAGGGAGAACACGAACGCGCCGGACTCGTTCAGCGCAACTTCCAATTTCATCGCCGTTCCGTTGATCGAGGTCAGCTTTGGGTACCCCGGCGCGAATAACGCGCTGGTGTTGTCCGCCATGACCACCGTCGGTCCGCTCCAGTCCGTGGGGTTGACCACCATCACCCGTGTCGCGTGCGCCTGCCTGTTCCGTTTCGTCGCGACGGCGTTAGTTATCGTCCCGTTACCGGCGGCGCTGGCGTTGAAACTCAAATCGTTCCCGTCGTCCTCGGCGACGATCCACACGTCGTACGCACCCTCCGGGCTCAAGCGGGGGCACGCGCGGCACACGGGGTACTGTGGGTACGGCGGTAGGTCCGACGCGTTCGCCACCCACTGGCTCCAGTTACCGATCGTGTATTCGCTGCTGATGTATTCGCCGTAGTAAGCTCCGTAGACCCACGAGTCGCCGACGCCGCGCCTGCCGTCGTTGTAGTTCAACGTGGCGGCGCGTTCGTCCATGGCGGTGTACGTACCCCCCGTGACGTTCGCATCGTACCTTTCCGTCCAGTTGACGCACCCGGCGTGCGTACTCGGATCAAAGACGTTCGCGATCGTCGTGAAGACGTCCACGTTTGGGGTGGGTATTTCGACGAAGCCGCAGGCAGCCGCCTGAGTGCGGTTGGGTCCCACGCCCATCATCACCTCCTCCACGGTGGGAGCACCGAGCCAGCGTTGCCTATCCCCGAGACCCATGTCCACCGCGTCCGCCGATGGGCACACGTACTCGTGCTGACGGGGGTCCATGTAGCCCAGGTGCGGATGGGGCGGCTGATTTATTTTGAAATCCGCCGGGATGGGCCGCCCGTACGCATGCGAGAACCTATCGAAGCACGTCTCGTTCCAGTACACCGCGACGGAGCGCTGGACGTGCGGCGTCACCACGTACCACACCCGCCCCGGCTCGTCGAGCCGCGTCACGAGGTCGAAGCTATGCGGCCTGACGTTCACAATCGTCCCGCCCGTCGTGTTCAGTTCGTGAACGTCGGGTCCCACCAGCGCGGGGGGCGTATCGTCCAGGGTGACGATGTTCAGGATGGTGAGGACCGTGATGTTGTGGTTGACCGCCTGGTTCACCGCCTGGTTCTCCGCCGCGTCCGAGACCACGGCGTAGACGTCGTACGCGGTGTTGGAACGTAACCCCTCCATCGATCCGAACGGCGCTCCGTCCACTTTGATCGATCCGGCGGCGGCGCCGACGGATACGTTCGACGAAGCGGATCCCAACTTGTCTGCACCCGCGCCGGATACGGTGAAGATCCCTTTCGCGGACACTGCCCCGAAGCTCATCGTGTTTGGTGGGTCGTAGTCGTACTTACCCTCGTACCATCGCTTGTACGCGGCGGTGGTGTTATCCACCAACTCAAACGCCTGCTTCTGTCCGTACCCGACTCCGAACATGACGTCGTGGAACGTCGGCTTCTTCTCGTTGCTCGACGGGACCACCACGAACCGCACGGTCCCGTTCTTGTTCGACGCACCGTGTATCTCGAAACTGTCTCTGTACACCGTCCCGAGCGAGATGGCGCCCGCCGGGGGCACGTCGTCGAAGGTGTAAAAGTCGTACCTCGCCGCCGGTTCCAAAATGTTTCGCTCCGGCTCCGACCGGTCCTCCACGGTCAGATACGCCGCGTACCGCGTCGCGCTCGTCAGGCCGTGCACCGCGGTTCCGAACAACGTGCCGTTCTCCGTCACCTCCGTGTACTTTGTGAAGTTGTAGTCAGCCTCGGCGCGATCCCGGACGCGCTCCGCCGACGGGACCTGCGTCGTCGGCCCCTGCACCTGCAGGTACACGGTCCCCGGCTCGTCCAGCGCGACCGCCACGTCGACGCCGTGCGCCCCGAGGTACACGATCGGCGTGCTCTGGTTGTACCACTTGATGAAGTTCGGCGGGGTGGTCTTGCGCGTCGTCGCGTCCAGCAGCATCACCGAGGGCGCCGTCGCGAGGTCATCCTCCGAGGACGTCACCACCCACAGATCGTTGCGCCCGATCCTCGTGAGGTTGGTGACGTTGACGCTGAACGTCGTGTTGGCGGCGGTGACGTTGATGGTCCCCGAGTTGAGCGTGCCGTTGCCCCACGTGCCGTTGCGGACGGATTCCGTGGACGGGACGTAGTCACGCTCGCCGGTCGTGGCGTTTATCTCGACGCCGTATCCCTCGGGCGTGGCCAACCACCGAACGATGCCCGGTCCGTCCAGCTGCACCTTGAGGATCACCGACGTCTCCAGGCGGTCAATGTTGGGAACGGCGGGAAAGGACATCCCCCTGAACGCCCGATACTCCGGAACCGAGAGCTGAGGGCCGTACCCCGGGGGTGGAGGCGGGGGCGGTGACGGAGGACTCGGGGGAGGATTCGGCGGTGCGGGCGGGGTGCTGTTCGTGGCGTTGCTAGAGTTGGTGGCGTTCTGGCCGCTCACCGGGAGCGCCGACATCGCTAGGAGCCACACCAGCGTGACCAGGGCATTGGATCGCATGCTAATGCGTCCGGTCCATCGACCCATCGCGCCTGTGCCCTCCGCTGCACACCCGATACTGATGACGGGAGAGCCCTTTCGAAATTGGGTAACATCGGACGAATGTCAGAGCAAGATTGTCCCGATGGTCACTTCAGATCGACGCCATGGCGCCGCTTAAGCTCATCTATTTCGACATTCCCGGTAAGGCCGAGGCCATCCGCCTCTGTGCCTCGGTCGGCAAGGTGGACTTCGAGGATGTCCGGATCTCGCGCGAGAGGTTCGCGGAGATGAAGGAACAGGGCGCTTTGCCCTACGGGCAGGTTCCCGCCCTGGACGTGGGTGCCGGAAGGATGTTGGCGCAGAGCTCCGCGATCTTGCGATACGTCGCCACCCTCGGAGGTCTTCACCCCTCCGATCCCCTCGAGGCGGCGCGTATCGACAGCATCATGTCCGAGGAGGAAGATTTCTTCAGCGGGATCACCATCTCCCGCTACTCCGCAAGGTTCGGCTACGGCCACATGAGCGAAGAATTTCGGGCGGAGGTAAGAAAGAATCTGAATGACGAGATCCTCCCGAAGCACCTGCGCTTCCTGGAAGGGATCCTGGCAGATTCCAAGACCGGGTGGTTGGCGGGTACCGAGAAGCCCAGCGCCGCGGACTTTGTCTTCGTGCCGAGGCTCAGGTGGCTGGTGTCGGGCGCCAACGACGGCATCGACGGAAACCTCCTTGACGGTTACCCCAAGCTTAAGGAACTCATCGCGAACATGATGGCACTCCCCGAGGTTGTCGAGTGGTACGCAAAGAACCCGCCCCCGCAGTAGGTAAGATTAAGATTAGTCGAATCACTTCAATAACAATTATATCGCTGCGCGATCAGTCCATCACTCTTCGTCCGAGTCCGAGTCCAACTTTGCCTTTTGGTTCATGCGGTTCCAGAACGAGCTGCCCTCTTCCTCCCCTTCGTCCGAGTTGGTGGTGGTGTTGAGGGTCTCCTCCGCCGCCTCCGCCGCCACCGCCTCCACGCCGGGTGCCGAGATGGATTCATCCTCGGTGTTGGGGCTCTCCGGCTCGGGCTCCGCCGCGGTCGTGGTGCCAAACCCCAGGAACGAAAAGAAACCTCCGCCGGTGGACGCCGATGACGTCGGCTGCGACTCGGGCTTCTTCTCCTCCTCCTCTTCCTCCTCTGATTCCTCCTCCTCTTCCGACTCCTCCGATGCCTCCTCCTCAATGACGGGCGTCTCCTCCTTGACGGAGTTGAGCGCGTCGGCGGAGATGGCCTCCTCATCTGAGCTAGCCTTGGCCTCCTCATCTGAGCTAGCCTCGGCCTCCTCGGCCGGAGCCGGCTCGGGCGCGGGGGTGGACGAGCCAAATCCAAAGAGGGAAAAGGCCGAAGCCGCCGGCGCCGGGGACACGGGCGTCTCCGCCTTCTCCGGGGTCTCGGCGCCGTCCTCCTCCACGGCGGCGGCTTCCTCCTCGGGAAGTTCCTTCACCGGCGTGGCACCCGCGCGCTTGAACGTGGAGCTCATGATCTTGTCCCACTCGGTCCTGGCGCTCTTCTTCCTCTGCTCCGTCTCGAGCCTGAGCTCGGCGGCGGATGCGCGCTCGTCGGCATCCTCGAGCCTGAGCTTGGTCACCTCGTGGATCTCCTGCTCAGCCTCGAGCTTGTCCGTGAGCTCCTCGATGCGCATGGACGCCCTGACGGTGTCGAGCTTCTCGCCCTGCGCCTCCATCTCGCCCATGCGGATCGCGCGGGTGAGCTGCTTGAGCTTGCGAAGGTCGTCCCTGGCAAACACGGCTGCCTCCTCGGATCCGATGGCGCGGCGGTGGCACATCTGCGCCCACTGCGCGGCGGAATCCTTCTCGTTGATGGCCGCGGTGAGTTCGCCTTCGAGGGCGAGGATGCGAGCTCGAGCCGCCTGCCCCTTGGTCACGAGCTCCGATACCCTCTTTCTCAGGTTATCCACCAGCAGCCTCAGGTTTTCGCCACCCGCGGGGTCGCGGGGGGTGATGAGGGTTCCGTCGTTATTATTGTCGTCCCAATCCTCGGTGAGCGCGAGCGCCTTGACGGCGTCGTCGTCCTCCGCCTCCTCCGCGGATTTCTTCCGTTGCTCCTCGATGTCCTCCTCGGACACCGCCACCAAGTCCTGCTTGCCGAGGTTCATCAGACGCGCGGAGAGCACCTGCATCTGTCCCCTGACAACCATCAACTCCGTGCGGAACGATTCCGCCTCGTCGCTCTCGAACTGGCACCCCACCGTGAAGGCGGGGCCCTTGGCGATGACAGACTTTGGCGACCCCGTCTCCTTGTCCGAGTCCGGGGATCCCTTCTTCGGCGGCTGAAGGGGCTCGTCGTCGATTTCCTCGACACCCTCACCCTTCTTTGCCGCCGCAGCCTTCTTCGCCTCGACCAGTTCCTTCAGCGACATGCCGCTAAACGCACCCTCGTCAGAGTCAGAGTCAGAGTCCTCCTCCTTCTTCTTGCGAGCTTCTTGGATCTCTAACTCTAGTTTCTTCGCCGCCTCCTCAGCCTCCGCCAACAGGCGCTTGAGGTCGGCGATTTCGGCATCACGACTTTTGGCAGCAGTGGTCATGGCCGTGACTTGGGTGGTTGCGTCTCCGAGCTTCTTCTTGGCGTCGTTGTGTTCCTTGGTGAGCTTGTCGGCGGCAGCCTTCGCGGCAGCCGCAGCCTTTTCAGCCGCGGAGACCTTCTCTGCAGCCTCCTTGGCAGCCTTGGCCTTGTCGGCCGCATCCTTGGCAGCCTTCTCAGCCTTGGCCTTCTCGGCGGCCAGATCCTTGGTAGCCTTCTCGATCTTGTCGGCGTCAGCCTTGGCCTTCTCCAAGGCTGCCTTGAGAGCAGTCTTGGCCTTGCCGGCGTCAGCCTTGGCGGCCGCTGCGTCCTTCTCAGCCTTGGCCAGGGCATCACCCTTCGCGCCCGCGGCAGACATAGCAGCCACACCCGAAGCCTCGAGCTCAGCCTTGTGCTCAGCCTTGAGCTTCTCCATGTCAGCCTTGGCCTTCGCCTCTGCAGCCTTGAGGGCGGCAGCGGCGGCGGCAGCCTTCTCGGCGTCAGCCTTAGCCTTCGCCTCCGCAGCCGCGAGGGCGGCAGCGGCGGCGGCAGCCTTCTCGGCGTCAGCCTTCGCCTTCGCCTCCGCAGCCGCGAGCTTCTCGGCATCAGCCTTTGCCTTCTCCAGAGCCGCCTTGAGCGCAGCCTTGGCCTTGTCGGCATCAGCCTTGGCCTTGTCGGCGTCAGCCTTGAGCTGATCAGCCTCAGTCTTGGCTTTCTTGGCCGCCTCCACCGCATTGGTCACCTGTTTCTTGGTCGCAGCGTTTGCATCCTCGAGCTCTTTTTTGAGCTTTTCAATTTCAGACTCGAGGCTCGACAGCTTGGCGCCCTTCTCCTGATCCGCGGTGGAGAGGCTCTTCTCGAGAGCCTCGAGCTTCTTCTTCAGCGCAGCCTCCTCCTTTTTGGAAGCCTCGCCAGCCTTCTTGGCAGCCTCGAGCTCCTTTTGAACCTTCTCGAGGTCTGCGCCCTTCTTCTTCGCCTCCTCCAGCTCAGCCTTGAGGGCAGCCTCGGAGGCGGTGAGGGCGATGACGCGGCTGTTGAACATCTCGAGGTCGGCGCGAAGCCCCTCGAGCTCCTTCATCTTCTCATCCGCATCCTTGGCGCCCGACTCGAGAGCCTTGGCCTTCGCCTCCGCAGCCGCGAGGGCGGCTGCGGCGGCGGCCGCCTTCTCGGCATCAGCCTTCGCCTTCGCCTCCGCAGCCGCGAGCTTCTCGGCATCAGCCTTTGCCTTCTCCAGAGCCACCTTGAGCGCCGCCTTGGCCTTGTCGGCGTCAGCCTTGGCCTTGTCGGCGTCAGCCTTGGCCTTGGCCTCAGCCGCGGCGGCTGCTGCAGCCTTGTCGGCGTCAGCCTTGGCCTTGGCATCGGCAGCCTTCTTCTTGTCCTCGAGAGCCTTGAGTTTGTTGGTCACGTCGGAGAGCTCAACCTTCAGCTTCTGAGCCTCGGCGGCGTTGGCCTCCTTGGCCTTGTTGGCGGCGGCGAGCGCCGCGTTGGCCTCGACGAGCGCGGCACCGCCATCCTTGGAAGCCTTGAGCTGATCCGCGAGGTCCTTCTCAGCCTTGGCGAGCTTCTTCTCGGCATCCTCCTTCTCCTTCTTGAGCTTGGCGAACGCCTCCTCGGACGCCTGCGCTGAGGACTTGGCCGAGGACGCGAGCCCGGTGGACGCCGCGAGCTCAGCCTCGAGCTCCTTGATCTTATCCTGGAGCTTCTTAAGCTCGCCCTTGGCCTTGTCAGCGGCGGCGGTGAGCTTCTTGGCCTCCTCGGCGGCGGCGGCGGCGAGCTTCTTGGCCTCGGCAGCCTCCTTCTCGCGCGCGGCTCGTTCGCCTTCGAGCGCCCTGGACGCAATCTCCCTGGCGGCGACCGCCTTTTTGAGGTCAGCCTCCAGCTTGGAAGCCTTCTCCTTGGCAGCGGCGAGCTCGGCGGCGAGCTTCTGCTCAGCCGCGGCGACGGCGTTGGCCTTCAGCTTGTCAGCCTCGGCGGCGGCGGCAGCCTCCGCGTCGGCAGCCTCCCGCTGAGCCTTGAGCTCGCGCTCCAGCTTCTTCTGAGCCTCCAGAGCCGCGGCGAGCGCATCCTTCGCCACCTTGAGCGCCGCCGCGGACTTTTTCTTGTCGGCGTCGCTCTTGCCGAGGAGGTCAGCCTCGAGCTTGTCCTTGGCGGCTCTGAGCGCGGCGAGCGCGGCTTCAGCCTCGGCGCGAGCCTTCTGGATAGCCTCGGCGAGGTCGGACTCGTACTGGGCCCTGTCCGCCTTGCGTCCTTCCCTCTCAGAGTCGAGGATGGCCTCGAGCTTGGACTGCTCGGCGTTGTGCCTCTTGACCGCGGCCGCGTTGGCCTCGGACGCAGCCTTCTTTTCGATCTCCTTGCGCTTATCGGCGAGTTCCTTCTCGAGCGCAGCCTTTTCCTTCTCAACCTGCCTGGCGGCGTTCTCCAGGGCTCTCTTCTCCGCGGCGATGGCCTGCTCAACCTTCCTGTCCGCTGCCACCTTGGCGTCGAGCGCCTTACCGAGCTGCGCCTTGAACGTGTCCATCTGCTGCTGCTTGGACTCGATCTCATCCGCGAGTTTCTTCTCGAGCATGGTCTTCTCCTGCGTGATCTGCGCGAGGTTCTTTTGCACAGAGGACGCCTTCGCCTTGGTCGCGCCCAAGGACGCCTCGAGCTCAGCCTTCTGCTCGAAGATCGTATCCTCGAGTTTCTTGATCTCAGCCTTGGCCTTGTCGAGCTCGGCGGTGAGCTTCTTGATCTCCTCGGCGGAGGCGGACGCGGCGGCTTCGCGGCCGATTCGCATCTTCTTGAGTTCATCCGCCGCCTTGACGGCTTCCGCGGTGAACTCAGCCTCCTTCTTCGCCGACGAGCTCTTGAGCGCGGCGAGCTCCTCCGTGAGGGCGTTCTTCGCAGCCTCCTCGGCGCTCGCCTTCTCGTCGGTGACGCGGTGCGCGCTCTTCTCGGCGGTGAGCGACTTCTCGAGGTCGGTGGTTTCCTTCTCGTGTCGCTTGGCGTCGTCGGCAATCTTCTTGTCGAGCTTAGCCTTCTCCGCGGCGGCGGCCTGGCGGTACTCCGCGAGTGTATCGTCGAGCCGCTTATCCGCAGCCTTCCTCGCGTCGACGGCGATGCCGAGCTGCTTCTTGTTGAAGGCGTCGGATGCTTCCTTGGCGGCGCGCTCCTCGGCGAGTTTGGCCTCGAGAGCCTCCTTCGCCGCCTTGAGCTCCGCGAGGGTGGACTCCAGCCCGCCGAGTTTTGAGTTGGTGGCGGACTTGGTGGACGCGAGCTCTGCGTCGAGCTCGCGCTTCTGCGCGGCGAGCTTATCCTGGAGGCTCTTCACCTCAGCCTTCGCCTTGGCGACGTCGGCGGCGAGCTTCTTAGCCTCCTCCCTGGCGCCGGCAACCTCCTTCTCGCGAGCCCTGCGTTCCTCCTTGAGGGCCGCGGACGCGACGTCGCGCGCGGCGTTGGCCTTCTTCTGGAGTTCCGACAGGTTCTTCTCGGCGGTATCGCGCTCGCCCTGGCGATCCTTGCGTTCGGACCCGAGGGTGTCGCCGAGGGAGGCGATTTGGTTCTTGAGGCTCTTGACGGCGTCAAAGGAGGACGCGGAGGTCTTCTCGAAATCGGAAACCTGGGACGCGAGCTCGGCCTGAACCTTTGCGAGCTCAGCCTTGACGCGCACAAGCTCCTCCTCGAGTTCCCTGGCCACCTTGGACGCCGCGGCGGCGGCGGCCTTGGCCTTGTCGGCGTCGGCCAGTCGCCCTTCGCGTTCCGCGTCGAGGTCCGTCTCTACCTTCTCGCGCGCCACCCTGGCTGCCTCGATGGCGTCGGCGTGAACGTTCGCGGCGTTGTCCATCTCCTTGGCGTGCGCGGCGCTGAGTTTCTTCGTCTCGGACTCGTGAAGTTCCTTGAGCGCGTCGCGATCTTTAACGGATTTCTCGCGGAGCCTAACAGTCTCCACGACGAGGTCACGCGCGCGCTGGTTCTCCTTGTTCCAGGCCTCCTCGGCGGCGGTCGCAGCCTCCGCAGCCTCCGCGGTGACGGTGGCGAGCTTGGCCTGGAGCTCGGCGATCTCGGCGGAGAGCTCCGCCTCGGTGTCCTTGGCTCGCTTCCGCGCGCCCGACATCTTCTTCTCAAACTCGGCGCGCTGCGCAGACCCGGCGGCGCGCTCAGCCTCGAGCAGTTTCGTGGACGACTCGAGCTGCTCGCGCAGGTCGTGGATCTTGATCGTGCTGCCCTCCAGGCCGAGCGTGAGCTCCGCGTTGTCGCCGCGAAGTTTCTCGACAGCCGCCTCCGCCGCCTTGAGCGACGCGGATAGCCTCTTCTCGACATCCTCGGCGGCGTTCTTGGTCTGCGAGAGCTCCAGCTCCAGCGCATGGCGCCTGGCCTCCTCCGCCGCGAGCATGGCGAGCGCATCCGCGAGCTTGTCCTCGGAGGATTCGTGTTTAGCTCGCCACTCCGCGGCGTCGGCCAGAGCGGACGCGGTCTTCTCCTCGGCGGCGGCGAGTTGCGCCGCCGTCTTGGCCGCGCGCACAGCCTGTTCCGCGGCGACCTCCTGGAACGTGGGTCCGATCTGCAGCCCGGACTCCATGAGGGGTTCGTGGACGTCGCGCGGGAGCGTCATGCGGGCGGGCGCCACCGGCAGCTCGAACCGTGTAACCGGTCGGACCACCGGCCTGGGCAAAACCTTGAGCATCCTCTTGAAGTCGACGCTGAACCTGAACCCGCCGACGCCCGCGGTGAGGTGCATGCCGGTCTTCGTGGACGGCGTCTTGCTCGTGGACCGGCTGAGCGGTGGCTTGCCGCCGACATCCGATCCCCCTGCCGCCGCGGGGGTGGAGAGCGTCTTGCCGGGTCGCGGGGTCATCTCGTCCCTCTCGCGCCTCCGCCGCCTCTCCTCCACGGTGGTGGTCTTGATGTCGACGGTGAAGCTGAGGCCGAACGGGTTGTTCGCGCGCTTCACGAGGGGAAGGTCGGGGAGGGGTTCCCATTTGGCGGGCTTGGGGGCGAGCGCGATCGAGGCTTTCGCGGCCTTCTCGGCCGCCGCCCTCTCCGCGGCGAGCTTCTCCGCGGCGGCCTTCTCGGCCGCTGTGGCGGCGGCGGTTTCGGCGGCGGTCAGATCGGCCTCCGCTTTCTCCTCCGCGGCTCGTCGCTGCGCCTGCGCCACCCGCTTCTGGGCCTCCCTCCGCCGCTCCAAGATCTCTTGCGCCTTGGAGCTCATTTGCGGATCGCTATCGCCGCGCATCTCCACGCTCAACATGGGAACGCCCATGTTGACCGCCCGCCGCCTAAACTTCCCGTCGCTGGGAAACTAGGCGGCTGAGTGGCGTCGCGATCGAGGCGCCGCGATGCGGAAGGGAAGGGCGACGGTCGAGCGCTCACCGAGACTGGAGATGCCGGAAGAAAAAAAAACCAAACGTTCTTCCTCTCCCAAGCGCTCCCAAGTGCTCTCACGCTGAGGCGCTGAAGACTTGATCGGTCGAGCCGAGGCTCTCGCTGTGTTTACCGGTCTAAGTCCCGCACCACCTCGGGTTCAACGGTCCTCCGGCGTCCCTCCACGCCGTTGGGGTCTATGGCCGGAAGTGTTCCGGATTCGTCGTCTGGTATTGATACCCGTTGGGTGTTGCAGATTTTTCCACGAACCGTCGATTTGCGAGTTTCCCGCAATTTTGACTGGCAAATGGGTGGCTCTGGTTGGCTCACAGCGCCCGATCTGTTGACCGAGTTCGCTATGAGGAAAACAGCCCTCTCAGAGCGAGCGGCCCCCGCCCGCTCGCGGCATCCGGAAGCGCGGAGAACACCGGGAAAATGGACGGATGCATGAACGCCCTATGCGGACTGCGGATCAGCCCGCGTGGACCCGCCGGCGACGGCGGATACGCTCCCTACGACGGAAGTGGCGGCGCGAACACAGCTGTTCAAACAGAAGAACCACGTTCAAACGAGGCGACCGCCCTTCCTTCGCTCGTTGGGTTCCCGTACGGTGCGGTGCGCCGAGCTCATTGGGTTCCCGTACGATCGGAGCATTATTGTCGTGAACAGTCTCCGCGCGAAGACAAAGGCCCAACCGACGTTCCAACCCGGGAGAAGCCACCTCGTCGCGCGCGTCGACCCCCGCCGCGCGAAGGGTCCGGGGTGCCCTCCTCCGCGCCCACGTTTGACGAATGGAAGGCGAAGCTGATGGATGACAGGGTGACCCAGCTCAAGTCCAGGGTCGCGGAGCTGATGACGGCTTCCAAAGAGTCAGACGCCGAGCTCACGGAGCTCATCTGCCCCATCACGCACTGCATGTTCCGCGACCCGGTCGTCGTCGACTCGGGGCACACCTTCGACCGCCGGGCTATCCTGTCGCACTTCAAGGTCAACGGCGCGAAGAACCCGCTCACGCTTCTCAAGCTGGGCAGCGCGAGCGTGTTGACGAACTGGGCGATGAGAAACGTGGTTCAGGGGTGGCTGGATAGGCACCCGAAGGTGACGCCGGACGGGTGGGACAGTCCAGAGCTCCTACTGGAGCTGCCGAGGGGGGACATCCGCAGTTCTCCTGAGCTCATATATCTCGATATCGTCAGCTTCGTCAACGATATCGTCAACGATGTCGTCAACAACGACGAGGGCACCGACGACGACGACGACACCGACGACGATGAGGACACCGATGAGGACGAGGACACCGATGAGGACGAGGACACCGAAAACGACGAGGGCACCGACGACGACGAGGACACCGACGAAGATGAGGGCACCGACGAAGATGAGGGCACCGACAACGATGAGGGCACCGACAACGATGAGGACATCGAAGTCGATGAGGACACCGACGACGAGTGGAGCACCTACGACGATGAGGACACCGACGACGAGACATCATCGGGAGGATGAGACCGATGACGTTTTCCATATAAACACGATACATTTCTCACGCGCGGAAAGATTTAGTCGACACGGTCGCTCTTTTGTAGTTTTGTGTTGTCTGATAAAAACAAGAGAACGCAGAGCATCTGCGCCCTCGCGGCTTCTAGCTAGCTCGCGTTGCAGCGGCGAAATCAAAGAATGGTGGTGAAAGAGTACAATCCCCCGTCTCCCGCGTCTACCGGGGGCCCAGGCTCGCGGCGGGCGTGAGGGGCGCGGTGTTACCGAGCTGCTCGCCAAACACCTCCCTGATGGTCCTGGCGGCGACCCTCGAGTTGAGCCTAGTGATGAGCTCCGGGAGCACCTCCGTGGCCACCGCCGGGAGCAGCGGGCCGAGATCGCGCACCACCGTCGATGGATCCGCGGCGCGGGAGCCCTTCAACAAAAAGTTGAGCAGTTTGGTCACGCTCTCAACCGTGGCGCGGTCGTCGTCCGTCACCTTGGGGCTCAGCCTGACGCTGCGGGGCAGGAGCGCGCCGGGGAGGAGCAGAGGGACCGTCGCGTCACCCAACCCAACCTGCGCCAGCACCCTCGCGGCGTTATCCCTGCTCAGCGCGTCGATACCCTTGACCGCCTCGTCGAGCAAAAACTCGCGAAAGATTGAACCCTGCGGGGAGAGCACAAACTGGAGCGCCTCGCGAGTCTGCGCGTCCTGGTCCCCGCCCCGCGCGGCGGGCGCGGCGGGCGCGGCGGCTGGGAAACCGCCCTGGATCTGGGCGAAGATCTGGTTGAGATCGGGGAACCCGCCCGGGAACCCGCCCTGAGCCGCCGGAGCCGCCGGAGCCTTCGCCTTCGCCTCACCCTCCATGTTCCCCTTGCTTTTTTGCGACGCGACGGTGAAGGTCTCGAACGCCTCCAGCACGTCGATCAACCTATCCGCGTCGAACACCTGCCCCTTGCCGTACACCATGTACCTGAGGCTCTCCCTCAGCCGCGGGGAGTCGTCGGTGAGCAGCCTCTTGCTGATGTAAGGGTACGCCTCGTCCACCAGCGCAAACTCGGGGTTGCCCACGAGCGCGATGCCCTCCAACACGCCGATGGCTCGGATGATGAGCGCGAAGTACGGCGGGATGCGGAAAGGGTAGTCGAAGGTGATCTGCGCGAGGTCCGCGGCCACCTCCTGGAAGTTGATGTTCTTGGCGCCGCCGCCCGCCAGCGCCTGGTCAAACACCCTAGAGAGCGGCGGGAGGATGGGCTTGAGGTCGACACCCTCGGGGATGAAGTCGAGGGTGACGAAGTCCTCCACGATGGCGTCGTAGTCCTTGTGGATGAGATGCGCGATGGCCTCGATCATGCCAAACTTGATGTTGTCGTCGATGTTCGTCATGAGTCCAAAGTCCAGGATGGCGAGGCGGCCGTCGGGGGTGCGGATGAGGTTACCGGGGTGGGGATCCGCGTGGAAGAAGCCCGTGTCGAGGAGCTGCTTCAGGTAGCAGATCACCCCGATGTTAACCAAATCCCCGACGTCGTCCGCGGTGGACTGCGAGAGCTTCTCGCCGTCGAGCCACTCCGAAGTGATCACCTTGCGCCTGGTATACTCGGCGTACGTGGCGGGCACCACGACTTGCGGTAAGTCATCCTTGATGCTCGCCGCGAACTTGGTGGCGTTGTCGCCCTCCTTGACGTAGTCCAGCTCCTCGAAGAACCGCTCCGCCCACTCGTCCAGCAAACCCACGACGTCGGTGTTGATCTGCGGCACCGATCGAAGCGCGACGCCCACGCGCCGCAGGATGTAGAGGTCGACCGACACCGTCTCCAGCACCGCGGGCCTCTGCACCTTGACCGCCACGATGTCGCCGTTGCTCTTCAGCTTGCCCTTGTACACCTGCCCGAGGCTCGCCGCCGCCACCGGGTCGGGTCCCAGCTCGCTGTACACTTCCTGCCACTTGCACCCGAGTTCCCTCTCCAGGGTGTCGAAGGCGATCTTGTTATCGAACGACGGAACTTTGTCGCACAGTTTCTGCAGCTCCGTCATCGCCTCGGGGGAGAGGATGTCGGGGCGGATGCTGAGCGCCTGGCCGAGCTTGATGTACGCCGGGCCGAGGGAGGTGACGATCTCCCTGAGCTGAATCGCGCGCTTCACCGAGTTCTCGCCCGTCTTTTTGGTCACGAGGTCCATCACGATGCCGGTGATGAACGACCCGGCGATGGTGGAGAGCTGGACGATGCGCTGCGCCACGGCGCCGGGCCTGCGCCGCCAGTACTGCGCGATGAGCTCCGGGTCGTAGTACAGCGGCAGCTTGTCGTCGTCGCCGCCCTCCGCCTTGATGCTTTCCAGGTCGACGACGCGCATCTGCACGCCGTCGGCGGCGAAGTCGCTGTCGTCGATGTTGGTGCCGCGAAGGCCCGCCATGAGGGTGTTGAGGTCCTCGTCCTCCTCCATCTGCGCCCGGATGTCCTTGATTTGGCTGGACATCTGGGAAGCCGTGGAGGTCCTCTCGGTGCCGGACACACGTGCGTACACCGTCCCGCCGCGCGCCACGCGACGAGCGCCCACTCGTTGCCGAGGAGAAAATCCTCTCCTCAGGGAGCCAGAGGCTGCCGCCGCGCGGCCGACGGGCGCCGCCGCCGAGACCGCGAAGGTGGCGGACATCTTCTGTGTTCACGCCTTACTCCTCTTACTCCGCTGTCGACGCTGTAACTGACAAACTCTTTCCTAAAGGGAGGTCGCGAGCGCCGTCTGTTGTGTGCCCGAGGCTGAGAAAGCGCGGAACAACAAGTGGATTGCAACAGCGTCGACGTGTTCGAAGGATGAGTGGCGCACAGCCCGTCCTGAAAATTTCAACGGCGTATGTGACGTATTTTGATGTATTCCGGTTTACAATTATTTAAAGTAAACGGAGGTTCCTATGAGTATTCTGTCTGCCCTCGGATCCGGAATGAAACTCCTTGGCGATTCCTTGACGAATCTCCCAATAGTTCCCCGTATTCGCCGGCTTGTGAGACGTGTACGAGTGCCGCTCGTACTGCTCGTAAGGGTCCGACGCGTCCGACCTGAGCGTGTCCAGGATGGACGCGGGCGAACCACGGCTGCCCGTGCGCGTGAACCGCGTGCCAGTCCCCCGAGGAACCGATGCATCCACGGCGTAAGAAGTCGCCCTCCTCGAAGCATCCATGGCTTCATCGACGCGAGCGTCGGTGGAATACCGCGACACCAGCGCGTTGGCGTGCCGCGTCCTGCTCTCGCCCGCCAGGTAAACCTGCCCAAGCCTGCGCGATATGCGCTCCTCCTCCTCATCCTCCACCTCGATCGCGCGTCGCCTCGCGGCAGCCGCGGCGGTGTCCGGCGCGCCGCGCGAACCCGGCCGCCTCGCTGGGGTGAATCCTGCGGAGCCGCGCACGCTACCGTGGCTCGACCTTCGGCTCGACGACGCGGGCGTGAACCTCGCGGACGTCCTCGCCCGCGTCGGCGTCGCGTCTTGATGGGAGGACATCGGCTCGCGCTCCTTCACGCCGCCCTCGCGTTCCTTCTCGATCGTCCCCGCGAGCATCGCGGCGTATCTCTCCATGGCGTCATCCTCCCCGACGCGCGTCTCTCGCTCCCGCCGCATCATGCGAACCGGGCTGGGAGTGGGCGCGAAGGAGATCTCCCGATACCGTGAAGCCGCCGCCGCCGCCGCCGCCGGTGCCGACGCGCCCTCCGCGATCCTGCGCGACGGCCGCTGTCGAGCGGCGGCCACCTCGGGGAACTCGGCGTGGATCTCGTCGAGGAGCTTACGCTGCACCGTGTTGAGCTCATCGATCAGGCCCTGGAACCCCGCGATCTTCTCCGCCTCGGGCGACGGCGCCGCCGCCGGCTTGGCCCCCACGACCGCCGGCTTGGCCCCCGCACCGCCGCTCCCCCGCACCGCATCGCCGACTTTCACCGCCTCGACCGCGTCATCCACCACCTTCGCGAATCGTTCCTGAGGTCGAGGAGGCGGTTTGGGCGATACGTAACTGGCGTAATCGTCCATGTCGGGTGGTAAGTTGCCGCGTTTGCTTGCGCTGGGCGGCGCGCTCGCGGGACCCGCCGGTACCGACAGGAACGAATCGCGTCCTCTCTCCTCCGCGCCCGCGTCGGTCTCAGACGATCTCGGCTCGACCAACCCTTTCTCCTTCACCCTCTGGTACACGCCCCGCAGGCTCCCCGGGTGCGACTTACGCACGCTCGCGGGGGGCGGCGTGGGCTTGGCAGGTGTCGACAGCGTCGCCCCGAGCTCGGCGTTTTTGGCCGGCGACTCCAACGCGATGTAAGTGGACGCGACGGTTGAATTCGGGTCCACGTTCGGCGTCGGCAACCGGAGGGTCTGATCCGCGAGCTCCATCAGGAACTTCGTGGACTCCACCTCCCCTTTGCTCGCCGCCTTGTCGCTGGCGAGGCTCATGAGGAAGTTCGCCGTCTCCTCGACCGAGGCGTTGCGCTGCTTCCGATTCGGCGAGTCCTGCGGCATCACCATCACCGGGAGCATCTGCACCGAGCCGTCGCGCATCTGTATCGGGACCTCCATCGTCTGACCGGGCATCGGATCGATCGCCGGCGCGTCGACGGACCGCATCGTCGACGTCGGCGTCGTCATCAACGCCGTCGGCGTGACCGGCTCGCCGACCTCCGTGGGCGCCGAGCCGAACGTGGAGTCGGGCGAGTACGCGTATCCCGTGAAGGATGACCTCGGGGTGCCGCTCGCCGACGGCGTCCGGATGACCCCGCGCCTGACGCTCTCCACGCGCGCGAGGAGCTTCTGGACCTCCGCGTTCTGCTTCTCCGATTCCTGGCGTCTCTGTTCCCGCTCCTCCGCCCGCTTTTGCCTCGCGAGCTCCCGTTCGTGGGCCCGTTTGGACGCGGCTCTCTGCTTACGCACCGGCCCGATCGGGCGTCCCCGCCACCTCGCCATCCTGTACCGGACCAGCGCGCCTCGCCAGAAGCGTTGGATCTGCCATATGGCGACCCACTTGTCCATCGCCCTCTCTCGCGCCAATGCCCCGCGCCACATCTTTTGGATCGTCACCGCCGCCTGCCACCGCACGTAGCTATCGCGCCCCGGCCGAGAGATAATCTCGGGGGCGCGACCAGGCCGAGACATCCGGTCGCGAGCCTGCCTCAGCAAGGTCTCGCCCTCGTGCAGCGAGGCGTACTGACCCTGGACGCTCTCCGGACGATCGTGGTGGAACAAATAATCATCCCCACGATACAGGTCATCCTGTCGGCCGTAGTCGAGCAGACTCATAGTTCCGCCGAGACTCCCTGAATCGCAGCGACACCCCAAAATCGGCACCTGGGAAACAAGCCGCCCGCCGCAGTATCGCGGAGGAACGGTGGCGCCGCCTGGATGTCCTCGCCAAACTATGCGCTGACACGGACCTCCGCCGTCTCGTTCGCCGTCGGCCCTTCCCCTCCAGAGCGCGCGCGCTCTCCGCTATGCCTCTCCCGGCATAATTACGATTGTCATGAGGCGGTTGAACGCTGATCTCCAGCATCCAGTCTGCTTTGGGCACAGTGCGTTATTTTTGTACTCGTGGGTGCTACGTCGTCTACTGCTTCAGTCGGTACTTGGTCCCCTTCATCGGGGGCACGAAAGGTTTACGCGCCGGCCCCTGGGGCAC
>Ga0209713_10000158_pt1 | contig 37225 bp, 25 predicted proteins | sample ArcOceMetagenome_3_FD_187444 | JGI IMG/M metagenome (GOLD analysis project Ga0209713, IMG submission 187444) | Marine eukaryotic phytoplankton communities from Arctic Ocean - Arctic Ocean- Svalbard ARC20M Metagenome (SPAdes) (version 2) | ecosystem: Environmental > Aquatic > Marine > Oceanic...
GGCCTCCTCGACAGCTTTGGCCTCCTCGACAGCTTTGGCCTCCTCGACAGCTTTGGCCTCCTCGACAGCTTTGGCCTCCTCGACAGCTTTGGCCTCCTCGGCAGCCTGGAGATGGGCTTTTTCTTCGAGCTTTTTGGCAGCCTTTTTCAGTCGACGTGCCCTGTTCTTGGCCTGTCGCTGCTCGGCCACAGTGTGGGCTGCTCGTCTGTTAACCTCGCTTTGAACGAGACAAAATATATCGGGATCGATATCATCAAGCTCCAGGACCATCTGCAAGAGATGTGCATCCAAATTAGTGGTCAGCATAAACTCAACAACCAGTGTTTGACCCCCAAGGGCAGCAACTGTCAGAGCACTCTCTCCGTCTTTGGTAATAGTATTGACATCAGCTCCGGCACCAACCAAACTCTCGACAGCATCCAAGTGGCCACACTTGGATGCTATAATCACAGCAGTGCTGCCCTCTTCGTCCGTCATATCGATGTTGCATCCGGCATCAATAAGCAGCGAAACAAGCTTTGTGTGATGTAGCAGCGCGGACAACATCAGCGGTGTATGGCCCCACACATCCGCGTGGTCAACGTCCACACCACCACGACATTTGATGTAGTACGAGACGAGCTTGTGATGGCCGTTTTGACATGACAATGTTAGAGCCGTAGCACCATCGTTTGTTTGAATGTTGATGTCCGCATCGTTGGCGAGCAAGTATTGAGCGGTCGGAATTTGGCCCTCTTGCGACGCAAGAATCAACGGCGTAAAGCCGCTGTTGTCTCTTTCGTTGACACTTGCCTTTGCATCGACTAGTTGCTTGACAATGTTGTATTGACCCTGATGAATCGCCAACAAAAGTGCCGTCTCTGAGTTTTTGTTCACCACATCCAGGTCGACCTTTGCCGCGATCAGCCGAGATATGCTCTCGTCCCTACCGCTGCGAGTCGCTTCTGTCAGAGCCGTATTGCCGACGTGACTCATGACCGAAGTGTCCACCCCATTTTGTAAAAGTTCGCGAACTATTCTGTCTGTGCCCCGCATACAAGCTATCAACAGTGGCGTGTTGCCTTCCTTGTTGCGTTTGTCTATGTCTGCACCAAATTTGATCAGTGTCCGCACAATGTCGATATTCGAGCATCCAGATGCCGTTGAGAGCGGGGAATCATCCGATGCGCATGCGTTTACTTCCGCATCGTTCTCCAACAACAACAACACCATTTCTGCGCGTCCGCCGCGGATCGCGATCGATAAAGCCTTATGATCGTCCTTTACAGGCGCACCGGATGCAACTAACAGTTGGGCAATGCGAATCGCATTTTTTTTGGCAGCGATGTCGAGCGGAGTTCTTCCCTCAATATCTTTTTCGTTCAGGTCTGCGCCTGCTCGGATCAATGCTCTACATACCGACAGGTGACCCTTCTGACAAGCTACCAATAATGGCGTCATTGCACTTAATCTTTCTTTCTTGTAGAGATCAGCGGTCGAGCAAGACAAGCAATTTTCCACCTTCTTGATACGACCCTTTGAGGAAGCGTTCCAGAGTTCGGTGGTCATATTTTGTGTGCAGATGCCCGCAGTCTTCCGTGCCATGTTTTGATTTGTCTGTATCTAGTCACGACACATGCTGCTACAAAACAGTTGTTGGCCCAAGGGGTACAAAACTATTTGGAACAAAATATGAGTGCTCGTTTGACAAGCAGCAGGACCGTCTTACGCTGGAGCTTGCTTCGTACCTTTGTACCAACCTTTGTACCAACCGTTGTACCAACCTTTGTACCAACCGTTGTACCAACCTTTGTACCAACCTTTGTACCAACCTTTGTACCAACCTTTGTACCAACCTTTGTACCAACCTTTGTACCAACCTTTGTACCAACCTTTGTACCAACCGTTGTAGAGAGTATAAAAGACCCAGAACCAGAGAAGCAACCAACACACAAACATGGACAACATGGATATGGAAGCATTGGGTCGTGCTATGTTGTTGCGCGCGGCGGACCAACCGACGTTCCCGACACGCATTGCAGCGCTTAAGGCATCGATGAAGGCAAGTTTCGAAAATGAGTCGCTTGGTGTCCAGACTCCTTTGTCCAAGACTGCATTTGTCCAAGATTGCTTGATGCCCACAATCCTCGATTGTTATGATCACCCAGAGTGGTCGGACCTGACTCCCAAACAAAGAGAAGTTGTGAAAACAACTATCGCGAAGGAGCTAATCAAGCCTTCTGCGCCATTCCGCACAGCCATTCTGCGCCATTGTGAGCATATGGAAACTAACTTGCATAGCTGCCCGCATGACGATACTCAAGCAGCTGAGATGCACGAGTTGCCATCGCAGGCTGAGATGCACGAGTTGCCATCGCAGGCTGAGATGGACAGATGGCCAGAAGAACTCCAAGCACTGAAAACTGCGGTTGCTGCCTATTGTCTAGGTGATGTCGATCAGCAGGCGCTGTCTAAAGAACGCTTACAATTCTCAGAAACGGTGAAATACCTGAAAGAAAACGATCTGAAATCACTCCACCTTGCACTCCAAAACGAACATACAATATCGCCAGACCAAGTCAGGGACATCAGGCAAAATACAAGTACTTCTATGATCTCCAGTGCTTGCAAGCTGGCAGGTGAAATGGTGCGCTTCATGCACAATGTAGGGCAAGAGCACATGGAATTCTGGATATGCATTGAGTTGGTAAGACTTGATGAATGGCAAGCCAGTCAGATGATCGGGCTTGCTGCTGCTTTCAGTGGCTTGACCGATTGCTGTATAACAACGGCAATGGTAAATCCGACAACGGCAATGGTAGACCCTTCGCAGCACATGGGTCCTGGTAGACCCTACGACATGCTCAGTGGTGCACCTTTGCTGCGTACAGTGATCGATTTTCTCCGCACGAATGCTGAGGATGAAATCAGGAAGAGATATGTGGCCTACATGCAGACGTACTCATCACGAGACAGACGTACTCAGAGGAACCTCACAAAACGGTGTCAGGCCAAGAAGCAGCCTCAACTGTCTGAGTCCGCACGGCTTACACAACTACAATGGAATGAAGAGGCTGTGAGGCAGTTGCTGGAGCAGGAAGAGCAGGAGGGACAAAACAACCAGGAGAAGAAGAACAAGAAGAAGAAGAACAAAAAGAAGAAGGAGCAACAGAAGAAGGAGGAGCAACAGAAGAAGGAGCAAGAGGAGCAACAGGAGAAGGAGCAACAGGAGAAGGAGAACAAAAAGAAGAAGCAGCAACAGAAGAAGGAGCAAGAGGAGCAACAGAAGAAGGAGCAAGAGGAGCAACAGAAGAAGGATCAGGGGGAGCAACAGAAGAAGGATCAGGAGGAGCAACAGAAGAAGGATCAGCTACAGAAGAAGGATCAGCTACAGAAGAAGAAGAAGCTACAGAAGAAGAAGCAGCAACAGAACAAGAAAGACACTGCACCGGCTGCGCTAGCACCACGTTACAATGCTACACAGGCTGCACCCTCCTTGCCGGCATATGTCGACCCTCCATGTTACAACGCTGATGCATGCGGAGAAGGGATGTGTGTTGTATGTCTTAACGAAAGCGCGAGCCATTTGCTTTTTCCTTGTCTACATCAGTGTCTGTGTACTTCATGCGCTGTTGTAATGGAAGGGCAGAATTGTCCGATGTGTAGGGCCGATGTTCTACACATCATTAAGCCGATCCTATGCTAATATAAACAGTTTGAAAGCTGCATGCAGAACCCTTGTTTGGTATTCGAGATGAAAAATAAATCATTGATCTCTTCAACAAACAATGCCAACAACTCGTCGTCGTGTTCCGTGGTCTTTGCTGACTGCTCTTGTGGCTTGTGTGGTCTACAACATATACCCATGCACAACAGCTACCGTACAAACAACCAAATCAGTATTGAGCGAGTGTGAAGTCGCTTGTCTTCCGTCGTGCGACCGGTCAATAGTGCGATGTCAATATTGGTGTCACAAAAAGTGCTTTGATAATCCTGTGATACAGACATCTTGGTTCGACGTCTTGTTGACAAACCGTCTGACCACACTGTTTCGGTGAGTGATGCATTACAAATGTAGAAAAAAAACTATATTCTTCTTCACATTTTCGAGCACAAATATTTAATGTATTTTTTTATTTCGTGATCAAGTAAGCCGAAATGTCCAAAAATAAGCGAGTGTACTTAGGTAGAAATGGATCCAGCCGCGACGTACATAAGTCCTCCACCAACAATACGCGCCTGGTGAAAAAATTGGGCAACCTACTAGAAACAGCCTGCTCGAAATCTCAAACTGACCGCGAAGAGCAACTCGGCAAAGAAATGAGCACAGACAAGATTTTTCTAGTTAGTCTGGACAGATCTCAAGGTTTGTCCAGACTTTGCGCCACCGGGGGGGCAACGCTTGGATTTTATACCCAAGACCCTTCGGGTCGCGGGTAATGTTCCTCCCGGGCTAACTGGCCGGCAATACGCCTGCTTGCAGAAAAAATAAATGTGATTCTTTATCATAAGTTTTCAACAACAAGAACTTTATTGCATAACTACATCACGCCACTCTTCACCAGCTATTACTTCCTCCTCCTCCTTGAAACGGAATTCATAATCTCCCGTTTTGCATAGTTTCCCCCGGCAGACTCCGGAAATGCTCCTGGGGTCCAAACTCAATTCGCGGGCAGCCGCCATACCGCTATCGTAAGGAGTCCACACATTGTCGCCGACTTTTCGTCCCAACACAGGCTTTGACATGCGACCTGCGCTGCTCTCTCGTTGTGGGTTGGTGGCATAAGAGTGCTTGATTTGTTGACTCCTTGTCAACCAGCGTAGATTTTCAACGTTATTGTTGCTCGGGTTGTTGTCGATGTGATCGGTGGTGTGTTCGGAGGATGCCGGTGGCCCTCGAAACGCACGACATATCAGTGCATGCAATCCGTATTTCGAATTCATGATCCTGACTGGTACATACCCATCTTCTTTTGGTTTGGGTCGAGTCACTACTCCTCTGGTAGACCGAAACCTTCCCATACTGGAGACTTGTGGCCATGTACCCCGGAGCATCCTTTCTGCCAAATCAATCACCTCGTATGGACCATCTCCCGATAGCACATCATGCCACTGTTCCCCCGGCAATGTGTCGATTTCATTTGGTTTGTCAAGGCAAAATTCGTAACCGCCTGTGGATTTTCCTTTACCCTGGCAGATATTTGAAATGTTCCCCTGGTGCAAACCCAATTCGCGGCCAGCAGCCGCAGCGCTGTCGTAAGAAGTCCACACATCGTCGCCGACTTTTCGGCCCAACACAGGCTTTGACTGGCGACCTGCGCTGCTACCTCGTTTTGGGTTCGTGGCATAAGAGTGCTTGATTTGTTCACTTTTCGTAAACCAACGTAGATTTTCGACGTTATTGTTGCTCGGGTTGTTGTCGATATGGTCTACAGTGTGTTCGGAGGTCGCCGGTGGTCCGTGAAACGCGCGACATATCAATGCATGCAATCGGTAGGGCGATTTCTTGATCTTGACGCTTACATATTTATCTTTTGCTGGCTTTGGTCGAGTCACTACTCCCCGAGTAGACCGGAATCTACCCCTGTTGGAGACTTGCGGCCACTTTGACCCCTTTGTAAAGACACATTGTCTGATTTCTCCAGGTTTTTTCTTGAAAGCTGGCCTTGAGTTTGTGGAAATTCCTTTGAGCTTTGACAAACCTCTGTTGACTTTAGTATGTTTCATTGATCAGTTTGGCACTTTTAGTAGTTTGGCATTATTCTAAATCTGAACGATGCCCAAGTCACTTGCTAAAGGTTTCGGAGTCCTTCGCAAGTGACTACTTACGATCAATGACAGTTTTAGTTGTGAACTTGGTAGAAAAAAAAAGTAATAAATTTTAATGCAATTTTTTTTATAAAGGGATTATCCTTTGGAAGACAGAATCGTATCACAAAAGTCGATCAAATACGCCAAAAAAGTCCAAAAAATAAGAAATTCTTTTAGGGTTGTTTAGACGTTCGTGTATACAAAAAATATGGGCGTAAACGGATTGTGGGCATTTCTGCGAAAAAAATGCCCGGATGCTTTCCGAGAAATGACGCCTGCGGATTTTCTTCACCGAAAGCTCGCGCTTGATGCGGCAATGTTGCTTACAACATGTTTGAAAATGTCCGTACGAGATGGTCCACAGGGTACATGGTTGGCAGACTATGTCTCAATGGTTCTCCATCGCCTGCGCGGAATGACAGATTCGGGTGCAGAAGTATGTATTGTTTTAGATGGAGTGGCTCCTGTCGAAAAACAACACGTCCGTGCAAAACGCAACGCAGCCCACCAACAGGCCGAGAGGCGTTTGGCAATTGCTCGTGAAAACGGGGTGGAGATGGAAATTGTAAAAGCACTGCGTGCCACCACGCGTGTCACCGAGCCGCTCAGAAAACTAATCTGCGACATTGCCGCTGAAATCGGATTCGAAGTGGTGACAGCCCCGGCCGAAGCTGAGCAGTATGCGGCCGAATTGTGCCTGCAAGGCGTCGTAGAAGGCGTGATCTCGGAGGACGGTGACACGCTAGTTTCCGGGGCGCGATTGCTATATCGCGGCCTGTGCAGCAGCATTCAAAAAACTGAGGTTGTCGAATTGTCGGTTGTGCTCGAGCAACTTTGTCTAACTCCGCGCCAATTTCAATGGATGGCAGTTTTATCGGGAACAGACTTCCATCCAGGCATCCCGAAGATCGGTCCAGTCAAAGGTTCTATAATCGCGGCCAATTTCGTTTCTGACGACGAGTTGCTCGATAGTCTAGATCTCGACGAGGAAACCAAAAGCGGTCTGCAGGCGGCTATAGCGAATTTCGGCGTGTGGTCGCTACACAACGTCACAGACAATTCCTCAAACACCCAGCGTACGCTGCAGTGGCAGCATGCCGATGAAATAGCCAACAAACATATTGCGGCGCACTCCGCTTCATTATTTGGCGCTCTTGCAGAGCAGCAGGATTTTGATGTCGAGGCTGCCAACCGGCGCATAGCATTTCCGCATATCGAGTTCGAGTTTGTAGATGCTGCTCTGTATGAATGAGGGTATGAATTTCACTATGCAGCTTAAAAAAAATATGAATTTTTTCTCATAGCTTGGCTCAAGTCGAAAAGAATTAATCTGCGTTGAATTCGCCATGTTGAAATGTTTATCTTGCGGTAACTCTTGAAGGGGCGTCTCAGGGTCCTCGATACACTAAGTAAACTTTCATTCGGGATGCGGGACACCCTTTTCGACGTGATGGTTGTGTGATAGATAAGAGAGATCCGTGATTGACATTGTGTATATGTACAGGCGACGAGGCGAGCTGGCAAAAGGTAACCCTTGAATCCCCAGATCGCCGGAAGTTATCACTGTGGTTTTGCAGGTGAGAATCTTTTTTTTTCTGTCAAAAGATGTTGCAGCACGGCATGCTGCGATTCGGCTGTGTGTGCCTTAGCGACACAGCAGGAGGGCAGATCGCTGATTCGGTACTGATGATGGCGACCACTGCTTCAGCGGTTTTCTGAAAGACGGTGTCCACCGCATCGCCAGTGACAGCGCTCGTCTCGATAAAGGCGTGAGCTTTGAGTTGATCAGCAAGGTTCTGTCCCGCCTTGCGGGAGACAACGCGACTAATCTGATCGCATTTGTTGCCAACGATTATGAGCTGCGCTTGCTCCCGCCGCGCTAGGTCTGCCCATTCAGTCACCGACTCATAGGATTGCATGCTGGTCACATCGTAACACACAATTGCAGCCTTGCAGTTTCTCACAAAATTTTGCACAAAGGCTCGAAAAACCTCTTGCCCGGCTGTGTCCCACACCAACATACGTACAATTTCCTGGTTCGCCAGCGTTACGTTGCGAGCTTGAAAGTCGCACCCCACCGTAGTGTCGATGTCCGTCTTGTGGGTGCCATTCTGAGCGTAAAACATCAAGCTTGACTTACCTACACCTGAGTTGCCGAGCAAAACAACCTTGAACTTTCTCATTTTTTGGTGATAACAGACCATAAAAATAAATTAAGAATGAAATTGCAAATGGCAGATCTGCAGGGATACTGGGATTACGATACTTACTGGGCGACTGGTGTCCCCGAAGCTACAGATTTGTATAATGGTGCCCAGCAGTATTGCACCACCAAGCCGTCACAGACGAACCAGACACAAACAATCATCAGAGATTTGGGCGACATGTACGACACGTTCAAAGCACAGCTACCGGAGCACACACCGAGTCACACTGACGAGGAAAAGTGCAAAGCTTTGGACAAGGTCAGCAAAGCTCAAAAGGGGTACAACCCTTATGCCATCCGTTGGGACAGTGAGGGTGATACGTGTCAGGTGGTAACTCGCCCATATCAGATCCCCAGTCTGTGTATCCAGAGGACCTTGGCCGGTGGATACAACATGGGACCGGTGGACCAAACCTACTGCGGAGAGACACCTCCACATTGCGAAGCGACTGCATGGTACGGACGCCAGGTGCCCGAGCCTTCCGGACCCGACCCCAATTGGTACAAACACGGCCCGCCTTTGAGCAAGCGGCAACCTGCCTTGAGCAAGCAATGATTTTTCGCTGGGCGTACCTACTGTCAGACAATACTCACCTCGAAACAATGTGAAATTTTTTTATAGTTCTTTTATAATTCTTTTCTTAATTAGTCACGTTCTTCTTTTCTCGCATTTTTTTGCTGTGTGCCAGCCTCGCTACGGTAGCAAAGCAACTTAGGTCAAACAGTTGTATAAATTTTTGATTTCTTATTGTGTTGTGCTCCTCCAAATTACCCAATCCAGATGATAAAACAACCAAACAAATTGGTGTAACGATTTGGAAAAAAAGAGGGTCACAATTTACATTTTGTGCCCTCCAAAATTCTCGTCTTTTATGCTTCTGATTCGACAACATATACATATGCGGGCATAACAACATCATCGCTGCTGACGAATTCATCCTGTGGTTCCTGTTGTGAGGCCCTACGCCATGCCATACAAACGCACAAGGCGATGATCAGGATGACCGAACTCGGGCCAAACATCAGGGTCATGATCATCCAGACCGTCATCCCTTGAGCTTTTGTCACTTGTCCGATATTTTTGCTCATGAAGCTTCCGAGGTTTCTGTCGCGCGAGAAGACCAAAGTTGTCGTTCTTTGCTGTCCATTTATTAGAAATAAACAAATAATAAATGTCGACTCTACAAAATGTTGACGTCAAACCAAAGCCGGCAACAATATGCGTGTAATGTACTATCGAATTTGAAAGCCACTAGTAAAATAAAACTGTAATACATAAAAGAAGAAACCATGAAGTCCACACGTGATCTGATTTTACTGGCTACTGTAAACGATCTCTCGCAGAAGGTAACACAAAACCAAACCAACTCTTGCTGCGCCGCACAAGGCTCAGGCCCACAAGGCCCAGCCGGCCCAGCCGGACCAGCCGGCCCAGCCGGACCTGCGGGGCCCGCTGGCGATGGCACATCATCACATTTCGCAGTGTCTTGGCCTTTCCTTCAAGCGTTTCCCAATGGCAACATTATCAATATGGCTAACACAGACTATCGGCTGGGAGACATCAGCTTGAACCGTATATATACGGGACATGCGAGCGCGGTCGGTCATTATGCGATAAATGCAGACGGCTCGGTGGATTACACCAAAGTGGCTTCAGTCAACTTTAACTTGCAGTTCAATATGCAACTGATGGAAACCCCGTCTGATGATGCCTGGGCAGCACTTACAAAGGCAGATATCGGTTTCTTTTGCCAAGTCAACTCAGCTGACCCTAACTATGCGCTGTGGCAAGCCCTCATGAATATGTTCATGCAACAAGCAGTATACATCCGTGCTTCGACAGATATTGCATTGGCCACTGGCAATACAGCAGGAAACCCACTAACTCAGATCAGTATCACAAACGTCCAATATAACACGTTAGGAATGTCGTTTTCGCCTAGGCGCTCAGACGGCGGCTCAGCTTCTTGGGACAATGTAGTGACACGAGAGATGTGTACAACAGGGCTTCTGACGTCGACAACGCTCAACGCAGTCCTCGTTGCGTAAAAGTACTACGCAGTGTGTGTAGACATTTTTGTTCTTTCCGAAACGATCTTACAGAGACCAGGGTCGGAGCATCCTCAACGAAGCTGTGCTCCTTTCACAAGAATAATGCTCATCGAATGTCCTAGTACCATCGATGAGCGACTTGTAGTCGATTCTCCTGTTCGGGTCTCACGTGACGACTTTCCGGAGGGTTGGGTGCCGCACCCGCTGCCTGCATACCCCAAAGGCTTCACCAAGGAGCTGTTCGTGCTACCGGAGCATCAGGTTCGTCTGTCGAGTGTCGTGAATCCACATCCGCTAGACGAATGCATTGTGTTCGACGAAGGCCCGCACATATACTACCTGAACGGCGAACCCGCATCGGTGTCTTGTACTGCTCTCGTACACGACTTTTGCAACGAGTTCGACGCCGACAAGGCAATACTAATGATGCGTGGATCGAGGAATTGGCCCCGTGCTCAGTACACACACACAGACGGCTTGCAGTGGCGAATCGTCGGGGGTCAGGCAGCAGTGCAGCTGCTGGAGATGATTCGATGTGGTGAGAAGGTACCTCACGAGACACAATCTGCCACGAATCGAATCAACGAGTCTCCCGATGACTTGGATGCCTGCATCGAGGCGTTCAAGTGCATGCTTCGCTCCGGCGTCTTTGGTGCCGAACAGAAACGAGACTGGCTGCAGCGCGTGGTGTACACGGACGACGAAATCAGGGAATGTTGGAGGCTCAACACAGAGGATGCGTGCGCAAAAGGGACGTGGTTCCACTTACAGTGTGAACTTTGGTTGAACCGCGACGCTTGTCACCTCGATTGGCACGAGATGGGTTTGTTTCTCATTTATATCGGTCACTTGGAAGAACTCGGAGTCAAGCTTTATCGTACGGAATGGGAGGTCTTCAGCCTGGATCACGACATCGCTGGTTCGGTTGATTTTGTCGGTATTTACAAATCTGGTCCGCACGAAGGAAAGCTCATGCTGGCCGATTGGAAACGCAGCAAAGACTTGCGAAACAAACGTAAGGACAAGTTCAATGCAATGATGAAGGAGCCTTTACATCGACTCCCAGATTCATCGCTCGGACATTATGCAATCCAACTGAACGTGTACAAATACCTGTTGCAACTGAATTACGGATTTCAAGTTGAAGGTCTGGAAGTGGTCTGCTGCCACACAGACAACGGCCAGGCGCCGTTTATTTACGAATGCCCGGATATGCAACCGGTCGTACACTATTTGATGGCCAGGCAACGTTTGTGCCACATTGAGAGAATTTGTGCTAGAAAAAGTATAACTCGGGCAGATGAAATCGACCGGACCGTCGCATCAGCCGTGCAGAATCTACAAAATGCCAAAAAGGCGCTTAATGATTTTGACTGGCCCGAAATCTGAAATTGCACAATTTGTTTTATAACCTTTTGCGATACGATTCTGTCTCCCAAAGGATAATCCCTTTATAAAAAAATTGCATTAAAATTTATTACATTTTTTTCTACCAAGTTCACAACTAAAACTGTCATTGATCGTAAGTGCCCACTTTCTTTTTCCGAATGTGCTGAGCGTAGTCGAAAGCCTTCGGGTCCTGCATTGCACACCTGGTCGAATTGCAAATAATATCAGGTTTTTGCGGGAACAAATAAAATCGGTTTGTATTGGGAAAAGCAATAATGATCGACGATCTGTTGACATATCTGAGCATGATAAAAATGACGAGCCACATTGGACACAAACTCACCGGTTCCGAACCGGAGCTGTCGTACGTGCGTCCCGACGCCACAACTCTGACAGACGAACGCGCCGAATGTTGGGTGAAAATGCAGCGTGAGTGTGAGAAGTCTGACTGCCACTGGCGTAGAAGCGGACGCCGTGGTCTCCTGAGAAAATCTGTGAGCAAAGAACTGGATGATGTACCATATTTGTGTGAGCACATCGACGATGTCCACTTTGCCGAAGAGGGCGATTTGGTGTATCATCACCAAGGAAGCTACGTGATTGAACGGATAGTGAATCACCCGCCTATTTTGCCGACACTCATTTTCAGTTCGCCCGAAGAGGTGATTGTCTGTTTTACGGGATTCGATCCCTACTACGATGGCAATACGCCGGACGAAGGTATGCAGTATTACTGTGCGCAAGAGTTCAGCCGTCTTCCATCGGGGTCGGTGCGTCTCGGGATTTTAAATCTGTTCAATTTCATTAAACCCTTCGTGACCAACCAGCTGCTACAAGTCTTCCAATCCCAATCCCAGCGTCTTACGTTCACTGGCTTCAGCCTTGGCGGGGCCTTTGCACGACTTTTGGCTTACGAGTGGCACGTTGGTCAGTATCCGCCCTCGGTGGGAGCGTTGCGGTTGAGGACGTTTGGTGAGATCCCGATAGGCGACTCTGAATGGGTCACCTGGTGGCGCAAGCTGTCAGGCGAGGAGATCGACGCACTCGCGATTGCGAGTGCGAGAAGCGGTACTGATCAAATGTGGGTGGACCCAATGATGTTGCTACCGCACAAGTTTGAGCCTGTAGAGGCTCGGATTGTGGACGACGAGGGGTGGATTGGAGATCTGAGTAGCGAAATGCAAGACGACTACGCTCCCGAAGATTACGATTTATGTAGCGGTTTCAGAAAGCTGGCAGCGGATCGGGCGACGGACCCTCAAGCAAAGCACAAGTGGCATGACACGGCAGCCATGCTGGCAGAGCGCCCCGACACGCGGGCCGACTACGAGTACGGGCAATTACTTCGAGACAACTCGTCGCTTCACAGTTTACAAATCTACCAAGATCTGGTAAAGGGGCTCAAGCACACGAAGCGACCCGTACTTGAGCTTGATTCTGACCTTACAATCGAAGAAATGATCCATTCGACAAAGCCCAGGCGTTCGATGATGGTGCCCAGCATGGGTGGTATTTCCAAAAAGACCATTCGCTTCGCCGAAAACGCGGCAAAGTTAAAGTATGCAGGAGGACTCACAGATCTGGCCACAGGATTTATACAGGGAGGACCCAGCGGAGCAGTCATAGCTGGAACATCCAAAGTTGTGAATAATTGGACAAATGCGTGACAAAAAACAAACAAAAATATACATTCTTTTCTACACTTTTATTGTTTTCTTCCGCCAAGACCTTCTTTTTCTTCAAAAAGTGCAGTCTTCTTTGCTGATCATTATGGTAGCGTGTTCTGATTTGTCGTCTACTGTCTTGATCTTGAGCAGAGCATAGGCTGTGCGTCCCGACGGTAGAGCCACCATCGAGCGATAGAAGCGGGCGTTCATGGGGCGCGCGCTCTCCTCCGTCTGCACCATCTGTTTGCACACGGTGCATAGTGACTGACCCACCCAAGCACTCACGTCCAGATGAGAATCTGCAAACGCCTCGCTTATAGTGCTGTCTGTGGATGTAACTGAGATGCGCATGTTAATACATACGATCTCTGCACATGTTGCCAGCAGCCTCTCGATCCGATATACGGGGGGCGCGTGTGTGTCCGCCAATCGGCCGATATCCTCCGGTTTCAAAACACCATCTTCTGGTAGTCGGAGCGAGCAGGCTTTGGTGCCACAGTAGTTCTTTGAGTGTGGATTTGTCATGTGTGAACCGACCAACAACGTGTTAACGTAATCGTTAACCTTCTTTCCGTCACAACCTTTGTACTTACATTTGTAGTAGCATCTTACCATCGCTTTTGCTTTCCCCTTGTGTAGGATGTTTTTCTTGCCGTATTTGCGCCAAATGGTGGTTTTTGTAACCGCCTTGCGATGTTCCACTTTTTTCGATGTCCCCCTTTTTTCATTGCTCAAGCCAGGCAACGAGTTGTCAGCTTTGATCTCGAAGTCGAGCGGCGGCATGTTCAATACCAAGTCGTCCACCGGGAAACTCATCCAGCCGTCGGTTTCCGACTCCCACTCGTGTAGCATATCAGTGATCACGTCGTCGTCCCCGGACGGTTCGCAAAGCTTTGTTGGTACGGTCTCCTCGTTCTGAAACACTCCTTGAGAATCTGCCATGGGCTGGTTGTGGTAAGGCCTCCTGAGACGAGTGTCCGAGTGTCCGACAGGTATTTTTCGCACAACCAAATGTGTTTTGGAAAAAACCATGAGAGAGAAAAAAATGAACAAATTTTCTTTCTTTTTCAGCTGAGTGGCAACTTCAAAGGATTATATCCATCGTGATAGTTGTAGAATCCATAATCTATAGCGACTTGTTTCAAGGCGTGTAGATACTTGTCGAACTGAATGGACTCGGTCATTGCCTCTTCGAACAACTGGCCCTCTGTCAACACGTATGCACCAGTGGGGTCGGCGGAAGCGTACTTGAGTATGTCGACATACCATTGGTTGTTTGGCTTATTCGGGCCGGTGAGTTGCCGATGGCCGCAGTTGCGGATGGCGCGCGCAATGGCTTGTCGTTGCATGTTGATAGAGGAGACCATGTCGAAGAGATGCACGACCCTGACGTCAAAGAGTGAGATACCTTGGGTATACCGAGAGTCGGCTATTACGATACGACAATTCTTACCGAAAGCATTATCCGGGTCGTTGAACACTGACTTACTGTCGTCTCCGACCATCTTGGAGAGCAAGTCGTCGGTTGGACTAGACGGCAGGACCATGAATCCGTTAAAGGGTTGTTTTGGTTTCACGTAGCCTTGTTCCACGGCCAATACGTTGGACTCTTTGGGTTGTTCCGGGAAACAGTCTTCGAAACCTGCGCACAGCAGAGCGTCCCGCACGAGCTGCGTGCCGAACGCTGGACTGTTGCCACAAAATATAAAGTGCTTTATCCCACGGTGCAGGTCGCCTTCCCAGAACTTATCGATTAGCTTGAGATCGTCGCCCATCTCCGCCCTGGTGGGCATCTGTTTCGGGGTGTAGCGTAGGACGTTTTCCACCACCGCCACGACCTTGGGGGAGGCACCGGTGGTCTTCCCCTTTTGGGTTAAATCCTCGTGCACCAGCGCGTAGTCCTTTAGTCTCGCGTAGGAGCCCTTATCGAACGGCAGACAATTTAGCGTCATCTTGCGAATCGTCGGAATGGGACGTTTCGCAGGATCTGCGCCAGGACGTGCGGTAATGTAGCTGGCCTTCTTCTCCTTATCCGCGGCCTTGTCTTTGGCAGGTTTCTTCCATTGTACGAGCGAACCGATACCGTTGCTGTTGAGGTTCTGCTGCAGCTCTTCGTCGGACCACTCCTCTACCTTGTCTTTGTCTACAGACAAGGCGAGAGCGATTCGGTCATCTGTAAATATTTTGCGTTGCACAAGATGCTTGAACGCATTGGAAGCGTCGGCGGGAGCTCGCAAGGACTTTATCTTGGAGGAAACATTGATATGCGAAGGGACATTAACTGCGTTAATCTTCTTTGCGAGCACTGGGTTGAATACACGACCGCCTTGCAAAGCGTCTAATTTGCGAATGTTGCCCAAGAGTTCATTGGTTAAGTTTTCAAATGTCGTGATTGACGGGCTAAAGCTGCGCTCATTGAGCGGGCTCATTGACGGACTGTCATCGCTTATCGAGCCCGTATCTCCGACGGAGGCAACATTGAGCGGGCTCATTGACGGGCTGTCCGGTGAGTGTTGGGTGTTGATCACCATCTACTGATTTTTAATATTGTAGATAAATTAAATTGATCCATTCTTTAGTTCGGATGCCGCCGAAGAAGGCTGCCCGTCAAGGGAGCCGGGTCCGTGCACAGACGGGATTCATGCGCAATTCGGAAGAGGCTACTCATGAGGCGGAACAGAGAGCTGTGAGCACAAGCAAAAAGCACATCAAAGACATGAACACAGCAGTGTCCGCGGTGGCGGCGGAGCTAAAAGCGTTGGGTTTGCGCTTATCCGGAAGCGACCACCCGCGACAACTGAATACAGGCCTATCATCATTGCAAAAAAAGGCGAGTGCCTTTGTCACACAGCCCAAGACGTCAACCAGGCTTGAGAAATCGGCGATAACCGAACTGTACAAGGAGTTGCAGTCGCAGGAGAAAACCTTGAGCACACACGGACCAAAGGCGGAAGAGGTAGCCGACCAAATGAGCAACGTCATGCGGAATCTGTACACGGCCTTGAACAAAAAACGGATGAATCGCGAGTACATGAACTCCGCGGAACGTGAGCAAAAGCAACTACAAAAGGAAACAAGCGATCTGCGCGCAGAGAACCGTGCCCAAGAGGCGGAGCTCAAGCGGTTGGACCGGGAGAATAAACAGCGTCTCCGTGCATTGGACACTGGATCCATCTGGAAGAAAGCCGTCGCACCGTTGAGAAGCGACCAGTTGGGTGATATCTTGCGTGTGTTGCAGATCGATGAGAAAATGCTAGAAACCCTAGAATACGGCAAGCGAAAGTACGCAGATCTGGCGGAAACGACCGAACTGGATGCCCTGAGAAAGCGGATTGATGCTATAATTGGCAGCGACGTTGAGACTGTCGAGTTTGAGCTGATGCGAAATTTTCGCGGGGCTGACGCTGACGATCTGGTTACTGGAGACGCTCCCGTGTTGGAGATGGTGCAGGCGGTGGTGCGCGAGCAGATCAGAGCCTCGGTTCAGCGAGGACAGGAATCGCAGGCTAGGGTCTTTGATGAAATAATGGAACAGAACGAAACAGCTTTTGCAGAAACTGCGAAGCGCCTAGCGCAAATCGAGAACAAGGGGGTGACGACGCGGCAGGCCGCAGACGTGAACGTTCCCCAGGACCCACGTTTTGCCAGTTGTAAAACAGAGGCCTTTCCCATGAATACCGACAAGTACCAACCACCACGTGAAGGTATAAAGGGCGTGAGAGCAGCTATCGTAAAAGCGGAGGATGGGCTAAGCAAAGCTCAAGATGCTTTTGACAGGGCTTCCCAAGTAGGTGACGCGGGTGAAATCGCAGAAGCCAACAAAGCGCTCACAGGGGCAGAACAACAGCTGGACAAGCAAAACGAAAAGTTGCGTAAACTGGCAAACAAGCCGCTGACGAGCACGAATTTTAACCAAACGATCGGAAAATGGAAGAACGTGGTCAAAGACCAGATGGAGGACATACTTTCCGATCCCACGGGCGTGGGAGATGCATTCTATCGCGAGGACATGCTCAAAGAGATACAAAGACAATGGGGCGACAATTGGTCTCCACCAAGCGAAGCCATTTCTAACAAAACCCTGCGGTTTCTGGAAACAAACGACACGGGAGTGAGCGAGAACAGTGCCAATTACGTCTCTCCTGGATTATTTGACGCGCTCAAGAGTAGCGAAAAAGGCCAGTCATCAACTATCCTGAAACCAGGCGTGGTCGCCCTGGACCCGCTGTACGGGATGGTGAAGGAAAACTTGAACTTGGCCGCCGCAGAGATCGAGCCAGGCGACCAGCAGCTTCGATACCCACAGGTGAAAAATCAGGAGTTCAATCAACGGTGTGCTCTACCACCGTACGAGTGCAGGAAGACCGAAGATGCCTGTATAGGTGCCATGAGGGCCCGGAGCGGGTTCCGACAACGGTGCCGAGAACAGGACGGTATGGAGCTAATTGATTCCGACACACATCCTGTATGTCGCAATACGCTAACTGGCAAGCAGACTACTATTTCAAAGGCAGAGATGGGTAGGCTGGAGGATCACCACAAGGCCTTTCTCCGTGGCATGCCCATGACGGACGAGGCAGCCGCGGCCGCAAAGGAGGAGCTTGAACAGTTGTACGAAAAGCAAGCCGAGTTCGGTGCAATCGACCCGGCCTCCAAGCAACGACTGAGGGGACAGTTGCAGCAACCAGCCGACGACAGAGGCATGAAGCAGCGACTCATCAAACGCAAAGTGGGATCTCAGACTCTGCAGAGCTACAAGGCGCAGCAGTTGGCAAAACAACAGAAGGGTAATATCCGTCGGGCTAGGGACCTCCACAACCTCATGCAGGGCCAAAAGAAGCGCGAGGACGACGTTGTAGAAAGCGCTGAGGAGCTGGCGGCACTGGCAGCTAGGCAAAACGCGCGCCGGGAGGAGCAGCTGCAGAAGGAGGTTACGGACATGGCCTTGCGCCTGGAGGAAAAAAAATGCATAAACTCGGGTGGCAGCTTCGTCAAGCTGCACCCGAGCGACAAGAAGCCACAATGCGTGTACGACAATAAGATTCGCATGCGGATCAAGGGAGCATCTTTCGGCGAGATCAAGGTCAGTCAACCGAAAGAACATCTACAGTGGCCTAGTGCGGAAACCGACATAGACGCATTCAGCACCGCCACACTCACGCATTTGAAGAATAGGCAGCGCGACTGGACAATGACACTTGCTGAGCAAGGTGTGAACAATTGCCTGCCTAACACTGACCCTAATAAAAAGGCAAGTGGTCTCTACCCGTACCAACGCTTCGTCAGTGACTTTGTCAATGCTGACTCATCCGAGTTCGGAGGTCCCCCCCGTGACAACGCCAGTGTCATTAGAGTTCCCTCCAACCCGAACCGCAACCTCTTAGTGTGGCACTCGACGGGTAGTGGCAAAACGTGCGTCATGGTCGCCATCTGTCGTGCGTTTCGACAAGGGCTCGTCGATCCGAACTGGCGTGATAAGCTACCCAGAATAAATGTCGTGACTCCCAAAAAGAATCTAACAAATTTTATGCAAAAAATCGTGGACGGCATCTGCAAAGATGAGAACGGTGATGTCATGTTCGCGGTGAACCCCGAATTGAAAAGGGCAATACGGAGCATGAGAGACGACGACGAGGATACAGAAGACATTGTGGATCTGCGAACCCCAAAGGAGCGCTTGGATTACCTCGTGCGTATCCACAACCGCCATGGCGGCGAAAAGAACAGCGAAGCGCGCGAAGAGCTTATCGCTGAAGACGTGGGTCAAGCTTTGTCCTACCTGCGCGAGAGCAGTGAAAAAATCCGGAAGCTGGTCAAGGCATTTGGTAGAAGGACTGGTCTAAACGAGACAACGCAGACAAAGATCCTGCAGTACATAGATGACAACCCCAAGGTGAGCGCGCGCAGTGTCGCCGCTGCGTTGGGTATCTACGGGTACTCTTTTAAGCAGTTTGCAAACAGACTAATGTACTGGCGCTTCAAAGATGACAAGCAGTACGCAGATGACTTCCCGCGAGCAAAGAGTGACACTTGGGAGGGTGATCTCGACAACACCGTCACTATTTTCGACGAAGCCCACAACCTTGTGAGCAAGGATCTGCGACAAAATAGACAAGAACCTACGAATGCTCCTACGGATGCCCCTACGGATGCCCCTACGGATGCCCCTACGGACGCTACAGCAAACGACCTGGACGACCTGGACGACGAATGCACACCCGCCAATATCAAAAACAAAGCTGGCAAGTACACACAAGAAACGTGCTACCTGCATTGGGCATACAAGAGTCTGTATCAGGCTGTCGGAGGTGTGATTCCAGGTGATGATGATATGAACCTCCCGCGAACGACTTGGACGTACTTGCTGACTGCCACCCCCATCAAGGACAAGTTGTGGCAACTGGGGAAGCTACTGTCGCTGCTTCGCCCCAGTGCTTTCAGCCATATGCAGTCTGAGCTAGACAGAATTTACTTTAACGACACGCCTGCAGGACAGCAAGCTTTCACGAACGCAGCTCGTGGTTTGGTGTCTTACTACAATGGTGCCGACGACACCTCCCGATTCGCTCGCGAAAATTCGTCTCCTCCCCATGCTCCGAGGTTTGGGGATTACCATAACCCGACGGTACACTTCGAGTTTCTCTCTGTACCGGTGAGCGACATGCAGTATCAAAAATGGCAAGAAGCGGTATCCGAACAGTATGCAAAGGCAAAGGACAAAACTGAGAAGAAAGATGTGGCAAAGGTTATGAAAGAGACAGAGTATTTGTATGGCAAGATGAGAGAGCTGATTGCCAACGCGGACAAGAAAGAACAACAACAACTCAAAAGAAAATATGACAAAATAAAGACGGCTGTAGATATGCATTTAAAGGAGGCAAACCGAAATACCTTGTCGGAGGATTCCCTGAAACTCTTGTCAAGTGGTTCGGATCAGAAGAGAGACAAGATATCCCAACTGGGAAAAACGATTGACTCAACACTGAAAGAACAACAGAGCAGCTTTGATTCCTTGAGCAAGCAAGAGCAGGCTAAAATACAAAAGGATTTCTTACGTACTTCTGATTGGCCATTTTCGAAAAAATCAGGCTGCGGCAGATTAAAGAGAGAAAAGTGTGTGCCAGAAGGGTGTCAATGGCTGCCACATGTAGGTTGTCTGACAAGCGCCCAGTCGCAGCATGTCAGCAAGAAAGTCGACGCTTTGGTCGACGGGGAAGCTGCTACCCTCTTGAATCGGCTGCAGAGCAAAACAAGTAAGACCCAGAAACGTCCAGTGGGCAAGCCGCAGGAGGAGTTGGTGGAGCCAGGGGATTTGGTGTCCAATGCGAAAGAACGCCAGGCATATGCAAAGTCACTGCTGAAATTCTACGGCAAGTTCGAGGGCAAGCATCCTGACAGGAAAAGTACCACCAAGTGTCCCCGCGGGAAAAACAAAGAGCAATGCGGCGACCTGGATGGATGTCGGTATATCGAGGACGCCAAGACATGTGGATATGATGACGAAGCCAATTACGTCAACGATCAAATGGAACTGGCAATGTTCTACCAGGAGCAGGGGCTGCTGGACCAGGAGCGGACGGAACTTATCAAAAAGGAGTGGAATGTGGCAGGAGACGACGCCACTAGTGAAGCGGGGTTTGCAAGTGATGAGCAGTCGGTGGGCAAGCCGAAAAAGGCTGGCAGCAAGAGGCGACAACCGGAAAAGTTGGTGGAGCCAGTGGCAACAGATTTCGACATGTCCAATGCGAAAGAAAGCCAGGCGTATGCAAAGTCACTGCTGAAATTCTACGGCCAGCTCGAGGGCGAGCATCATGACCGGAAAAGAACCACCAAGTGTCCCCGCAGGAAAAACAAAGAGCAATGCGGCAACCTGGATGGATGTCGGTATATCGAGGACGCCAAGACATGTGGATTTGATGACGAAGCCAATTACGTCGACGGACAAATAAAGCTGGCGCGGGAGGAGCAGGAGGTGGTCAGGGTGGAGGAGTTGGATAGCACCTTCCCCCCTGACCGACTGGACAAGTTGAAGCGCACATGGCGGGAGAAGCGGAACCCCCGGAACGAGACAAGGACAAAAGGGGAAGCCGTAGCCATCCGAGAAAATTTTCTGGACAGATGGCGACGGAAGAAGGCACTAGCGTTTTTGGAGGCTGAACAAGTTTGAGCACAAGTGACGAGAGATTCGGAATTAGTGATTACATGCCCGCCAAATACTTTGCGGTGGTCGCTTGCGGCGTATCTCAATCTTGAACTTTTTTTTCATGTATTCAATCGCTTTTGATAGCGACGGTTTGGACCAGAGTAGATGTCGTGACCAGAACCCTGCTGTGTTGATACCCCCTTTGTTCCAGTCTTGACCAGCAGCACCGTGTCGTTTCAAATATGATTTCATTCTCTGGGGTGTCTTGTGCTTGGTATAGTCCGACATACCAGCGGCTCCAAAATGGACAGTACGTTTCGTCTCATTGCGACAGTCTACTACCACAACGGTGTACTTCTTGCTGGTCGCATCTGATCGATACAAGTAAACAACGTGAGAAGGCATTCTGGATCTTTACAATGATATTTGCGAAAAGTTGTAATTTTATTGTGAAAATAAAAAGATTCTTTTTCTTGTTGAATGAGGATTGGTTCACTACATCTCAAGTTCTAGCAGGCTATCATCGTCCCCACATTACCCCAGGGCCATTCGGGCCTGGGGTATAAACTTACTGGTCATCATTCATCGAATCGAAAGGCATCCACTGTTTTATTTTCACTGTTTTATTTTCACTGTTTTATTTTCGTGTGATTTTTTATGAGGGTGTTCTCAAAAAGAGTTCTCATAGTTTTCTCAACGAGTTTGCTAATTCGTTGCTACCGCCAAAAGTCCCCCAAAGCTTCCCTAGCAGCATTCATTGCGTCATCCAGCTTGGCCATTGATTCAGTTAGTTCTACTGCTTTTTTGCGAATTCTTTCCTCTGCTGCTGCCTCCCGCTGTGCTGCTGCCGCCAGCTGTGCTTGCTGCTGTGCCGACATCACCACGAAAGATCCCTCCACACAACCAGAGTAGTTTGGTGCTTTGGGTGCTTCGCCTTTGCAAGTGTAGACACCACCCTCGAATGTTAACTTGCGGCTGAGTGACCGAGCGCTCGGTGGGCTTGAGCGAGACATGTTCGTGTTACAATAAGTTGTGTTGGAGTGGTGCTGGCCGCTGGTGCCTGTATGCTGGTACAAACAGTATACCGGTACAAACAACATACCATGACAAACAATACGCTGGTACAAAAAAACCTATTACGTCCCAACCAAGTCTGTGTGTTCAGCCTATTTGGCGAAGTCTTCTTCCACACGAGATAGTTGCAAAAAGTGTAAAAAGCTGATCAACGTTATCAGTGCCGTCAAAAGTACGCAAGTCGAAAGCAGCCAGAACAAGTATGCAACCATCTTACACAGTAAATGTGAATGAATAAATATCAAGAGATGTTTGCTTTTTTAAATTAAAACCCAAGTACAATGTACAAATGACATGCGACCACTGTCAGCAACCATCGGTCGTTATCTACATTCACAAACAGAAAAAGCGACATTTTTGCATCGACTGTTTTAAAGGCAGATATCGTCACCCTTACGACACGAGACCATGAGCGTTGCTTATTTTCTTTATTCAGTTTGTTCCAGGTTATTGAGGTGATTGCATATTTCGTTGGTGTAAACACTGTTGAAGCAATGCGCGTCAGACGAACTACGCAATTGGCTAAGCATGACAATTTGTGTATCTGGTGACTCGTGCTTGAAATAAACGTCCCGTGTCCAGACGACAGCGCCGTTTGTGTAGGAGCAGACCCAGCCGCGTACAGTGCTCTTGCGTTTGGTGATGTTACGATAGCGCTCGGTACACCCCACCGATTTATGATAGCTTTTGTCGTCCTCCAAGGGGTGCGCGAATGTCCCACCAAACAGCAGCAGGACCGGTCGTCTTTGCTTTGTCACAAAGCTTTCACATCTCTCCATTTCTTTCAAGGTGGGGTAGGTGGGCTTGACCTCGACGTACACAAACCGTTCCGGTCCATTGTCGATGTGCAAATTTGGGTCTATAGCCACGCCTTCTACCAAAAAGTCGATAGTGTAAGAGTAGTTATCGGCACCGAGCTTGTGTAGCGTCAAAGGTTCCCGGGAATGCTTCAGACCCAGATTTTCGAAAAACAGATGGTGCTTATACTCTAGACACGAGTCGTATTGCTCTCCGTCCTTTTCGAAGCCCTTGCTCCACCTTCTCTTTGCGGAAGGTTCCGTCTCAGTGCCGGGGGCGCGTTCTCGTTTGCTCGTTTGGTCTCTGTGACTGCGAGTCTGCACTCTCGTCGTTGCCTTCGTCTCATCTGTTCTCTTCAGAATCCACCCATTTCTACCCGCTTGTTTGCTGCGACAGGCGACTTCGACAAGCCCGTAGTTGAACATCGCACCGCCGACGATGAACACCATCAGTGGAATCGAGCGATTCGAGTCAATCTCCTTGTCCATGCTCTGGTTGTTTTTGGGCCTCGCAGCGTCTTCACAGTAAAACACACCACTTGGTCCTGCCATATTGGGGTACGGCGCCCCGGCGCCGATTCCGCATTTGAGCCCGATGACTTGCGCACCTTGTTTGTTGATGCCCGATTGCTTGATTTGCGGGAAAAGCTCGCGTGCGTCGGTATTGTTGATCCGTTCCCCCAACCAAGATTCGTCTGGTGTTCTGGTGAAATCTTCTACTTTGCACATGGTAGTGCCCTTGTACTTTATTACCAGATACAAAAGCCTTTAGTTTGCGCTTACAACGCGTTTACAATTTGCGTGTCGGCACGCCACTGTTTTCCACAAAGGTGCTGATACTTTTCAAGAGCTCGTTGGACATCGATGGGGTACTCGAGTCGAGTGATCCGGATCCAGAAAACCAATTTTGCGTATTATCAACACTATCAAGACTGTCGCCCCGCTGCATGTCGTCATCATCCTCGTTCGCCGGTGCCCCGAATTCATCCCGTTGATCTATCCATACGAAGCCGTCGTTATCGAAATCCAAGCTGTCCGAGTGGTCGACATATACCAGAGCGTCCTCAGCAGTCTCTCCGCTGTTGAGATTCATTCGCACCTGAACAAGCGCGTCGTCAAATGAATCATCCAGTCCGTCATACTCATCTTTGACTGCACTTGGATCATAGTACTCTGTTTCGTTCACCCATATGAAAGCCTGTTTGTCCTTGATCACATCTTGGATTGTATTTTGAGATTCGCAAACAATTTGGCTCGAATTCTCGTACCGCACCATCAAATTTGTTACGGGTCCTACGATCATCTCTTGGAGATCGTTTACTTGAGATTGCTTTCCGCTTGAAATCTGCAAGCTGCGAGCATCGGGCGATTCAAAGTTCGGAGCAACTGCAATCCAACGAAACACCTCTACTCGCCGTTCGTCTTCTGGTAGGTGACAATGGCTGAAACTTCGGATTCCACGAGCCACTGCTTGCTCTATGTTTTGCTCATTAAATGCAGCGGCCATGATGTGTATTTGTCGAGTTCCTTTGAAACTGACGCCCTCACTAAACGCAGGCGAGAAGAACACAACTGATATAATTCCTTTGCCGTAAAGCTCTTGTACGCGACTCTGAGGCAGAACGAGCTTGACTATGGTCATACCCCCGTCAAGTGCTGCTGGTAGCTTGCGCACCTCGCGCTGGATCTGTTCGATGTATGCTTCACTTCGGGGTATTAGTTTTTTGAGCTTCGCCTCAGCTGCTGTGGCACATCTTACGAGGGTAGTCCCGTTCGGAGTGTACTCTTTATGAGTGTAGTCCCGTTCTGGCTCCGTCAATTCATTCAGGCCATCTAAGACGGTCTGCATATTTTGAGGGGTCAGATAAATGCCTATAAAGTTACTGTTCATCACTCCTACCACCCAGTCCCTTCTCGTGTGGGCCAGGTAGTGGGACGTTCCCTCTACGCCCACGGCGTTCCACGAGTCGAACACGAGTGCGGGCAGCGGTTCCGACTCCAGCTTTTCGATCATAGCAGCTTGTTTAGAGGAGACCATGTAATCTTGGAAGGTCCCCAAATTCTTATTTATACTCAGTCTTCTGCTTAGTCCAATGAACGCATCCAGCGGAAGATGCTCTCTCTCCTCCTCCGGTTTGGCCATGTTGGCCTCGTACCGCTGGATGGCCTTTTCCAATGCGTTAATTGTTTCGTTCTTCCGAATCAGTTGCTGAAACATTTGATCGGATTCTTCCGGGCTTAGAGCAGGTGCGCCCAGCATGTTTGTGGCCGAAGGGATAGCCTGTCTGATGTGTTTTCTATAGGCTTCCGTAATTGCATAGAGCGGGTCTATCTTGTTCTCTCGTATTTGATGTATAAGGTTCACTTCGTCAGCATACATTTGTACTTCAGTTATACCGGCATTTGACCTGATAGGGTATTTTGGGTCCTGGTCCGTGTTTACGTAGTAACCGATAACCATATCGACCAACAGTGCAGACAAATTTTCCAAAATTGTTTGTCCATTTTTCGACCAGTCAGTTACGCCTTGTTCCCTTTCTTGCCTGCTTGGTGCGGGACTTACAAGCAAAGCACTGCGCCACTGACTGCGGTCGACGGGATTGAACTTGTATTCTGCACGCAGAATGTTTATCGTATTCAACAAGTCTTGCCAGCCATTCATTACCGGAGTTGCAGATAACAAGATGGCTTTCTTTGATTGTTGCACGACACTCATCAACGCTGCGTTTGTCATCCGTTCGTAAGTGAGGCCGATGAATGTTCGTGTCTTGCGCCTAAATATGCTGACTCTGAACTGCACGCGGTGCCCATTCGGCGGTTTAAGTATGTTAGGCTTCCCGTCGATTTCATCCATGCCCAAAAGCTCCGAGGAGACCTCATCTTCGACATCCGCCGAATCCTCGTCGATGCCGGAAGCGTTCGGTAAACTATCGAACGGTATTGTCAGCTTGCTCGACATGGCCCTATAATTTTGTATTTCGTCCATCACCACGACACAATCGTTGAGATCCAGGCTTACAAGCGTGCCATCCTGCTGGGTCAATGTCCATGGTTCATCTTCGCTTGTTTGCAACCACTTTTTTGTGAACCCATGATAGGTGAAAAGATGTAAGGCTCCAAGAATGTGGGTTTTGTCACCATCTGAAAGACCACCGATACATTTGTAGACCTGAGAACCATAATTCCACACACCCTTTTTACCTTTGGCCACCATTTCCGAGAGCAATCCACTTTTTGTTACCCACAAAATGTGCTTGACCAATCCTTGTTTCAACATCTGCAGAGCCATGTTGATCGCTGTGATTGTCTTGCCGGTACCCATACCCATGGCTAGCAGAAACCGAGCAGGCGTTTTGTTGAGGACGCTTTGTTTGACGGAGTATGCAGCCACACATTGTTGTTGCTGTAGTGTGATGGTGCAATTGTCGACATTGTCGTTGGTCGAGTCGGACCCAAAGATACTGCTGTCAAATTCCTGGTCGTCGGAATCCTCCAAATCATCTAGGTCTGACATTACCGGGCTATCGAATACAGGACTATTGTTCATGTGCGGGTCTCTATTATCATTACATTACAAAATAAAAAGATGACACGAAATAACGTTTTATCTCGTCCCCCGAGCTGCTCGGCCAGTGTGTGAGTGTCCAGTGTGTACGCCGGAGTGTTCAGCCTATTTGGCTGAAGATGTACAGCTTCCACCAAGATAAATGTGATAAATTTTATAATATTTTATTTTACACTATTTGGTTTTCACTCTTTTACATTTTCACTCTTTTACATTTTCACTCTATTACATTTTCACTCTTTTACATTTTCACCATATTCCCATGTTGTCGCCTTGTAGGAATCAGTCGAATAAAATCAAAAGTTTGAAATTCAAAAGATTATTTATTCAACACCAACACGACTCACAACTTCCCTCAATGCTTTATACGCGAAGTCTGAGTGTTCACCGAAGTTTAAGTCTGAAAAGGACAATAAGTTCAGACTTGACGTGTTACGTTCAGTTCGATCTGGGTACCAGAAGCAGTGACATCTTCGTTCGGCGCAGAGTGACAGACACAATGCATTACCACTGGCAGATAGCATAACAAGGGGGAGAGGGCGTTCACGTAAACATAAGGGTCCTCTGGTACACGATTAGCATAAGCTGTTCCCAGCCAAACGACCATCATGCCGTTGAGAATGCTCAGAGCTACGCATATCCGCCGATAGAGCCACGCCCATGCCTCGCCATGGACGGGGATCGACATGTATCTGTATTGGACCCATAAGCAGGCCGTAGCCGAGACCGTCATACTGATTCCTGCTAGCGGGTGACTCGAACGAATCACAAGCTGCATCACAAAGTGAATCGTCGCACCCTGCGCGACGATATGACCCGACTCAAGCCAAGTGACGATGTGTGTCCACCAAACACACTGGTGGGCGCTCAGGACATTGTTGATCATGTTGCAGAGGTGTGCCCACACATCAAGGACACCGACCAGGGCGATCGCTGGCAGGTGGAAAAACGTGAGCCCTGAGAATGCGCGCGTGTTCACGTGCAGCTCATCTAAATCCAGAAGGCATGAGAGCAAGAAGGGTAGTGCGACGAATTTCAGATTGCGTGGTTCGTGTACTCCTTGCAGGATGATGGTCATGAAGGTGAAGAACGCACCACTCCACATGTCCCAAAAAAGCAAAACTTCCAAGTTAGAAGTTATTTTTTTGACTGCTAAAATTAAGGATCATGCCGTCTGCCAGAAAACGTGACCTCACAAAGAGAATTGACATAAAACGGATAAACCAGCTGCAAGGAACGGCGGTCTCGTGGGACACTGACGACGAGAATAACGATGAGCCACCAAAACGGCGTCAGAAAAAAATACAACAACAACGCGTTGTTGCGGCGCAGCACGAGTTCAAGAGTCATAAAGGCACGTATATTGCGGTGGATCGAGGCCCCAAACACGACAAGAGTCAAAGTCTGTTACTGGTCTTCCCGACACCTCCTCACGAAAGTGTCTTGGAGTTTGCCAAGATGTTTACCAAGCGATCAGATACCTCGGAGCGAGAGCGACAGGCAGGTGGGTTGCGGTATGGTAGGATGGCCGCCCACCATAAGGCCGCCGTTGCGGAAATACGCAAGCAGGCTGGGCTGGACACCGACAAGCCTGTGACCTACGGGTGGCGCACTGTAAACCCAGACGAGTTGTTGCACCGAATAAATGTACGACTGGCCGAGCTAACGCAAAAGGTGGCGGACGTCAATACAAGAATGAATGAGTTACGGGTGAGAATACACCAACGCGTCGAAGTGATGGATGCATTGGAGAATCACATCGAAGAGGAAAGTCTGAATGGCATGTACGACGATGAGGCACAGGAGACAGTTCGTGCACAAGCTTTCGAGCAGTTGTCTATGAAGCTCGACAAACACAATAAACTTTTACAGACTGACAAACTAGAACTAGAAAGCATAGTGGACACCGACACGACCGAAGAAGAACGCGATGCTTTTGAGGAAATGTCTGAGTTACTGAATGTGGCAATCAACAATTAAACTTTTCAAGTTTTATTGCGTACTCCCACTGAGTAGCTTAAAGTTGAGTATACAAAACTAGAATATTTTCATATAATGTACATAAATATTTCCTAATGCAAAAGTCTGGTCGTCTAGGTGGGCAAAGTGGATCTATCAAGTTGGGCACTGATTGCTCGGGGATTGATGCCGGATGTGCGGCTATAGTATCACTCGGGTTGGACTTTGAATATGCCTTTGCTTCGGATATCGATGAACATTGTGTGAAAGTTCTGCGTAGCTTGCAGCACCCACCAGCCACGATTTACGGTGACATTACAACACGGGATGTCTCGACAACCCCGAGTGTGGACGTCTATATTGCAGGGTTCCCATGCCAAGCATACAGTCGATTAAATCGCAATGGTACGCAAGGCATTAAGGACAAGCATAAGAGTGGGCCTATGTATGCTGTGCTTGAGTACATCGAACATCATAAACCTTTGATATTTTTGCTAGAAAATGTTGGCAACTTTCTTACATTAGGATATCCACATATAAAGGAATGGATACAAACACAAAGTACGTATTACGAAATAGAGCATCGTATCCTGCAACCTCACATACACGTTGGCTTTCCGCAATCTAGAAAGCGAGTATACTTTGTCGGCAAGCTTAAAGCTGCATTCTCCGACGCACGAGTGGTGTGGCCCGAACCTTGCACATCGCTGACCATTAGCTTGGACGATGTGTTGGCACGTGCATTGGAATTTGGTGAGTTAGACTATGATGCAATGCATCGTAACTTAACAGTGCAACAGCAAAGCTACGTATCTGCCTGTATTGAACGGATCGAAAACACTAAGGATCCTAGCACGACCACCTTAATTTGGGATCTCTCCTTGGCTGGCTTTTACAAAAAAGCCAAACGAATTGGTTCAGCAGCAGCTTTTCAGCAAATCAGCCCATGCTTGCACTCAGGAAGCGGTCGGTTCTACCTGACACGTCAACAAAGATTCATTTCATGGGCAGAAGCCCTTGCGTTGCAAGGATTCTCACCAGAACCAAATGATGCTATGATTTGGCGTCAACTACCGCGGTCTCACATCTTCAAAATGGCAGGCAATAGCATGTGTGTACCGCTTATTGCCAAACTATTGGAATTGAACTTACCACAATAGACAAGCAGTGTTTTATTTTTAGTTCAAGTAGCCACGGCTTGGATCCGAATATTTCTCTGTCTGTAACTTCATGTTAGCGACAAGGGGGTGATCAGCCTTAATGCTGAATCGTATTGTTTTTTTCTCCCCCTGCCTGTCAATACACTCACAATACTTGGCTAGATTTGGCAAATCACGGCCAAGTTGTTTGCTGCATTTCATAATCTCGGCCACCGGATCCTTTGCGTTTAGAACAGCTGAATGTTGCCCGTCAGGCACCCATTCGAGGAAGAACGTCACTGTCAACAGAGGCTTCTCAGCCTGCAATGCTGCTCGAAGCAGGTCGCTAGCACTGAACTTGGCAGGAGCAGCAGGAATCTTTTTCGCAATATGGCATTGGTACAATGCCCACCATGCCTTCAGGATTTTCTCGGATAATTTACGTTTGGTCGCGTTTGCAGGTGTTGTCTCTGCTTCTTGTTTCTCAATACCCATGTCACTAGCTTGTACGGTACAGTTGTTATGCTTTGCTTTCTTGGGCGGACGACACATGACATCGTCGTCTTCGCAGCTATTGATCAAGACATTGGACGTGATGTTGTGTACCTGGGGTACGTGTGGAGACAACTGCATCTCACCACCATCCACGTCCATAGACATATTGTCGTCCAACTGGGCAGGCGTGGATGGAGCAGTGCCCGCTACAGGCTTTGCCAAGTCCGACACCAGTATGTCGTAATTGCAGAAAAAGCTCCGAATCTGTGCCTTCAAGTCTACATGGGGATCGTCTCCAGGAGTTGCGACTGGTAGAGCATCGCATGCGGATTCTACTGCTGCGAAGCGCAGGAAAGCGGCACGCATGAACATGTTGTCGTGATCAAGCTTGTGTCTTACACGGTTCGCTCGTTGTTGTTCATCATCCGACAATTGTTTACCACGCTGCTCACGAAGTATGTCCATCTGTGCACATCCTTTTGGAATAGTGATATTGAGCCAGGCTTGCAAAACAGGGATCAAAGCATCTCTTTCTTCGCGGCAGCTGTCACGAAGATATTCCTCTTCTGTGTTATCTTCCTCTTCCTGTTCCTCTTCTGCTTCCTCGATACCACCCGTGTCACTAGCTTGTACGGTATGCTTTGTTTCCTTGGGCGGACGACACATGACACTGTCGTCTTCGCTTATTGGCCAAGAATCATCTACGGCCATATCTGTCTTTGGTGAGGCCCGAGCATTGTCACAGTCAGTAAACGGGATTAGGAACTCATCCTCTCCGAGATTGTCGACGATGCTCTGGTTGAATTCGATTAGTATATTCCAAGCAAAAGCAGACGTACACTGTAGATAAAGGGAATGGTTCGCGTCCGCGTTGAATGCATCCACTGTGTGCATTGCGAGGTAAATTCCTTCTATCTTGGTCCTGTCTTGAAACCACTTAAGAGTAAGGTCGTCTTCTGCCTTGTTTACAAGCATATAAGCCTGTTTCCACAATGCGTTTTGTTGACGGTCGAGTGCTGCATCGCTCATCATCTCACTACACATTTTCGCAACATCTGTTTGCGCTTCCTTCACAATATATTGTGCGTCATCTCCTGTTGTATCACCTTTCCCAGCGTCCTTCACGGCTTGCTTTTTGATCATGATTTCCGCCTTAACCTTGTTAATTTTTGTCTGACTGTCGTCATCTGGTACCATGTTGTAGCTCGACATGTTTTGCCTATTCTGCTCTTGGAGAACGCCTGTGTAAGTGCTCTGAAAATGCTCAATGAGACCGCCTGTGCCTTTTGCCTTGTCGCCAGTGGCGAACTTGTCTGTGTCTATCCCTTCAGCCTCGCAATCCAGCAGAAAAGCATTGGCCGTGGTGTTGACGACAGCCTTTTCGAGTTCTGTCACATCAGCCATGTTTGCCTGCTTGCCGCATTTTACCCAGTCACAAAAGTATTTGGCGACGGCACTATGGTCAACTTGGTACACATCCTTGCAGATGTCGTTGAGAAAATATACAAGAGCTCGCATCTGATTCTTCAGCTTTTTCGTCTTCTCTTTGTTCTTCCTGTCTCGCTTCTTGCCTGAAGGAGTGGTATCCTTCCTTTGCACGGGGACCTGGGTCGCGCTTTGCATGTTTGCTCTGTGTGGATAGCCTCTCGCTCGCGTTTTGGTATAAGTATGATTTAGACAAAGTGAGGTTTGTACCAGGCCACGCGATCAAAATAGTAAATTTTTGTACCAGGCCACGCGACCAAAATAGTAAATTTTTGTACCAGGCCACGCGACCAAAATAGTAAATTTTTGTACCAGGCCACGCGACCAAAATAGCAAATTGAGTTAACAGAGACAAGAATGGTACAAAAAAAAATCAATTGGTGAAAGGTAAACAAATGGCGAGATTGGTGAGATTTGTGACAGTGAGCCGGAAGGATCCCGATGCAGCAACGGTATTCGAAAATGTTATCACGAGCTCAATGTGTGAGTATAAAGCCAAGAACAAAGAAGCAAATGGGATTCCGCAATGGTGGTTGAATGATCTCCTGCCCACCTTCAAATACTTGTTGTATTACGAGTCGGAGGGAGGAAGGAGAGATACGCGAATCGACGGCTTCCTTGTTTGTAGTGACAAAACACTGAATTTTGATGGCCAGCACAAGTTCCTCTATGTCGACGCGGTCTGTTCGAAATTCCGCAAAGGTAAAGCGTTACTGTTACAAGCCGAAGTCTTGGCCAAAGAGCTTGGATATACGACCATCGCCATGAGTGCACTGCCTCACGTCGTTGCTTACTACCGCAAGTTGGGTTACAAGACGGTATTCGACAATTGTCATACAGAGACGCGCGGCCAACGAAACTTCAGACGAACCCAGTTAAACCCCTACGAAGACCTCGCTGACGGTGTGTGGATGAGCAAGTGCCTGACCAATGCAACACCTTCACACGAACTGCAGATAATGTATGATCGCTTCAGAGGACAGTTTGACCACCAAAACGAGTCTGACTCGCCTGGGCGCACAAGTGGTCACGACACAAGAACCAAGAGTAAGATTAAGGTTGCTACTCGTCGGGCTTCTCCTCCGAAGCCTTCGCCGCGCAGGGTGTCGCGTCCTCCCCCAAAAAGATCGCGTACTCGGGCACGGTCGCGGTCGCGTACTCGTGCGCGGGGACGGTCACAGGTGCGGACACGGGCGCGGGGACGGTCGCAGGTGCGGACACGGTCGCGGGGACGGTCGCGGACATGATAATATCGAAAATACGATGCTACGCTCTCAAGCTCACGAGGCTTTAACCATTCGAGGCACTTAACTCAGAGCGCTGCTCAAGGCAAACTTTTCAAAAATCATGTCCGTTTTATTTTGTCTATTCTTGTACAGCCTTACTTGTCGCAAGTGAGACGCCTTGACGGAGTCCTGTCAGCGTGTGCAAGATAGCGCGTGAAGCGCTCTTAAAACATGTAGGGCCAGGCAACTGGCCACACAGGTAAAACGTTAACGCAAAAGACTGATCCATACTTGGATGCGTGTCGGAGTCAGATGTCTGAATCCCCACCTGTCCTACTGCAACGTGCTTTACGTGCTGCGCCGCACACGCCACACCCACCTGGGCAATCGCCTCGACGGACTGCCCTGGACTCAAGACCGCCAGCTCGAAGCCTAAATCTGCCCCGGTGAAGGCCAGACAAACATCAGAGATCATCGGGTCCATACGTTGTGTCGTTAGGGGTGTAATCGTACGAGGACTGTCGACTGGGACCGAAAGTTGCACCCGAAAGCAGGCATTGTCAAAGTGGGTCGGGGGGATTTTGCCATCACGGTACCGCACGGGCACCATACCGGCGCGCTGAGCGAGAACCTGATCAGGTAACATGGACGTATTCTCTCGGATGGTCAGGGATTCGATCGCGAGCGTGGGAATGTGCGCCAGCAAGAATCGTCGATAAACGTTGCAAGTAGTGCGAGACTGGGTGCCCAAGTTCGCTCGAACTTGGACTCGGAGGCCATCTGGACCCTCGCATTGCGCCGGCTGCTCCGCGGAAATGTCAATCCATTTGCTGTCAGGGTGCCATCTCTGTTGGAAGGACGGGTCGCAATTGAGCACGGATGCCGACATTGCATTGATCGATTGAAGTAGGATAACATGAAGTGGAACACGTTCTGTCACAGCCCGCTCAGTTCTCCGCAAGACCACGTCGCTTTCATTTTTCAGTGGATGAACCCAATTGGTAGATGCAAACTCGACATAGTCCTGTCGACGTTGGAGCTGGTCAGTAAGAGCCTCTAAGACGCCTTGGTCACATTCGTAGACCTTGTAGTGAGCGCTTAACTCTGTAGTCTCTACTACAGTCACTTTGATGTCGGAGTCGTGATGATCGTCGTGGTAACTTAGCTCGTGCAAGACGGCGGGCCCTTGGCTCATAACTTTTGCAGTACAGAATCCACCTATCGCCACCCAATAGGTGGTAGCGAGCTTGATTTGTTTCGGACATCAGCTGCGGTCGCTACTCATGATGCAACAACTTTCACACTCTCATGATATGGACAAACAAGTGTATTTTTTAGTTTGATTTTTTATTTCAATTCTTTTAATTTATTTCCTTCCTCGATATTGGTGCCTTTGCCACAGCTCGATGAACCACAAAGGCACGATATTTGCGTGCCTCGGGGTGCGAGGGGGGGGTTCTCGTAGGTGATCTTCAACCTTGTGCGAAAACAATGAAAACATAGATTTGCACAGTGACATAAATTGGATCACCAAACTATTCAGTCATTATTTTCGAGACAAAAGTTGGCGTCAAAACAAACTAGAAAAAAACTATGAAAAAAAGCAGACTTATTTCGATGTGCTCGACGAGACAAAGTTTTTGTCTTTAATTTTCTAATTACTCTAGCATTCTCTACCCAAAACATGACAATCCTTGGAAGCGTTGCAGGGCTCGTACAACGGACAGTGGAGAAGCACAAACACTGTCTGCGGTGCGCAAACATCAAAGTCGAGTAGCCACCACCTCGCTCTGCGAGTGGTAGATCCCCGGAGACGTTCGCGTACCGCCCTTCACCAAAGTTTTCCTTACTTACTTACTAACTCTGGCACCATTCCAATCCTCCCATCGGTTTCAATTCTCACACAGCACTGATCAGTCTCCGTCTCAATTGTAAGTGATCAGTGTCTGTCACAGATAGTCACGATATCTGTCATGCGCGTCTCCTCCCATTCCTCTGTGAGGTAGCTCAACGCGATGTGAGTCTGGCTGTCATGAACCGGCAACATGGCAATGAGCCGGTTTTTCAAAAATCCTTGGAATGGTCGCTAAATAAAACGAGGGTTAAGTGACTTTCTCTGTTAAATCGAATGTAGGTTGATGGTCAACATGCTATGTCCTGAAGTGTGACGTCGTTTCACCACCGTTGGGGGCTCCTCGTTGCTTGTGTGTGTCCTGGTAAGGAGCAGCGTAGTTGGAAAGGAACATTCGCCACATTTGACGTTCTATAGCACGTGACTTTTCACAGACCACACCCATCGAACGCACCCGCGTTTTTTCAAGATGCTTCCAGTCCCGTCAGCCAATCCCCTTCCAGCCTCTTGTGTCAGCAAAGTCTGAAAAATAAATTATGATTTTATTATCTTCTGTTTTTGTAGAGGTGGGTTGTTCGACACAAACATGGTGCACATCTTTTGCGTAGAGGGTAATATCGCCGCGGGCAAGTCTACGCTTCTGCAACACGTGCAAGAACTAGACGCAAACATAGTGGTTATTCCCGAAAGGGTGGCCAGTTGGCAGGGCCGCGAAACGGGTATTAACTTGCTGCAGCGTTTCTACGAAGAACCCGAGAGCACAGCATTTCCGTTCCAGCTTATGGTGTTGCACACACGTATCCACGACGTGATGAGAGCAATGAAGAATGCAACCCAAGACACTATCGTGCTCGTCGAGCGCTCGTTGGAGTCCGACCGGATTTTTGCCAAGCAGAATCGCGACCTGGGTAGAATTTCAGACTTGGAGTGGGCGGTTTATGAGCTCATGTTTCACGAGAGTCAAACTTTAATGCATGTGAAAGGCCGAATCCTTCTCGAAGTACCGGTCAGTGTTTTAGAGCAGCGCATCGCTTCACGAGGTCGCTCCGAAGAGGACGCCATCACGAGAAGCTACTTGAGTGCACTAGACACAGCTCACAACGAGAAGTTTGCATCGATGTCAAACGTATACCGCGCGAAAAATGAGGATATTAATTGTGTTGCAAAACACACACTTGCATGGATGCGACAAATGATCGAGAAGTAGACCACCGAACCTGCCTTCGCATGCGATTCTGTCTTGCAAAGGATAATCCCTTTATAAAAATTGCATTCAAATTTATTACAGTTTTTCTACCAAGTTCACAACGCGACTTTTGTAAAAGCGATGACTCTCTTGTTTTTTGTCGTCACTCGACACAACACACCTAACCAAACAGGCTGCACTATACAGTGCCAATTAGACCAACTAACAGTGCCACAAGGCCAAATGGCATGCACTCGCAGAGCACACCAAGCCCTTGCTTGCGGTACAACATTGCTAAACTACAATTGGGTCTCGATTTTTTATAACAGTCGCATCCCCTTTCGCTGGTCGCTAAATTTATAGATCTGCCGCCTCATCGACAATCATTATCTCTTAATTCTTTCTCTAGCTTCCTGCGAGCTCTCATACTGATTACTTCATTTGTTATTTGCATTTGATGAATGTGTCTGTTGTTCATTTTCTTTTCGTTCTTTTCGCTCTTTTTGAGCCTGTAAAAGTCTACGTATGAATTCTCCCATTGCTTCTCAGACATTCCGCTAGGTAAATGTGGCAAACTCACATACTTTTTGTCCAACATGAAGTACACGTTGTGGGTGCCTTTGAGCACCGGATATGGCACATCGCTCTTGCCGACCAGCGAGTAGTACTTCAAAAGAGAATCCCCCTTTTCGAGCATAAATTCGTAAATCTCCGCTCCAATGAAGACGTATCTCCCTCCCGTCAGACCTAAGACTATTGAGTTGCCCACCGACTCTTTGAAGTTGGAGGCATCTGCACCAACGTGTAAGTCTTCGAAATCATAGCTACGGTATAGGTGATTTGTGTAAGCCGCTGAGTTTGATTTAGCACTGTTGTCATTACAACAATGCAAATAAATATCAGCCTTTTTTTGTTGCACATCGATTCTCACCATGAATGGTCTACCACCGTTATCATGCACAAAATAATCTGTTTGCTTGTTGCGAGCTGGACTCTTCGGGCGAGCTGGACTCTTGCGGCGAGCTGGACTCTTGCGGCGAGCTGGACTCTTCGGGCGAGCTGGACTCTTGCGGCGAGCTGGACTCTTGCGGCGAGCTGGACTCTTGCGGCGAGCTGGACTCTTCGGGCGAGCTGGACTCTTCGGGCGAGCTGGACTCTTCGGGCGAGCTGGACTCTTCGGGCGAGCTGGACTCTTCGGGC
>Ga0209713_10000161_pt1 | contig 37047 bp, 41 predicted proteins | sample ArcOceMetagenome_3_FD_187444 | JGI IMG/M metagenome (GOLD analysis project Ga0209713, IMG submission 187444) | Marine eukaryotic phytoplankton communities from Arctic Ocean - Arctic Ocean- Svalbard ARC20M Metagenome (SPAdes) (version 2) | ecosystem: Environmental > Aquatic > Marine > Oceanic...
TTCCTTTGTAAGGATGCTTTTTAAACATATTGAGTTTAATCTTCTCAAGAAATTTACCATAAGGGCTGTTGTCAACTCTTAATCTTTTCTCCTCTTTTACAACTTCATTTTGTGTATCAACTCCGTCTTGATTAATTACAGGGTGAAGCAGTCGTTCAGATTCCATCCACAGTCCAAGCTCGACATTATTTGAAGGGAACACTTCATAATAATAGGTTCTGTCATCGGTTGTATTGGCATTGTTGCTACCTCCAGCAGAAGTTACAATAGTAAACCACTCTCCTTTTGGAATGTTTTCGGTTCCTTCAAACAATAGGTGTTCAAAAAAGTGTGCAAATCCAGTACGTTCTGGATTTTCATCTTTTGCACCAACATGGTACATTACAGCAGTGGTTACAACTGGAGCAGAATTGTCTTGATGTAAAATAACATGCATTCCGTTACTTAAATCGTACTCTTCAAATTTAACTTCTTGTGCTGAGACTGCTAAAGTCATCCCAAGCAAAGTAGCTAAAGAAAATAGGCATTTTTTCATGAGTTAATTTTTAATTATTATTAATAAATAAGACGCTTTTAATTTTATTTTGTTACACTTTGTTGCATCAAAAATATATATTTATTACTAAACTAGTTGTTAGAAATTAAAAAAACCTAAACATTATCAGTTTAAGTTTTTTTAATGGGAGTTACTTTTACAGCTTTAGAAAACTTTAAACTCAGTTCTTCTATTTTCTTTATGCTTCAAATTTGAACACTTTTTTGAGTTGTCACAATCATTTAATAATTTATTTTCGCCATAACCAACTGCAATTAAACGATCTGAGTTAGCTCCTTTCTTTACTAAATAATCAACGACAACTTTTGCTCTACGTTCAGATAATTTTAAATTTGAGTTAGTACTTCCTTGAGAGTCAGTGTGTGATCCAATCTCCACAATAGAAGATGAATTACTTTGTAAAATAGTCCATATGTGTTTATCAATTAATCGCTTTGATTCTTGAGTTAACACGGCACTTCCAGATGAGTAATAAATTGGTACAACCCCTACGCGAGTAGGAATTGTACAGGGAACAATTTTCCATGCGGTCATTCCTCCTTTTTTTACTAAAACTCGCTTAGTAACATTTATATGTTCTGCAGCTACAGAGATCACTTTTGTGGCTTCGTCGGTCACAACAACTTTTCTGCTAATTTGCTCTGTGATTGCCGGAATAGTCTCAACAGCTGTAGTTGCGGGGCTAACTTCAACGTTTCTTTTTACTAATTTATAGTTGCCTTTAATTTTAGTTTTTTGACTAGATGTAGCAATTTTAACTATGCTAACAGGAATTTTTCTTGTGACAGCAGGGTCTTTTCGATAATGAAAAATACGGCAATCATTTGGATCTATTGAAGGACAATCTGGGTCTTTCTCACCAGCTACCCATGATTCTGTGGAAGCTAATACTTCTACTTCTTTGTCAATAAACTCGAATTCTGCATCGTCTATTGTGATTTTATGGTAAGGTTCTTTAGTCCACACAGTGTCCACTACTTTTTTGTAAACTGCGGGAACATTAATGAATTTTTTAGTACTTGGTTTTAGAATGACTTCGGCAAGAACTGTTTTATAAACTGCAGGAATGATTTCTAGCTTATCATAACTAGGAATGCTTTCAACTACAATAGTTTCTTCTTTAAATACATCAGGAGTCACACATTTAGCATAGCACTTGCCTGGTTCGGGGTTTTCAGGTTGTTTGTCAAGATAGTCTTGAGAGAATACAATGCTGCAAGACAACATTGTGAAAAGTAGGTAGGGAGTTTTCATAATAATTTCATTTTAGATTTGAGTAGTTTAAACATACGAATAAAATTAAACATCCACAATTTTTTTAAATGATTTGCCAAATCCCTTGACATAGCCCTATTGAAAGCGTAAAATATATTAGCGTGATGTTGTGGACTTCCCTTTATTTGAAACATTTTGTTTGTGTAGTAATAATTAAGCATTATATTTGCACCCGCCTAACTCCTTTGAGAGGCGAAACAATATAAACTAATTTAATAAAAAACGTTACGCTATGTACGCAATTGTAGAGATAGCAGGGCATCAATTCAAAGTTGAAAAAGACCAAAAAGTCTTTGTTAACCGTTTGCAAACAGAAGAAGGAAAAAAAGTCACTTTTGACAACGTACTTCTTTTAGCAGATGGTAGCAATGTTACTGTAGGCGCCCCAGCTATAGACGGAGCTCAAGTAGGAGCAAAAGTCTTAAATCACCTTAAAGGTGATAAAGTGATCGTATTCAAAAAGAAACGACGAAAGGGATACAGAGTTAAAAATGGTCACCGCCAGTCTTTAACCGAAATCCAAATTGAAAGCATCGTTGCTTCAGGAGCTAAAAAAGCGTCACCAGCCAAAGCTGCTGCGCCAAAAGCAGAAGCAAAACCAGTCGCTAAGAAAGAAGTTTCTAAGCCAGTTGCTAAGGCTGCTGCGCCAAAAGCTGAAGCGTCAGTAGACTTGTCAGCAATGACAGTTGCACAATTAAAAGAATTAGCGAAAGCTAAAGGAGTTCCTGGAATTTCAGCTATGAAAAAGGCGGATTTAATTTCAGCCTTAAGCTAAATCATATAACAATAAAATCGAAATAAAATGGCACATAAAAAAGGAGTCGGAAGTTCGAAAAATGGTAGAGAATCAGAATCAAAACGTTTAGGCGTTAAGATTTTTGGTGGTCAAGCAGCAATTGCTGGTAACATTATCGTAAGACAACGTGGTACTGCACATAATCCAGGGGAGAATGTGTATGCTGGAAAAGATCATACCCTTCACGCTAAAGTTGATGGGCTCGTGAAATTTGCTAAAAAGAGAAACAATAAGTCCTATGTGTCTATTGTCCCTTTTGAAGCTTAATCCAATAGACTAGTATAAAAAAAGCCTCGCATTGCGAGGCTTTTTTTATGTGCTATAAATTATTAAATAGGTTTTTTAGCGATAATGATGGTCTCATCAGTTTTGAATCCATTTCTGTTATTTATAGACTCTTTGTAGGTTTGTTTTATGGGTTGGAATCCCACGGAGGATAGACGGTTAGTTAGGCCCTCAATAGAATAAATTCTGACATGATCTTTTTGACCAAAGTGAAGGAGTCTTCCTTCTTCACTTCTTATAGTGATGTCTTCGTATATCTCCCCCTTTTTAAAGGGTGTTTGGATAATACAGATGCCTCCAGGTTTTGTAATTCGTTTGAGTTCATCCATAGCTTTTATGTCATTTTGAATATGCTCAAGTACATGATAACAAATGATTATATCATATTGATTATCGGGCTCGTCTATAGCTTCAATATTCAGGCATTTCATGGCCTTAAATTCATTAGTATAATCTGTGGTAATATAAGTGATGTTTTTCAAGCATTCTAATGTTCTCCTTATACTCCTTGATGGAGAAAAATGAAGTATTTTAACATCTTTGGCTTTTGGTTTTAGAAACTGCCATAGTCTTCTTGTTCGTGCAAGACTTCCACATTTTGGACAAAGTTTGTCCCCTTTTTTTGAAGTGATAAACCGTGCCATTTTAAATTCGCAAACAGAACACACGAATCTATGTCCTTTATAAAATTGCGATAATAACACACGAATAGCTGTTTCGTTCTTTTTTATAAAAGCTGTTGGGGTTATTTTTTTGAGTAGTTCGTACACTTATATTTTTATTAGCTTTTCATATGCGAGACGTTTGTCCCCATTATCAAGATAAATAACTCCACAATAAAGGTATTTTAGTTTTTTAAGCAAACTTTGCATTGCAAAGTTGTCTTGGTGAGTGTCGATACGCATTGAGTTTATATTTTGATGAAAGAGTTGTTGTTCGCACTGTTCAAAAATAAATTTTGCAACTCCCTTATTTCTGGATTTGTTTGTAATGGCCATTCTATGGATGACCCCATATTTTGCATTGACTTTGGTAATCCATTTCCCCTCAATTGATTTGTAAGTTGGTTCATTTTTGGTGGTGAACATGGCTGTTCCAATAAGCGTTGAGTCTTTAGATGTAACTATATAACTTTCATTATTTTTTAAGTCCTCAAGAATAGCGCTTTCATTTGGATAGCCATTTTGCCATTGATCAATTTCATGACTTGCTAATAAGGCTTGAGCCTCTGCAATAACTTTCATTATTGGGACAAGATCTTTTTTTTTTGTCTTTAGAAACTCCATTTATTAATTTTTTACAGAATAAATTTAAACAAAAAAAAGCCAAAGTAATTACTTTGGCTTTTTTTTGTTGTTGTAAATTTTTAGTAGCGATAATACTCAGGTTTAAATGGCCCTTGTACCTCTACGCCAATATAGCTTGCTTGCTCATTTCGAAGTTCAGTAAGTTCTACTCCAATTTTGGCAAGGTGAAGTTTGGCTACTTTTTCATCTAAATGTTTTGGCAACATATACACTTCATTTTCATAAGCTTTTTTATTAGTCCATAATTCAATTTGAGCTAATACTTGATTTGTAAAGGAGTTACTCATTACAAAACTTGGGTGGCCAGTTGCACACCCTAAGTTTACTAAACGGCCTTCCGCTAAAACAATGATATCATTTCCATTTATTGTGTATTTATCAACTTGTGCTTTAATTTCAACTTTGCTGTCTCCATGTGTATCATTTAGCCATGTCATATCTATTTCATTGTCAAAATGCCCAATATTACAAACAATTGTTTTGTCTTTCATTGCTTCAAAATGAGCGCTTAAGACGATGTCTTTATTTCCGGTTGCGGTTACTACAATATCAGCAACTGGCAATACTGTTTCTAGTTTTTTAACTTCAAAACCATCCATGGCAGCTTGTAAAGCACAAATAGGGTCAATTTCAGTGATTGTCACAATACTTCCAGCTCCCTGAAAAGAAGCAGCAGTTCCTTTGCCAACATCTCCATAGCCACAAACCACGACTCGTTTTCCAGCTAACATAATGTCAGTCGCACGACGAACAGCATCTACAGCACTTTCTTTACACCCATATTTATTGTCAAATTTACTTTTTGTAACCGAGTCATTCACATTGATTGCGGGCATAGATAACGTTCCGTTTTTCATGCGCTCATATAAACGGTGAACACCTGTAGTTGTTTCTTCACTTAGTCCATTAATCCCAGCCATTAGTTCTGGGTAATGATCAAAAACTAGGTTGGTTAGGTCACCACCGTCATCAAGAATCATGTTTAACGGTTGGCGGTCCTCACCAAAAAACAAGGTTTGTTCTATACACCAGTCAAATTCTTCTTCACTTAAACCTTTCCAAGCATATACTGGAACTCCAGTTGCTGCAATCGCTGCGGCTGCTTGATCTTGGGTTGAAAATATATTACAAGAACTCCATGTTACATCTGCTCCAAGTGCCACTAAAGTTTCAATAAGAACAGCCGTTTGTATGGTCATATGTAAACAACCCGCAATTCGTGCTCCTTTTAATGGTTGGCTATCTTTGTATTCTTCTCGAAGACTCATCAAGCCTGGCATTTCTGATTCAGCAAGGTCAATTTCTTTACGACCCCAATCTGCAAGAGACATGTCTTTTACTTTGTAAGGGATGTAGGGGATGGTTTTTACGTTCATAAGGCAATTTTTTAAATGCACTATTTTGGTTTAAACTTATAAAATAGCGTATTTTCGTTTTTGAATTTTTATACGCTGCAAAGATAACTATTAACTTTTTAAAAATTAAATGCCTCTTTACAAATCACTCGACTTAAACTCACAAACTAATGTTAAAGTATGGAAGATTTCTGAATCCATCGCGTTCTTGATGAGTAAATTAGTTTTAACCACTGAAAGTTTAGAGCGCGTTAGTGGAATGAAAAGTGAACTACATCAAAGGGCCTTTTTAAGTGTTCGAATGTTGTTAGAGGAATTTGGTTATTTAGATTCAGATATGTTTTACGATTCCTTAGGGAAACCCTTTTTGAAAGATGGAAAGCACATATCTATTTCACATTCATATCACTTTTCAACAGTAGTGATAAGCACTGTTGAGGTTGGTATTGATATTGAAAAACAACGTCCCAAAATTATAAAAATAGCTTCTAAGTTCATTGGTTATGAAAGTTTTTATTTAAACGAAAAGGATGCAACTCAAATCCAAAAGCTAACTTGGGTTTGGTGTACTAAAGAAGCCCTTTATAAGTTATTTGGTACTCCAGGAATGATTTTTAAAACACATTTTATGGTGCTCCCTTTTAGTAAAGAATCGAATACCACAACTGCCTGGATTGTACAAGACAACAAAAAGTTGAGATTTATCGCTACTTTTATGGAGTTCGAAGGTTTTGGTTGTGTTATTACAGAGCCAAATTTTTAATCTAATACATATGAATATATCAATAGAATTTACACTGACCCCTTTACAGACTGATTTTGAGACCCCAATAATAGTTTTTATTAAAGCCTTGCGAAAGTCAGGGTATAAAGTGATTGAAACCCCCTTAAGTACTCAGATTTATGGCGAGTTTGATGCATTAATGCTGTTTGTTTCTCAAGCCATAAAAGAGTCTTTCGAAAGGATAGACCATGTCGTCTTAAATATGAAAATTGTAAAAAGTGACCGTAGCGACTATGAGCCAAATTTTTAATTTTTTATTTGAACAATACAGTAGTTATGCCGTTTTCGACATTATTCTAGAGATCACTGGGGTGTGTTTTGGGTTTGCTTCGGTTTGGTATTCCAAGCAGAATAATATTTTAGTATTTCCAACCGGACTTATTAGCACTTCAATATTTGTTTATTTATTATTTAAATGGCAGCTGATAGGAGACACTATGATTAATGCTTATTACTTTATTATGAGCCTCTATGGCTGGTACGTATGGACTCGAAAAGTAAATGATATAAATGTTACCCCAATTTCAAGAACAACAAAATCAGAACAACTCACTGGCGTTGTTATTTTCTTAATTACTTTAGTGCTAGTCTATAAAGTGTATCAGTTTTTTGGCATGTGGACGCATTGGGTAGCTTATATAGATACATTAACAACGGCCCTATTTTTTGTAGGAATGTGGCTTATGGCTAAACGGAAAATTGAAAATTGGTATTTTTGGATTGTAGCTGATATTATCTCGGTCCCTTTATACTTTTACAAAGGGTTGACATTTTCTAGTATACAGTATTTTGGTTTTACAATTTTAGCAATATTTGGATTTTTAGCATGGAAAAAAAACTTGAACAACAGCACTCAGACTGTATAAGAGTCGTTTTATTTGGGCCAGAGTCTACAGGTAAAACAACGCTCTCAAAAGCTTTAGCAAGACATTATAATTCTGTTTGGGTTCCAGAATACGCACGTGAATACCTTCAAGAGAAATGGAATAATGAACGTAAAACATGTGAGCCAAGCGATTTATCAGCTATAGCTATAGGTCAAATGCGCTTAGAAAATAAATTATCTCAAAAAACAAATACACTGCTCATATGTGACACTAATTTATTGGAAACAAAAGTATATTCTGAGGCTTATTACTTAGGGTATTGTGACCCTGTTCTGGAGAAATTTGCCATTAAGAACGAGTACGATTTATATTTATTGACCTATATTGATGTGCCTTGGGAGGCTGATGATTTGAGAGACAAGCCAAATGCCAGAGAAAAAATGTTTCAGGCTTTTGAAGATCAATTAAAAAAACATAAGAAGCCTTATGTGCTGTTAAAAGGAAGTAAAACAGAAAGGTTTAAATTAGCTATAAGAGAAATTAATAAGTTAATAAAACAGTAGATTTATGAAGTTTTCAGATTCAATCTCCAAACAAATTTTAGAGGCAGGCATTAGCCTTGACGAAGTTGAAAATCAAATTTCACTTCTTCAAAAAGGCACCACTGTTGTAAATTTAGTTTCTTCTGCTACAATTGAAAATGGTATTTCTCGACTTTCTGAAGAAAAAAATGCTGCGCTCATAAGTAGTTATGAACGTGAACAGAACCAATTAGAGATACTTAAGTTCGTGCCAGCTTCTGGTTCTGCATCACGAATGTTTAGATTTTTATATCATTTTCTAACTAATTTTAATCCAGACAATGATACTTTAAATGCCTTTACAAACCGTTACAAGTCTAAGGATATTTCCTTGTTTTTGGTTGGCTTGGAAAAGTTTCCTTTTTACGAAAAAGTGTTGCAGTTGTTGCTTAAAAAACATGAGGAGTTTGCATATTTAGAAGGTCCCAAGAAGCTATATCTTTTTGTTTCGGAATTGCTTTCTGAAAGTGGACTTAATTATGGCAATCAACCTAAAGGATTAATTCCCTTCCATAAATATAAAAACAACACTCTTTCTTCTGCTTTTGAAGAGCATCTTTTTGAGGCTGTTTTATATGCTTCAAGCAAAGACTCTACCAAAGTTCACTTCACAATATCTGAGGATTTTAAAGGGGACTTCATTGATGAGTTTAATCGAATTAAGACTAAAGTTGAAGACATCACTAAAAGGAAGTTAGAAATCTTTTTTTCCTACCAAAAAAAGACTACCGATACCATAGCTCTAAATGTAGACAATGCGTTTTTTTTAGATAATGAAAGGCTTTTATTTCGGCCTTCTGGACATGGAGCGCTCATAGAAAACCTAAATGATTTAGAAGCTGATATTGTATTTATAAAAAACATTGATAATGTTGTTGCGAATAAATACAAGAATGAGGTTGCACGTCATAAGAAAATACTAGCTGGCGCATTATTAGAACTCAGATCACAAGTTTATGACTATCAAAAAGCATTAACAGCAGTTACAGTGTCTGATGAAATGATTGCAGAGATTATTTATTTTCTATCTAAAAAGTTGAACACCTATTTTCCAGACAGTTTTTCAAATTATAAGACCAAATATATTTTAGATTATATTTCAAGTCGACTTAACCGCCCATTACGTGTATGTGGCATGGTTAAAAATGAAGGAGAGCCAGGGGGTGGGCCTTTTTGGGTAGAAACAGCTAAGTCAGAAATATCTCTTCAAATCATTGAGTCGTCTCAGATAGATATGAAAAATGAGGAGCAAAGATCTATTTTTAATGAATCAACCCATTTTAACCCAGTTGATATCGTATGTAGTCTTAAGAATTACAAAGGAGAGAAATATGATTTATTAGATTTTGTTGATCCTTCATTGTCTTTTGTTGGCCTTAAGACAAAGAACGGCAGGCCGCTTAAGTCTCTTGAAAGGCCTGGTTTGTGGAATGGGGCTATGGCCAATTGGAACTCTGTGTTTATTGAGGTTCCTCTCATAACTTTTAATCCAGTAAAATCAGTTAATGACCTTCTTAAGCCAGCTCATCAAGTGAGCACTAAAAACTAATTTTTTTTCAATTGATTGAAAAAAAATAGAAAAAAAATACATTTAAAATATATTTCTAAACTATATTTGCAGCGTTCTCAATAAAGGGGTGCCAATATCGGCTGAGATCATACCCATTGAACCTAGAACAGGTAATGCTGTTTAGGGAATCGAACTTCAATTAAAACTATTGTTTTAGTTGAAGTTCAACGAAGCCTTTGCTTCAAATTTTTTATTAACTAATTGACAAAGAATAATCACCTCTTTTTATTCGATATTAAATTTATCGTATGAAAAATCATATTCTTTTATCTGCATTTATGCTGACAACCTCAGTTTTATTTGCGCAACAAAATCAAGTTGAAACTGATTCAACAAGAACACAAACACTAGAGGAAGTTTTGGTTAAATCTGTTAGGGTAAAACCTAATGCACCAATTACGCATTCTAATGTTACTAAGGCACAGTTAGAATCTCGTAATTTGGGACAAGATCTGCCTATTTTGTTAAATTATTTACCTTCAGTAGTCACAACCAGTGATGCCGGCGCAGGAATTGGATACACTGGTATTAGAGTTCGTGGTGTGAGTCCGCTTTCTACAAATGTTACAATTAATGGGATCCCATTTACGGATGCGGAGTCCTTAGGTGCTTTTTGGGTAAATATGCCTGACTTTTCCTCATCAGTTGAAAGTTTACAGCTCCAAAGAGGAGTTGGTACGTCTACCAATGGCTCGGGAGCTTTTGGAGCAAGTATTAATATCCTAACAGATGCTTCGTCTGATGCATCTACTGCTGAAATTTCAAATTCCTTTGGAAGCTACAACACTAAAAAACACTCCGTTAAGTTTAGTACAGGGAAGATCAATGATGTTTTTGAGGTCTCAGGTCGTCTATCAAAGATTAATTCTGATGGTTACGTAGATCGTGCTTTTTCAGATCTTAAATCGTATTTTTTACAAGGGACTTATAACAATAACGGAACGCTAATCAAGGCATTGGCTTTTGGTGGTCATGAAAAAACATATCAGTCTTGGGAAGGTTTGACTAAACAGCAATTAGAAGATGATCGTCGTCAAAACCCTTACACTTATGAAAATGAAATTGACAACTACAAGCAAGACCATTATCAATTACACTGGAATCAAAAAATAAATCAAAACTGGTCTACTAATTTAGGGCTGAACTACACATTTGGTCGAGGCTATTATGAGCAGTATAGAGAAGACGACGATATTAGCACTTATGGAGGAATTGTAGAGTCTGCGGATGGAAGCTCAACAACAGATTTGATTCGAAGACGTTGGCTTGATAACGACTTTTATGTTATTAATGCAACTGTGAACTACAGTGAATCAGATATTGACCTTGTATTTGGTGGGTCTTATAGCAATTATGACGGGGACCATTTTGGCGAGGTCATATGGGCGAGACAATTTGCTTCGGAATCCTCAATTAGAGATCAGTATTATTTTGGAAATGGAAAGAAAACAGATTTTAGTGCCTTTGCAAAAGCCACCTATACGTTAAATTCCAAAATTGATGTTTATGGGGATTTACAACTTAGAAATGTTGGTTATAAAACGTCTGGCCTTACTTCTGATTTAGAAAATATGCGGATCGATGAGTCTTACAGCTTTTTTAATCCAAAAGTTGGAGTGTCTTACCAGTTAGCGTCTAACTCAAGTCTATATGTTTCTTATGCGAGAGCCAATAGAGAACCAAGTCGTTCTGATTTTGAAAGTAATCCGGATGTAAGGCCAGAACAACTAAACGATTTTGAAATGGGATGGCGTTACAATAAAAAAGGGGTAATGTTAAATGTTAACTCTTATTACATGCAATACAATGAACAGCTAATCTTAACAGGTGCTTTGGATGATGTTGGTGCTCCAGTACGAACTAATAGTGGAGATAGTTACAGAGTAGGTCTAGAAATAGAAGCTGCTTTTTCGTTGTCAGATGTGTTTATAATACAGCCTGTGCTAACGTTAAGTTCAAATAAGAACAAGCAAACCTATTCTCAGGTTGACGGCGTTTTAAAAGATTTTGGAACCACAAACATTTCTTTTTCTCCAGAAGTTGTCGCTTCAAATGCGTTTATATACAGTCCTTTAAAGAATTTTAGTCTAAGTTTTCTCACTAAGTATGTTGGAGATCAATACATGGGTAACACCGATACTGATACCTCAAAGTTAAAAGAGTATTTTGTCAATGATTTAAATATCACTTACGAATGGAATCCGAAATCAGTTTTTAGTGCTGTGGTGGTCTCCGCTTTAGTAAATAATATTTTTGATAAAGAATATGTGTCCAATGGTTACTATTATACGTATGACGACGACTGGTCGGTACCAGGTCAATTAACGACTATTGAAGGGGCCGGGTATTATCCACAAGCCACTCGAAACTTTTTAGTTGGTGTGACGTTAAAATTCTAAGAACCTTAATATTATATTACAAAAAGCGTGCCTAGGCACGCTTTTTTAATTTGAAATAAAAAGGCTATTTCCGTTGCTTTCTACAAAGTATGGCTTGAGGCTGCATCGTAGTTCAGGGTTCTCCATAGGTTGTCCTGTAACAAGGTTGTATTTATTGTTCTCGCAACTACAAACAGCTTCAATACCGTCAATAGATAATATAGAACATTCACTAAAGACATGATTAGGGTCTGCGGCATCAAATGCCACATAACCAATCCCGGTATTGTTAACTATAATCCCACCATTTCCAACATTAGGGACGTAGACAGGATTGCTAGGAAACGTTAACTGATTGTATTGTGAAAGGGCAAGGTTTAACGATATGACTACATTAATATTAGCTAGAAAGTTACAGGACTCATCGTAGTTGCTGCTGCTTGAACACCCCAAGCAAATTAAGGCAATGGCTCCAATTGTTTTTAATTTTTTAAGACTCATATTTATTAATTGGTATTGTATTTGTGGGCAATTATACTAAATATTAATTCGGGATTCAATTTACGACAAAAAGTATTGGAAGATAAATATTTTGTATATTTGTATAGCAATCTCGTGAATACGAGATTTTTGTGTTTAGTTCTAAATTCTTTTTAGACTATTCAAAAACCTAAATAAACGACTACTTTAAAAATTATTAGTTATGAGCAATGTATCTTATTACACGGCCGAAGGATTGAAGAAATTAAGAGGTGAGTTGAAGCAGCTCAAAGACGTGGAGCGTATTAAAGCTTCAAGGGCTATCGCAGAGGCTAGAGATAAAGGAGATTTAAGTGAAAATGCAGAATATGATGCTGCTAAGGAAGCGCAAGGCATGCTTGAAATGCGCATATCTAAACTTGAGGACACTCTTGCTGGAGCTCGTCTAATTGATGAATCTCAGCTAGACAATACTAAAGCTTTAGTTTTGTCTAAAGTGAAAATAAAAAATCAATCCAACGGAATGGAATTAGATTACCTTTTAGTGGCCGATGGTGAAGCTGATTTAGCTGCAGGCAAATTATCTGTGAACTCTCCTATAGGCAAAGGGCTGTTAGGTAAAAGCGTTGGAGATATTGCTGAAATTCAAGTGCCGAATGGCATTTTGAAATTTGAAATATTAAAGATTTCAAGATAAACTAACTTTTTTAACTCCAGTTGATGGGCTCAATTTTCACTAAAATAATTAATAAAGAAATCCCTTGTTATAAGGTTGCTGAAACAGACCAGTTCCTCGCCTTTTTGGATGTTAATCCAAACGCGAAAGGACATACGCTTTGTGTCCCTAAACAAGAAATTAATAAACTATTTGATTTGGAGCCATCAGTTTATCTAGCTTTGATGGATTTTTCAAGAACAGTTGCTATAGCCTTAGAAAAAGCGATTGATTGTAAACGTATTGGTATGACAGTTATTGGACTTGAAGTACCACATGTTCATATTCACCTAATTCCATTAAGCTCTATGGAAGATGCTCAGTTTGTAAAAAAGCAGCAATTAGCCCCTGAAGATTTTATACAAATTGCAAATAAAATAGCTTCTTTCTTATAGTATTTTCAAACTAATCTGCATTGTGGTTCCATTATCTACTTCTGAGTGAAGTACTTTAATTTTTCCGTTATGATACTCTTCAATAATACGTTTTGAAAGTGACAATCCCAATCCCCAGCCTCGTTTTTTAGAAGTGAACCCAGTCTCAAATACCTTTTTGAATCGGTTTTTTGGAATCCCTTTCCCGCTATCTTTTACCTTTATTAGCACCATAGATTCCGTGGTCTCTAACGATACACTAATATGGCCTTCTCCCTTCATGGCGTCAATTCCATTTTTAACTAAATTTTCGATGGCCCAGCTATAAAGTTCAACGTTTAATTTTACAAGAATTTCTTTTTCTGGAGCCTTCATTTCAAAGGAGATTAGCTTGCTGTTTCGGGCTTTTAAATAGTTAAAAGACTCTATGGTCTCTGATATAATATTACTTGTTTTTAGTAAAGGTTTTGACCCTATTTTACTAAAGCGATCTGTTATGATTTCAAGACGCTTGATGTCTTTTTCTATTTCGGAAATATAGTCAGGGTTAACCGTTTCTGTTTTTAAAAGCTCAGTCCATCCAATTAACGAGGATAGGGGGGTGCCAATTTGATGCGCTGTTTCTTTCGCCATTCCTGTCCATAATTTGTTTTGCGAGGCCGCTTGTGTACTCTTGTAAAAAAGCCATACCACAGCACTAAATAGTAAAAATATTAACAGTAATGCGAAAGGGTAGTACTTAAGTTTGTTCAGTAAGTCAGAATCCCCATAATACATTGTAGATAGTATTTTCCCGTTATAAATCACAGGGATTGGCTTGTTTTGGTCTTTGAACTTTTCAGTTAATGTTTTAAGTTGCTCTTGATTATCTACTGAGCTAAGTTCAATATTTTTAGATTGAAAATTCCCCTCGGAGTCTTCAATAATCATTGGGGTCGAAGAATTACTTTGAATGATTTTTAATGGAAAATCACTTATGTTTCCGTTGATGTCAATAATTTTTCCCAGCTCAATTTGAGCTTGGGAAAAGTTTTCCATTTTCACTCGTTCTTCCTCTTTAAATTTTTGCAGAAACTGGTAAGTATTCCACAAGATCAAAGAGATGGTTAGAAATGAAATGACAATCATTATCCAGCGTAACAAGTGTTGTTTTGAGGTGATTTTCATTGGTTTATTTTTTTCAATTTTAAATATAATGTATTTATACTAATTTTATTACTTTATAATATGGCTTTCTCCTTTTTGGTGGCGTCATAATTTGTTAAATTTGTATATATTTATAAAAAACGTTACATTAATATATTACAAAACTAAAATTGAATTTATAAAATGGAGTTACAAGGAAAAATCAAAGTTATTGGAGAAACACAATCTATTGGATCAAACGGGTTTAGAAAACGTGAATTAGTTTTAACTACAGAAGAGCAATACCCTCAGCATATTTTAGTAGAATTTGTTCAAGATAAAACAGATCTTTTAAATAGTTTTCAGGTTGGACAGCCAATTAAGGTAGGTATTAATTTACGTGGAAGAGAGTGGATTAATCCACAAGGAGAAGCGAAGTATTTTAATGCAATACAAGGATGGCGTATTGAAAACTTACAACAAGCACAAGCACCCGCTGGTTCAGCACCAGTTCCTCCAGCAGATGCCTTTGAGCCAGCAACAGATTTGACTCAAGACGAACCAAATGATTTGCCGTTTTAATCAAAGTTAAAACAATGGATACTTCCATTTAATATATTTATGCGCCGGCTAAACGACTCTATAGAATTCCCTCCACTAAATGAGGCGAATAGCGACGGTTTGTTAGCTATTGGAGGAGATTTGTCGCCAAAGCGAGTATTATATGCATACAAAAATGGTATTTTTCCATGGTATGAAGCCGACCAGCCATTACTTTGGTGGTCTCCAAATCCTCGTTTTGTGTTGTATCCAAATAAATTAAAGATCTCAAAAAGTAGTAAACAGCTTTTAAGATCTCAAAAATTTGAAGTCTCTATAAACCGAAGTTTTAAAGAAGTGATAGTAGCCTGCTCTAAAGTGGAAAGGATATCTCAATCGGGGACATGGATTACAGACCAAATGATTGACGTATACTGTGAGTTGCATAAAATGGGGTTTGCTAAATCTGTTGAGGTTTGGCTTGATAAAAAACTAGTAGGCGGATTTTACGGTATCCAGTTTAATGATGATGTTTTTTGCGGGGAAAGTATGTTTAGCCACGTAAGTAATGCTAGTAAGATTGGTTTTATTAACTTTGTTCAAAATTCAAATTTTAAGTTAATTGATTGCCAGGTTCATTCAAAACATCTTGAAAGTTTAGGTGCTGAACATATCTCTAGATCAAATTTCATGCAGTATTTAAACCCTCTGTAAACTAAATAAACTATTAATTCACAGCAATCTAATTGCCTATGCTTTCTAAAGAAGATTTCGAGTTGTACTCAGAGAAAGAGTCATTCAAAGACATTTTAAAATCTAAGATCAGTAAAAAACGTTACGACTCACTAATTGATTTGGTTGATTATGACAGTGAATTATTGAAACTACAAGCTGAATTGGTAGATTTACAGCAATGGGCAGCCAAGCACAAAAAGCGTGTTTGTGTGTTGTTTGAAGGAAGAGATGCTGCAGGTAAAGGGGGTGCGATTCGTCGATTTACAGAGCATTTAAACCCACGCTCCATGCGGGTTGTCGCACTTACAAAACCAACAGAAATTGAAAAAGGTCAGTGGTATTTTAGACGGTATATAAAAGAATTACCTGAGCCGGGAGAGCTTGTTTTTTTTGATAGAAGCTGGTACAATCGTGCAGTTGTTGAACCAGTCATGGATTTTTGCTCTGATGAACAATATAATAAGTTTATGGTTCAAGTTCCTGAATTTGAACATATGCTTTACGAGGACGGAGTGATTATTATAAAGTTTTGGTTTTCAATTTCCAAAGAAGAACAAAAAAAGCGCTTTAATTCAAGATTAAAAAATCCTCTTAAACAATGGAAGTTTAGTCCAGTTGATAAAGAAGGTCAAATTAGATGGGATAAATATACTTCTTACAAAGAGCAAATGTTTAGCCAAACCCATACATCATTTAGTCCCTGGATAATCATAAAAACAAACAGCAAAAAACAAGCGCGTTTAGAAAGTATTCGATACGTTTTGTCACGTTTTGAATACGACCGAAAAGGAAGCTCAAAAACCACTGTACTTCCAGACCCAAATGTGGTCCAACGATATCACCGAATGATTTCTCAAATAGATTGATTATGGAAACTCTGACACCTAAAAATTTAAAAAAACTAAATAGTAAGCGTGGCTTGCAGCTCTTTTTAAGTCATGATGACATGACGGTTCAAAAAGCATTAAAGATTTTGAATCATGAAACCCAATTAGCGCGTTTACAAGAGGAGCTCATTAAGCTCCAGCAATGGGTTGAGGCCGAAGGTGAGAAGTTGATTGTAATATTTGAGGGGCGAGATGCTGCTGGGAAGGGTGGAGCCATTCGTCGTATGACCCAACATTTAAACCCTAGAGAGTTTAATGTAGTTGCACTCCCAAAACCAACTGACGAAGAGAATAGTCAGTGGTATTTTCAGCGTTATGTAAAGAATTTGCCAAGAAATGGTCAAATCACTTTTTTTGATAGAAGCTGGTACAACCGTGCTGTTGTTGAGCCTGTAAATGGATTTTGTAGTGCCGAAGAATATGATGTTTTCATGAACCAAGTTAATAGTTTCGAGAAAATGATAATTGATTCTGGAATTAGATTGGTTAAGTTTTATTTTTCTATTTCTAAAGATGAGCAGTCGTCACGTTTCGAAGATATAAAATCAAGCCCTGTTAAAAAATGGAAATTCAGTGCTGTAGATAAAACTGCGCTTAAACTCTGGGATGACTACACGTCATATAAATCTAAAATGTTTGATCAGACCAATACCAAAATTGCCCCATGGATTATTATTCGAGCTAATAAAAAAAGTAGAGCAAGAGTTGAGGTTATTGAAAAGCTGTTAGAGATTGTTCCCTATAGTGGTTAGTTGATTAGATCCCTATTAAGGCTGAGACTTCCGAGCCAATTATATAAAACCTATTATCCTCTAATGTGTTTTGGACGGATAGACTCATGCAGATAATTTGAAGGCTATAGTTCAAACGATTTCTTATAAATTTTTACTTAGTAATTTACTCTAAACTTGAAATAAATTCATCAATAGAAACAGCTTCCTCTACATTAAAGTCCCCTATTTTTGTACGCCGAAGAGCTGTTAGGTGCGCTCCTGATTCTAATGCCTTTCCGAAGTCATGAGCTAAGGATCGAATGTATGTACCTTTGCTACATGTCACAGAAAAATCGACCTCAGTGCTTTTAATGGCTAAGATTTTAAATTCGTTAATAGTCACTTTTCTTGAGTCAATCTTAACCTCTTCCCCAGCACGTGCAAATTCATATAAGCGTTTGCCTTGTTTTTTTAAAGCAGAAAAAATTGGCGGAAATTGATCGATTTCTCCAATAAATTTACTGGTAGCGTTATGGATTAAATCAGCCGTTATGTGAGTTGTTGGAAACGTTTGGTCTATCGCAGTCTCAAGATCATACGAGGGCGTTGTGCTGCCTAGCACGAGTGTGCCAGTGTATGTTTTAATTTGCCCTTGGAAGGTGTCAATTTGTTTGGTCATTTTCCCGGTACAAATCACTAGAAGCCCTGTGGCTAATGGATCTAAAGTTCCAGCGTGTCCCACTTTTATTTTCTTTAAATTAAAAGCCTGACGTATGTTCCAACGTATTTTATTAACCACCTGAAATGAGGTCCATTCTAAGGGCTTGTCTACTAACAGTACTTCTCCATCTAAAAAATCTTGTACTGTTTTCATTTTCTTACAGTGTTATGATAAGGGCTAAAACACCAACTACCAAACAGTAGTAAGCAAAGTACTTCAATTTGCTATTTTTAACTAGTTTTATCATTAATGTACAAGCAAATAAACCTGCTAGAAATGCAGCTAAAAACCCAGCCGATAAACTTCCAAAATTGGCAGCATCATAACTTAAGTCACCACTAATGAGGTCCTTTCCAATCTTCCCAAAGATTAATGGAATGACCATTAAGAAAGAAAAACGAGCAGCTTTCGATTTGTCATTTCCCAGGAGCACTGAGGTGGAGATAGTCGCTCCAGATCTTGAAACACCTGGAAGCATCGCGACGGCTTGTGAAATTCCAATAATAAAGGCATCCCAAAAACCAACTTTTTTTGTTGTTGGTTTTGCGCGATCAGCTAAAAATAATAACAAGGCAGTGACAATTAGCATTGCCCCAACCAAAGAGATATTATTTCCAAAAAGGGATTCCAGTTCCTTTTCAAAAAGTAGTCCAATAATTCCAGCTGGAATTATTGATATTATTATTTTAAAAATGAATTGTGTGTCTTCATTCCACTCAAATTTAAATAGCTGTGATAGGATCTGAACAATATCTTTTCGAAATACAATTAAGGTACTTAAGGCTGTTGCAAAATGAAGAACTACAGTAAAAATTAGACTGTCTTCAGGAATTGAATCATCTCCTAAAAGTGCTTTTCCAATTTCTAAATGCCCACTTGAAGAGACCGGCAAAAATTCTGTTAATCCTTGAATAATACCAAGAAGTATGCTGTCTAAAATATCCATTTATTCCTTGAATTTTTTGAGGATAGCATACACTTGAATTGCAAACCCTATTAAAATAAGAGTTGGTGCCACTCGAATTCTTCTTATGTTGTATATTTCTGGGTTAAACACATTTGGGTCATCGGAGCCTCCACCAGCCATTAAAACGAACCCTAATGCAATGAGAGCAAGCCCTATAAACATCCACTGGTAGTTATGTTTGTTAAAAATAAATTTTGCCTTTTTATCTTCTTTTCGTTTTTGTTCTCCCATAATTAATTAAAAATAATTGAAGTAGTTTTTCCTGTATAATTAATAGTAAAGTTGATCTGTTTTAAGATTTAGAAAGCGTTGAGTTGCAAAAAATGTACTCCACCAAGTAATTAGAATTCCTATCAAAAATATAGAGACAAAAAGGATGCCTATTGATATTTTATTTTGAATTAGTTTAAATTCGGGAAATGACATGTCAACATAGTACAATACAACAGCCATTCCAGCGATTGCCATTAAGGACCCTATAATTCCGAGTCGAATACTTCTCCAAATAAAAGGTCTTTGAATAAATTTTTTGGTAGCCCCAACCATTTGCATTGTCTTAATTGAAAAGCGCTTGGAGTAAACAGCAAGGCGAATTGAGCTATTTATTAATAAAACAGCAATTGCTGCAAAAATCCCACTAATTATTAAAATCCATAAACTCAGTCGTTTCACATTACTATTCATGAGAGACACGAGATCTTTGTCATAATTTATATCTTCGACAAAGTTCTTTTTCAAGGTGCTTTCCGAAATACTATCCAAACGTCTTGCGGTTACATAGTCAGCTTTTAGGTTGACTTGAATAGAGTTTTTTAACGGGTTATAACCGATATCATCCAAGAAGTCTTCGCCATACTCAAGCTTCATAAATTCTGCCGCTGCGCCCTTAGAAATAAATTCCGTTTTTTTTACATAGCTAGAAAAAGCAAGGCTTTTTTCAAGTTGTTTTATTTCAACTTCTTTAGAGCTATCTTCGAGGTATATTGTAAGTATAACCTGTTCCTTAAAGTTGTCAGACACAGATTTTGCATTCAGAACCAACAGTCCTAGCGTGCCCAGTAAAAAAAGGACTAATGCAATGCTAATAACGACCGAGAAATAGGACGAGATTAAGCGGCGTTTTTGATGTTTTTCAAAAGATGAACTCATAGCTAATGTCTTACATTTGTAAAAGTATAAAAAAACTTACTTAAAAGGCTCATATTTCTCTGAAAACAAATTAACATTCCTTTCTGTTACTCTTTCATTAAACATAGTTTTTTACTTGCTAAATAAAGTGTAAATTTGTCATTATAATGATGTTGATATGATGTACAATTTCAGTGAAATTGAAGCCAAGTGGCAAAAATACTGGTCTGCAAACAAAACGTTTCATGCCACAAACAGTTCGGATAAACCCAAATATTATGTCTTGGATATGTTTCCTTACCCTAGTGGTGCTGGACTTCATGTTGGACATCCATTAGGGTATATTGCGTCTGATATTTATGCGCGGTACAAGCGACATAAGGGGTTTAATGTACTGCATCCTCAGGGTTATGATAGTTTTGGCCTTCCCGCAGAACAATACGCTATTCAAACAGGTCAACATCCAGCGGTTACAACCGAAGCAAACATTAAAACCTACAGGCGTCAACTGGATCAAATGGGGTTTTCTTTTGACTGGTCAAGGGAAGTTCGCACCTCTTCTCCTGAATATTACAAATGGACCCAGTGGATTTTTATTCAATTATTTAATTCATGGTATAATAAATCAACAGATAAAGCGACTCCTATAAGTGCGCTTATTAAGATGTTTTCAGAAGACGGTAATGCTAATATTGAGGCAGTCCGTGACGACTCAGAGTTTGCTTTTACTGCTCAAGATTGGAATTCATTCTCTCTGCAAAAACAACAACAAATTTTACTTCAATATAGGTTAACCTATTTGGCCGAAACCGAGGTCAATTGGTGTCCTGAACTAGGGACTGTTTTGGCTAATGATGAAATTATTAACGGAGTTTCAGAACGTGGAGGTTTTCCGGTAGTAAGAAAAAAAATGACTCAATGGAGCATGCGAATTTCAGCTTATGCAGAGCGACTTTTACAAGGGCTCAATAAAATAGACTGGACAGATGCATTAAAAGAGAGTCAGCGAAACTGGATCGGAAAATCTGTAGGTGCTTCTGTAGTCTTTGATCTAGAGAATTATGATTCAACTATAGAAGTTTTTACAACCCGTCCAGACACTATTTACGGCGTTTCTTTTATGACCTTGGCGCCAGAACACGAATTGGTCAGTCAGATTACTACAGAAGAACAAAAAGCAGAAGTTGAAACTTATGTTTTAGCGACTGCTAAACGAAGTGAGCGTGAGCGTATGGCTGATGTAAAGACTATATCGGGAGTATTTACAGGGGCGTATGCAAAACATCCATTTACAAATGAATTAATTCCGGTTTGGGTTGGAGATTATGTATTGGCAGGTTATGGAACCGGAGCCGTAATGGCTGTGCCTTGTGGTGACCAACGAGATTATGATTTTGCGAAACATTTTAACATAAAGATTCCAAATATTTTTGAAGGGGTTGATATTGCTAATGAGTCGTACACTGATAAAGTAAATGCTATTATTGGTAACAGCGATTTTTTAAACGGATTACCTTATAAAGAAGCATCCGAAAAAGCAATTGAAGCTTTAGAGGCTCAAAAACATGGATTAGGTAAAACTAATTACCGATTGAGAGATGCGGTGTTCTCAAGACAGCGTTATTGGGGGGAGCCTTTCCCTGTTTATTATAAAGATGGTATGCCTCAAATGATTACAAAAGATCATTTACCAATTACTCTACCCGAAGTTGAAAAATACCTCCCAACAGAAAAAGGAGCCCCCCCTTTGGGGCGTGCTGATGTATGGGCTTGGGATACATTGCAAAATGCAGTGGTTAAAAATAGCCTGATAGATCATAAATCAATATTTCCATTAGAACTTAATACAATGCCTGGGTGGGCGGGTAGTTCATGGTATTTTAACCGCTATATGGATGCTCATAATTCTGACGAATTTGCAAGTTCAGAAGCCTTAAATTACTGGAAAGAAGTCGATTTGTATATCGGCGGTAGCGAGCATGCAACGGGGCATTTATTATATGCACGATTTTGGCAAAAATTCTTATTTGATTTAGGAATTGTTCCTGTTGATGAATTTGCTAAAAAGCTAATAAATCAAGGAATGATTTTAGGAACTAGTGCGTTTGTAGGGCGAATTGAAGGGACTAATACTTTTATTTCTGCAGATAAAGTCACCTCTGAGACTGTTCAATGGATTCATGCAGATGTGTCTTTTGTGAATTCCTCAGATGAGTTAGATGTTGAAGCCTTTAGATCTTGGAGAGATGAATTTAAGGCAGCAACGTTCATTACTCATGACAATAATCTTTTCAAAGTTAAAAGGGAGGTTGAAAAAATGTCTAAATCTAAATATAATGTTGTCAGTCCAGATGCAATTTGTGAACAATATGGCGCTGACTCTCTTCGTTTATATGAGATGTTTTTAGGTCCATTAGAGCAATATAAGCCTTGGAATACAGCTGGTATTACGGGTGTTCATGGGTTTCTAAAAAAATTATGGAAACTTTATATTGGTAAGGATGGTTTAACGGTAATAGATGCCGATCCAAGTAAGGATCAGTTAAAAACCCTTCACAAAACTATTAAAAAGGTCACTGAAGACATTGAGAATTTTTCATTCAATACTTCGGTTTCTACTTTTATGATCGCAGTTAACGAGTTTACTGCTCAGAAATGTACTTCAAGAAGTATTCTTGAGCCTTTTTTGGTCTTAGTAGCGCCATACGCACCTCATATTGCTGAAGAGTTGTGGGAGCAGTTAGGTCATGAGAATTCCATTTCAACCGTTGCGTTTCCTATGTTTAACGACAGTTATCTTGTAGAAAGCACCAAGGCATATCCAATATCATTTAATGGAAAGATGCGTTTTACTATGGAGTTGTCATTGGACTTGAGTAAAGAAGCCATTGAAGAAGCGGTGATGTCAAATGAAAAAACACAAACGCAGTTAGCAGGGCGTGTCCCTAAAAAAGTGATTGTTGTACCAGGTAAAATCGTAAATATTGTTGGATAATATAGATAATATCGAAGTTATAGGTCTCATCGCAGCTAGCTTAACAACCTATGCTTTTTTGCCTCAAGTTTATAAAACTTGGAAAACTAAAGATGTGTCAGCATTTTCGTTACCAACATTTTCTTTGTTTTTTATAGGTATTGTATTTTGGCTGATTTACGGTATATACAAGCAGAGTTTGTCTATGATATTAGCAAACACAGTTACTTTAGTATCCTCTTTCACCCTTTTAGTGTTTATCTATAAGTACAGAAAACGTTAGTAAAGGGGTTGTTTTTTAATTTAGCTATAGGTTGATTTTTTCTATATTTTAATTTGCCTATCAATTTGCTGGTCTAATGAAATGAAAGTTTCTGTTCTTGAAACTCCGGAAATTGTTTGAATTTCTTTATTCAAAACAGACATTAGATGTTCGTTGTCTTTACAGAGAATTTTAATTAATACACTCCAGTTTCCGGTAGTATAGTGGCACTCCAGTACTTCTGGGATTCTTTTGAGCTGTTTTACAGCGTCTGAATTGCTTTTTGCTTTATCAAGAAAAACCCCCACAAATGCCATAGTTGTATATCCAAGCGCTTTTGGGTTAATAACAAACTTAGAGCCTGCAATCAGCCCTGAGTTTTCTAGTTTTCTTAGTCGTTGATGAATAGCAGCACCGGAAATGCCTACGGCTCGTGCAATTTCTAAGACAGGGGTGCGGGCATCTTTCATTAATGCTCTTAATATTGTTTTGTCAATACCGTCTATTTCGGTTTTTTTACTCAATTTTAATTAGATTTTATCTTATTGTTAGCTAAAAATATTAAAATTATATCAATTTATAACTAAATTATGCGTTTAAGGGGTTATATCCAAGGTATTTAACCTCCTTTTCTTTAAATATTATACCAAAACCCTCTAATTCACTCAGTATAGGGTCGTATATGTCTTTATTTATTGGTATTTGTACGCCATAGCTTTTAATTTTTTTATTTAGTATGGCTAATGTTGCAATACCAACAGGTAATCCTACTGTTTTTGCCATTGCAGTAAAAGTTTGGTCTTCACCTGTACACACCATGGTGGCATCAATTTGGTGTTTTTCTCCGTTTAGTTCATAGCCGAATTTATGGTACATAACGATCATGTCCTTATCATTAGGGTCTAAGCTCCAGCTGTCTAAAAGTATTTTTTGAAGAATTTGTGCAGGGGAGGCATTTTTTAATTCAACTTTTTTGTTGGAGCTAAAAATATCTAATTCTTCTAGTTTCTCCCACAGAATATCATCTTGATCAATCTTTAGCTTATACCTTAATTTTAATTCTACAGAGTCTGTAGGGCTGTAAGGTAAAAACGAATTCACAAAATCACGATAGCTCATATTTTCGCTGTCTGCAATTGTATAGCTATCATCTGTCAGGCCTAAGATTACAAAAATTTGCCATGCTCTACTAAAACCAACTCTTCTAATGGTTCCACGGTAGAGTGTTTGTATAGAGTCTAAGCCATAGACGTCTTGGTATTTAAGGGAATCCCGATTAGCATAAGCTTCAAATCTCCCATAACCATCGACTTCCAAAAATTCAGTTCTTCTAAACAGACGGTGGTATGGAATATATTTAAATTTCCCTTCTTGTATGAATTTTGCGGCACCACCTTGTCCGGCCAAAACAACATTACGCGGATTCCATGTAAACTTGTAATTCCAAAGATTTGTATCGCTTTCAGGGGCCATTAGCCCTCCAGTAAAAGATTCAAATAGTATAAGCTTACCTCCAGATTTACGAATGCGATCGATGACTTGCATAGCGCTCATGTGGTCAATTCCTGGATCAACCCCAATTTCATTTAAAAACACTAATTTTTTGGACTTCGCTTCTTCATCTAAGGCTTGCATTTCTTTACTCACATAGGAAGCTGTTACCATGTGTTTCCCAAGCGCCAAACAGTCTTTTGCTACTTCTATATGAAATCTAGCAGGAAGCATGGATACCACAATATTAGAATTCTCAATGGCATTTTTACGGTCTTGCTCTTTAAATATGTCGAGCTTCAACGTACGAGCATTTTTGTTATTCTTAATCCATTTTTTAGCATTTGAGAGTTCTAAATCTCCAATTGTTATATCTAGTTTTTCTGAAATGGATTTATCTAAAAAATATTTTACAAGGTAAGAAGCGGACTTGCCGGCTCCTATAATTAAAATTTTACGCATATTGATTAGAGATTCTTATTTTTGTTATTAGATTGACTACTAATGTAGTAAATTGAACACTTTATAAATAGATATGGAACGTAAAATAATTTTATTAGCAAGTCTTATAGGAGGGATGGCAGTTTTGCTAGGAGCTTTTGCTGCCCATGGTCTTAAACCTCTACTGAGTGTTTCCGCCTTTGATAGTTTAGGCACAGGAATACGATATCAAATGTACCATGCTTTTTTATTATTTTATATTGGATCTACGTCGCGTTTAAATAATAAACAACAGTCTCTTCTGTACAAACTCATTCTTTCCGGAATACTGTTATTTTCAGGTTCTATTTATTTGCTATCTACCAATGACTTAACGTCGTTTAATTTTAAGGTCATCGGATTCGTCACCCCTTTAGGAGGTTTGTTCTTAATTAGTTCTTGGGCCCTTCTGTTTTCTTATAATTTAAGAAATAAAAGTTAAATAGCATTGTTTTAATATTAATCAATACTTTTGTAGTGTCAATTAATTTAAACAATTCATGAAATCTCCAGCCTTATTTACGAAAACGATTTCGTTAGATTCCTACTCTATAACCTCTAAAAAGGTAAATTATCAATTGTCACCAATTCAACTTCACGAAAGTGTAATTAATAAGAAACAAGGGGTACAAACCAGCACAGGTGCCTTGGCAATACGAACAGGAGAGTTTACTGGCCGTTCTCCCAAAGATCGTTTTATTGTAAAAGATGCCATTACTAAAGATCGAGTTTGGTGGGGTGATGTTAATATTCCTTTTTCAGCACAAAACTTTGATTTACTTTATAATAAAGTCACAGCATATCTGAGTCAGAAAGAATTATTTGTTAGAGATTCTTATGCCTGTTCAGACCCTAAATATCGCACGAGTATTAGAGTTATTAATGAATACCCTTGGAGTAATTATTTTGCGTATAATATGTTTTTAAGACCAACAGACTCCGAATTAACAGACTTCGAGCCTGAATGGACTGTGATCAATGCCCCTGGATTCATGGCTGATCCAGAGCTAGATGCCACTCGACAGCATAACTTTGCTATTTTAAATTTCACTAAAAAGATAGCTCTTATTGGAGGGACTGGCTATACAGGAGAAATTAAAAAAGGTATATTTTCGGCACTGAATTTTATTCTTCCAGTTTTTAAAAACACCCTTCCAATGCACTGCAGTGCTAATGTAGGGCCAGAGGGGGATACCGCTATATTTTTTGGTCTTTCAGGGACGGGAAAAACTACTTTATCAACGGACAAAACACGCCAACTAATTGGAGACGATGAGCACGGTTGGACCAACGATAACACTATTTTCAATTTTGAAGGTGGTTGTTATGCCAAAGTTATTAATTTGTCCAAGACTAGTGAGCCAGAAATTTTTTCAGCTATTAGAAAAGGGGCCATTCTTGAAAATGTAATTTTAGATGATCACGGTGTAGTTGATTATTCGGACACGTCCATCACCCCAAATACTCGCGTCAGTTACCCCCTTGATTTTATTGAAAATATACAGCCAAACTCAATAGGTAAAAATCCTAAAAATATTTTCTTTCTTACCGCTGATGCTTTTGGAGTTCTTCCTCCTATATCAAAGCTAACTCCGGGCCAAGCGGCTTACCACTTTATTTCTGGCTACACCGCTAAGGTGGCAGGAACGGAAGCGGGCATAACAGAACCAGTTCCAAGTTTTTCTGCTTGTTTTGGGGCTCCTTTTATGCCCTTACATCCAACTAAATACGCAGAAATGTTAAGTGCAAAAATGAAGTCTTCTGGCGTTAATGTTTGGTTAGTTAACACAGGTTGGACTGGAGGTCCTTATGGAATAGGGTCCCGTATGAAGTTGTCCTATACACGCGCTATGATTAATGCTGCAATTGATGGAACCTTAGAAGCCGCTAATAAAGACAACTATCATGTTCACTCTGTATTCGGAGTTCTACAACCTAGAGTTTGCCCCAACGTTCCCACAGAGTTTTTGAGTCCGCGTAAAACGTGGCAAAATGATAAAGGGTTTTATGAAACAGCCTATAAATTAGCAAAATCCTTTAGGGATAACTTCAAGAAATTTGAAAGCTATGCTAATTCAGAAATACTAGAAGGGGGTCCAAACTCTATTTAGACTTTATGGAATAATTTATTCGAAGTTGTGTTTAAAAAATAAAAAATTGTAATTTTAGAGTCTCATACGATTCTATGAAGTATTTGTTTATTTTGATTTTTTTGAGTTCTTTTTTTTCATGTAACTATTATGAGAAAAAGAAACTGAATTCTGAGACGATTTTAATGGAAGAATTAAAAACGTTCAATTGGAATGAATTAGATAGCTATCCAAGTTTTGATACTTGTGAGGATTCGATTGATTTCCAGGAAACCAAAATTTGTTTTGAGCAAACTCTTATAAGCCATTTCTCTGAGTTTTTTATAGAAAAAAATCTGGTTGTAACGCAAAATGTAACCGACACCATACGCATTGACTTTTTAGTCAATAACAAAGGAAGCCTGTCTATTTCTAACATTCAATCAAAGCCTTTGACAAGACAACAGATCCCAGGCTTAGATTCACTTATCACCCACAGTTTGCAAGGCTTGCCTAAATTATACCCCGCCATTAAACGAAGTCAACAAGTGCAGTCCGCCTTTCAACTTCCATTAATTTTAGTTGTAAAATAATGGTAGAGGATAAAATCATATTAGGGATTGACCCCGGAACCACCATCATGGGATTTGGGCTTATTAGAGTGAAGGGCAAGACGATGGAGTTTTTACAATTAAATGAGTTATTACTTCAAAAGTATGACGACCACTATCTAAAACTTAAACTAATTTTTGAACGTACTATTGAATTGATCGACACTTATCATCCTGATGAAATTGCGATTGAGGCCCCATTTTTTGGGAAAAATGTGCAGAGTATGTTAAAGCTTGGAAGAGCGCAAGGCGTTGCTATGGCTGCAGGGCTTTCTAGAGAAATTCCAATTACAGAGTATGCCCCTAAAAAAATTAAAATGGCCATTACAGGAAATGGAAATGCCAGCAAAGAGCAGGTTGCTAAAATGCTCCAAAGCTTGTTGGGTTTGAAAGAATTACCCAAAAACTTAGATTCTACCGATGGATTAGCGGCTGCTGTTTGTCATTTTTATAACCGTGGAAAAGTAAGTGGTGGGAAAAGTTATTCTGGTTGGGGTGCCTTTGTAAAACAAAATGAAGGCCGTGTTAAAAAGTAACTTTAACTTATAAACTCTATTTAGTGTCAGGTATCTATATTCACATTCCATTTTGTAAAAAAGCGTGTCACTACTGTAACTTTCACTTTTCGACCAATCAAAACTCCAAATCGTCTTTTATCAAAGCGGTTTGCAAAGAGCTCCAGCTCCGGAGTCCTGAACATAGGTCTCAGGAAATCCAAACAATTTACTTTGGTGGCGGTACCCCAACTGTTTTAGAGGTTTCGGAGCTCACTAGTATTCTTGACGTTGTGTACGAGGATTATAATGTTTCATCAGACCCAGAAATCACACTAGAGGCCAATCCGGACGACCTTGATTTGGAAAAAATAATAGCCCTTTCCAAAACTAAAATTAATAGACTTAGTATAGGAATTCAATCTTTTCATGAAGCCGACTTACTGGCCATGAATAGAGCTCACAATTCCGATGAGGCTAAAAAATGTTTAGCTATTGCTACAAAATATTTTGATAATATTACGATAGACTTAATGTTTGGAATGCCAACGATGTCTACGGATCTTTGGCGTCAGAATCTACAAACTGCCTTTGGGTTTGGGATTAAACACCTCTCCTGCTATGCTATGACAGTGGAGCCGCAAACAGCGTTAGAGCATTTCATTAAAAAGGGTAGCCATCCCCCGATAGACGACGAAGTGTCGGCCCAGCATTTTAATATCCTTTTAGAGGAAACTACCAAAAATAATTTGATTCACTATGAAACTTGTAGCTTTGGACAGTCAGAATATTTCTCTAGACATAATACCAGCTACTGGTTAGGCAAGTCTTATTTGGGTGTAGGCCCTTCTGCTCATTCTTTTGATGGCAAAATAAGAAGCTGGAACATTTCTAATAACTCTAAGTATATTAAATCCATAGAAGCCTCTGTATTACCTTCTGAGTCAGAAAGACTGTCCATTGAAAACAGATTTAATGAGTACATAATGACCGGATTACGAACCATGTGGGGCGTCTCTCTCCAAAAAATAGAAACCGAATACGGCCTTAAAATTAAAGAAGAGTTAGTAAACAACTCAAAACAACTCATAACTTCAAACTATCTTGTCATTGAAGACCAGCATTTGAAAATCACCAAGACTGGAAAATTTCTTTCGGACGGAATTGCCTCCGAATTATTTTTAGTCTAATCAAATTCATTAAATTTACCAAAATCACCAAATATGAAAGCCGTAATTCACGTTAACAGTCGTACTTATACCATACATATTGATCAGCCTCTAGATATTTCAATACCACTAAGAGCCTCTAAAGATAATGTAAATGCTTGGTATTTGCCGCCACCAAAAATATATCCATCAGTCATAAAAGACAGAGCTGTAAGTGTTAGTCAGGGGGCTGCTGTTAATTTCAACACAATTGAGTTTAATCCACATGCACATGGAACACATACAGAATGTGTTGGGCATATTACCAAAGAGGTTCATACTATAAATGATTGTTTGACACAGTTTTTGTTTGTAGCCGAGTTAATCACGGTGGTTCCTGAGTCGTTTAATGGAGATTTTATTATTTCAGAAAAGCAACTTCGCTATGCGATTGGAAATAAAAAAAGAGAAGCCATTGTTATTAGAACGCTTCCTAATACAAAAGACAAATTAAGTCAACAATACTCCCATACCAATCCACCTTATTTAACTGAGGCTGCAGCAGTTTATTTAAGAGAAAAAGGCGTAAAGCATTTGCTGGTAGACACACCAAGTGTTGATAAAGAAAATGACAACGGAGAGCTATTAGCTCATAAGGCATTTTGGAATATAGGTGGGCAAACTCGAATGGATGCGACCATCACGGAGCTTATTTATGTTCCTAACTCTGTAAAAGACGGAAAATATATTTTAAACATCTTGATTGCTCCATTTGAAAATGATGCGTCTCCTAGTAAGCCTATTTTATATAAATTATATGACAAGGAACTCCCAAAGCAAAAATGATTACAATCGACCAAATCCAATCTTTTTGTTTAAAAAAGGAGCTAGCCTCTCAGACGTTTCCATTTGACAACAGCACACTTGTTTTTAAGGTGCTAGGAAAAGTGTTTGCAGTTTGTCCCCTTGAGGCTTGGGAGTCGGGTTCACCATCCATTACCTTAAAGTGTGACTCTATCTACGCCCTAGAATTACGAAACAGCTATGATTCTATCCGTCCAGGGTTTCATTCAAATAAAAAACATTGGAATACGGTATATTTAAGCAACGCTGGGTTTTCCCGGCAATTCATTTTTGAACTCATCGATCATAGCTATTCTATGGTGGTTCAAAACATGCCAAAAAAGTTAAAAATTCAGTTTAAAAGTCACAATTAATTTAAGATTTCTATGAAGCCATTTTTAGTATTTATTAGTCTCAGCTTTTTATTTACAGCCTCCGCTCAAACGCCTTTAGATATTGTGAATGCTGTAGACTTAGACTCCATGTATCTCACCCTACAAGAGTTTTCAGGAGAAACAGCAACGACAGTAGGCGGGGAGTTGGTTGTAATATTGAGCAGAGGACAAGCCAATAATGATCTTGCTGCAGATTATTTGGTTGAACAATTTAATACAATGAATACTCTTTCTGTTAACGATCAAGCTTTTAATGCCAACGGTCGTAATATAGTAGCGACCCAGCTTGGTAAAGTAAACCCAGATGATATTTATATTATTTGTGCACACTATGATTCGGTAGCCGATTATTGTGCAGACGATAATGCTTCAGGAGTTGCTGCTGTTTTGGAAATTGCTAGGATTTTATCCACTCAATGCATGGAAAATACCTTGGTGTATGCCTTATGGGACGAAGAAGAAATAGGCCTTTTAGGGGCGGATTATTATGCAACTTTAGCACAGACTAATGGGGACACTATTTTAGGAGTCTTAAACATTGATATGATGGGCTATGACGGCGATAATGACAATGATTTTGATATTGACGTGCGGGCAATTGCTAATTCTATAGCTATTAAAGATGATATATTGAGTCTTTTGGCAGACTATGAATTTAATTTAAATGCTAATGTGGTTAATCCAGGAACTCCAGATAGTGATCATTCTAAATTTTGGAATAAAGGATATTCCGCAGTTTTAGTAGGTGAGTCTTGGGCCAACGACGATCAAACGCCTTACTATCATTCTTCAGGAGACAGACTAAACACATTGGATCTGCCTTACTACCATGAGTTATCAAAATTAATAATGTCATATATGGTCTCAAAAGGGGGCTTACTGCCTATTGATAATTCCGTAACCACAACTGCTACACAATTAACATCAAACTTCGAAAATGGAACCTACCAATGGTTTGATTGCAACACAAACCTACCTTTAGCTGGACAAGTAGGTCAAACCTTTTCACCTGAAGCAGAAGGTAGTTATTCAGTGGAGGTGACCCTAGGGTCTTGTATTGAATTTAGTGACTGTATAGAATTTACAACGCTTGGAGTTGAAGAGTTTAACTTACTAAGTGCAGTAAAGATTTACCCAAACCCTGCAATGTCAACGTTAAATATTGAACATCCATTAATTGAAGGTATGATATTGACATTGTTTTCAATAGATGGTAAAAAACTAATTGAGAAAGCAATTTCTAAAAAGCTTACTAAGATTGATATTAGCAAGTTTTCTAAAGGGGTTTATTTAATTCAGCTTACCCAAGGGTCAAACAACTTTTCGCAGCAAATTGTAATCCACAAATAAGATATTTTTATTTTATTTAAAACAAGTGTTGTATTATATTTTGGATTGAAGTTCTGTGAAGTATTTGTAAAATAGTGGAATTGTTTCTATTCCTTTAAAATAATTAAAAAGCCCAAAATGTTCGTTAGGAGAATGGATCGCATCGCTGTCTAAACCGAACCCCATTAAAATAGTTTTACTTTTCAATTCTTTTTCAAATAAGGCCACAATAGGAATACTTCCTCCACCTCTTTGAGGGATTGGTGATTTTCCAAACGTATCATAGTAAGCCATCGCTGCGGCTTTGTATCCAATATTGTCTATGGGTGTTACGTAGCCTTGTCCGCCATGATGTGGTGTTACTTTGACCGTAACGCCTTCAGGGGCAATGCTTTCAAAATGACTTTTAAAAAGGGAGGTAATTTCATGGCAGTCCTGGTTAGGCACTAAACGCATTGAAATTTTAGCATAGGCCTTACTTGCAATAACTGTTTTGGCTCCTTCGCCAGTATAGCCGCCCCAAATACCATTAACATCTAAAGTAGGACGAATTGAATTTCTTTCATTTGTTGTGTATCCTTTTTCTCCGTAGACTGCATTAATTTTTAGAGCGTCTTTATAGTCTTCTAAGGAGAAAGGCGCCTTCGCCATTTCTGCACGTTCTTGGCTAGACAAGTCTTCAACCTTATCATAAAACCCCGGAATCGTTATATGATTATTTTCATCATGAAGTGATGCAATCATTTTTGCTAAAACATTAATAGGATTCGCTACGGCCCCTCCATAAATACCAGAATGCAAGTCTCTGTTTGGTCCAGTTACCTCTACTTCAACATAGCTCAGGCCTCTTAATCCTGTAGTAATTGAAGGCGTGTCTTTTGCAATCATGCCTGTATCGGATATTAAAATGACATCATTTTTTAGTTTTGTGGTGTTGTTTTTCACAAACTCAGCCAAGTTATCACTGCCAACTTCTTCTTCGCCTTCAATCATAAACTTAACGTTACACGGCAGCTGGCCTGTTGAGGTCATAAACTCTAGTGCTTTTACATGCATATACATTTGTCCTTTATCGTCACAAGCGCCACGAGCAAAAATGGCACCTTCAGGGTGTAAATCTGTTTTTTTAATAATGGGCTCAAATGCTGGAGCATCCCAAAGATCAATAGGATCTGCAGGTTGTACATCGTAATGACCATAAACTAAAATGGTTGGGAGACTTGGATTTATTAGTATCTCGCCATAAACAATTGGAAACCCTTTAGTTTGACAAATTTCTACCGCATCACAGCCCGCAGTCCTTAAGCTAGACGCGACGAAGTCGGCAGCTTTAAAAACATCTTTACGGTAGTTTGAGTCGGCGCTGACAGAAGGAATCTTAAGCAAGTCAAAAAGTTCATTGACAAAACGGTCTTTATTAGTGTCTAGGTAAGATTGAAGAGAATTCATAGTTTGAAAATTTGTGAATGTAAATTTACGAAAATACTATCGAATAAATTTCTGTAAGTACTATTTGTATTTATAAACTATTGTTTATATTTGCCACCCTATCAAAAGAATGTTTAGCGGGCGTGGTGGAATTGGTAGACACGCTAGACTTAGGATCTAGTGCCGCGAGGTGTGGGAGTTCGAGTCTCCCCGCCCGCACTAAACAAAAAAAAGCTTCTCATTTTGAGAAGCTTTTTTTTTGAATAAAAGATTTTAGGCTTGAAGTAATTCTTCTTCCAGAGCAATGGCTCTTTGAAATAAAATATTGTTTTCTTTATGGATGTGCAAGTGAAGGTCTTCATCAAATTCTTTCAGCATGCCAAAAGCAACGCGGTACGAATTACAACCGTCCTTGGGCATCGTATAATTGTTTGTTAATTTTTCGATTTTTCTGAAGGCTTCTCCTTCAAACTCATGCTCTTCGTCCATTTTACTTATTGGGTTTTTAATCGTTTCAAAGGGAGGTATTGAGAGTTTGCTGTTTTCTCGTTTTGCCTTGACCATTTTTTGAATGTATGGAAATAGCATGAGTTCTTCTTTTTTCATATGCATTACCAATTCGCCTGAGGCATCTTTAAAAATGGAATTGACTTCTGAGAGTTCAGGATGTTTTTGTCCATGTGCGGACTCGATTTTGTCCAAGTATTCTTTTATAACAGGAATTTTTGCTTCAACATACGCATGGTGTTTTGCCAAAATATGTTCTACCAGATTATCTAGCGGCCAATGGCGGTAGTCTTCGGCTTGTTCTTTGCCAGATTGCTCCAAAAACGCATTTACAGATTGTATGAGTGTTTTGGAGCCAGCACCGGAGACTGCCTCTTTGAGGCAAGCCTCTTCTATGGTTTGTTGTCCGCCACAACAGAAATCGATGTTGTATTTTTTAAAAATTCCTGCTGTTTTATAATTATCAGCAACGATATCGCCGACGATACTTTTTGGTGTGATTTTCATAATTTGGGTTTTTTTTAAGTTATTTTTTTTAATGCTAATTGTGAAAAAATGAAGAGTGTAATCACTTTTATTACTTACAACAAAAGATAATAGAAATGGAAAAAGGAAGTGACTGGCGGAGTGCCATTTATAATCATATCGACTCGTTGATCAAGAGCAGGGAGTAAGTAAAATGTTTGAATGAGCAATATGACGGTTAATAATCCATATATGTTTACTAGGTTTTCTCTTCCCATTGCTCTTCGTTTAGGAAGGATTAAAACGCCCAGAGTTATTAAAAACAATAATTCAACTTTATTTAATGCGAAGAAGATTAGTTTCCCGATGTTCAGGCCAATAATTTGTGTAACCCCTTCTGCTTGAAATTTTAGCCAAGCCTCCATAAATGAAATTGAAAGAACGAAGCCCAGCCATAATATGGAGGTTGTTATAATTAGTCTTTTGTTTAGGGTCATTTTTTGGGTTTTAAAAACTGTTACTACTCAATTTATACATGAACATTTCTGCCATTTTAGAAGCTCTCCATTTTGCGTCTTCAGCAATTTTACCTTCAAAATTTTTATTTATTGAGTTGTTGAAATGCAGTATCCAACGCTCAAAATGTTGGGCATCTACAGGGAGTTCTCTATGATGCGGAAATGGCGATCCTTTATAAGCTATTTGATGAAAAAGCACAGTCTGCCAAAAATCGGACATAGTTTTTAAGTGTTTAGACCAGCCGTCTTTTATAACGCTGTTAAAAATTGGCCCCAAAAGTTCGTCTTTTCGCACCTCGTCGTAGAAGGTGTCTACCATTAATTCGATGTCTTCTCTGGTTGTTATATCTTTCATTATACAAATGATTTATAGGTTTTCATATTCCAATGTGTTATGAAGTAGAACATAGCAAAACTGACAAAAACAATGATGCAAGCCCATACCCACGATGGAATTGCTTTTGGCGTCTCAGAACCACGAATTATAAATGATTCTGATGTTTCACTTCCGTATGCATTAATGATAATAGCCGTATTTGACTCGATGACTTCATGGTCCTTTAGTCCTACAACTGCTATTTCTGGACCATTACGTACTTCAAAAGGAATGATTCTAACACTCTCAATGCCACTTGACGAAATGGCGTTAATTTTTAGTTCGTGCTTGCCATCTGGTATTTTCGTAGTGTCAAGCACGAGTTTTACGGGAGGTTCAAATACCCCAAATGGAATTTTTTCATTGTCGAGAATCAAGCTTACAGTTCTTTTATTTGCCATTATTCAGGGAAATTAGATTCATTTAAAACTATATTTTTGATATGCCTCTGATTTTTTTCCTTTGGATTTATCAAATATTTTACACTCATAATAAGCGTGTATCCGACAATTAAAATAGCACTATACATTATGAAATAGTCTATGTTTCCTTGTGGGCCTTCTCCGTGAGTAAGATTCTCAAACCCTTTTGGTTGTTTGGCTTTGCACACCTCACACGCGTAGCCTGCATTGCTCATTAATAGTGCGAAAATTATTAGAAGTCTATTTTTCATAATTATTTTAGTTTTAAAATGGAATCTCTTAATCTGGTAATAGTTTCTAATGGAACTTCTGGCGCATTGTGTCCCCAGCTTGATCGCTCATAATCTGAGATTGCTTTGATGTCTTGATCAGAAAGTTTATCAGCAAAAGCGGGCATAACGCCGTACTGCTGGCGTGCATCATAGCCCATTAATATAATTTTGATAAGCTGTTCGGGATTTTTATTGTTAACAATCAAACTGCCCGTTAGTGGGGGAAATGCTCCTTTTACGCCTCGCCCTGTGTCTTGATGGCAAGCAGCACAATTATTTTGGTATAAATTTGCACCATAGGACTTTTTTGATGTGATGCTAGTATTGTTATTTTTATCTTTGGAACGAGCGGGTATAAAACTTGTAGTTGATGTATTTTCAAATGAAAATTGCTGTAAACTTTTTATATACGCGACAAGATCAAGTGCCTCTTTTTTAGCCACTATAATATCGCTGCCCACCATTTTTGTAATTCCCCGAGGTAAAGTTACATCTTCCGATGTAATATTTAAAGTGTCTACTTTTGTGAATAACCAAGAATATCGAGGCATTATAGAGGTTTCTACAACGCTTCGAGGGTTATATAAATGTAATAAATGCCATTGCTCGCTAGGTTGCCGATTTCCAATATCTGTAAGGTCTGGCCCGGTTCGCTCACTTCCTAATAAAGAGGGGGACTGTCTCCAGAAATCCATCCGCTGTTTGCTATAGTAGTAGTCAGAAGCTAAGGAGGGTCTTTCTCCCCAAGTCTTATCCATATCAATAGTTCTTACTTGCTGTGTATGACAGGCGACACAGCCTTCAGCGATGTATATATGGAGTCCTTTTCTTTCTGAAATACTAAGTTTTTTTTGCCCTGGTATT
>Ga0209713_10000162_pt1 | contig 36976 bp, 33 predicted proteins | sample ArcOceMetagenome_3_FD_187444 | JGI IMG/M metagenome (GOLD analysis project Ga0209713, IMG submission 187444) | Marine eukaryotic phytoplankton communities from Arctic Ocean - Arctic Ocean- Svalbard ARC20M Metagenome (SPAdes) (version 2) | ecosystem: Environmental > Aquatic > Marine > Oceanic...
AAGGGCAGATTCTCACGTATTACGCACCCGTTCGCCACTAAAGTTAAAAACTTTCGTTCGACTTGCATGTGTTAAGCATACCGCCAGCGTTCATCCTGAGCCAGGATCAAACTCTCCATGGTACTTTATTTTCGTTTCGTTTGTGATTAAACTTATGAACTGAAGTATAGCAAAATTGTCTAAAGGGTGTCAAGTAAATTAATTTGAAATTATTTGGCATTCGGAATATAATAATAATTAAATTCCTAAGTTTGCATTTATATCGCTATAATTATCTGCAACAATTATCCATCATAAAATTCTGAAAAATGTTCACATTAAAACTTCTAGTTTACGCTGTTGTGATTTTCTTTATTTCTCTGTTTACATTTGGCTTCCTGTCAAATGACCCTTCTAGAAACCCAAACAGAAAAGACTTAGAGTAATAAAAAAAAAGAATCCCCCAATTGCACACGTATAAGGGGATTTTTTTGCGTCTGGTAAAACAATTTAAATGCCCTAATATTTAGAAAGAATTATCTTCGCCTATAAAACATTTATTCACATATACTGCTGCAGCTAGTTTTAACCTACTAAATAATTAGTAAAAGTAGGTTAAAGGATAATGTTTACGAAGACTAATCTAAGTAACCCCGTTGAACTTGAAGTCTTGCAGCCTCAGATAGTATAGGGATTTTGGGGTATCGACCATAAACAATCAATAAACTAGAGTAGCCAATAATGATTACCACCCCCAAAAATAGACTATTTGCTAATAAAATACCAAGTGTGCTTTCACGAATTACAATTGGTGCATAGGCAAAACACGAACCAATACAAGAACAAATTATATTTAATAGAATTGCTTGTATTATGTTAAAACGGACATATTTAGTCAAAGGTAGTGTTCCACGTGAACATGTAATAAAAATACCGACCATTAAAATGAAAATCAGATATACATTCGCCTCGTAAAAACTGGAAAGCTTTGCTATATAGTTAAAATAAAAAAGTTTCAATGGAATGCTATCCGTACTCAAAAAAACTTTTGCACCAAAATAGTAGGAAATCTCGATAAAAGGAAAAATAAACGCCGTAATAGATAAACCACGTTCACCGGCTTTTGTTATAAAATTTTTCATAAAAAATTAAAAAGGGTCAAAAAAAAGTGGCATATCATGCGCCATTATTTAAAAATTTAAATAATGACTCACAGGGGTAGTCAAATTAAAGACGCGGTCTAAGACGTGCAGACTTTCCTGTTCTTTCTCTTAAATAGTAAAGTTTAGAACGTTTTACTACAGCACTAGTTAAAACTTCCATACTTTTGATCCAAGGTGAATTTAGTACAAATACTTTTTCTGTACCACCACCTGGGAACATTTTTCGCACAGTAATCGTAGAATCATTTTTTGTCTGCGATAAATGTTTTGAAATAACAACACCTTCAAAGGATTGAATACGTTCTTTTTCTTTTTTACCAGTTTCATCCTGCTCTTTAGGTAATTCTAAGTAAATCACCACCTTAACCTTATCTCCGAGTGAAATTTTTGGTAAGTCAGGGTTTTTATAGAATATATCTAAATCAAGATTAATGTTTTGTAATGCTGACATTTCAATACCAATTAAATTTTATTAGTTTTACCACACCTTAATATTAAGTTTTAACATGTATAACATGACTACGTCAACCCCCTTAGCATGTTACGTTTATTCGGCCGAGCCGAACTAAAAATATATAACTCAGTTGTAAAGAAGAGTCATGCTGAAAAGTGATTTTCTTAACAGTATTAAATAATTTCAATATTTAAATATACTTTGATGCACTTTTAACATTTCCTGATTCTGACCAAGCCTTTAATAAATCCAAGTCTTTACTCTTTGTTTGCGCTAATGGTACGAGATCTTGGATAGATATAATAACATCTTCAGTGCCAAATTCCCTACCTTCAATAAATCCAAGCCGCATTGCTTCAATAACAACTTGTTCAATTTCGGCACCCGAAAATTCTTTTGATAATTTTGCTAGTACTGGCACTTGGAAAGTATCAATGTTGTCGGGACGGTATTTTTTTAAATGCACTTCAAAAATATCTTTTCGTTCCTCGGTTGTGGGTAAATTAAAAAAAAACATTTCATCGAAACGCCCTTTTCTTAAAATTTCAGAGGGTATGTATTCAATGTTATTCGCAGTGGCTGCGACAAAAACTGGTGAAGTCTTTTCTGAGAGCCACGTTAAAAAAGTTGAAAGTACTCTGCTTGTTGTTCCTCCGTCACTATTACTGTTAGCACCTGCAAATGCCTTATCAATTTCATCAACCCAAAGAACACAAGGCGCAAGAGCTTCAGCTACTTGAATCATTTTTCTAACCCGCTGTTCTGATTGTCCAACTAAGGATCCAAACAAACGACCAAAATCTAACCGTAAAAGTGGTAAATCCCATTCATTTGCAATAATTTTCGCAGCGATCGATTTTCCTGTACCTTGAACCCCGACCAATAAAAGTCCTTTCGGATAGGGTAACCCATAATTAATAGCTTCTTGTGAAAAGGCCTGCTTACGTAAACTCAACCAGTCTTTAAAATTGTCAAAACCACCTAAATCGTCAATACCTTTATCGTTTAAATAAAATTCTAGAATTTGAGTTTGCTTTATTATTTGTTGTTTTTCTTGCAAGATTAAAGTTGGGCTTGCTTTATTTATCTCACCGTATTTTGCAATAATTTTTGATAGAACTCGTCGGATTCGTTCCAGTGATAAGCCCTGACAAGCTAAGGCTACACTATAAAGCACCTCCTGGCTTATTTCTTGTTGAATTGAGGATGTTAAACGATTAAGCTCTTCAAGAATTTCATTAAAGTTTGGAAGGGGAAATTCAAGAAGCGTAATATACTCTTTCAGCGAATCTGGAATATTAACTTCAGGTGCAATAATGATAATATTTTTGGGCTGGGTCTTGAGGCTTTTACTTAAATTTTTTAATTTTCGAGTGACAGAAAAGTCCTTCAAAAAGTTATCATAGTCTTTAAGTACAAAAAGTGATGCTGTTTCGGGAGTTAGCTTATCGATTAAATCTAAAGCTTCTAATGGGTTTTGCGCGGCAAAGCCTTTGTCGTTTGGGTTGCCTTGATAACCTCCTATAAAATCCCAAGAATAGTATGTTCGATTAACGGATTTTTTTGCGCAATATCTTATAAGATATTCAATACGCTCTTCTTCATTTGTACAAATATAAATAATTGGATAACGCGCTTTTAATAAAAGCGAAAAATCATTTAAAAAACTCATGTAACTATTAACTTTAATAAATATTGTAAATAATTCATGACCCACAAAATTTAACCTACAGACCCTTCTAATTTTAAGCTTAATAAACGGTCCGCTTCAGATGCAAATTCTAAGGGTAATTCGTTAAAAACTTCTTTACAGAAACCATTAACCATTAAAGAAACAGCTTCTTCGGCTTCAATTCCGCGCTGCAGTAAATAAAATAATTGCTCCTCTGCAATCTTGGACGTCGATGCTTCGTGCTCAACTTTGGTGTCGCTATTTTGCGCTTCGATATAAGGGAATGTATTAGCACTACAGGATTTGCCTATTAATAAGGAATCACACTGAGCATAATTTTGCGTCTGCGAAGCTTTGGGACCAATTTTTACTAGGCCTCGGTATGTATTATTGGACTCTCCTGCTGAGATACCTTTTGAAACAATACGACTTCTAGTTTTTGGCGCGAGGTGGATCATCTTTGTACCAGTATCTGCCTGTTGTTTATTATTAGTGAGGGCAACAGAGAAAAATTCTCCAATAGAATTTGTACCTGATAAAATACAGCTTGGATATTTCCATGTAACCGCGGAACCTGTTTCAACCTGTGTCCAAGAAATACGTGCATTTTTCCCTGTACACAAACCACGCTTTGTTACAAAATTGTATATCCCCCCAACCCCATTTTTGTCTCCTGCATACCAATTTTGAACAGTAGAATATTTTATTGTTGCATCTTCTAGTGCAATTAATTCTACGACCGCAGCATGTAGTTGGTTACTACTAAATTGAGGGGCCGTACAACCCTCTAAATAGTTTAATGAACTTCTTTCTTCAGCAATAATCAGTGTACGTTCAAACTGACCAGATTCTTGATTATTAATCCGGAAGTATGTAGATAATTCCATTGGACATTTAATATCTTTTGGCACATAACAGAATGAGCCATCACTAAAGACCGCTGAATTTAATGCTGAAAAATAATTGTCTCCGATCGGTACTACCTGACCTAAAAATGATTCTATTAATTGTGGGTATGTTTCAACCGCTTCTGTAATGGAACAGAAAATTACACCCGCCTTTTGAAGCTGCTTTTTAAATGTTGTACCTATAGAAACACTATCAAAAACAGCATCAACAGCAACATTAGCTAACATTTTTTGTTCGTTTAACGAAACTCCTAATTTTTCAAAAGTTTTTAATAATTCAGGATCCGCATCTGCTAAACTCCCTAATTTTTTCTTTGTTTTTGGTACCGAGTAGTACTGAATTTTATCGTAATCAATTTCTGGTACATTAACGTAAGCCCAAACAGGTACAGGCATCCGTTCCCAACTAGCAAATGCTTTTTCACGAAATGTACGTAAAAATAATGGCTCGTTCTTCTTTGTGCTAATTTTTTTTACAACATCTAGATTTAATCCTTTTTCAAAGTCTTCAACTTCAATATCTGTCGTAAAACCATATTTATAGGGGGTTGCGACAATATCATCTAAGATAACATCGGATTCATTTTTTTGTTTTTCTACCATTAGAATTTATGTGTTTTAAGTTGTAGCGACTGTTTTTTATTAACCTTAATACTTATTATTATACTTAATGTAAACACTAATACTTTCTAAAAATTGGCCAAAATCCTTTCTTCCTTATACAATAGTCTTTAATATAATAAACAAATTACACTAAAAAATAACGCTAGAGAATACATCAATAAGAAAAGTTAAAAATATAAAAGCGAGTAATGGTGACAAGTCAAAACCGATAAGAGGAGGAATGATACCTCTAAATAGTCGTAAATAAGGATCGGTCATTTTTCCAAGAGAGGAAAATGGCTGCAGATAAAAATTTATGTTTGGAAACCAGGTTAAATAAACCCGTATCGTTAAAATTACAATGTAAAATTTTAAAAAACCTACTAACCCGCCGCATATTGTTTCTATTAAAATACCCATATTTAAAGTCGGTAAATTATAACTTAAAGTTTAAACATATAGTTACTCTGATATTAACATAAGGAGAGTAAATTTTCCAACAGCTAGTGAAGAGACTTGAACTCATAACCGACTGATTACAAATCAGTTGCTCTACCAATTGAGCTACACCAGCTTCTTATATAATTATACATTAGATGAAGATCTATGTACATACATAGATATCGAACGATTACATAAGAGACAAAATAAAGCAGGCAGGAAAAAAATAAATTGATTCACTAACATATATTATAGGCTTGATTTTTTATAGAATGCAAGATAGATAAACAATATTTTACTAAGCCCCTGAACCAATTAGTTGCAACAGAATAGCTTTTTATAATTCAGGCTTGATTTCCTGTAACTTTTTTTATACATTATACTTATAAAAAAAGAATTAAGTTAGAAATTTCATGGCTAAAAGCAAAGGGGCACGTATCCGCATAACTTTAGAACACCGTTGCCCACAAGGCGTGTATCGTTACCATACCTCAAAAAACCGCCGTAATACAACAGAGAGGTTAGAACTTAGAAAGTATTCGCCAGTAACAAAGAAACACGAGACCTTCAAAGAAATCAAATAGAAACTTAACTAGTATAAATAACAAAAAACTAAGAAATGGCTGGGATTGAAGAATTAACAAAAGAAAATACGGAAGTGGATTTTACAACCCTTACTTATAAAGATGTCAAAATTTTAGGAACTTTTTTAAACGATCAAGGAAAAATTCTCCCACGACGTGTAACAGGTTTGACATCAAAACAACAGAAAAAAATAACAAAATTAATAAAAACTGCTAGGATCGCAGCTTTTTTACCTTTTGTTATTGGTAAAAGCTAGAAAAGTTTTAACCAAAATTATAATGGGTTAGATCTAGTTATAAAAGCTGTTATAACATAATGTATTAATTGGTTATCGAATATTGTATCAGTTCGAGAAGATGCTTTCATACCCAGACAATAAAATCTAAATCCAAGTTAAGTACAAATCCCGTGCATTTTAACAAGTAGTTAACCTTGGTACCAAGCGTTCTCCAACTCTATTTGGCGAAGAGTTGAGTGTTGTAGTCAAAAAGTAGGCTCATCGGTAACACCGGATTACAGTGTCTGATACGAAACAAAGTTAAAACATATATAGCACAATTTTTATGCTATAATCTAAACCAATATCAAATTTTAGAATCTAGTTATGACACCTTCGTTAAGTGCTTTTCTAAGTAGTGTATTTTTAGCCGTAATTATTGTCGTAATTCCAATTAGCGCTGCGCTAGTATTTGTAAGCTCATCGGATAAAATTATCCGTAATTAAGACAGTTAACAAAAAAAAGACCTAAGTTATACTTAGGTCTTTTTTTACGTTGAAGAAAAATTTAGAAGTTCATCTCTGCAGCTTGAACCTTCTCGAATTGCTTTTTCTTAAGTACTAATAAAATCTGCGCAACCGTCACGGTAAAAAAGAAAATGATCATCCCTTTAACACGATTTGGGTTTTGAAGAACAATTTCTCCTTCTGCCTGACCAAACCCACCTACATTTGGGTCTGCTGATAAAGCTTGATCTAACTTTACGGTATCGTTAACTTTAACAATTAAGTTATAAGCAGGCGCAACTTTTTGAGTTACACTACCATCAGCTGTTGTAATTACTAACTCTTGGTTACCTTTCTCAAGCGGATTAATAGCAGTAATTTTACCAGCTCCTGTCGCTGTTAAGATGTTGTTATTACTCTTCTCTCCAGTTGGGTATACTTGTCCACGGCCACGGTTACCACCAACATAAACCGGATAGTTTAAGTAATTAACTGATTTGTCTGTAGCTGGATCAGGTGATAAAACTGGGAACGTAATATCCTGGTACTTATTACCATTGATAGGACCAACAACTAAAATGTTTGGCTTTTCTTTACTATATGGTTGAATAAACACACCTTTTGTTTTAACTTTGAGCTCATCGGATAAACGATCCTTTGGGGCTAATTTAAAGCCTTCTGGCATAATAAGTACTGCACCTACATTAAGACCCCCTTTTGTCCCACCAGCAGTAATCTGCTTACTGGATAGATCGTAAGGAACGCTTACAACAGCCTCAAATACAGTATCAGGTAGAACGGCTTGTGGCACTTCAACTTCTGTCGTCTTTTGTGCCAAGTGGCAGTTCGCACAAACAATACGTCCTGTTGCTTCACGAGGGTTTTGGTAAGCATTTTGAGCAAATACTGGATAAGCGTACGAAGCTTTTGGAAAAACCATTGTCCCTAAAATAGCTAAAAATAGGAAGCCTGATTTAAATTTTTTAATAACACCTGTCATAAAGTTCAATTTTAATTTTGAATACAATAAACATTATACACATAAATCGGTTACTTTATTAGGCCCTTTTTAGGTTGTTCTTTCTTTTCCAGTAAAATTACAACACCAGCCCCACCAAGATAAAGTGCTAAAAGTGCCGTTGACATTAAAAGTTGGGTAATTGGGTCTGTTGAAGGAGTTATAACTGCAGCTAAAATAGTACAAATAACCACAACGTATTTCCAAGAGTCTAACATTGTTTGGCCTGAAACAATTTTTAATAGACCTAAAACGACTTGAATAGCTGGTACTTGAAAAGCGACCCCTGTTGCAAAGAGAAGAACTGCAATAAAATCAAAATATTGATCAAATGACCAGAACGGCTCCACCACTTCTGACCCATAAGTAATGAAAAATTTTAAAGCTGCAGGAACTAAAAAGAAGTAAGAAAAAGATAAACCTAGAAAGAATAAAAGACCGGAACCAAATGAAACAGGTAAAATAATATTTCGTTCTGTTTTAGTTAAACCTGGTATTAGATATAAAAGTAATTGGTATAAAGCTAATGGGCTACTTAGTAAAAAACCGCAAAAAATTGCGATTTTAAACGATGCAAAAAAATATTCGCCAGGTGAAAATTGCAAAAATTTAACTCCCACAGCGGGTGCCTGAAAAATTTGGACTATTTCCTTTACATTAGTAAAACAACCCAATGTTGCTATGACTAATATGATTATACAAAAAACAATTCGTTGACTAAATTCTTCAATATGTTCTGACAGGGCCATCTCATCATCCCCTTGATTAGCGTCATCAACAAGCGTTAAAAAGATGGGTGCTGTTGGTTTAAATAAATTTTTTAATGATGGTAAATTTGTAACCATATTGTTTATCTTGTTTCGTTTAAATTTTTAATATTCAAGCATCGTAAATTACATATTACTTAGCTCTTTCGATTGGTTTATCGACAATTATACATTCCGTTGTTAAAACCATACTAGCAATCGAAGCCGCATTTTGTAATGTTGATCGAGTTACTTTTGCTGGGTCAATAATACCGGCGTCAAACATATTTACTAGTTCATCTGAAGCGGCATTATAACCAATTTCAAAATCTGCAGCTTTCACTTTTTCAAAAATAACCGCACCATTTTGTCCTGCGTTAGCTGCAATTTTTTTCAAAGGTGAGCTAAGAGCTTTTTCAACAATTAACGCCCCAATTAGTTCGTCTTCAAATAAGTTATCTTTTGCCCAATCAAGTAACTCATCCGAAATATGAGCTAACATTGTCCCACCCCCCGGAACAATACCTTCTTCTACAGCAGCTTTTGTTGCATTAACAGCATCTTCTAACCTTAGTTTACGGTCTTTCATCTCAGTTTCTGTTGCAGCACCTACTTTGATTAATGCGACCCCACCGCTTAATTTAGCTAACCGTTCTTGAATACGTTCTTTTTCGTAACTCGAATCACTTGTTTCTAACTGCCTTCTAAGTTGTTCACAACGTGCTAATACAGCCTTTTTGTTTGCGTCGGAAATAATTGTTGTTGAATCTTTACCAATAATTACACGGCGGGCACGGCCTAAAGATTCAATTTCAATGTTCTCAAGTGTCAGACCTGCATCCGCCGAGATTACCTGGCCACCAGTTAAAATTCCTAAATCGTCTAATAATGCCTTTCTTCTATCACCAAACCCTGGTGCACGCACTGCAGCAACATTTAAAATCCCCCTGATTTTGTTAATTATCAAAGTTGCTAAAGCTTCTTTCTCAACGTTATCACTGATTATTAACAAAGGCTGCTTTGTTTTGGTAATAAGCTCTAAAGTTGGTAATAAATCTTGCTTGACTAAGGTGATTTTTTTATCTGTCAATAATATGTATGGGTTATCGAGAATGATTTCCATACGCTCTTGATCTGTCACAAAATAACCAGATATAAATCCTCGGTCGAAGCCCATACCTTCTGTTATTTCTAACTCGTTAACTGTTGATTTACCTTCTTCAAGGGAAATTAAACCCTCACGACCAACTTTATCAATAGCGCTGGCAATTAATGCACCTACTTCATTGTCATTACCAGCTGAAATTGTCGCTACTTTTGTAATATCTGACAGACTTTCAATGGGACGGGCATAATCCACAACTTTACGCACAACAAATTGTGTGGCTTTTTCAATACCCCGTTTTAATACAATTGGATTGGCTCCGGCCGCGACATTACGCATACCCTCTTTAATAATACCGTAAGCTAAAACAGTTGCGGTTGTAGTACCATCACCCGCAACATCGTTTGTTTTTGATGCTGCCTGCCGAATTAAACACACACCCGTATTTTCCAGGTTATCTACTAAGTTGATTTCTTTCGCGATTGTAACACCATCATTCACAATTTGAGGAGTTCCAAATTTTTTACCAAGTACAACATTACGCCCCCTTGGCCCTAATGTAATTGAAACCGCTTCAGCAAGCGTATCCATCCCTTTTTCTAAAACTTTACGGGCAGCTTCTTGATATAAAATTGTCTTTGCAGCCATATTAAAAATGAATTTAAATAAATTTCCTATTAAATAACTCTTTAGGTATACGATAACGATATTAAATTGGCTCAGGCTGGACTTGAACCTGCGACCTTGGGCTTATGAGTCCCCTGCTCTAACCAACTGAGCTACTGAGCCTAATACATAGGTTAACAAATAGCGAATTAAAACGCAAATATAACTGTGGGTAGTCAGGCAGCCCGTTCATGTATTATAATAGGAGATGGTTGTGGGTTACTAACTCAATGGTAGAGTACTCGGCTTTTAACCGAATAGTTCTGGGTTCGAGTCCCAGGTGACCCAAGAGCATTAAATTTTAAAATCCCATTCCTTATATAGAATTGCTGTAATGGTTAGGTTAAATTGAGCGTAACAATTGTTAATTGTTAAGTCTTTTCTTTAGTATGGAAATGTATGGCGGGTAGCGCAGCGTGCACTGGATATGTTATTGGAGCACATCGTGCTGCACCTCACGACCCGATATTGATAGCAACTAGAGCAGCTACGTCACCTTTTGAAGCTATTAAAGGAGCTGATATGGTTTAATTAATACTAAACTAAAATTAAATTGCAAATTAACTTGTCAAACAACAGACATTTTTTAATTTATTAGTGAAAAGAGTACTAGTTAATACTAAAATTAATATATCTGTTGGTAACAAACATTCCAAATATTCAAAACGGTTGAGAATTATATAGTTTAGTTCTTATAAAATAATTGAAGCCGAGCATGTTACCCTTTGGGCGATTACATAACCTCCAACAACAATCAAAGTAGCCGGTAATTTTAATAAAAAAAACACCTATGCTTGAAACCCTTTTTCAAAATACCACACAACAAATACAGTCCAAATATAAAGACCAATTAAATCGAATAAACGATTTCAGCGACAATTTAAAAAAATTAAGTGATATTGAACTTAAAAACAAGACTCAGCATTTAAAAAAACGTTTGCAAGAGGGGGAAGAAAAAACAAATATTATTGCAGAATCTTTTGCCCTAGTTCGTGAAGCAAGTGAAAGAGTGTTGGGCTTACGTCATTTTGATGTTCAATTATTAGGGGGTCTTGTTCTTAATGAAGGTAAAATTGCTGAAATGAAAACCGGCGAAGGGAAAACCATTGTTGCAATGCTACCAATATATTTTAATGCCCTGTATGGGCGCGGAACTCATGTTATTACTGTAAATGATTATTTAGCTAAACGGGATGCTGAAACAGTTGGGCAAGTGCATGAATTTTTAGGTCTCAGTGTAGGCTTAATACAAGAAAATATGACGCCTGAAGAACGGAAACAAAATTATAATTGTGATGTTGTTTATGTAACAAATAATGAATTAGGCTTTGATTACCTGCGTGACAATATGGTATTTACAGCAGAAGAAATAGTTCAAAGCCCATTTTTTTATGGGGTGATTGATGAAGTTGATGGAATTTTGATCGACGAAGCCCGCACCCCACTTATTATTTCAGGAGCTAGTCAATCACCGACCGAAAAATATTCCCAAACCGTTAAAATTGCAAATTCATTAAAACGCGACGTTCATTACAAGGTCGAAGAAAAGAATCAAAATGTAACACTAACTGGGAATGGGGTATCTTTATGTGAACAAGTCTTAGGTATTGCCGATCTTTACAATCCTGAAGATCCGTGGATTACTTATCTTTTAAATTCTTTAAAAGCTAAAGAACTTTATTTAAAAAATAAAAACTATATTGTAAGTTCCGAGGAGGAAATCATTATTGTTGATGAATTTACAGGCCGTACAATGGCTGGGCGACGATGGAGTGACGGCTTGCACCAAGCAGTTGAAGCAAAAGAAAATGTACCAATACAACAAGAAAATGAAACACTAGCCTCCATAAGTTATCAAAATCTTTTTCTCTTATACGATAAACTGTCGGGTATGACAGGGACAGCCAAAACAGAAGAAGGGGAATTTGAAAAAATTTATAATTTAACTGTTGTACAAATACCTACACACCGACCTATTAAAAGAAAAGACTTTTCTGATTTAATTTATAAAAATGAGTACATAAAATGGCGGGCAATTGCTCAAGAATGTCTTGAAATGTATAACATTTCTCGCCCTGTCTTAATTGGTACCACAACAATTGAAAAATCCGAATTACTTGCTGCGTTACTGAGTGAATATAACGTGCCTTATCGTTTATTAAACGCTCAACCAGAAAATGTTGAAAAAGAAGCGGATATTATCGCACAAGCAGGCTCTAAAAAGGCGGTAACAATCGCAACTAATATGGCTGGGCGAGGTACGGACATCGCTTTAGGTGGCAACCCTGTGTTCTTAACAAAGAGTAGTATTGTAAATTATTTTACCCAACAAAATTCAGATACAATAGATTTTAATGCTAAAGAATTTGTTTTAGAGCAAGAAAAAGATATACAAAAGCAGTTGGAAGAAAATTATAGTTTGCTATTACAACAACCAATCGCCGACATCGAAGAAAAAAATGACCCACTTTCGATAGCGTTTACTAATATATACAATCAAATACTGGCCCAGAAAAAAATTGAAGTAATAAACGAAGGTGAAGATGTCAGAAAACTTGGGGGCTTACATGTAATCGGCACGGAACGACACGAATCACGCCGTATTGATAACCAGTTACGGGGTAGGTCAGGTCGACAAGGCGACCCGGGCTCTTCAAAGTTTTTCCTTAGCCTAGAAGATAAGTTACTTCGGATTTTCGGTGGTGATCAAATTTTAGGTATTATGCAGAATATTGGTTTTCAAGATACCACACCAATACAATCTGATTTATTAAACAAAAGTTTGGAATCAGCGCAAAAAAAAGTTGAAGCCTATTATTTTGATACCCGGAAACAAGTTTTTGAATATGATCAGGCCCTTAACAAACAAAGAAATGGGGTCTATGGTGAACGTAAACGAATCCTTGAGCAACAAAACCTTAAAAAGTGGGTGCTAGATTATGCAGAACGGAGTTTAGATGATCTAGTTAACTCTTTAACGGAATTTAATGATAACAACACCTTTTACTCAACGATTACCGACAAATTACAAAAATTACTTGGGCTTCCCTTTGTATTCTCTAAAGAGCCAGTGGAAAGGGCTGAATATTTAATGTTTTTAAATCAGCAAATACAAATTACATATGATTTAAAAGAACTTGAACTTGAATGTATCGAACCTGGATTATTAAGAGAATTAGAAAAATCTTTTATTCTTCAACAAATTGATTTTTCTTGGAAAGAACACTTACAAAAGATTGCCCTATTAAAGGAGTCCGTACGATGGCGGGCTTATGGTCAAAAAGACCCGTTAACAGAATATAAAAAAGAGGCTTTTAATTACTTTACGATGATGTTAGCGCGAATTAGACATCGTGTAGTTTATTTTGTCTTAACTTCAAAAATTATCTTAATTTAAAGGAGTTAGCTAAGAGAAAGATAATAGATTGCTTTTTGTTCTTACCCTAGGAACAAAAAATTACACGGATTAGTTGGTCTGACAGACCTTCTGCTCGAAGCTGTTCGTTCAAGTAATTCGTTAATATCACCTCGTATTTTACCCAAGCTATAACAGTCCTGTTTTTATCCCGTAAGTTATTAACCAATTTCAGATTAAATTTTGCATTTATTCTCGTACGGAGATAAAAAAGGTTTTTTGTACTTGGATATCTTAGCTCTTTTTTACCAAATTTATAAATTAAATACCTTTTAACACTTTCTTTATTCATATATTTACTATTATACAATGCGTTACAATACGTGTGTATAATAGTAAATATAAGAATCAATAAACCCACCAACGACTCTTATACAAGAGTGGCTGGTGGGTGTTGTTTAGTTAGTCTTATAATGACGATGGCAATGAGTTCCAAATCAAGCTCCGAGGTACTTAAAATCCAGATTGGGGAAGCTAAACATAAGACGGACTTGGACGTAACGAATATAAAAAGGTTTTGATTTACCAAAGATTTTAAAGGCATGTGATCTTGTAATTGTTGCGGAAAAGATTAGTTACAAGAATTATAAAACAGCTCTGGCACTTTATAGAAAGTCGATAACTAAACATTTAATGGCGGTATATCAGAACTTGGTGGAGGCAATATTCAAGGCAAGCTTTTGGACCAATTGGTAAGAAAGATAATCGATAAGCTCAGAACAGCCGTCCGACAAGACAACTTTGCTGCTTTTGACCCTATGCTAATAAGATTTAATAGTAATATAAAAGCACTCTGTCTAAATGGCAGAGTGCTTTTAATTTTTATGCCTTAACCAAAGTAACCTAATTAGATTAATCTAATGGACGCATTGATAATACTGGCTCGTTCTCACGGTTAATACCTTTCTCGAAACCAGCTGCTGCTGCTCTCGCACGACCTGCGTGCCATAGGTGCCCTACCCAAAGGAAGAAGCCTAAGAAGAAGTGAGACGTTGTTAACCAAGAACGTGGAGATACGTAGTTAACAGAGTTAATCTCTGTTGCTACACCACCTACGGAGTTTAGTGCACCTAAAGGCGCGTGAGTCATATATTCTGCTGCACGACGCTCTTGCCATGGCTGAATATCATTACGAATCTTGTTTAAATCAAGTCCGTTTGGACCACGAAGTGGCTCTACCCACGGAGCTCGCATATCCCAGAAACGCATAGTTTCACCACCGAAGATGATTTCTCCACTTGGCGATCTCATAAGGTACTTACCTAAACCTGTTGGACCTTGCGCAGATGCTACATTAGCACCTAGACGCTGGTCACGTACAAGGAAAGTAAAAGCTTGTGACTGTGATGCTTCTGGACCTGTAGGACCAAAGAACTCACTAGGGTAAGCTGTGTTGTTGTACCAAACGAAAACTGCTGCTGTAAGACCCATACCGCTTAATGCAGCAAGACTGTAAGAAAGGTAAGCTTCACCTGACCAAACAAATGTACGTCTTGCCCAAGCAAATGGCTTTGTTAAGATGTGCCAAATTCCACCGACAACACATAAGAAACCTAACCAAATGTGTCCACCAACGATATCTTCCAGGTTATTTACACTAATTACCCAACCGTCACCACCGAACGGCGATTTTAGTACATAACCAAAAATGATTAACGGATTTAATGTTGGTGCTGTTACGATACGAACATCACCACCACCTGGAGCCCAAGTGTCGTAAAGTCCGCCAACGAAACATGCTTTTGCTACAAGAAGGAAACAACCAATCCCTAAAAGGATTAAGTGAATACCTAAAATTGTAGTCATTTTGTTTTTGTCACGCCAATCGTAACCAAAAAACGGGAAGCTTTCTTCCAGTGTATCAGGTCCAATTAGTGAGTGATAAACACCACCAAAACCTAAAACAGCGGAAGAAATTAAGTGAAGAACACCCACAACGAAAAATGGGTAAACATCTGTAACTTCACCACCAGGTCCTACACCCCAACCTAAAGTAGTTAGGTGTGGAATTAAAATACAACCTTGTTCATATAGGGGCTTCTCTGGAATGTAGTGTGCAACTTCGAAAAGTGTCATTGCACCACACCAAAAAACCATTAGACCGGCATGAGCTACATGTGCGCCAAGTAGCTTACCAGAAACATTAATTAAACGAGCGTTACCAGACCACCAAGCGAATCCAGTAGATTCGATATCACGGCCTGCGATTACTGTGTTAAAGGGCGTTTCCACGTGGTAGTACCTCCTCAGGGAAAATGAAGTTTTCATGAGGTTGATCTTGTGCTGCCATCCATGCACGGATACCTTCATTTAGAAGGTTGTTCTTAGTGTAGAATGTCTCAAATTCTGGATCTTCAGCTGCTCTAAGCTCTTGTGATACGAAGTCATATGAACGTAGGTTTAAAGCTAAACCAACAATACCAATTGAGCTTGTCCACATACCTGCTACAGGAACGAATAGCATGAAGAAGTGTAACCAACGCTTGTTTGAAAAAGCCACACCGAAAATCTGTGACCAGAAACGGTTTGCTGTTACCATTGAGTAAGTTTCTTCAGATTGTGTTGGTGTGAAAGCACGGAATGTGTTCGCAGCATCACCATCTTCAAATAGAGTGTTCTCTACTGTTGCACCGTGAATGGCACATAATAAAGCACCACCAAGAATACCTGCTACACCCATCATGTGGAATGGGTTAAGTGTCCAACTATGGAAACCTTGTAAGAACAGAAGGAAACGGAAAATTGCTGCAACACCGAAACTAGGTGCGAAGAACCAACTAGCTTGACCTAATGGGTAAACTAGGAAAACTGTAATAAATACAGCAATAGGTCCAGAGAAAGCAATCGCGTTGTAAGGACGGATCCCTACTAAACGTGCGATTTCGAACTGTCTTAGACAGAAACCGATAACACCGAAAGAACCGTGTAAAGCGATAAATGCCCAAAGTCCACCAATTTGGAACCAACGAGTGATGTCACCTTGTGCTTCAGGTCCCCATAGAAGTAGTAATGAGTGACCCATACTGTTTGCAGGTGTAGATACAGCTGCAGTAAGGAAGTTACAACCCTCTAAGAATGAACTTGCTAAACCGTGTGTGTACCAAGATGTTACAAACGTAATACCTGTTAGCCAACCACCCACAGCTAAGAAAGCACATGGGAATAAAAGAAGACCAGACCAACCAACGAAAACGAAACGATCACGCTTTAGCCAGTCATCAATAAGATCGAATACACCACGATCTTGTTTTTGTCCGATTGCGATAGTCATATTAACTATTAACTTATTTTTTAATTAAAAGTGAACTTTTATCTGCGTTATATATATATAAACTATTCAAAATAGAAAAGTTTTTAAAGGCAAATGTAAGTTCTACTTGTCGTATCAGTCTACATAATGATTATAGTACCAAATGGCACTGAAGGATAAAAAATCCCGTTAAAGAGACTCATTTTCAGTTAATTTTCCAGTAATTTTTAACCAGTTCTGAGCTTCAATATAATTGTTCGGGGCAAGACGGATAGCTTTTTTCCAATAATTTCCTGCCTTTTCAAACATGTTTTGAGCGAGCTCAAACTCTTTTTTTTCAGAGGCTTTAGTTCCTTGATAATGGTAAATAACAGCAATATTATTTAACGCCTGCGGTAAACGATTATTTAGATCTAATGCCTGCTTATAATATTCTAAGGCTTTAGCGTAGTCACCATTATTACTATAAATTAGGCCAATATTATACAATATAAAGCTTCGGTCAAAAGGATCTTCCTCCAATTTTAAGGCTTCATAATAATTTTCTAGTGCTTCAGCATAATCCCCACTTGATTGGGCCGACATACCGTAACGGTAATATGAAAATGCTTGCTTTTCGTCTTTTGTTGCAGGTAAAACTTTCAATAGAATGTCTGCTAAGACGGTGAAAGTTTTATCAATAAAGTTATCGTTTTTTTGGCTCATTTAATTTTACATTAAACTGATAAGGATAGTTATCTTTAATTATGGCACATCCAACTAAGTGTAGTCGTTAATATGCACTTAATTTCTTTTTAATGTTTTAAATTTTCTGATATTTCGACTAATAAGAAATTGACTCTTTACTAGAAATTTAATATTATATATTAGGTAGAGATTTTAGACCTATTTATTAATAGCATTTAATTAAGTTAAATTTATATATTAACATCGTGTAATAATCAAATGGCAAAACAGAGCATGATACAGCGCGAAAAAAAGCGCAGTCGTTTAGTTGCTAAGTACGCACTAAAACGTGCAACTATTAAAACTCAATTGGAAGGTGTTGGATCATTCGCCGACCGCGTATCCTTATATAAAAAATTTGAGCGAATCCCAAGAAATTCATCACAAACTCGACAGAGAAATCGTTGTTGGGTAACAGGGCGTAGCCGTGGATTTTATAAAGACTTTGGTTTATCTAGACATGTCTTAAGAGAAATGGCTCATGATGGACTCATTCCTGGGTTAAAGAAAGCAAGTTGGTAGTTGATATTATTAATTCGATATTATATTCGTTATGACACAAAGAACATTACGCGGCACTCGATTAAAAAAGGTTCGTACGTCAGGTTTTCGAGCTCGTATGGAATCTAAAATGGGCCGTAGAATTATTAATGCACGAAGAAAGAAAGGTAGAAAAAAAGTAACTGTTTAATTTTTGATCCTGATTATGATAAAGCTACGACTTAAAAAATATGGGCGTAAAGGCCAACCTTGTTACAGAATTGTTGCTATGGATAGCCGCACTAAAAGAGATGGTCGCTCAATAGAAGAACTTGGATTTTACAATCCCATGACCGATGAAACACACTTAAATTTTCAGCGCCTTATTGTTCGCTTGAAGCAAGGAGCGCAACCAACAGAAACCGTACGTAATATTTTTGTTAAAGCAAAACTATTTGAACAAATGTAACTTATTAGGGTTAAATAAAATTGTGACTTTAAATTTACAGTTAAAGGTTATTTGGCAAAAGCAGTTTCTTGGACTCGCTGTTGATCAAGTTAACAAAACCATTACTTTGCCAATAACCGCATATTATTTTTGGCCAAGAACAGACGCCTGGAAGCAATTAAAACTAGAGCTGGAATCAAAACCATGGATTAATCCTACAGAAACCGTTAAAGTATTAAATTTAGCTACAGATGTAATAGCAAGTTGGCAAAAGGAACATACTCAAGAGATTTCTCCTAGTATGAAAGAAAAATTAGCCCAAGCCAGTTTTTCCTCCTACATGAATTACCAGGACTTATAGGCTTATAGCTCAGTGGACAGAGCACCAGATTCCGATTCTGGGTGTCGAGGGTTCGAATCCCTCTTAGCCTATTTTTTTTTACAAATCAATTTCGTTTTTAGTAATTCTCTTTTAATTGGTTCTTAGTGCATCTGGCTGGATTTGAACCAGCGACGTCTCAATGAGAAGCGGATTATGAGTCCGATGCCTTCGGCCACTTGGCTACAGATGCTATTAATAATGGGGTTGGAGCTGGTGGGATTTGAACCCACGTCCATCCAGATTTTACTACTTTTCAATTTTATTCAAACACAAAATTTAAAAGTAAATCTTTACATAATGCCTTACTTACTAGCAAGAGTAGCCTTTTGTATAAAAAAAGTCAGCCGGTGTAAAAGTTAAGCCAGCTGATAATTCCAGTACGTTATGCTAAAGCATAAACAGATCGAGAATTAAAAGATAAGATGTTTTTTGCACTTATTGCTTTTTGACTTTAGAAGCCAATACGCCAAAGTAGTAAGAAACTAAATGTCGAATCCAAAACAGCCCCATTTTTTTAGAGCATACAAAAAAGGAGAGGTTGTTGTCAAATTATGAGCATGCTAGGCAATTTGAGTATACTGACACTTTTTAAAAATAACCAACCCCGAAAAATATACCTAAAAAACTTTTAAATTTTCTAAATTTAACTGTTGTAGTTTGTTGGAATTTTTTAACGGGTGTTATGTTTTGGTTACCTGTTGCTAAAAACTCCTGCAGTTGCAATTTAGTTTTGGACGATGGAATAAAGTATGTTTGATCACAATTCAGGATATTATTCGTCTTACCCTTAGTATCTAAAACGAGTTTAGACTGGATATTTTCTTCCCAAAGTTCAAGAAAATCTTCTAAATTATAGACAAATAGCTTAGGCTTGCGTACCAAGTGCTCTACATTAGAGGTCCGGCTACCACTATAACGGGCTATTTTTCTTCCTTGTTCCTTGATAAATTTATCAGCATCAGCCTTCTCAAAAAAGATGTAATTTTTAAATCGCGACGAAGAACCTGCGTTTGTTAATGAACCTTGCATTAACCAGTTGTGCCCTAATCCTACAGAATAATCAAAATTTTGAATAAAACGCCCAGCAAAAGTATCGACCATACCTAAAATATTGTAGTACTGTTCGAGGAAAATACTACGTTGTTTAGTGGTAGCTTGAACGACAAAAATTGGTACTCCTTTAAAATATTCATTTCGCTGTAAGAACGAATTAGTCGGCGAAAGATGTCTACCAAGCGCACCTAATGAGGGTAAAATATTTACACGTCTACGGCGGAAACGTAATTGTTGTTGTTGATCATCAAGAATTATGTCCCTCTTACCTAACTCATCATGCAATAAATTTTTTACAAGTCGCAAATCGGGAAGTAGTCTAAAATCAATGCCTGGGTGATATTCTCTTGTTATTTCATAAGCTGAATCTAAACCAATACAATGAATTGAAACCCCTGTTGTTTTAATGCCATCTGTATCTGATTTGATAACCTCATTTAAGTATGTTTCAGCATCTAAGCGATTAAGAAAAAATAACCCCAATTGTTGACGTTTTTCAACCATTAGATCAAAAGAGCCAGATGCCTCATACATAATTTTATTAACTACTGAGGAAATATTTTGTTGTGCTTGGGGATTCTGTGGCTTACTTAAAACAATTTGGTTGTAACCATTTAAAATTACAAATACCGGAACGGAGGATAAAGCTTGCTGAATCTCTCGTGTTTGCTTTTGGTAAAAATTCGAAGTACTTTTTTTATTTAAAATTCCTGTTTTAAAATCCGCTTTAACATAATTATCTGAAACATTTAATTTTGGGTTTTGACGAAAGAAAAAATCTTGGATAAAATCGACAAAGGGAAAACTGTGCTCTAGCACCCCATAATTATGTTCAATAAAAAGATCTTCATTTAACTCATCAATAGAATTCCATTTTACCTTAAACTTGGGTGGGTAAGTATAAAGATGATCAAGAAAAATTTGTAAGTTAGAATTTTTTTCTGTTATTAAGGGGCCGATTTGAAACATGGTTGTAGAGTTGATACTAGTGTAACCGACCACGGAATTGTTAGTAACATTTTTTATTATAGTCATAGCCTAGTTTTTAATTATGTAAATACTGAAACTAAATAAATATGATTAGGATTTGCCAAATACCCTTTTATAGAGTACTATATATCTATAGATATAGATAGCTATTCCAGGGCGGTTAGCTCAGTGGTAGAGCGCCTGCCTTACAAGCAGGTGGTCATAGGTTCAAATCCTATACCGCCCAAATTTGTACAACTATATCTTTGATATAAACATATAGCATTTTAAAGTGGTTAAGCAACTAAGATTATTTAACCACTTTATAAATATATGGGCTCATCGTCTAAGGGATTAGGACAGGGACCTTCTAAGTCTCTAATGTAGGTTCGAATCCTACTGGGCCTATTTAACAAGTTCGAAGTTAATTTACTTGAAAACTTCCTCAAAAACAGTACCAACCTTATCCCCAGAGTCAATTGTTTCTAGTGGATCTTTACGCAGTCTGTGACGTAGGCATAAAGTTATTACTTTCTCAATATCTTCTAGAGTCACAGTTGATCGTCCGTTGTAAGCTGCATACGCTTTTGCAGCACGGTTAGTAACAATGTCACCACGTAGTCCATCAACATCTAAACTACCACATACTTGGGAAATTTTAACCCTAAATTCATAATCAATTTCAATGCCTGGAAGAAGTTCCTGAGCATCTGTAATTTGTTTTTTAAGGGCTTCTAATTGATCAGCATTAGCAGCTAAACAAGCATCAGGATCTTGGTCGAAACTACTACGTTCTTCTACAACCCGAACACGCGTTTCTGGATCACGTACCGTTCTAATTTCTGCGTGCATACCAAAACGGTCCAGTAATTGCGGTCTTAATTCCCCTTCCTCTGGGTTTCCGGAACCTACGAGAACAAATCGTGCCGGGTGCTTGATCGAGATCCCCTCACGCTCAACAGTGTTCCACCCTGAAGCAGCAGAGTCTAAGAGAATATCTACTAAATGGTCATCTAATAAATTAACTTCGTCAACGTATAAGATACCACGATTCGCCTTTGCTAATAAACCTGGTTCAAAGGCCTTTACACCTTCTGTTAAAGCTTTTTCAATATCGATCGTACCACACACACGATCCTCTGTTGCACCTAAAGGTAAGTCAACCATGGGTACTTTTTTATATTCAAAAGCGACTTCTTCTTTATTTTCAACAGCTTGCTTAACAGTTTCACTCATCAGCTCAAAATCAGTAATTGAAGAGTTAAACGGATCATCTGCAGCAACTTTAATGGCTGGTAATAAATCAGCAACAGCTCGAATTGTTGTTGATTTTCCTGTTCCACGATCTCCCATGATCATAACACCACCAATTCGTGGATCAATAACATTTAGAATTAAAGCAAGTTTCATTTCTTCTTGCCCTATAATTGCCGTAAACGGAAAAACTGGTCTTTCGTTTTCAACTTTAGTAGTTGTCACCATTATGCCTTTAAATTTTTGTTAATAAAGATAATATAATTTATAATTTATATTATAACCTATTATATTAAAGTTCAGGACGAAAAAGTATACCTTTACTTTTTACGAACGAAACAAAAAAGGGATAGCGGATTATAAGCCACACCTGTATGACGAACTCATAACGGTTTCTATCCATCTAATCTTGTAATTAATAAATTAATTTAATACGAATAATATATATGTTTATGACGCTAAAAAAGCTTATTAAAAAACTGTTTAAAACATTTATGGTCTTAGCTGCTGTAGATTTATTTTATTTAAATGCCATCCAATCTAGTTAAGAAAATTTTTAAAAGTAAGGGTTTTCGTTTTATACCGAAAACTTCACTTGAAGTAGCCTCAGGTAAAATCGTTCTATTTTATTCAGCTGTACTCAGAATTTTTATACCCGTATAGTATAATTACTTAAACTTTAGAAAATTTAAAAACTATGGCACGTGTTATTGTAATAACGTCAGGCAAAGGTGGTGTAGGAAAGACAACAACAACGTCCAATATTGGTGCTGCACTTGCTAGTTTTGGAAAACGTACTTTATTAATTGATGCGGACGTAGGGTTGAGAAATCTTGACCTTTTATTAGGGTTAGAGAATCGGATTATCTACACAGGACTTGATGCCCTTAATAATAAATGTAGATTAGAGCAAGCTGTTATTCAAGATAAACGGCAACCTAATTTATTTTTTTTACCCATTTCTTCAAATCGCGTAGAAGTAAGTATTAGTGAAGAACAAGTACAAACAATCATTAATGGGCTGGAACCTAAATACGATTATATTTTAGTGGATAGTCCTGCTGGTATTGATAGTGGGTTTTTAATTGCCGTAGAGTGCGCAAATGAAGCGATAGTTGTTGTGACGCCTGAAGTGCCTTCGATACGGGACGCTGACCGGGTAATTGGGATACTCATGTCGAAATCTATCACGAAAATTAATTTAATAATTAACCGTATTCGCCCTAATATGGTTAAAAAAGACGATATGATGTCAATCGAAGACGTTACAAGCATTCTTGGTTTACCGTTATTAGGTGTTGTACCTGACAGTGAAAAAATCATAATTTCTTCAAATCGAGGTGAGCCTTTAATTTTTCAGGATAAAACCTGTTTACCGAAAACGGCTTTTGATAATATTACACGACGGTTGATGGGCGAAGACATAGAAGTCTTTACCTTAGATAATTTAGGGGGTGGAAATCCTGTTAAACGTATTATTAATAATTTTATTAACCGTTCTACGTAAACTTAGATACTAATGTATTTTTGTTTCGTCTTTTAATGTCAACTGCCTTTTACATTCCCTTTTTAATATGTTTCCGTTTACAACCTCAAATGTGGAAGGAATTTTTTAATTAAAAAAAATTTTATTTTTGCTTTTCATTTTAGCTACTTGCTTTTCAACAGTATTTTATTTCTCTAATAAAGTTTTGTGCAAAAAAAAGAACTACACAAACCACTGTATTTCTATCAGTGAGTTATGAAGCTCTTTTTCTTTAGGAAAAAATTATTTCTCCGAAACTAACGTTTACCTTTAACGTTAAGACATACGCTTTAACTGTTGTACAGCGAGACGACCAATATTAAATAATGCCCAACTAGCAGCAGCTAGGACTGGTAAAAGAACAACTAGAAGTCTAGTATCTGCCATAAAAGTAAAATATGTTGTTACTAATATAAAATTTGCTATTTGAATACTATTATACATCTTTTACCGAATTAGTCTTTATGAAAAGATAATTTTCCTATATGTTCAAGTTATTTAGGTACAGAGATTTATATGTGTAGGGGTAAATATTTTATTAAATTTATGAATTATTTGCACTAATTAAAAACGCGACCAACGAAAGTTATGCCAGATCTTCCTTTTACATTAGACCAACTAAGAATTTTACGGGCTATTTCGACTGAAGGTAGTTTTAAAAAAGCTGCGGAAAAACTTTATATCTCGCAACCCGCAGTTAGTCTACAAATACAAAATTTAGAACGCCAACTAAATAAGCCGCTGTTTTATCGCGAAAAACGTCGTGCCCGTTTGACAGAAACAGGCCAATTATTAATTAAATATTGTGACCGTATTCTTGGATTATGTGAAGAAACTTGCCTTGCTCTTGATGATTTAGAAACGTTAAAGTCAGGTGTCTTAATTATTGGCGCCAGCCAAACAACAGGGACATACTTGATGCCTCGTTTGATAGGCCTTTTCCGACACAAGTATCCCCAAATAGAAGTTGAACTTCAAGTTCACTCAACACGAAAAATATCCTGGGGTGTGGGTAATGGAAATATAGATCTAGCTGTTGTTGGGGGGGAAATTCCAAAAGAACTAAAAAATAATTTAAAAATTATCTCTTATGCCGAAGATGAATTAGCATTAATTTTGCCACTTAACCATCCGTTTGCTGCTTATGAATATATTCAAAAAGAAGATTTATACCAATTACGTTTTATTGCATTAAACCCACAATCAACAATCCGCAATGTTATTGAAAATACCTTGACCCAAAATGGTATCGACACTAGCTACTTTAAAATCGAGATGGAACTGAACTCTATAGAAGCAATTAAAAATGCTGTTCATTCGGGGTTAGGGGCTGCATTTGTTTCTGTGTCGGCAATAACCAAAGAATTAGAACTGGATATGTTCCATTGGACAAAAATTGAGGGGGTGCAAATTAAACGTACACTATACATGTTATTAAATTCAAAACGTTACCAATCTAATGCGACCAAAAATTTTAAAGAAGAAATTTTGGAAATGTTTTCAAACCCCAAAGCTAAAAGTCTCAATCCGAACGATAAAAAATAGATAGTCCTTAGAATATAGGTAGCATTATATTTTTGTATACACTGGCATAAATGACCATGTGTTGGTATTAAAACAAAAAAAAAACAAAAAAAAGGGTATTGACAATGGCGGTCTACAAGACTACTATATGATCATAGTTACTTATACCATGCCCCCATCGTCTAGAGGCCTAGGACATTTCCCTTTCACGGAAGTAACGGGGATTCGAATTCCCCTGGGGGTACGAAACGTTGAAGCTAAAGATTAGTTTTTAGCTTCGATAAAAGTCTATCTGTAACACATTTATTTACAAGGTAGCTTTGTGCTTGAAATTATAGTAATTATGAATTTTCCAATTAGTACTATTCTATTTAAAACTGTTCTGTTAGCTATAATAAGTAATTAGTAATTACTGACAAGGGATATATTAGCGGAAGTAAACAATAATTTTATTGCATACTAAATCTAGTCTAACCCACAAAAAATTTAAGTAAATAAAATGGCGGAGCAATATAAAAATATAGAATTAAGCAAATCAAAGAAAGTTATCTTTACATTTTTTGCTTAATTCTAAATATTTTAAATCTTAATTTTTAGACTTAAAGGTTACCTCTCTTAAAGTATAGAAGAAAGATAACGGCTGGACCTGAAAGTACTACAAGTCCGAGTGAGATGATCTGTGCAATAAAGTTCCAGTTAATCATAGGTTTAGAGTTGGTAATTGAAAGAATTTTAATAGGTTAAACCTAAGCTTCGTGTTGTTTCACTTCCTAAATATACACGTACGCTTAAGAAATCGGTTGGGCATGCTGTTTCACAACGTTTGCAACCAATGCAATCTTCTGCACGAGGTGCAGATGCAATTTGCCCCGCCTTACAGCCATCCCAAGGTACCATTTCTAGCACATCACAAGGACAGGCACGTACACATTGTGTACAACCAATACAGGTGTCATAGACTCTTACCGTGTGAGACATAATTTTTAATATCTGATTTCAATAATACTACACTTGTATAAGTATTATAACTGAATTCAGCAAAAAAAACTTTAAATTTAAGATTATTCCGTGGATTTCATTAATCTAAAACCTGGGGGTGGAGGGACTTGAACCCTCACGACCAATTAAGTCAACAGATTTTAAGTCTGTTGTGTCTACCATTCCACCACACCCCCAAAAATTTACAGTACATTAAGATTAAGGCGACACCCAGATTCGAACTGGGGATAGAGGATTTGCAATCCACTGCCTTACCACTTGGCCATATCGCCTATTACCCAATTACGAAATTACATACTAGTTTATATAATACTAGTGAAAGAGAGTTTTGCAAAGACTAAATCTTATTAATTATTTTCAACAGATTTTAATAGACCCCAAAAATTTTAAACTTTTATCTAGATTTCGGGTTCAGAATAGAAATTTAATAGTTTTTAAAGCGGGTAGGGAGAATCGAACTCCCATCATTAGCTTGGAAGGCTAAGGTTCTACCACTAAACTATACCCGCAACTTCGTTGTTCTATTTATTATAATAAAATAAGATAAACTTCGGGTTTTGTAAACTTTAGAATATTAAATTTAAAAAAGGAAATGTTGTTGAAAAGAAGTAAAAAGGTTATATACTTTTATTCAAGTTGCTTTTAAAAAGTAGTAGATATACCTAAGTGGTTAAACCGTTTAATAGGTTGTATCTTTTAAGTCTTTTTGGCCGTTATAAACGTCAAAAAATGAAACTAATAAATTTATCTATTTAAAATAGGAGAAATAGTTGTGGCAGGTGGTTCAACAGGAGAAAGACCTTTTACGGATATTTTAACAAGTGTTCGTTATTGGATTATTCACAGCATTACGATCCCGGCACTTTTCGTAGCCGGTTTCCTTTTTGTAAGTACAGGTTTAGCTTATGATGCATTTGGTACTCCACGTCCAAATGAGTATTTTACGCAAGATCGTCAACAAATCCCTTTAGTTAATGATCGTTTCAGTGCGAAGCAAGAACTTGAAGATTTAACAAAAGGTTTATAAAATACATAAAAACGAAAGTTTGAATTTAATGATCAATACAAATCAACCAGTCGCGTATCCTATTTTTACTTTTCGTTGGCTTACTATTCATGCATTAGCGGTACCAACGGTATTTTTCCTTGGTGCTATTACATCAATGCAATTTATTCAAAGATAGGAGTTTAATATGAGTGCACCAAATCCTAACAAACAGCCCGTAGAATTAAACCGTACATCACTATATTGGGGTCTACTTTTAATCTTTGTTCTAGCTGTACTTTTCTCAAGTTACTTCTTTAACTAAAAGAGAATAAGTTTGTTATAATTACATACCTTTTTTATTTTTAATAATCAATATGAGTGATATAGGCAGAGTACCTCTTTGGATGGTAGCTACAATCGGCGGACTTGCTGCTGGAGGTTTACTAACGTTATTCTTCTTTGGCGCATATTCTGGTCTGGGCTCTTCACTATAAGAAGAAACTATTAGCGAGCAAAAATATTCTCGATATACGTGACAGTAAATACTGAAACTTATATCAAGAATATTTTTGTTTTTTATTACATTCAAATACCAGTATTAAAGAAAAATATTTTTCTAGCGTGTCTGAATTTAAAAGTAAAAAGTTCAGTAAGTATAAGTAATTAAAAAACAACAACAAATACCAGCTTTAAAAAATATTAATACTAGTCTTTTAGACAATTAGGGCGCCTGGAAGGCTTATTAACGTAACTTAACGGGAATGTGTATGGAATACCTATAATAAGTGTAACTAAAAGGCTCACAGAGGCTTATACATAATTAAACCTAGATCATTTTAAACCTTTCTACATGAAACACAAACTAAACCGATTTAAATTGGCTTAAAGAAGACCAATCTAAAAATAAGTACGTAAAAGATAAAACAGAAAATTTCAGAACAAATGACGGATGATTTAATCGGAAAAATTTCATATAAGGGTGAAAAAGCTTGTGCTAATTATGATGAATAAATATAAAGGTGCTATTAATCTAGTGACTTTATAGGTAAACAAATGCGGACGGAGAGACTCGAACTCTCATGAGGGGTGCTCGCTAGAACCTAAATCTAGTGCGTCTACCAATTTCGCCACGTCCGCTTTTCTTATTTGTTCTAATAGTATACAAAAATATCTCTTAGTTGGCAAAAATAGTTTTTTTTTCCAGACGTGTAGAAAATTTTAGGCAGAAGTATTTTGTCTAAACATATTACGTAATTAATTAATTTTTACATTTCTAACAACACCTTCCTAAAGAATATACGCCACTTCGTAAGATTTTACTCTTAAAAACGAAAAAGCCATGTTATAATCTTAAAAGTTAATAAATAAAAAATTTAAAACATTTCATCTTAAAACGATAATGGATATTTTAAGTCTAGGTTGGTCGTCCTTAATGGTTATGTTTAGCTTCTCGCTAGCATTAGTAGTTTGGGGTAGAAATGGATTTTAAACAACTACGTATTTAAAACACTTATTTACTAAAAATTTTATACAATACGATGATCGCTAAAGAGATCTTTACTACAGCAGGAGTTATGTGGGCGCTAACACTAACTGGTTTAACAGTTGGTTTTGGTCTACTTAAAGTTCAAGGAGAATAAAAACTAGAAACCACATTAGATGAGCTTCTTAGAAGGTATTTGGTTTACATTGGCAATTTTAATTATTGCGATTATCTTAATCGTAGACCCTAAAAACAATGTGTCCGGATTAAGCAACAATCCGCTATTAGGAAGTTTTTCGAGCCCTAGTTCAAAACAAAATTTCGTCTATAATTTAGCCGCAATTTTTATTGCTAGTTTTTTTTTATTGACTCTAACAATAAGTTATAATTCATAATTTAGCCCGTCAAAAACCCACACACAATTTAGAAAATAAAAGTGCTAATAACGTTAACCAAAATGCAACTTAAATTGCACTTTGGTTAATGATAATTTTATACAGTCAGTACTTTATTTTAAGGATTCAACGATAAAAATTAAAGTGGTTTTAAGCTTACTACACTCTAGGTTTAAATAAGTACCTACCTTCTTTTTTAGAGGTCGTAAATACAAATATTGAACGCTGAATCTTAGGGTGTTATTATAAAAAATAGAATCATTAACCAAAAAATTAGATAAGATAAAAATAAATTTTTCTTATCTAACTTTTTTTTACGCAAAAAAGGAAATGTTTGCTAACAGAAGAAAAGCAACTAAATCACCACCAAACGCTCCAATAAAGAAACCGCTTGTGAATTCACGCCACCCTTTTGACGACTCTAGACCTTGGAGCTTACCACCGTCTTGAAATGATGCTAATCCGTAAATTGTTAACGCGAGCGTTAGGATAAGGATTAACCCGAGCGCAGAAAAGAACCCAACTAAAAGGGCATTTTCAGAGTTACGGAGTGGGCCTAAAATATAAAAAGGACCAATTAAAAAATACCCATGTGCCATACCAATCTCAAGTCCCCTTAAAAGTGGAGTTAAGCCGCGACGGTAAATTGGTAAATTCCCAAGGTAAAGTTTCGTTGCTGTGGAAGTTGTTACAGGTGTAGATAAATTCCCTACAAAAGGATCATTGTTATACGGCTTAACAAATTCGCTCATGAACTAAAATCTCTATAAAATTTTATTAATTCTCTTTAATTACAATTATATTCTTATTTACAACTTTTTAAGTACTATTCGCCTATTTTAATAGGGTGGTAATAAAAAAATGTTAATGATTTACTTAGCCAATTTAAATAAACTGATATATTCGGGATGACAGGATTTGAACCTGCGACCCTCTGCTCCCAAAGCAGATGCGCTACCAAGCTGTGCTACATCCCGAGTTAATAATATTATACTTTATAACCAATAAATTATCAAATAATCAAGAAAACGATATAGATTTAGCAATAAATCTATATCGTTTTCTTTTTTATCCGCTAATATCGAATTTTATTAACTGAATTTACCTGTTGTTGATGCAATTACAAACGGAGCGAATGTAAAAATGAAACCAACAGTAAAGTGTGCTAAACCTACAAGTCGAGCTTGTACAATTGATAATGCCACAGGCTTATCTTTCCAACGAACTAAGTTTGCAAGTGGTGTACGCTCATGAGCCCAAACAAGTGTTTCAATTAACTCTTGCCAGTAACCTCGCCAAGAGATTAAGAACATGAACCCGGTAGCCCAAATTAGATGACCAAATAGGAACATCCAAGCCCAAACAGCTTGAGCATTCATACCGAAGGCGTTATAACCGTTAATTAATGGAGATGAGTTAAGCCATAAGTAATCACGTAACCAACCCATAATATAAGTTGATGATTCGTTAAAGGCTGCTGCATTACCACCCCATACAGTAAGGTGTTTCCAGTGCCAGTAGAATGTTACCCAACTAATCGTGTTTAACATCCAGAACATAGCTAAGTAGAATGCATCCCAAGCAGAGATATCACATGTACCACCTCGGCCTGGACCATCACAAGGGAAACTATAACCAAAATCTTTCTTATCTGGCATTAGCTTTGACCCACGTGCATCTAGGGCACCTTTAACAAGAATTAAAGTTGTTGTGTGTAAACCTAAAGCAATTGCGTGGTGAACAAGAAAATCTCCAGGACCAATTGTTAAGAACAGAGAGTTCTTACCACTGTTAATAGCTTCAATCCAACCTGGTAACCAAATCTTACTACTCGCTACACTAGCAGCACTAGTAGAAGAAGATAATAGTACGTCAAAGCCGTAAACAGCTTTACCTGATGAAGCTTGAATAAATTGAGCAAAAACTGGTTCAAATAAAATTTGCTTCTCTGGTGTACCAAACGCTACACATACATCATTGTGAATGTACAGACCAAGAGTATGGAAACCAAGGAATAAAGAAACCCAACTTAAGTGAGAGATAATAGCTTCTTTATGTTGAAGCATTCGTGCAAGCACGTTATCTTTGTTCACTTCAGGATCATAGTCACGTACGAAGAAAATTGCACCGTGTGCAAACGCACCAACCATTAAGAAACCTGCAATGTATTGGTGGTGTGTGTAAAGTGCAGCCTGCGTTACGTAATCTTTTGCCATAAAAGCATACGAAGGAAGAGCATACATGTGTTGCGCAACTAATGAAGTTGCTACACCAATAGAAGCTAATGCTAAACCAAGTTGCATGTGTAAACTATCTGTAATAGTTTCAAATAGCCCTCGGTGACCCGCCCCTAAACGACCACGTGGTGGTACATGAGCATCTAAGATTTCTTTCATACTGTGACCAAGACCCCAGTTTGTGCGGTACATATGACCAGCAAAAATAAATACGATAGCAATTGCTAAATGGTGGTGAGCAATATCCGTTAACCACATAGATTGTGTTTGTGGATGGAAGCCCCCAAGGAAAGTTAAAATTGCTGTGCCAGCACCTTCTGTTGTACCAAAAATGTGCTTTGCCGTATCTGGGTTTTCCGCGTAAATACCCCAATTACCTGTAAAGAATGGTGTTAAACCTTCTGGATGAGGTAGCGTCGAAGTAAAATTATCCCAACGGATGTGTTGTCCACGTGATTCAGGGATTGCTACGTGAACAAGGTGTCCTGTCCAAGCAAGTGAACTTACGCCAAATAGACCAGATAAGTGATGGTTTAAACGAGATTCATTGTTTTTAAACCATGCTAAACCTGGACGGAACTTTGGCTGTAAGTGTAACCAACCAGCAAATAATAACGCTGATGATAATAAAAGTAAGCCTAAAGCGCCAAAGTAAAGATCATTGTTTGATCTCATACCAATTGTGTACCACCAGTGATAAACACCAGAAGTTGCAATGTTAACAGGATACGATACTCCACCTCGTGTAAAGGCCTTAATGGCCGATTGTCCAAAGTGCGGATCCCAAATAGCGTGTGCAATTGGCTTTACTTTTAGGGGATTTAATACCCACTGTTGAAAGTTACCTTGCCACGCGACGTGGAATAAGTTACCGGATGTCCAGAGAAAAATAATTGCCAGATGACCAAAATGTGAAGCAAAAATCTTTTGATAAAGATTTTCTTCTGTCATTCCATCATGGCTTTCAAGGTCATGGGCAGTTGCTACACCGTACCAGATTCGTCTGGTTGCGGGATCTTGTGCAAGTGCCTGACTAAACTTAGGAAATTTAGTAGCCATTATAAATTCGTTTTTTTAATTTAACCCACAGAAATAATTCTTGCTAAGAAGAATGACCATGTTGTACCTATGCCCCCTAGAAGATAGTGGGCTAAACCTGCTGCACGACCGTGCGTAATACTTAATGCACGCGGCTGAATCGAAGGAGCTAATTTTAGCTTGTTATGAGCCCATACGATAGATTCAATAAGCTCTTGCCAGTAACCACGACCACTAAATAAGAACATTAAACTAAATGCCCAAATGAAGTGTGCGCCTAAGAAAATTAATCCATAAGCAGAAGTAGCAGAACCATAAGATTGAATAACTTGCGAAGCTTGTGACCAAAGGAAATCACGTAGCCAACCATTAATTGTTAATGCACTGCTTGCAAAGTTACCACCTGTAATGTGGCTAATCTTACCTGAGCTTGAAATTGTACCCCAAACGTCAGACTGCATTTTCCAACTAAAGTGGAAAATTACTACCGAAATACTGTTGTACATCCAAAATAGACCAAGGAATACATGATCCCACGCAGATACCTGACAAGTACCTCCACGACCTGGACCATCACAAGGGAAACGGAAACCTAAGTTTGCTTTATCTGGGATTAAACGCGAACTACGTGCAAATAACGTACCTTTTAGTAAAATTAGTACAGTTACGTGAATAGTAAATGCGTGGATATGGTGAACCATAAAATCAGCAGTACCAAGCGGGATTGGCATCATTGCAATTTTACCGTTAACCGCCACAACATCACCACCAAAAGCATAACTTGAAGTTGCTAATGCATTTGGAGCTGTATTTCCAGGAGCTAAAGTATGGATACTTTGAATCCACTTAGCAAAAATTGGCTGTAACTGAATTGCTTTATCCGAGAACATATCTTGCGGACGACCTAAAGCTCGCATTGTGTCGTTGTGGATATAGAAACCAAACGCATGCATCCCTAGGAAAATACAAACCCAATTTAAGTGAGAAATAATCGCGTCACGATGACGTAAAACACGATCTAGAAGGTTATTGTATGACTGAACTGGGCTGTAGTCACGTACCATAAAAATAGATGCGTGTGCACCAGCACCAACAACACAGAAACCACCAATCCACATGTGGTGTGTAAAAATCGATAACTGTGTCGGGTAATCAATACCAATGTAAGGGTACGGAGGCATTGCATACATGTGGTGTGCCACAATAATACTAAGCGAACCCATCATCGCTAAATTAATAGCTAACTGGGCATGCCAAGAAGTTGTTAAAATTTCGTAAAGCCCTTTATGACCTTCACCTGTTAGTGGGCCTTTATGCGCTTCTAGAATTTCCTTCATACTGTGACCAATACCCCAGTTTGTGCGGTACATGTGACCTGCAAAAATAAATAGAACAGCAAGTGCTAAATGATGGTGTGCCGTATCACTTAACCACAGACTGCCTGTAATTGGGTTTAAACCACCTTTAAATGTTAAAAAATCAGAGTACTCACTCCAATTTAACGTAAAGAACGGTAGAAGACCCTTCTTAAAACTTGGGTATAGTTGACCCATCAGTTCCTGGTTGAACAGAAGTTCGTGAGGTAAAGGGATCTCTTGTGGTGATACACCAGCATCTAGCAACTTGTTTACCGGTAAACTAATGTGAATTTGGTGGCCAGACCAAGATAAACAACCTAAACCAAGTAGCCCTGCTAAGTGGTGATTCATCATCGACTCCACATTTTGAAACCATTCAAGTTTTGGTGCAGCTTTATGATAGTGGAACCAACCAGCGAATACCATTGCAGCTGACATTAGTAAACCACCAATTGCTGTCCAATATAATTCCGTTTCGTTAGTAATTCCAGAAGCACGCCACATCTCGAACCAACCAGATGTAACAATAACTCCAGAAAAACCACCACCAACGTCACCGTTTAAAATCTCCTGACCAACAATCGGCCAAACAACTTGCGCACTTTGTTTAATTGTAGTTGGACTACTTAACCACGCAGAATAGTTTGAGAAACGTGCACCATGGAAGTACATACCACTTACCCATAAAAAGATTAGCGATAGTTGACCAAAGTGTGCACTAAATATTTTTCTTGAAATATCTTCTAATGAATTAGTTTGGCTATCAAAGTCGTGGGCATCAGCGTGTAAGTTCCAAATCCAAGTTGTTGTTTTTGGTCCTTTAGCTAATGTTCGAGAAAAATGACCCGGTTGTGCCCACTTCTCAAACGAAGTAGCTACCGGATTTTTATCTACGACAACTTTAACTTTTTTTGCCTCTAATTCTTTCGAGCTAATTTTCATTTTTACTCTCCTTTTATGAGACTTACAAATACGAAACCTTTATATAAAAACTAAATTTAAGGAAAATTTAATTACGTCTAATGGAATACCTAGAAAATTACAAACTTTAAGACTAGACAGTAAAATCATTATAAAGACTTCTAATTATAAATTGTACTTTAAATATCAGCTTTTTTTTAAAAAAATTCATAAAAACGCTAAAATCTTTTATTATTTCTAATGCCCGCAAGATTTGTTTACTAGTACATAAACATGTACGTGCTTAATTACGAGATCACTTTCTTACAAGATACTTCTGGGGTGGTAGGGCTCGAACCTACGAATAGCGGAGTCAAAGTCCGTTGCCTTACCACTTGGCTACACCCCAGTAAACTTAAATAGAAATTTCCTATTTCACTATTCTTATTCTGATGATAAGCGTTAATACTAACAATGTCAAGCCCTGTCTGATGTTGCCCAATAAAGAATTTGGCTGCTTGATGGAGTATAAAAATATTATTAACTAATTACTATAAAGACAGAAAAGGTCGTTGTCCTTACAGATTGGAGTCTTTGTATAAAAAATCGAATTTATTATTAAAATAAACTCGATTTTTTAATTTTTAGTGCTTTAGAAGAAACCTAAAGTTAAAGCCTGGGTAATTGGCATCGTAGCACCAATACCTAACCAGAAAGCAGTAAATGTACCTACTAAGAATACTAATGACGCTAAAGGACGTCTAAACGGGTTTTGGAACTTGTTTACGTTTTCAATAAACGGAACCGTGATTAAACCAATCGGCACGGCTGCCATAGAACCTACACCTAATAGTTTGTTTGGGATTACACGTAATAAATTGAAAGTAGGGAAGAAATACCACTCAGGTAAAATTTCTAGAGGGGTTGCAAAAGGATCAGCTTTTTCCCCTAATGCTGTTGGCTCAAGAACCCCTAAGCCAATACAACATGCAATTGTACCTAAAATACAAACTGGGAAAATATAAAGTAGATCATTTGGCCAAGCTGGCTCACCATAGTAGTTGTGACCCATACCCTTAGCTAATTTCGCTCGTAATTTAGGATCAGAAAGATCAGGTTTTTTTAAAATAGACATAGTTCAGTATAAGTTTAAATAATTTCAGGACGTTTAAAATACATTATCAAATTAAAGAGGGCCTGAAATTCCTTGCTTACGGATCATAACGAAGTGTGTAAGCATTAATGCTACAGCAACTACAGGCAATACAAATGTGTGGGCACTGTAGAATCGAGTTAATGTTGATTGACCAACACTAACACCACCACGTAAGACTTGAACAAGAAGATCTCCAACAATTGGGATCGCATCAGGTACACCTGTTACAATTTTACACGCCCAATAACCAACCTGATCCCATGGAAGAGAATAGCCAGTTACACCAAACGATACTGTAACAGAAGCTAAGGCTACACCAGTAACCCAAGTAAGCTCTCTTGGCTTTTTAAAACCACCTGTTAGATATACACGACAAACATGAAGGATCATATTTAATACCATCATACTCGCGGACCATCTGTGAACTGAACGGATTAACCACCCGAAATTTACTTGTGTCATAATGTATTCTACCGAAGCAAAAGCTTCCGTTACTGTTGGACGGTAGTAGAATGTCATAGCAAATCCGGTTGCTACTTGAACGATGAAACAAGTTAATGTAATTCCACCTAAGCAGTAAAAAATATTTACGTGTGGTGGTACATACTTACTTGTAATGTCGTCGGCAATTGCTTGAATTTCAAGACGTTCTTGAAACCAATCGTATACGTTACTCATAACTTACATTGTTTTAATAAGAGCACATTTAGGCAACTGAACAGTATGGAAAAAAAATCTCTGAATACTGTCATTAATTATAACAGGAAATGCCCTGTGTATTGTAACTAAAACTTAAGCTTAGACATTGTGTTATTTTTCCAAGAGGCCCCCCTCTTAGTATCTTCACCGCTGTAACCTTTCACTATCGAGTTCGAAATGGGTCGATGTGGATCCATTACGCTATAAAACATCTAAGCTAAACCATTGAAAATTTTGTTTTGAAAAAGTCAAGCCTTCGGTCTATTAGTATATCTCGGCTAAATACATTACTGCACGTACACCTGATACCTATCAAACGGCTAGTCTTGCCGTGACCTTAACCATTCTTGATGGTAAGAGTACTCATCTTGAGGTGGGCTTCCCGCTTAGATGCTTTCAGCGGTTATCCTAACCATACATGGCTACCCAGCGTTTACTGTTGGCACAATAACTGGTACACCAGAGGTATGTCTCTTTCGGTCCTCTCGTACTAAAAAGAGATCCTCTCAATACTCTAACGCCTACACCGGATATGGACCGAACTGTCTCACGACGTTCTGAACCCAGCTCGCGTGCCGCTTTCATGGGCGAACAGCCCAACCCTTGGGACGTACTACCGCCCCAGGATGCGAC
>Ga0209713_10000163_pt1 | contig 36871 bp, 35 predicted proteins | sample ArcOceMetagenome_3_FD_187444 | JGI IMG/M metagenome (GOLD analysis project Ga0209713, IMG submission 187444) | Marine eukaryotic phytoplankton communities from Arctic Ocean - Arctic Ocean- Svalbard ARC20M Metagenome (SPAdes) (version 2) | ecosystem: Environmental > Aquatic > Marine > Oceanic...
CATGATGATGACGTCAATGCCGCTTGCGACGGCGTCCATGATTGGGCCTTTAAGCACATCATAGTCAGCGAGTGTTGTGATGATGCCGTTTGGACCCGAAGCAGCTGCCTGTTCAATGATGCGTGCCATATCACCCAAATCACCAGTTGGTGGGTTGCGGTATTCGACCTCAACGCCCATCTGATCACCAGCAAGTGCGATGCCATTTTTGATTGTATTCCACCAGCTGTCGCTGTCAGGCGCATGGCTGACAAGTACGTATTTCAGGTTATCACTGTGGCCATCAGCAACTGCTGTGAGTGGTGCTGCAAAAAGTGCTGCGCCAATCGCGAGCGACTTGATTACTGTTTTCATGAGGTCCTCCCAGACGTTTCTATTCTTTTGTGTCTCGCGGGTTTCCCGCCAACAACGAAATCTAACCATACCATTATTCAGATTGCAACCGGTTGCAAAAATTGTTTTTACCTTTTCGTTTCCCAAACATATAACGTCATGAAAATAGGGAGTAACTAGGTGGCGGTAACACTAAAAGAAGTGGCTGAACGGGCGGGCGTCTCACGTTCTGCTGTGTCGCGAACCTATACTGATGGTGCCTCGGTCTCTCCAAAGACTCGCAAAAAGGTTGAGAAGGCGGCGAAAGAGTTGGGGTATAGCCCTAACGCTTTGGCGTCGTCACTGACCACTGGACGGACCAAATTGATTGGGTTGATCTCGAACAACTTTCACAACCCGCTGTTCTTGGAAGTGTTCGATCTCTTCACTCGCCGTTTGCAGGAGAAAGGGCTGCGGCCTTTGTTGGTCAATTTGACTGATGAAACCGATCCCAAAAACTCGCTGCGGATGCTAAAACAATATTCAGTGGATGGTGTGATTGTGGCTTCGTCAACGCTGTTGCCCGAGTTCGCGAAGGCGTTTCATGACGCAAAGATTCCCGTTGTTCACTCGTTTGGGCGATTTGCCAGTGCGCCAGACGTTCATGTTGTGGGTGTCGATAACGTTGAATGCGGACGCATGGCAGCGCGAACATTGTTGGCTCGCGGCTACAAACACATTGGTTTCCTCGGTGGCCCAAAGGGTGCTACTTCGACTATTGATCGGCGCGCAGGTTTCATGGAGGTGATTGGCCAAGCCAAGGGCATCAAAGTCAAAGTGTCGAATGCGGCTGCTTATTCGTTTGAGGCAGGGCGGGTTGCCATGCTTAAGGAACTGAAAGCTAGTCCTGCAGAAGCATATTTCTGTGGAGATGATGTTATGTCTATCGGGGCTCTCAGTGCGATCGATTCGGCTGGTTTAGCTGCACCTGATGATATTGGAATTATTGGGTTAAATGACATGGAAATGGCGAAATGGGAGAACATCAATCTCACGACAATTCGTCAACCTATCAAACAGATTGTCGACAGCTCTGTCGAGTTGGTGATGGCGGCCCTAGAGGACAGCAACAGGCATCCCGAAGCGCGGCTATTTTCTTGCCAAGTTATCGAGCGGGGAACGCTTCGGCCCCTTTGATAGGGCCGAAGCAAGTAAATCATTTTTGGAACATTGGCGGACGTGCATCCACCCAAACGCCTTGTTGTTTGGCTGAATCTACAGACGCATAGACAGCAGCCATTGAACGCAAACCATCAACAGCAGTTGGATAGTTGGCCGAGCCTCCGCGCAAACGTGCTGCCAAATCCACATAGATATTCGCCACCGCCAAAGGGAAACCCTCTGGATGCGCAATGCCGACGCGTGACATGCGGTTTGCATCATCTGAAAGGCCATCCTCGCCCTTTTCAATGATTTCGATGCGTCCACCTTGTTTGTGAAAATACACTTGGTTTGGTTGCTCTGATGCCCAGCGAAGACCGCCTTTTTCCCCGAAGACTTGGATGTCGAGACCGTGTTGGCGGCCCAGTGCAATTGTCGAGGTCCATAGGCGACCAACGATTCCACCATCTGTACGGAAGTTGACCATCGCATCATCTTCCAAAACACGTCCCTCAACGGTGGAAGCGAAGTCAGCAGACAATGTGTGGACTTCGTCGCCTGTGATGAAACTGGCCAAGTGCAGGGCGTGGATTCCACAGTCTGCCATTTGCCCTGATACACCCGCTTGGGCTGGATCGTAGCGCCAGCGTACGCGCGGGTTCGTTGCATCATCACCAGCTGCGTGGTGGCCATGGCTAAAGTTGGTCACAACCGTGCGAATTGCACCCAGTTCACCACCTTCGACCATTGCCCGCATTTGGCGCACCATAGGGTAGGCGCTGTAACAGTAGTTTACCGCACAAACTTGGCCTGTGGCTTCGGTTATTTTTACGATCTCTTCGCCTTCTTCAACAGTCATCGTCATCGGCTTTTCGCACAAGACGTTAAAGCCAGCTTCAAGGAAGGATTTGGTGATCTCAAAGTGCGTGTTGTTCGGTGTTGCTACGGTCACGAGATCAAGTTTATCCTCGCGGCCTTTTTCACTGGCCAACATTTCTTTCCAATCCCCGTATGCGCGGTCTTGGGCAACGCCAAGGGATTGCGCATAGGATTTGCCTTTTGCCGGATCAACGTCCAAGGCACCTGCAATAAAAGAAAAGTGCCCGTCAGCTTGAGCGCCTAGGCGGTGGGCTGGTCCAATTTGGCTACCTTCGCCACCGCCAATCATGCCCCATTTTAGTTTTGTCATACTCAGGTTTCCTTAGCTGAATCCGATGGATTGGAGGTATGCGCGATTGATCTTGGCGTCACCAAGCGCATCAGTGTCTGGCAGGGTTGGATCGCAATCTTGCTCGACAGTGCACCAGCCCTCAAAATTGTTTTTGATTAGAATTTCACGCACGCGCGGGAGGTTTACATCACCGTCGCCAAGGTTACTGAAAATGCCCTGACCACAAGCGTCATAGAAGCCTGTGCCTTTTGCAAGAACGTCAGCTTTCACAACAGGATTTATGTCCTTGAAGTGCATGTAGCTAATACGTGAAATGTAACTCTCCATGAAGGAAATAGGGTCAAAGCCAGCGTAAGAATGGTGGCCCGTATCAAAGCAAATCTTCAGGTGGTTTTCGTCTACTTCATCTAGCAGGCGAATCAACTCAGGCTCAAAGTCCATGAACCCCGCAGCATGGGCATGGATGCCTACAGTTAGGCCGTATTCTTCAGTACCCATTTTTGCGACTTGCGCGATACGGTCTCGGAACACGGTCCATTCAGCATTGCTCATCTGCTCTGCATCATCGGCGCGACCAGCAGTTGGGGCGCGGCGCTCAGAAATAGAGTCGATCAATACTAGGTGCTTTGCGCCATGCGCCGCCAGTGCTTTACATGTGCGTATCGATGCATCCATGACCTCGTCCCATTTTGCAGGGTCATGAAATGGACGGAAAACAACGCCACCAATCAATTCTTGATCATGTTCGGTCAATGCGTCCGCGAGGATCGCAGGGTCTTCGGGCATGAACCCAACTGGCCCCAGCTCGATACCTTTATAGCCGGCTTCTGCGTTTTCACGCAGTACGTCGCGCCATTGTGGGTTGCGTGGATCATCCGCAAATTCGACCCCCCATGAACAGGGGGCATTACCAATTTTAATTGTCACGAGCGTGGTCTCCTTTAATCGCTCTGAACCGAGGTCCAAGCCCCCGATGTTTGGGATGAACGCGCAGCAGATATGATGCGCGAAACGTCTAAGCCATCAGCGAAGGCCGGCCAACGTGTTGTCTTGTCGGCAATCGCCTCAAGAAAGTCGCGGGCCTCGATGATGATCTGATCTTGATACCCAGTGCCGTGGCCGGGCCCTTGACAAAATGGTTCGTAATCTGGGTGGGCTGGACCGGTTAGGATTTTGCGAAATCCGCGCTCGGCTTCTGGGCCTTCGGCTTTGTATAGCCATAGTGCGTTTTGATCTTCTTGGTCGAAGCGGATGGCACCTTTGGTACCTGTAATTTCATAGGCGTAGCCCATTTTGCGGCCCGTTGCGATGCGGCTGAAATACATGTGACCCATTGCACCATTTGCGAAACGGCACATCATTTGAGCGTGATCGTCATTGGTGACAGGTGCACCACCACGATCGCTGTGAACGGTTTCGATTTGGCCCATTACGTTGTCGATTGGTCCCAGTAATGCGAGTGCCGCATTGATCATGTGCGGCGCAAGATCACCCATAGTCCCATTGGCTTCACCACTGGTGCGCCAGTTTGCTGGAATTGCAGGGTCTGCCAAAAAATCTTCGGTATGTTCGCCGCGAAACCACGTAATTTGCCCCAGCACGCCATCTGCAATCAATTGCCGCGCGTATTGCGAAGCAGGGGTACGGATGTAGTTGAACCCGATCATATTCACGAGACCGCTGTCTTGTGCTGCCTGAACCATTGCTTGGGCGTCTTCGACTGAGGCCCCCAATGGTTTTTCGCAAAAAACAGGTTTTCCAAGCGAAAAGGCAAGTTCAGCGGCAGCGCGGTGTGTTGATTGAGGAGAGGCGATTACGATGGCTTCAACCTTTGGATCGCGTACCAATTCCTCCCAATCGTGGGCTGCACGAGCGAATCCAAAAGAATCACGATATTTTTCCGCAGAGGCCAATGAGGACGCTGCAACCATTTCCAGACGTGGCCGTAGACGTGTATTAAATACAGCGCCAACAGCAGCATAGGCTACAGCGTGGGCTTTACCCATGTAACCACCGCCAATGATACCAATTCCCAATTCTTGCATTCCGCCTCCTTAAAAACCGATTGCAACCGGTTGCAATCTGGGTATCTTTAAATCAATAAGAGCGTCAAGCGCGATCCAGCGTCTGGGTCAATAAATTGAACTATTCAGAGAAGGACAGACCTGATGGGTGAGAACACCGTTCGTCTGACGACAGCACAAGCGATAATCCGGTATTTGAATGCGCAGTTCATTGAAACTGATGGAACGCGTCAACGTCTTTGTGGTGGTGGCTTTGGTATCTTTGGTCATGGCAATGTGACCTGCCTTGGTGAGGCCTTGTATGATCACAAGGAAACATTGCCATTATATCGTGGTCAAAACGAACAAGGCATGGGTTTTGCTGCAGCGGCCTATGCGAAATACCACCTGCGCCGTCGCTTTATGTTCTGCACTGCCTCTGCAGGGCCGGGCACTGCGAATCTTTTGACTGCTGCGGCGCTTGCGCATGCGAACCGTTTGCCAATGTTGATGTTGTGCGGCGATACGTTTTTGACCCGCTTGCCCGATCCGGTTCTTCAGCAGCTTGAGCACTTCAACAATCCAGCGTTGGGAGTGAACGACTCATTTCAGGCGGTAACGCGATACTGGGATCGCATTACGCATCCAGCGCAAGTCATCCAGACTTTGCCCGCGGCATTGGCAACAATGCTTGATCCGGCAGATTGTGGCCCCGCCTTCTTGGCCTTGCCTCAAGATGTTCAGGGTTGGGCGTATGATTATCCGGTTTCGTTTTTTGAGGAAAAAACCCACCGTATTCGCCGCCAAACTCCCGACGCTGACGAGTTGGTGGATGCCGCTGCGCTGCTCAAATCGGCTGAACGCCCAGTCATTATTGCCGGTGGCGGCGTGCAGTATTCTGGCGCGGTTGCTGAATTGACCCAGTTCGCGGAAGCCCACCAGATTCCTGTTATTGAAACCATTGCCGGTCGTGCAAACCTTTTGAACGACCACGCGCTTAACATCGGCCCTGTTGGAGTCACAGGGTCTGTCAGCGCCAACTCTGTCGCAGAACGCGCAGATGTTATTTTGTCTGTAGGGTCAAGGTTGCAAGACTTCACAACGGGTTCTTGGACTGCCTTTGCGCAGGATGCGAAGCTGATCTCGTTGAATGCGGCGCGCCACGATGCGGGTAAGCACCAATCGTTGCCGATTGTTGGCGATGCAAAGCTAGGGCTGCAGCAATTGGCTGACGCGATGAGTGGCTACAAAGCCCCCTCAAGCTGGACAGAATATGCCATTGGAGTTCGCAAAGAATGGGATGCCTATGTTGCAGGCAACGTAAGTGTCGACAACGGACCAAACTCATACGCGAAAGTAATTGGAATTGTGAATGCCCTTGCTGGTAAACGTGATCGCGTTGTCGCCGCGGCTGGTGGATTGCCTGCTGAGGTGACTGCCAACTGGCGTACGCTGGACATCGGCACAGTTGACGTTGAATTCGGCTTTTCCTGCATGGGATATGAATTGGCTGGTGGATGGGGCGCACGTATCGCCCAATCAGAATCAGAACCAGACGCAGACACAATCGTGTTCGCAGGTGACGGTTCATACATGCTGATGAACTCAGATATCTATTCATCGGTTCTGACGCAGAAGAAGATGATTGTTCTGGTGTTGGATAATGGTGGTTTTGCCGTCATCAATAAACTGCAGAACAACACTGGTAATGAGAGCTTCAATAATCTTCTTGCTGACTCGCCTACAATCTCTGAGGCATTTCCTGTAGATTTCGTAGCTCACGCGGCTTCAATGGGCGCGCGCTCGACGTATGTCGATACGCCCGACCAATTGGCACAAGCGTTCAAGGCTGCAAAGGCAGCGGATAAGACTAGCGTAATTGTTATGAACGTTGACGCCTATGAGGGTTGGACAACTGAGGGTCACACATGGTGGGAAGTAGGCACACCGCATGTGACGGACAATCCCAAGGTTCGCGAAAAGCACCTTGAGATTGAAGCAAGCCGTTCCAAGCAAAGAAAGGGTGTTTGATGCAAATTTTAGAGGGCATCAAACAAAAGAACTTTCTTGTGATTGGTCGTGTCGGAATGGACATGTGCCCCGAACCTGCAGGCGCTGCGATTGAAGATGCCACCACGATGATGGTTGCGATGGGTGGATCGTCTGCCAATATCGCTGCGGGGCTGGTAAAGTTTGGGATGAAAGCCACCTTACTCACGCGCGTGTCTGACGATGCAGTGGGGCATTATTGCGTGAACCAATTGGGCCATTATGGAGTTGATGCGGCGCATGTAAAACCAGTCGCTGGTGAGTTTCGAAATTCTTTGGCATTGTATGAAACTCGCGTCGAAGACCACAATTCGGTGATTTACCGTAATAGTGCGGCAGATTTCCAGATGAGTCTCGAAGATGTCGAAGCTGTTGATTACAGCCAGTACGGCGCGCTGATCACAGCAGGCACGGTCTTTGCTGCTGAGCCATCGCGCACCGCTGCATTTCGCGCGTTTAAATTGGCCAAAGCGGCGGGCATACCCGTAATTTTTGATGTGGATTATCGTCCATACAGCTGGCCGTCACCGCAAGTTGCCGAAGAGGTTCTATCCAAAGCAGGCTATATGTCAGACATTATCGTCGCCAATGATGAAGAATTTGGATTTATGGCCGGTGGTATCGAAAAGGGATTGGCCAAGGCCGAAAGCTTAGCCAAATCCACAGCGAGCATCGTTGTTTACAAGATGGGCCACCTAGGTGCGATCACTTTTGCCAATGGCACCCAAACTCAAAGTGGTATTTTTAAAGTTGAAGCACTGAAACCCACAGGTGCAGGTGACAGCTTTATGGCGGGTTTTATAGCAAGCCTTGCTGACGGGCGCGACATGGATGAGGCCGTTCTACGCGGCTCTGCATGTGCGGCCATTGTTGTGGCCAAGCCGGGCTGTGCGCCTGCGATGCCAGATAACGTAGCACTCGAGGCCTTCTTGGCCATTCACCCAGGGGCCAGCACACCCGTTTGATCTGAAAAGGATTCCCGATGCATATCGCCCCATTTGACAACCAAAATAAACCGATCGTTGATGTTGATGACGCCCTTGTTCCGTTAAATTTCTTCAACATTGTTAAGCTCAAAAAGGGCGAAAGCTACGGTTATTCCGTTCCAGGTTTTGAAACCTGTATCGCGCCCGCAACAGGTCTCATCGACGTTACCGTTGGTGGATTCGAAGCCAAGCAATTGGGCGGACGCGGCGTTGATGTTTGGGACGGTGAGCCTGAGGGCGTCTATGTCCCAACGGGTATTAAAGCACTTTTTACATGCCTGTCTGACGAAGCGGAAGTGTTCATAGCTGGCGCGAAATTCGATGAGGTTCTTGAACCTTTCGCAGTGCGCCATGACGAAATTGATTTGATCCAATACGGATCGGACGACACAAAAACGCACCGTAAAATCAAACATATTTTAGGTCAAAAACAACATGGCCGCGTTGGTCGTCTTTTGGTGTCGGAACTATTCACTGTTGGGGCAGGGGGCTGGTCAGGTTTCCCAAGCCACAAGCATGACACCAATCAACTGCCTCTCGAAACGCGCCATGATGAAACCTACAATTTCCGCTTCAAGCCCGACTACGGGTCTGGTCTGCAGATGTTGCAGCGCGAGGATAATGAACCTGGCGATGCTTACCACATCATGAATGGGTCTACAGTCTGTATTGATAAGGGGTATCATCCTTGCTGCGTTCTGCCAGGATATGAAATGTATTATTTCACAATTCTCGGCGGGTTAACGCAGCGGTCATTGGTTCAGAACTTCCAAGAAACGCATAAAGAACAATTACATACGATCCCTGGAATCCTCGATATGATAGCTAAATTCAAATGACACTTGTGACACTAAAAGACGTTTTGCAGCCCGCCTTAACAGGTGGTTATGCTGTGGGTGGCCTGGTCACCTTGGGCTGGGAAGACATGCGCGCTTACGTGAATGCAGCCGAAGCTGAAGGGCTGCCTGTTATTTTGCAAGCGGGTCCATCCTGTCGTGCAAATACGCCGCTTCCGATCCTTGGAAAAATGTTCCGCACATTGGCTGAAACTGTATCCGTTCCAGTCGTAGCCCACCTAGACCATGGCTATACGTTTGAGGAATGCCAAGAGGCGCTCGACAGCGGGTTTACCTCTCTGATGTATGATGGATCGCGCAAGCCACTTGCACAAAACATTGATGAAACTGCGCGCATTGCGGAAATAGCTCATGCCGCTGGGATTTCCTGTGAAGGTGAGATCGGGTTCGTGGGTTATAGTGAAGGCGAAAAATCGCTTGGGACCGATCCTGAAGAAGCTGCGATTTTTGCCCGCGACAGTGGTGTCGATGCAATGGCCATTTCAGTGGGAAATGTTCACTTACAACAGAACCACGAGGGTGGATTGGACGAGGTGCGTATTCGGGCCATTGAAGCGCTAACAGAAGTGCCATTGGTTATCCACGGCGGATCAGGCGTACCGCTTGAGCAACGCCAGCGTTTGGCGCGAACATCCAAGGTCTGCAAATTCAACATCGGTACCGAGCTTCGATTGGGTTTTGGTAAATCTATCCGTCAGATATTGGCCGACGACGTTGATGTGTTTGACCGCATTCAAATTCTCAAACAAGTCGAACCAGACCTTCAAGCCGCTGCGCAAATCGCATTGTGTGGCATCGCGGCTGCCTAAAATTAAAGGAATTACTATGATCTCAATTGGTCTCTTGGGCTGTGGCCGTATCGGTCAGGTTCATGCACGCAGCCTAGCGCGCATTGAATCTGCGAACTTGGTTGCGGTTGCGGATTTCGTGCCTGTGGCAGCCGAAGCATTGGCAGGACAGTATGGCGCAGAGGTGCGTAGCGCTGAAGACATCATTGCCGCGACTGATATTGATGCGGTGATCGTTGCGACGCCGACAACCCTGCATTACGACCAAATTCATGCATTGGCTAAAGCGGGCAAAGCGATCTTCTGTGAAAAACCAATTGATCTGTCCTCTGAACGTGCGGCTGAATGCAAAACTGCGGTTGAAGCCGCGGGCGTTGGGTTCTTCACAGCCTTCAATCGTCGTTTTGATCCAAATTTCTCGCACCTCAAGACACAGCTTGATGCAGGTGTGATTGGCGCAACAGAAATGGTTGTAATTACTTCACGCGATCCATCCCCACCCCCAGTTAGCTATATCAAACATTCGGGCGGCCTGTTTCGTGATATGATGATCCACGATCTTGATATGGCGCGTTTCCTGTTGAGCGAAGAACCTGTTGAGTTGTTCGCCACAGGTTCATGCCTTGTCGATCCTCAGATCGGTGAAGCCGGAGACATCGATACAGCTGCTGTAACGCTTAAAACGGCTTCTGGTAAAATTGCGCTCATCAACAACTCGCGGCGCGCGACGTATGGATATGATCAACGGATCGAAGTCCACGGTTCTGACGGCATGTTACGTGCCGCTAATAAGCTTGAACATTTGGTTGAGCAAGCAGGCGGCAATGGATTTACCACAGCGCCGAACAAACACTTCTTCCTTGAACGGTATGAGGCGGCCTACATTGCAGAGATGGAAGCCTTTATCGATGCCGTCAACGCGGGCACTTCGCCAACGCCAGGTATCGTGGATGGCGTGGCTGCACAGCGCCTTGCAGACGCAGCGGCCCAATCCCTTGAGACAGGCCAAGCTGTTCAATTGTGATTTTAGTGTTTGGGGGGGGCGGATTGAAACGGGCTTTGCGGCCAAGTAGGGCGCAAAGCATATTTTTCACACGCTATTACCGTGGTAAAGCCGTCGCGCCAATTTGTGCCAGCGTGATACTGGTTTCATCGCGCAAGACATCCCAAAGACGTTGCAACCCTTCCTCGCCACCCGCTGCGATTGCGAACTGAAGGATGCGCCCCAAGAAGGTGAAATCAGCGCCTTGATCGTATACTTTGACAACATCCTCACCACTGCGCAGGCCTGAGTCAAAGAACAGTGGGAAATCGGGTCCAACCGCATCACGAATGGCGGGTAGAACTGAAATTGGTGATGGGGCGCTGTCTAGTTGTCGGGCACCGTGGCTGGATACTTGGACAGCATCTACGCCAGCATCCCGCAGCATGACCGCATCCTCAGCATCCAACACACCCTTAACGACCAAGTTGCCGGGCCACATGTCGCGCAGTTGGGCAAGCGTGTCCCAGTTGGCGCGTGCGCGGCTTTCTGTGCGGTCAAAGGAATACCCAGGCATGTCAAAGTTCGCCATTTCAGGGCGGCCTTTGAACAGCGTGGTCAAGGACCAGCGCGGGTGTAGTGCAAAATCGACGAATTGTTTGGGGCCAATACGGAATGGCATTGTAAAGCCGTGGCGTAGTTCGCGAGGGCGGCGTCCGACTTCGGCAACGTCTACGGTGAGGACGATGGTTTTGTAGCCAGCAGCCTTGGCGCGTTCGACCAGTTTAAAAGTCCCAACGCCGTCACCACTGAAATACAGCTGGAACCATGCGTTACCCTCAGCTGCTTCGATCAATGGCTCCATCGCGGTAGATGCGACTGTGGATACTCCTAACGGCACGTTTTCACGCGCGGCAAGGCGCGCCAGCATAAGGTCGGCGCCAGCGCCTGAAAGGTTGCACATGCCCATCGGGCTAATGCCAAAGGGGGTGTTGGTCTTTTGACCGAATACTGAGGATGTGAGATCGCGCTGACTGACGTCGCGCAGAATGCGAGGCCGCAAGGTCAAAGCGTCAAAGGCGGCGCGATTACGTGCTGCCCCTGTTTCACGCCCTGCGGCCCCGTCGATGTAGTCGAACACCATCCAAGGAAGGCGGCGCTGGGCAATCCGGCGTGCGTCTTCGCTTGAATGAATGTTCAATGTCATCTTAGCTGACAACCGCTGTCATAAAGCGATCGCGGATCACGACAGGGTCTTTGGTGATGACAGGCAGCTTGATATTGCCGCTGTCACATTTGGACACGATAATCGTCATCTTTTTGCTGTCGAGTGCTGCTTGCAGAACCTTGCCGGTGTCTACGTCCTGACACTCAACAACATTCTCACAACCACAGGCCTTAGCCACCGCTGTTAGGGATGTCTTCATGCCAGCGTATGTTGGCTGGTCACCCGTTGAGCCGTAAGAGCCGTTGTCGATGATCAACAGAATGTAGTTGTCAGCAACGTTGTTGGCGATTGTTGGCAAAGTGCCAAGGTTGGTCAAAACAGAACCGTCACCATCAATTGAGATAACGGTTTTGTCTTGTGACAAAGCAAGACCAAGACCGATGGATGAAGACAAACCCATGGTGCCCAACATGTAGAAGTTGGTTGGCTGATCATCGATCATGTGCAGTTCTTGGCTTGGAAGGCCGATGTTGCAAACGACCAATTGGTCACGAAGGATTGGCGCGATTTCGCGCAGGATTTCAGAACGGATCATTGGTCGCCGTAGCCTCCCCAGAAGGACGCATCCGTAAGGATCGCCACAGGTTTGTTGCACATGAATGTGTATTTCAGGATCGCATCCAATTCGTCCGCATCAGATTCCTTGTGGAAGTGATAGGTCGGGATGTTCAACTGGTTCAGCAATGCCTTTGTGTGCACAGCCATTTCGACCTGACACGCCACTGGCTCGCGCAGTTCGCCGCGGTATGAAATCAGCATTGGAAGAGGCATGCGGTAAAACTGTGTCAGTGTAGCCAAAGTGTTGATTGTGACACCGATTGCTGTGTTTTGCATGATGATTGCTGGGCGTTTGCCACCCATCCACGCACCAGCACAAAGGCCCATGCCTTCGTCTTCTTTGTTCGCTGGAATGTGAAAGATTTCATCACGTTCTTCGACTTCTTCGATAACGCCAGCAAGTTGCTTGCAGGGCACTGTCGTGATGAATGAAACGTCGTTTGCGACGAGGTCATCTACGATTTTTTTAGATATACTCACGGCTGAGTAAGCTCCTTTGATAAGCAACCGAATGTGTTGCGGGATTAAGAATGAGGATTAAGGATGATCTTTGGCGCGGCAGTTCGGCCCGCACGAATGTCTGAAAAGGCAGATGCTCCATCTGAAAGTGGGCGTTGTTCGGTCCAGTCCAAGGTACCTAAGCGTCCGTCAAAGATGGCGGCTGTAGTATCGCGAAAATCTTGGGCTGTGTATGTGTATGTGCCGATGAAGGTGATCTCTTGCAAGGTCATGCGGCGTACATCTAAACCACCTGTGCCTTCGCCCAAGCCGATGTGCCCAATTACGCCACCGGGGCGCGTATGTGCAGATGCTGTTGCGCGTGTCGCTGCGTAGCCCACGCCGTCGATAACCAGATCGAACATTGCATCACCTGATAGGTCATCAGTTGATATCGCCGTTTGGCCGCATTGAGTGTTCAAAACATCACGGCGCAGTGCGTTTGGTTCAACGATAGTGACGTTGCTGAGGCCTTGGGCCGCCAATGACAGGGCTGCACCCAGACCAATGGCACCACCACCGATCACAAGCGCAGTTTTCGCTGAACCGCTCAACGCTTCTTTTGCAAGTTTAACTGTGTGCCAACCGCATGCGATTGGTTCTGCAAGGGACGCAGCATCTAGTGATACATGATTTGGTACAGTCACAAGGTTATCACCGCGCATCGCGATGAATTGCGCAAACGCACCTTCCCGCGGTGGCATGGAAATAATCATTCGTTCTGGGCACAAGTTGTCACGACCCGATTTACAGGCAGGGCATGTGCCACATGCGACCAACGGATTGACAGTTACACGCTCGCCATCACGCGGACCGCCGACAATAACGCCTGCCGCCTCATGCCCTAGGATCAAAGGGGCAGGGCGGCGATCATCATGGCCAAGGTATGCATGCATATCAGAACCACAGACACCAACCGACATCACCTTGATCAAGTGTTGATTGGCATCAGGTGTTGGATCGCGGACATCGCGGAAACCCAGTTTTTCAGGGCCGTCATAAACTAGTGCTTTCATTTCGCTGTATATCCCCCATCAACCATAAGGACTTGCCCTGTTACAAATGCTGATGCGTCAGAGCATAAGAACAAGAGTGGGCCATCAATATCTTCGAGCTTACCATTGCGTCCAACGCAGGTTTGGGTGGCGTTGCGGGCTGCACGCTCTGGATCAGAAAACACTGGCCCCGTCAATTCTGTTGGAAAGAAGCCGGGACCAATCGCATTCGCGTTGATGCCGTCACCAGACCAACTTTCGGCCATTGCGCGGGTCAACTGGCCAATGCCTGCTTTGGATGCGCCATAACTAAGGCCCGCAGGGAACGCGCGTGTGGTTTGAAGTGATGCAAAATTCACAATGCGTCCCCAACCTTTGGCCTTCATCGCTGGGATCAACGCTTGGGTCAAAAAGAACGGTGCTGCGAGGTTTAGATTCATCGTGACGTCCCAGCCCTCAGTTGTCACATCATCCGCCGTCTCGCGAGTATTAATTCCCGCTGCATGCACGATAATGTCAGGTGCACCAAAGGGTTTTGCAATTCTTGCTGCAATGTCACTTATCTGATCACGTTGCGACAGGTCTGCCGCAACAGTTGCGGCGTTTGCGCCTGTCGCCTCTGCCCATGCCTCCAGTGCCTTGGCGCGGCGTGCAACGCCAACCACCTTTGCACCAGCCGCCGCCAAAGCGATGGCCGCCTGTTGACCGAGTCCAGCACTGGCCCCAGTCACACAGGCCACACGGCCTGTCAGGTCAAACATTTGGGCGGCGTTACTCATTGCCAATCAAATCGAATGTTTCTTCCGGAAAATATTTTTCCAAACGAACATCTGCGGCCCGCGCGTGACCTTCCATTCCCTCAAGGCGTGAAATGCGGGCTGTGGCCTCAGCAATGCGTTTTGAACCAACGCGTGTTGTGCGCTGCCACGTCACGATCTTCATGTATTTGTGGACAGACAAACCGCCTGTGTATCCAGCGGCACCAGATGTTGGCAGAACGTGGTTTGTGCCAGACGCTTTGTCGCCGTAAGAAACGGTGGTTTCTTCGCCCAGGAACAGTGAGCCATAACAACTAAGGCGACCCAACCACCAATCCAGATCTTCTGCCTGAACGGTCAGATGCTCTGGAGCATATTCATCGGATACAGCGGCCATTTCTTCGCGGTTGGCGCATAGGATCACTTCGGCATAATCGCGCCATGCTGCAAAGGCATTTTCTCGGTTTAACTCTGGTAGGTCGTCGATCAAAGCAGGAACACGGGCCATGACATCTTTGGCCAATGCGCTGTCATCGGTGATTAACCAGACAGGAGAGTTATAACCGTGCTCTGCTTGGGACACCAAATCGGTCGCAACGATATGTGGGTCAGCTGTTTTGTCCGCTAGTATCAAGCTGTCAGTTGGACCCGCAATCATATCGATGCCAACGCGACCAAATAGAATACGCTTTGCTTCTGCTACAAACTGATTGCCAGGACCAACAAGGATGTTGGCTTTTGGCAGGCCAAACAAACCAAAGGTCATTGCCGCAACACCTTGGACGCCACCAAGAGCCATAATTGTATCAGCACCACAGATGTGTGCCGCGTAAACGATCGCTGGTGCAACGCCCACGCCGGGACGTGGCGGGGACGTTGCAGTAATGTGGTTACATCCCGCAACTTTTGCGGTTGTCACTGTCATGATTGCAGATGCGATGTGGCTGTAACGACCGCCGGGAACATAGCAACCTGCAGCTTCAACTGGAATCGCTTTTTGACCTGCAATCATCCCCGGAACGATCTCGTATTCGATGTCGCTAACTGTGGTTTTTTGTGCTTCGGCGAAGCGACGTACGTTGTCGTGGGCGAACTGAATGTCTTCTTTTAGCTTCTGTGGGACAAGATCACAGGCCGCAGCGATTTCATCATCTGTTAGGATAATACTGCCATCGTAGTTATCAAATTTTGCAGCATACTCACGTGCTTTATCATCACCGCCTTCTTCAATATCTCTCAAGATATTAAGAACGATATCATGCACATCAGATGCACCTGATTGCGCAGTCAACGTCGCTTTTTTTAGGTATTTTCTTGCCATGATTTTCATGCCTTATTTGTAAATTTCTGGAAGGAACGTTGTGGAAATTGCAGGGACGAATGCGATTAGAAGAACAACGACCAACATGCACAAAACGAACGGGATGGCTCGCCAAGCAATTTTCAGTATCGACTCTCCTGCGATGCCAGAAACGACAAACAGGTTCAACCCTAGGGGTGGCGTGATAAAGCCGACACCCAGTGCAGTGATCATCATGATGCAGAACTGAATTTCATTCATGCCGATGCTGTCAGACAATGGCTTTAGAATTGGCGCTAGTATCACGATGTTTGGTGTGGTTTCCATCACGCAGCCAGCAGCGATCAGGATGCCGATCATCATGATTATAAGGATGGTTGGATTGTCGGTCATCGCTGTTGCTGTGGATACAAAACCCTGCGGTACTCCCATGATGGCAAGGGCCTGTGCCAAAGGTAATGAAAAAGCGATGATCGGCAAAATGATCCCGTTGACCTTGGCAGAACTGACAAGCATCGCAGGAAAGTCTGCAAGCTTAAGCGTACCAATGGTGAAGCCAATGATGATGGTGACCACTACCGCTGTTGCGCCTGCCTCAGTGGGAGTCAGACGACCTGAAAATATGCCGTAAAAGATAATTGCAGGAACAATGAAAGCATACCAGCCTGATGTGAGCGCACGGCTCAATCTGGAGAAGTACTCAGTTGCTGACAGATTGCCACCACCTTCATAATTGTAAATCCGATTGACTATGAGGTTGGTAATTAGGATTGCCAGCAGGATCGACACGCCTGGTATGACCGCCGCCAAGAATAGGGTTGAGGCAGAAATTCCCAAAATGAGACCCACGATAATATAGGCAATTGATGGTGGAATTAGAATACCAGTACACGCGCCTGCGGCAACCAGCGCACAGGCATATGGACGCGGGTAGCCGCTCTCAACCAATCGATCGATGGTCATACGGCCCACTGCCGCAGCACCAGCAGCGTCTGAACCTGAAATTGCGGCAAACATGCCACAGACCAAAACGGTCGCTGAGCCGAACCCACCTTTTGCAAACTGCGTCAGCGCCTCGGCTACATTTAGGAACTTGCGCGACAGGCCCGTACGTACAAGTATGTCTCCGGTGAGTATAAACAGCGGGATAGCCGTTAATGCGAAAGCGTCAATGCCGTGGAATAAGCTTTCGCCCAGTAGGGCCAAAGGCAAATCTCCTGCCATGAGCAACATCATCGTCGCTGCGACACCGATAGATGCCCAGATAGGCACTGCTAATGCACACATTATAACAAATGCGATTACAGGGAGGTAGAAATCCCATCCGAGGATAACTACTGTTTCAGTGGGTCCAAAAAGCATGTCTTTATCCTCAATCAAACAGTTTGTCGCCTTCGTAGACGGGGGTTCCGTCACGAAGTGAGCCGATATCGCGCAACAAAGACTGTGTGAGGCGGACAATCATAATAGCGAAGCCCAAAGGCACCGCCATGAAGAACCACACCATGGAAATACGAAGACCATGGCTAACTGATCCAAATTTCCAGGATACATGGACGGATTCCCATGACCAGTAGAGTGCGATTGCCGCAATGCTGAACATTACCAGATCACCGAATATGTAAATGAGTGCTTTCACGCGTGGGCCAACGTAGTGGATCAACACATCAATGCGGATGTGTACACGTTCTTTCACCGCCGCAGCCGCTCCGATCCACGCTAAATAAATAAATGAATAGCGCACTATTTCTTCGCCCCATATTGAGGAGTAAGCGAAAATTTCACGGCGTAATACCTCAACTGCCATGGTCAATACTAAGATTACATAAAAAACTAAAAGCATCCATCGTTCGGCGTTCTTGTCCAGTTTTTGAAGCAAACTCATGGCAGACCTCCCTAATGGACGCAGCCCCTCGTAGTGGATTGACCGCGTCAGGATAAAATTTATGGCTGTTTGGCCCTAGATGGCGCGCAGCAACTTGGATGCGCGCCAATGGATTTAATTAGGCGTCATGAACGTAGTAGCGTCCTTGGGTGCCAGCAGCCTCTTCAATCTTTGCAAAGGTGTCCATAGAACCCGCCAGGTCTTTCTTAAAGCTGTCCCATTCTGGTAATTGGTATCCACCTGCCGCTTGCCATTCACCCAATTGGTCATCGGACAACGAGTGGAATTCAACGCCAGCTTTGCGCAGTTCAGCCATGGCGAAGTTACGCGCAGATGGCACCTTGGCAAGGTTCTGTTGTCGGGTAATTTCAGCAGCTTCCATGATGCCGTCTTGAACATCGGCAGGCATGGAATTGAACCATTCGAGGTTACAGGAATAAACCTGTGAGTCTGGTACTGCCTGTGTGAATGTTACGTGTGAAAGCAAGTCTTTGAAACCAAACACAAGCAACGCGCCAACAGATGGGTCGAGTGCGTCTGCAACACCTTGCGCAATTGCTGATGGTGTTTCACCCCATGCAACTGGTGTTGGGTTCGCGCCAACCATGCGGTAGTATTGCTGCAACATTGCCGAACCAGGAACGCGGAATTTTACGCCGTCTAAATCACCTGGGGTCATCACAGCACCTGCTCCACCCTTACGAACAGCAACAACGCGTGGGTCAATGTTTACGTAGAACAATGCTTTGAAGCCAGCTGCTTCTACCTTTGGGTTCACTTCTTGTGCCCAAACATCTGAATGTACAAGATTGGTGAAGCGTTGATTGGAGCCGCACAGATAGGGCATGTTAATGAGGTCTACTACGCTTGCAAATGGTGCAAAGTTAGACAGCGAGTGCTGTGCGGCCTGAATTGTACCCGTTTGCACAGATTGCGCTAAAGCGCCGCCTGCACCAAGCTGACCGCCAGGTGCCAGCTTTACGTAGACTTTTCCGTTTGTGGCATTTTGAATGTTTTCTTTTAGGTCTAACTGCATGATGGGATAGCTGCGTGTTGCTCCCAACACATAAGCGGTCGCTATCGTCATCACATGATCAGCGGCTTTTTCACGATCGTTTTCTTCTTTTGCAGTTTGTGCTGTGGCTTCGGTTGACCATAACGATCCCGCAGCACCAGCTACTACGGCTGCTGTAAATGCACCTGAGCTTGCTAATTTCAAGAAATTACGGCGCTCAACTGTTTTCACTTTTTTGATATCTTTGAACAATTTAGTGTCCTCCCTGGACGGTTACTGCAGCGCTATTTTTTAGCGTCAGCTTCTTTTTTTAGAATTGCGAATACGAATAATACTGCGGCACCTGACAAAACTAACATTTCGCCTATATCGTTCAGAAATGCAGAGTTGAAATAAGAACCAAGGCCCACATTCGCACTGAAAACTGCAAATAATAGCATTGAAAGAAGTAATTGCATGCTGTGGCCTCTCGTAATCGTGATCTCTAGTTTTAACAATGTAAGCCTTTACAATAATAAAATGCAAGAGCTTACATTTCTATTGCGGGTATTTCATTTTTTTCATACACTTTGTATTGCATTAATAAGGCCTAAAGCCGGGCCGTGATTGTGGATATCGATGTCAAAAGAACAACCGACCCCAACCTTGCAAGATGTTGCAACTGCGGCAAAAGTTTCCACCGCGACGGTTTCGCGTTGTTTGAACTTTCCAGATCAGGTCAAAGAAAAGACTCGTACTAAAGTTCTCAAAGCTATCAAAATGCTGAGCTATTCGCCAAACTTTGGTGCACGTGCGATGGCGTCGCGTCGGACAGACACAATCGGTGCAATTATACCAACAATGGGAAATGCTATTTTTGCTCGTGGTCTGCAGGCCTTTCAAGACGAGCTGCATCTACATGGTTTTACTATGTTGGTTGCCAGTACTTCTTATCGCGAGGACATCGAGGAAGAACAAATTCGCGCGCTTGTTGGGCGTGGTGCTGATGCCTTACTGCTCATAGGGCATGCGCGCAGCCCAGAGATCTATCGCTTTCTTGAAGCTCAAGCGGTGCCTGCACTTGTAACGTGGGCTTTTGATACTAGCCTATCACGTCCTTCGATTGGCTTCGACAATCAGAAAGCTATGTGCAGAATGGCTAAGAAAGTGATCGATTTGGGCCACAGAAATCTCGCACTAGTTTCGGCGGAAACTATCCTGAACGACCGAGCAAAGGCGCGCCAATTGGGAATAGAGGACGCGATGGTTGCAGCTAACCTTTGTGCTAAAACGTTACATATTGTGAAGACAACGTACGGTATCGAGGAAGGCGCAACTGCGTTTGAACAGGTGATGAAAGCAGCACCGCAGACAACTGCTGTTTTTTGCGGTAATGATGTTTTGGCTGTGGGTGCCTTGCGAAGGGCACGAGAGCTGGGTTTCAAAGTACCACAGGATGTATCCATCATCGGCTTTGACGACATTGAATTGGCAGAAATCGCCTATCCTGCACTTACAACTGTCCACGTTCCTCACCGTGAGATGGGGCGCAGGGCAGGAGAGGCCCTGATAAAACTGTTAAATGAAGGGACGCAAATCGAAGCTGTTGAACTTGAAGCGAGCCTAGTTTTTCGCGATACACTTGCGCCTGCTAGAAACTGAGTTGCAAACGATAAACGTGGCTGTTTCAACAAATATCTTAATCCTAGGGCCTGAACCTGCTCTTTCGTAAGTTACAGTGAGTTGGGCACCCGGTGAAAAGTTGGATTACGCCATTTTTGCAGCCTGCCTTGCTTTTTAGCGTCGTTGGTATTCGCTCGTTAATTGCCACAGAACGTTTTTATGGCCTTCGAGCAGCTCACCAACATGATGTATCGGCAACAAAGGCAACATGGGTGAAAGCTGGCCACATGTTTCTTAGAGCTCTTCAATTACCCCATAATTTCCTGAGGAAAACACCAGAGGCCTGCCAGTTCTTACTTGTGCATTGTTGACTTGTCCAATTACGATTACGTGGTCTCCAGCGGGATGTGTTGCGACGTGACTGCATTCAAAACGTGCAATGCAGCTTTCTATCAATGGGACGCCGTGTGTGTTGAGACCGTGCTCTATATCCCTAAAGGCATAACCGTTTTTAGCGAAGGCTTCGCAGATATCTTTTTGCTGGTCTGATAGTACATGGATTGCGAAATGTTTGGCATGTGAGAAATGTTTGAACCGGCTGGAGTTAATCCCAGGCGACCACATCACAAGGGCAGGATCCAGCGAGAGGGACGAAAAGCTGTTGGCCGTCATTCCGATTACGCCGTCATCCGTCTTTGTGCTGATCACGGTGATGCCGGTTGCGAAACGCCCAAAGGCGTCCCGCAGCAATCGCGTGTTGTCGCCGTCAGGGGCGAAGTTTTGCGCCGTTTGATCTGTCATTTCAGATGCCATATCTTTCATCAAGCGACCTCGCGGCCCAGTGCTGCTGTATAGATTTTGAACCACGTGATGCGGTCCATGTTGACCTTCAGTGCGTCTGAAAGACCAGCGATGCGGGTTAGGTTATTGGTGCCCATGACAGGTAGTACTTTGGCAGGGTGTGCCAAAATCCAAGCCACAGCAACTGCCGCGCGGTCCACACCGTTTTCGTCTGCGATCACATCAAGGGTTTTCATCACGTCGGTGTTGCCGTTCATCAAAGAACCACCGCCCAAAGGGGACCATGCCATTGCGTGCTGGCCGTTCTTTTGGTGATAGGCGAGGTCGCCGTTGGTCAGGCATTCATGCGCTGTTGCAGACATTTCGATCTGGTTGGTGACCAGCGGGTTTTTCATGTCAGATTGCAACAGGTCGCAATCCCATGGTTTAAAGTTGGACACACCGATGTTGCCAACCTTGCCTGATGCAACCAATGCATCAAGGGCCGCGCCAGTTTCATTGTGATCCATGAACGGGTCGGGGCGGTGCACCAGCAATAGGTCGATGTGGTCGATACCCATATTGGTCAAGGACGCATCAACGGATGCGTTAATGTGCGCGGTGGATGTGTCGTAATATTTGACCGGCGCATCGCTGTATTTGCCGCAGGGCGCGATAATGTCGAACTTGGTCACGATCTCCATCTTGGCACGCAAGGACGGCACGGCCCGCAGGGTTTCGCCCAATACAGCCTCAGCCGAATAATCGCCGTAAATGTCGGCTTGGTCAAAGCTGGTTATGCCTTGATCGAGGCAGGCGTTGATTTTCGCCTCAACGTGTTTGACCGAAGTGTCGGCATCGTCCGCAACGCGCCACATGCCATAGACAATACGGCTAAGTTCAAGGGAGGGGGAAAGTGTGACGCGTTCCATTAACGGCGTACTCCTGCAGCAAGGGGTGTGAGTGGGGTGGCAGCTGGTACTCGACCATATGTATGTGGAAGTGAACAGGTTTCCAGGTGTGGCATGACCAGTTTGCCGAAATATTCAGCTTCCTCAATATGGGGATAGCCAGAGAAGATGAAGGCCCGAATACCCATTTTCTTGTAGTCTTCGATTTTACTTAGAACTTGATCCGCGGAACCAACCAATGCGGCACCACAGCCAGAGCGCGCACGACCTATGCCAGTCCATAAATTAGGTTCGATGTACCCGTACTCATCGGCCAGTTCACGGTTCTTGGCCTGATGTGAAACACCAAGGGACGTGGAATCCAAAGCACGTTCACGGATCATGCGGCCATATTCGTCATCCAACTTGGATGTGATGTATTCCGCGTATTCTTGCGCCTCTTTTTCGGTGTCGCGCACGATCATGTGGACGCGCAGCCCGTAATCCAATGTGCGGTCATATTTTTCGGCCACTTGGTTCACAGCCTTCATGCGTCCTGCCAATGCGTCCTGTACCTCAGGCCACATCAGGTAAACGTCACAGTGCTGACCGCACAGCTCAAGCGCCGCTGGGGAATAGCCGCCAAAATACAAAAGTGGACCGCCTGTTTGGTATGATTTGACGGGGTCTGTGGTGAGCCCCTTAAAGTCATAGACCTCGCCAGAATAATTGATCTCGTCCTGTGTCCAAGCCTGTTTGAGGATTTCCACAACCTCGCGGGAGCGTAGGTAGCGATAGTTGCTGTCTTCTTTTTGGCCGGGGAAATCAGAACTGATGATGTTGACGGTCAAACGCCCTTCCAACATGTGGTCCAGCGTCGAAATGGTGCGGGCTAGCATGATGGGCTGCATCTCGCCGCAGCGCACAGCCGCCAGCAGGTTGATGTCTTTGGTGATCGACGCACAACCTGCCACGAAAGACAGCGTGTCCTGACCAACCTGATAAGAGGAGGGGCACAGGATGTTGCGAAAACCCTGCTGTTCTGCGGTTTTAACGATGTCGCTACAATGTGCCCAACTGGATCGCAAGTCGCCGTCCGGCACACCCAAAAACTGATAGTCGTCCGAACATAGGGCTGAAAACCACGAGACCTCAGAGGCCGTCAGATCGGGCGATGTGATTGGTACAACTGTCATTTTGAAACCTGCGAAAATTAATCAATTTCATATTGCATAGCAATCGATCTAGTGTAAATCAATGGTGTATCAATTCTTTCATTCCAGCGTTTGCGCGCGATGAGGAGCCCTGTGTCTGACCAACCCAAAAATTCCAATGCGCTGCCCAAATATGTGCAGATCAGCGAACTGCTGATACGCGATATTGCGGCTGGGCGTTTGATGGATGGGGAACGGTTGCCGCCTGAACGCGAGATGGCAGATGGGTTGAACACTTCCGTGGGCACCCTGCGCAAAGCCCTTGCTATACTCGAGAAAAAGGGGATGCTGGATCGTCTTCAGGGGTCGGGCAACTACATCCGCCATGGCGCGGATGAGGCCAGCATATACAGTATGTTCCGCCTTGAGTTGCCTGAGGGCGGGGGGTTGCCGCGCGCGGATACATTGGATGTACAGGCATTGGAAAAGCCCGCTGATTTGCCCCAGTTTGGAACGGCTGATCACGGCACGCGGATTCGTCGCCTGCGCTATTTGAATGAAACAATCATCGCGATTGAGGAAATCTGGCTCGACGGGGATGCGGGCACCTTGCCCCCCAACGCACTTTCGGATTCGTTGTACCACTTTTACCAAAAACATCTGGGGTTCTGGATCACCTCGGCAGAGGACCGCGTCAGCGTGGCCGCTGTACCAGATTGGACCCCTGACACCTTTACAAAACCTGCCGGTGCGCTGACAGGATATATCGAACGCTTTAGTTGGGCAGACGGCCCCAAAGCGGTCGAGTTTTCACGCACTTGGTTTGACCCATCACGCGCAATCTATGTGCAAAGACTGAAATAGGAATGCGAACATGGCTAAGTTAATCAACTACGGCATCATCGGCTGCGGCATGATGGGACAAGAGCACCTACGCAATATCGCCTTGCTACCTGACACCAACGTGGCCGCCATCTTTGAACCCGATGTTGGCATGGCAGGAATCGCCAAAATCTTGGCTCCCAACGCGCAGTTCTGTGACAGTATTGATGCCCTGTTGGTGATTGAGGCGTTGGATTGTCTGGTTATTGTCAGCCCGAACTTTATGCATTTGGAACAGTTGGAACAGATCGCCCAAACGCGGTCTTTGCCGATCTTGGTGGAAAAGCCACTGTTCACAGATCCAAACGCATTTGCCCGTGTGCGCAAGTTCAGCGAAACCTATCCATCCCCCGTTTGGGTCGCGATGGAATACCGCTATATGCCGCCAATCGCTGCCCTGCGGTCAGAGGTGGAAGAGGCCACTGGTGGGATCAAGATGCTGTCGATCCGCGAACACCGTTTCCCGTTCCTTGAAAAGGTCGGCGATTGGAACCGCTTTAACGCCAAATCGGGTGGCACATTCGTTGAGAAATGTTGTCACTTCTTTGATCTGATGCGTTTGCTGACCAAATCAGAACCCGTGCGGATCATGGCCAGTGCGGGCCAGAACGTGAACCATTTGGACGAGGTTTATGACGGTCAAACATCAGATATTATCGACAACGGTTATGTCATTGTGGATTTTGAGAACGGGATGCGTGCGATGCTGGAACTGTGCATGTTTGCCGAAGGATCGCGTTATCAAGAAGAGGTGAGCGTGGTTGGCCCCAAAGGCAAGATCGAGGCGCTTGTGCCAGGGCCGGGCCGTTTCTGGCCTGCGCATCTGGGCGATGCCCCAATCCCGCAATTGATCGTCAGCCCGCGCAATCCCAGCGGGCCAGAGGTACGCGAAATCCCCGTTGATCCCACATTGCTGGATGCCGGGGATCACAACGGGTCTACATTTTATCAACACGAGGGTTTCTTGGCCTTGGTGCGCGGGGAGCGTGATGTTGCAGACGTGACGTTTGAGGATGGATTGCGGGCCGTGGCAATGGGCATGGCCGCACAAGAAAGCGCGCGGACAGGGCAAAGCGTGCTATGGGCTGAGTTCATGGATAAATAGGCAGAGCAATGAAAGCGATGACGTTTTGAAGTTGGACATAATAGGCATGGAATGTTCATTCCGGAATCTCGCCACTGGCCCTTTAGGCGGCTTGATAAATACGCTGTTCTTGGCTGTGCCCAATCGATTGAATTTTGCAATCAAACATCATTGGCGTTTGAAAACCCGAACTTGAAGCGGAGACCCACCCATGACGGCTTACAACCCAGAAGAAGATGGCGCAAAAATGTCTTTTGCCAAAGATATGAGCTATATTGACTACCTGTCGCTTGATCCCATCCTGGGATCGCAAAACCTTCAATCTGATGCACACGATGAAATGCTCTTTATTATTCAGCATCAGACCTCAGAGCTTTGGATGCGGTTGGCCTTGCACGAATTAAGCACTGCGCGCGAAAAGCTCGCACAAAAGGATTTCCCACCTGTTTTCAAGATGCTGACACGCGTCGCACGTATTTTTGAGCAGCTTAACAATGCATGGGACGTGTTGCGCACCATGACACCAAGTGAATACACGGAGTTTCGCGGCGATCTAGGCGCGTCTTCGGGTTTTCAATCGCATCAATACCGATTGATTGAGTTTATCGTCGGTAACCGCAACCGCTCTATGGTTAAGGTCCACAAACATCGACCTGATTTGCATCACATGTTGGCGCAAGAGCTGGGCAAAAAATCACTCTATCACGTAGCATTAGATTGCCTTGCACATGAACTGGATATGACATTTCCGTCTGAAGTATATCGGATGGACGCTCCACATCAAGCTTGCACAGAAGTCATGGATGCTTGGACACAAGTTTACCGCGATCCGAAAGCGCATTGGCATCTTTATGAATTGGCTGAGAAGCTTGTCGACCTAGAAGATTATTTTCGACGCTGGAGATTTAACCATGTCACAACAGTCGAACGGATAATCGGTTTTAAACGTGGAACCGGTGGGACGTCTGGTGTCAAATATCTTCGCAAGATGCTTGAGGTCGAACTTTTTCCAGAGCTTTGGAACCTACGTGGTCAATTGTGAAAGCCGGGCGGAGGTCATAACCCCCGCCCAAAAACCTTAAACGTAGCGGTTTACGATATTTTCTAGCTTTTCTTGCTGGCCTGACACCGGTTGCGGATCAAGTCTGCGCGCCTCGGCCTGTGCCGCGATTCCGTCCAGTGTCGCCCCATTGCCCAACATCGCCTGTGCATCGTCGGTTGTCCAACCGGCGTAGCGCCCCTCGCGTGGGCCTTCCAACGCCTTGTCTTCTATCATTTTTGCCGCTGCTTTTAGGCCGCGTGCACAGATGTCCATGCCGCCAACATGGGCTGCAATTAGGTCTTCGGCGTCAAGTGATTGACGACGCAATTTGGCGTCGAAATTGGTGCCGCCTGTGGTGAAGCCACCCGCCTTTAACACCTCGTAATAGGCCATTGCCGCCTCTGGGGCGTTGTTGGGGAATTGGTCGGTGTCCCAACCGGATTGGTAATCATTGCGGTTCATGTCGATAGAACCAAAGATGCCCAAAGCATTGGCCATCGCCAGTTCATGTTCAAACGAGTGACCCGCCAAAATCGCGTGACCCTGTTCAACATTCACCTTCACCTCGTCCTCAAGGCCAAAGCGCTTGAGGAAGCCGTAAACTGTGGCAACGTCATAGTCATACTGATGTTTTGTTGGCTCTTGGGGTTTTGGTTCGATCAGGATCGCGCCCTTGAACCCGATCTTGTGTTTGTACTCAACCACCATGGTTAGGAAGCGGCCCATCTGTTCCAACTCGCGCGACAGGTCGGTGTTCAAAAGGGTTTCATACCCTTCGCGACCGCCCCACAGCACATAGTTTTCACCGCCCAATCGGTGTGTCACATCCATCGCGTTCTTCACGATAGAGGCACAGTAAGCGAATACATTAGGGTCAGGATTGGTGCTGGCCCCTGACATGTAGCGGCGGTTTGAGAACATGTTGGCTGTACCCCAAAGCAACTTGGGACCATTTTCCATCTTGGCCTCAAAGTAATCGGCCATTTCATGCAGGCGGCTGTTGCTTTGCGCCAGCGTTGCACCCTCTGGGCGTACATCGTGGTCGTGGAAGCAATAGTAGGGCACACCCAAAATACGGAACATGTCAAAGGCCGCATCGGCTTTCATCTTGGCCAGTTCCATCGTGTCGGCAGGGAACCACGGACGATCAAACGTTTGGCCGCCAAAGGGGTCATTCCCCTCCCAAACAAAGTTGTGCCAGTAGCACACGGCAAAACGCAGATGCTCTGACATGGGTTTGCCCATGATCATTTCGTTTGGGTTGTAGTGACGGAAGGCCAATGGGTTGGTGCTGTCTGGCCCTTCAAACTGAACAGGGGCGATGGCGTTAAAATAGTTGCTCATAGGGAGGGGCCTTTTTCTGGGCCATCTGCTGGTGCAGGCGGCATGTTATCTTGGAAATAAAGGGAGGGAACGATGGTTCCGAAATCTGGAGGAAGGGTTTCGCCGTCGCTTAACGCTTTCATGGCATCAAGTGCGCGGGCGATTTGTTGATCTGGTTTTTGGTCAATCACTGCATCTACCAGCCCGATGGTGAGGGCCGTGCGTACGCTGCCAACCAAATCGTGCAACACAACAACGGGGCGTTGGTAGGTGACGGACTTTTGAACCTCTGACAGGGCGGCAAACAGGCCATTTTGGCCAGAGCCGATGCTGTAAATACCCGTCAGATTTGGATGGGCCTCTAGCGTGCTGCGCACCGCGTCGGCCACATTTTCTGGTCGATCAAAGCTCTCAATGACGGGTAAAACAGTGACATCGAAGGTGATAGCTTGCTTAAATCCCTTGAAACGCAGCGCGTGGTCCGTCGCGTCCAAACTGCCCGCGATGGGCAGAACAACACCGCCGTCGCGACTGGCAAGCGACAGAACACGCCCGGCGGTACGACCAGCGGCCAAGTTATCAAGGCCAATATAGGCATCACGGCTGTCGCTTTGCGTATCAGCAACCAAGGTCAGAACAAATACGTCTTTGGCCCGCAACGCTTGGATGGCTTTGCGCACCCTTGGGCTGTCGATAGCAACAAGGCAAATGCCTGATAGATCACGATCAATGTAGCTTTCTAGAACTTCGGCCAAACCATCGCTGTTAAAGGCGGGCACTTCTTCGATCATTATGTTTATGCGCTGGCTGGCGCGTGCTTTAGCCTCTGCTTTGACCGCAGCGCGCATTTCCCCAAAGAAAGTGCCAGCTTGGGCAGGGATCAGAAACGCATAGTTATAGGACCGACCACGGGCCAGATTGGCGGCTGTCACATCGCGCGTGTAACCCAGTTGCTCAATCGCGGCTAAGACGCGCAAAACGGATTTTTCCGCAACGCCACCACGACGGTTCAGCACGCGATCGGCTGTGGCATAGCTAACGCCCGCAGCTGCGGCGACATCCATCAGTGTTGGCTTGACCATGATCACTCCCATTTGTTGTTTCATTGTAGAATGATGAAATGATAGGCGTCAATCATTTTTTGATAGACGTCTATCATTTTGAGATGTGAATAATGCTATGCCATCATTATTATATAATAAAATTAATGACCTAACGGCCTATGACCTGGCATTTTCTCTGTCAAATTCATTCTATTCTGCAGATTTTAGCGCGTGGGCTATTCTGTGTCAGATACAGCGCCCGCCATCGACTTCCATGCAGACGCCTGTGATCATGCTGGCCTCATCTGAGCACAAATAACAGGCCGCGTTCCCCATATCTTCGGGTGTGGAAAAACGACCCAAGGGGATTGTTGATAAGAACTTGGCCCGCATCTGAGGCGTGTCTTCCCCCATAAAACTTTTGAGCAATGGCGTGTCACCGGCAACAGGGTTCAACGCATTAACGCGCACGCCAGCGGGGGCCAATTCAACGGCCATCCCTTTGGTGGCATTGTTCATCCAACCCTTTGAGGCGTTGTACCAATTCAGCCGTGGGCGTGGGCTGACGCCTGCGGTTGAGGCAACATTTAGGATCGCGCCCGCGCCTTGGGCCTTCATCAAAGGCACAATATATTTGGCTGTCAGGTACACGGACTTGCAATTTACGGCGAAAACTTTGTCAAAGTCGTCCTCAGTGACCTCTTCCATAGGCGCAGGCAGGTGTGTGACACCCGCATTGTTGATCAAAATGTCGATCTGACCGAAGGCGTCTATGGTCGATTGCACCATTGCAGCGACGTCTGCATCACGTGCCACGTTTGTCTGAATGGTTTGGACCGTGTCACCAAGTTCAGCCGCAAGTTCATTGGCCATATCGATGTTCAGGTCGGCGATCATTACACGCGCCCCTTCTGCCACAAACTTGCGCGCAATCCCCGCACCAAAGCCGGAGGCACCGCCCGTTACAATCGCTACTTTGCCTTGCAGTCGCATGTTATTCCCCTGTCAGGTCTAGTTTTAGAATGTGGCGTTCGTTGCCGTCTTCGTTTTGGGAGGCCTTCACTGTGCGTTCGTGTTCGAACCCCATTTTGTCCCAAAAGGCGCGCGCGCCGGTGTTCACATCCAGCACCGCAATGCGAATGCATGGCGCGTTGTCGGCGCGGGCCTCATCTGTAACGTGTTTTGCGGCTTTGCGTCCCAATCCAACGCCGCGCGCATCGGGGTCTAAAATCAACAGTCCCATGTACCAATGCCCATGTTTCGGATAGTGGCGAATGCTGCCTGCAAATCCCACCAGTGTGCCGTCAGGGCGTTCCAATCCGCGTAGGAACCTGTCGTCTGGTCCGCAAACGGGTGGGGCGTCGTTTAATGTGGCGTGCACAAATCCGGGATTGTTGGCTTTGCCCGTTTCCATTTCCACATAGTCACTGGCGCGGTACATCAGATCGGCGACGCGGGTGTAATCGTCTTTGGCGTCCAAGGTTACTATTTTGATATCATCCATGATGTGCAGCCACCGTCTTGAGTGTTGAAAAACCGTATAGTGCCTCGAACCCTTTTTCGCGTCCATGGCCAGATAGACCTACGCCGCCAAAGGGCAGTTCAACACCACCCCCCGCGCCGTAGTTGTTGATGAACACTTGACCAGCGCGCAAGCGTTTGGCGAGGCGCATTTGGCGCGCGCCGTCTTTAGACCAGATCGAGGCAACAAGGCCAAAGTCAGTACCATTGGCGATTTTGACGGCGTCTTCTTCGGTTTCAAAGGGGATTACCACTTGGACGGGGCCAAAGATTTCTTGCTGCGCCAGTTCGTGATTTGGATCAACATCTGCGAACAGGGTAGGGGGAACATATGCGCCACCGATCGGGGCATCTGGTGCCACAGCACCGACAGCAACCTTGTTCAGATCAGCGCCACGGGCCAAGAACCCTTCAACAATTTCCTTTTGGCGCAGGGACACCAGTGGTCCCACATCTAGATCATCGCCTGCGGGGCCAACGCGCAATTCACCGTAACGTTTTGCCATGCGCGCAACGACGTCATCATAGACCCCACGTTGCACCAAGATGCGCGAGGATGCGGAACAGGTTTGTCCTGCATTCTGGATACCTGCGTTCACAAGGAAGGGCAGGGCGGCGTCAAGATCCGCGTCATCAAACACCAATTGCGGGGATTTTCCGCCCAGTTCCAAGGTGACAGGAACCGCATTTTGGGCCGATGTTGATTGGATCAACTTGCCCACACCGACAGAGCCCGTGAAGGAAATGTGATGCACCAATGGATGGGCGGTGAGGGCTGCACCCGCTTCGGCCCCTAGGCCTGAAACCACGTTTAACGCCCCATCAGGCAATCCCGCTTGGCGACAGATTTCAGCAAAGGCGAGGGCGGTTAAACAGGCCTCTTCCGCTGGTTTCAAAACGGCGGCGTTGCCCATGGCAAGCGCTGCACCAACAGAGCGTCCGATGATCTGCATCGGGTAATTCCACGGGATGATATGCCCCGTAACCCCGTGGGGTTCGCGCATGGTATAGACGGTATAGCCCTCAAGAAACGGGATCGTCGCGCCGTGAATTTTGTCCACGGCCCCTGCATAAAATTCCATATAGCGGGCGAGGGCAACAACATCTGCGCGGGCTTGTTTGACTGGTTTGCCTACGTCCATGGATTCAAGGGTGGTTAATTCGTCAATGTTTTTAAGGACCAGTTCACCAATGCGGTGCAGGATACGCCCCCGTTCAAACGCCGCCAATTCACCCCACGCACCGTTCAGTGCTGCATCTGCAGCGGCAACCGCGCGGTCAATGTCCGCTGCGTTGCCCCGTGCGATATCGCATAAGGTTGTGCCGTCTGATGGGTTTTTCAGCGCAAGAGTTTGGCCCGACAGCGCGGGCACCCATTCATTGGCGATAAAGCAATGTGTGGGGTCGATGTTGAGGGGGTGAATAGTCATTCAAATGTCCTGTCGCAAAACGTCTGCCCCTCAAGCGCAAGGGACGTGTTACGGTTAGATTACCGCAACACTACGTATATGCAACACAGGGCGATTACCGCCGTAGATTAAGCTTCTGCTAGGATCATCTTGGCGCAGTTTTCGCCGATCATGATAGCAGGGGCGTTGGTGTTGCCCGATACGATTTCTGGCATGATTGAACAATCTGCGACCCGCAAACCGCTGATTCCGTGCACGCGCAGTTTCGCGTCCACAACGGCGTCTTGCCCGCTGCCCATCTTGCAGGTGCCCGTTGGGTGATAGATAGAAGCGGTGTTGTTGCGCGCCCAATCAAGGGTGGCGTCATAGTCATCAATATCTAGATCCGCATGAGGGCGGTATTCTTGGGAAATTTTACCGGCAAGTGGCGCGTGTTTGGCGATTGTGCGAGCGATGTTCACGCCTGCGACAACCGTGCGGCAATCCGTTTCAGTCGAAAGGTAGTTTGGAATGATCTTGGGATAGACCTGACCATCGCCTGAAGCCAAACGGATTTCTCCACGGCTTTCTGGGCGCAACTGACAAACTGACATGGTGAAGGCAGAGAAATTGTCGGCCCCTTTACCAGGGTTTTCAGCAGAAAGTGGTTGGACGTGGAATTGAACATCCGGCGTTTCCAAATCTTCGCGTGTTTTAATGAAACCGGTGGCTAGGCTGGCGGCCATCGTCATTGGGCCAGTGCGGGTCATCAAGTATTTTAGACCAATCTTGGCCTGACCAAACAGACTGCCGACTTCGTCGTTCAATGTTGGTTCATTACACTTATAAACCAAACGGGCCTGCAGGTGGTCCTGCATGTTTTTGCCCACGCCGCTCAAATCTTTTCTAACCTCAATGCCGTGCTCTTGCAGTTGGGCCGCTTCGCCGATGCCTGACAACATGAGTAATTGAGGGGAGTTAATAGACCCACCGCTTAGAATTACCTCGCGGTTGGCTTTCACCACCACTTCGGCACCGCTGCGTTCTTTATAGGTGACACCAGTTGCCACACCGTTTTCGATATTCACCTTTTGCACTTGAGCATGGGTGACGATCTGCAAATTGGAACGGCTGCGGGCAGGGTTTAGGTATGCAACAGCCGTGGAACAACGACGCCCGTTCTTTGATGTCAGTTGGAAAAAGCCAACGCCCTCTTGGGTTTCGCCGTTGTAATCGGGGTTGAAAGGATAACCCGCCGCTTGCGCCGCTTCGACCCATGCGTCCGTAATTGGGCGTTGAATGCGCATGTTGGACACAGATAATGGACCGTCGTCACCGTGGTAGTCATTCGCACCGCGTTCGTTATTTTCCGCCTTCTTAAAAAGGGGCAGTACATCGTTCCATGACCAGCCTGCGTTGCCCATTTGGGCCCAGCGATCATAGTCCTGCGCCTGGCCGCGCACATATAGAAGACCGTTAAGCGAGGAAGAACCGCCCAGAACCTTGCCGCGCGGCCATTCAATGGAGCGGCCATTCAGGCCCACGTCTGCTTCTGTTTTATAGCACCAGTCAACGTTTGGATTGTGTATCGTCTTAAAATAGCCAACCGGGATGTGAATCCAAGGATTTAGGTCACGACCACCCGCTTCTAGTAAAATAACTTTATTAAAGGGATTGGCGCTTAATCTATTGGCTAAAACGCAGCCAGCAGAGCCTGCACCAACAATAATATAGTCCGCTTCCACAAGGATTCTCCCGTCCGTTTGAATTAAGGCTATACAGAATGGAATTGTCATACTACACTTTTTTGAGAATAAAAGTCTCATTAATTGACAATAGGGAGAAATGTCATGGGAATTACTGGAAGAATCGGGAATCTATCCCGACGCGATCTATTTCGCGTAGCAGGCAAGTACGGCATGAGCTCAACGCTCATGGCAGCAGGGGGCTTCGGGGGAGCGATGAGCCTTGCAAACCTGGCTACTGCAGCAGAATCCACATATGAAAAGCGGTTCTCAAAACCAGCAAAACACACTTTCAAATTTGGTGCTGCCGGCTTCAACCAACGCAACCTTTTGATCGAACGTGCTGGCGCGTTGGAATTCGCACGTGACCTCGAAGCACGTACAGACGGCGAGATTCGCATCGAGTTTATCGGCGACAACCAAATTTGTGGCCAAACATCTTGCGTTGAGAAATGTCAGCAAGGCATCGTAGACTTCTATGCGGCCTCTACACAGAACTCTGCCGGTGGTGCACCGTACTTGAACGTACTTGATTACGCTTACATGTTCCGCAACCGCGCTGACCAATACCACTTCTTGTATTCACCAGCATCTGCAGCTTTGCTTCGTGAGCCTTATGAAAAGCGCCACGGTCTAAAACTGTTGTTCTCACACGCTGAACTTCGTGGCATCCAGTTGGGTCTCGCTTGGGAAAATAAGCCAACAGTAACGTCTGTTGAAGATCTTGCAGGCACGAAGAACCGCGTAACAGGTACACAGCTTGGCCGTATTGCCATGAAAGCTTTGAACTTGAATCCAGTTCCAGTTGCTTGGGAAGAAACACTTGATGGTCTCAAGCAGGGCTTGATCGATGGTGCAGAAACATGGGCGTCTGCTGTTGCTTACGCAAATATGTCACCAGTTGTTTCCCAGTCCGTACACTTGAACTTCTTCTGTGGTACAGAAGCGACTTCAATGAACGCTGGAGTATTTGATAGCCTTTCTGGCGATCTACAAGACGCAGTTCTGGAATCTTCTTACTGGGCGCAAACACACGTTCAAGCTGCGAATGAGGCTGCACTTGTGAAAACTGTTGGTCAATCTGATCCACAGCTTCCAGGTACAATCTTCGCGCAAAACAACGTGCGTAACGCATTCTTGTCCGACGCTGAGATCAAGAAAGCTGAAGAGATGTGTTCACCAGAGTTCCAACCACAGTTGTGGGAAGACTGGCGCGAGCGTCTTAACGGCTGGTCAGGCGGTCGTGACACGTACCAAGAAATCTATGACGAAGTGCGTACAATTTCTGCAGATACTCTACCAGAAAATGTTGAACCACGTCGTTGGTGGAAAGGCTAATCCACTCAGATTAGTTTTGGGCCGATCCGTTTTTGCGGGTCGGCCTTTTTTTGTAGATTTTTTATAATAAAGACGATGACACTCGAGACGGTCGTATCAGGGCACAAGACCTTGTTGGCTGATTTGATCTGTTAAAAGGGGGGATACCTTATATGTCAATTTGGTCCGAAGTAGCAGCTATTATCCCGCCATCATGTCTGGTGACTCGTGGGAAATGAATACTGCGTTCAAGAAAGATGGAATGTGGTTGTTCAGTGCAGTGCTCACACTACTTGGCGGAATTCTTGCGCATAACATTTTCAAGTATGTGCCCTTTATTGAGCGTCACTTTGAACGCACCATTGCAGTCGCCATGTATATCATGATTGCAGCAATCATTTTCTGGGGTGTGATCGACCGGTTTGTGTTTTCAAACCAATGGTCTGGATCAACAACCATCCCACCGTTCCTATTTATGATCATGGCGTGGTTCGCCTGTTCCTATAACGTCAAATTGCGCACGCACCTCAGCTTTAGCGAATTCCGCTCAAAGATGTCCCCGCGCAACCAGATGGGTGTTCTGTCAATGGATACCATCCTGTGGCTTGGCTTTTGTCTATTGGCAATCACCACTTCGCTTCGGTTCACGGTGCTTTCCGCCCAGAACTTCCAAATGGTTGACGGTGTCGATGACACGATGAAATGGTGGTTCTACATCACCGTGCCAATCGCGTTCACCATGATGTCAGGCCGTGTGATCGGCAACTGGCTAGAGGATTTTAGCAACTTCAGATCTGGTAACGCAATTATCAAACAAGCCGTAATTGGGGGGGATGTCTAATGACCGACGCAACATGGATTACGATTATTTCGCTGGCCGTTACGATGTTCTTCATGCTGGGTACACCTGTCTTGCTAGTTATCTTTTACTGGGTGGTGGGCTGTAGCTTTGTCATCGACCTTCCACTGGACAACACAGGCAACGAACTGCTGAATGTATTCAACAAAGGGTTCGCTCTGCTGGCCATGCCACTGTTCATCCTAACTGGGGACTTGATTAACCAATCGGGGATTGCGCGACGATTATCGGACTTTGCATACTCATGCTTGGGCTGGCTGCGCGGCGGTCTTGCGATGGCAGCGATCTCAGCTTGTGGCTTGTTCGCAGCGATCTCTGGATCAAACTCTGCGACCACCGCAACAATCGGTTCAATGCTTCACCCTGAAATGGTCAAAGGTGGCTATGACGAACGTTTCTCTGCCGCAACTGCTGCGGCTGGCGGTACAGTCGGGATTATCATCCCACCATCGATCATCTTTATCGTTTATGGGTTCCTTTTGAACCTGCCCATCTCTGATCTGTTTATTGCGGGTATTTTGCCAGGTGCCTTGATGGTTTTGTCTATGATGACCGCTGCGTTCATCATTTGCACTATCAACGGCTGGGGTTACCTGATCAAACTGTCACCAATGCGCGTTATCAAAACTGCAATCGGTGCATGGCTTGGGTTCTTCGCAATCGGTCTGGTTCTATGGTGCATCTACACAGGTCGCGCCTCTCCAACTGAGGCCGCAGGCGTAACGGTTGGTGTGTGTATCATCATAGGCTTGCTGTGCTATCCACTGAACAAGATCATGGGCGACGACGAAAACAAAAAGGTTGAAAACAAATCAGCCGTTTCAATGTTGGTAGTAAAAGGGTTCACATTGATGAGCCTGCCACAGATCGTATCCCGCTCTGCCCAAATTACGGGTATCCTTGTGCCACTGATCGCTATTTCTGTGGCTATGCAACAAGTGATGTCATCACTTGGCGCAAAGGAATTTATTGGTGGGTTCGTGACAGGTATGGGCGGCTATTATGCGGTGCTTTTTACATCCATGGCGATTGTGTTCGTGACAGGCATGATACTAGAATCTCTGCCAGTGACTATCATCCTTGCACCAATTTTGGCGCCAATTGCGGCGTCAGTCGGGGTTGATCCGATCCACTTCTCAGTGATCTTCCTAGTGGGTGCATCGATTGGCTTCATTACACCACCCTATGGTCTTAACCTTTATGTGGCGTCGGGCGTCACTGGGGTGCCATACTTCAGGCTGCTGCGCTACACAGTTCCATACTTGATCGCTTTGATCTCAACATGGATCTTAGTTGCACTTACACCTGAATTGGCACTATGGCTGTTGCCAACCAGATAAGGTGAGTAAATGCCAAACGATGTGGCAGACCTAAAAGTACAGATTCCAACAAACTTACGGCTATTGTTGTTGTTGGAAGAAGTCGCGCGTGCAGGCGTCCCCGTGACGCCTGCAGGTTTAGTTGAAGCGCTGGGCCTACCAAAACCCACCGTGCACCGACTGTTTAACACCGCCGAAGAGGAAGGTTTTCTACAGCGTGACATCGATGGTCGGTCTTATGGACCGGGCCCACGCCTGCGCCGCCTTTCAGTGAATACGCTTAGCTCACAACGCCTGCGCACCCTACGCCTGTCCATATTGACCGAAGTTGTTGAGCAGATGGACGAGACGTGCAACATATCGGTCCCAGACCGTG
>Ga0209713_10000164_pt1 | contig 36809 bp, 29 predicted proteins | sample ArcOceMetagenome_3_FD_187444 | JGI IMG/M metagenome (GOLD analysis project Ga0209713, IMG submission 187444) | Marine eukaryotic phytoplankton communities from Arctic Ocean - Arctic Ocean- Svalbard ARC20M Metagenome (SPAdes) (version 2) | ecosystem: Environmental > Aquatic > Marine > Oceanic...
AAACATGAAAAGATTGGTTTGAAATTTAAAAAAATGCTATTAGATAAAAAAAATATTCTTGAGAAAAATATTAAGCACGATATTATCTAGAGAATTGAATTAAAATTATTTTATTCCATTATTAATATTAAATTATATTTTTATTTTTAATAATTTAAAATTTTATTATGTTGATTATTTACTTTGATTATTTTACTTTGATTATTTCTTAAATTACTACCAAATCTTCATCAATATCTTGATCACCAACTATACATTGCATTGTAGGACTACTATAAATCATATCTTTATCTATATCTAATTTATTTTTCAAAATAATATTATTTACTTTTTCTAAAACTTTTTTCTTTTCTATATTATAAGGTCTCAATATATTTAAAGCATTTTCATAATCAAACCAACCAATATTCGATACTTCTGTTATTTGACTTAGATTATTATTCTTTACTTCCGCTTCTTTATCTGTTATTATCTTACCTATATAATATATATGCTTATATAATATATCATTTGAACCAACAAAAACCTCTTCTACTGGATTTATATTTTTAATAATTATATAATCTGATTTAGAAAACCCAGTTTCTTCTTGAAATTCTCTATCTGCACAATTAATATCACTTTCTTTTAAATTTCTTCTTCCTTTCGGAAATCCCCACTCAGTTTCATTCCAGTATTTACCATTTTTTTTAACTAAAATATCAAAATTTATTAATTTCCCACCAGTATTATATCCATTTTTTAATAAATTAAATTTATACTTAGAAGTTTCATATTCGTTTTTATATTGTCGATTATTCTCTAACATCCATAATTTTTCCCATAAATTATCAAATTCATAATTCTTTACATTTTCAATTTCGTCGTAAGTCATTTCTTTTAATAAATTTACTATATAGTCTGGGTCATCTATTTTATATCTTCCACGTAAAAATTCAACATATCCCAAAGAATCTTTCCTTTGAATCATTAAATATTTTATTTGATGCTTATCATTGTGATTAAAAATCTTATATACGATTACTCCCAAACTGGTAACAGGTTCATCACATTTTTTATAGGTATGCCCAAATTTACCACAATTTCCACAATAAATATCCTTCAGTTTATTATTTTTAAATGTTGAGCTATTTTTCATTTAATTAAATTTAATTTTATTATTGAATTTATTTTTAAGTATTATTTTCAATAATTTTATCCCAATTTTATCCCACTTTAAAATACACTTTAAAATACACTTTAAAATACACTTTAAAATATAAAAATTTGAAAAAATTATTTATTATAATAATTTAAAAATAATATAAGGATATATATATAATAGCCATGAAATATACTGATGGCTCTGAATATATCATAAATGACGATCGAATCCGAAATTATTTATTAGACGATCCATTATTAGATTGGTTAGAATTATATGGCAATATTAATAATATTCCTAAAAAAATTATAAAACAGTCTGCTTTTGATAATTTTTTAAAGGTTCAGAGTAATAATTTTGAAGACGCTATTATTAATAATTTTAATAGTAATTTTAATGTTAGTTTGGTCCCGAATACTATAGATATATCTGATAGATGTGATATTACTATAAATGATATGAGAAAGGGTGAACCTATAATATATAATGGTGGAATATTTAATGATAATAACCATATTTATAGTATTCCATGCTTATTGGTAAGAAGTGATTATATTAATAAAATATTTAAAAATTCCATTATTGAAATTGATAATAAAGGTTGTAAATTTTCAAAAGAATGGCATTATATCATAGTTCATATATCTTATTCAAATATTCATATACCTAATAATGTTATATTAAATAAATCAAAAGGTATTAAAATTTTAAAGGGGAGGCTATATCTACAAAATTTAGGATTAAGTAGAATCCAAAAATATTTGCCAAATTATTCATTAATAATCGCAAAAAAATATATTTTAAAAAATAATATATATTATCAATTAGATTATACAGCACCTGTTCATTTTAATAATGAAGAATCAATTAAAAATAAAACAAACAGTGCTGTCGATTGGTACAAAGAATTAATTAAAAATGGTAATAAATGGGATATTAATAATTTAAATATATATCCAAATATGTCTAATCAATCATGTGAGAATATTTGGGATAATATTAAAAAAAAAATAGCGGAAAATAATAAAGAAATCACAAAATTATGGAGTTGTGGTGTGAATGAAAGAAAACGCGCATTAGATTCGAATATACATGAATGGAATAAATGTAATTCTGATATTTTGGGTATAAAAGGGAAACGAAAAAAAATTTTAGATAATATTATCGATATAAATAATAACAACACAATTCTTATATCTCCTAGAAAACTTAAAAACACAAAAAATATTAATCTATTAAAAGAAAATAAATTAGAATTTTACGTAGATTTTGAAATGGTGAATGACTTACACATGGAACACCCATATGATATAATATTTATGATAGGATGTTTAACAGTTTATTATGAAAATAATAAAAAATGTATTGAATATAAAAATTTTACAACCGACATATTGAGTAAAGAGTGTGAAATATATATTATTAATGAATGGATTACATATATGGATAACTATAAATCTAAATATAATTGTAAAAATCCAAAATTATACCATTGGGGTAATGCTGAAAAGATTCAATTTAAAAATATCCAACAATATCATACTGGGTATAATTTAATTACTCCCAATTTTATTGATATGTTAGATATATTTAAAAGTGAACCAATAGTAATTAAAAATTCATTTAATTTTGGGCTTAAAAATATTGCTGAAACTATGTATAAACATAAAATGATTAAAACCATATGGGATGATAAAAATATTGATGGAAAAGAAGCCATGGTATATGCGTGGAATGCTAATGATATTGCTATAAAACAAAATAAATGTATGAAAAATATATATTATATGAAAAATATTAGAAAATATAACTATTATGATTGCAAAGTTTTAGAAGAAATCGCAGATTATTTAAGAAAATACCTATTATAATATCTTAATTAAATTGGAATAAATTCATTCAAAATTAAAAAACCAGATATACGAATAGTTGGTGTAAAATATATATTCTATGTTCATATTTGTCTTCAAAAACATCACATAATAAAACATACATGGATTTACCATCTCAATCTTGTTTGTATTATCGACATATTCCCTCGCATAAGTATATATATCTGGTAATTATTGTTCTAAATATAAATCTACATGAGTAAAAAAATTCTTCTAGAAATTGTGGTAAATAGGAGAAGAAAATATTATTAACCCGTTTGGTATTGAAAATGACCAGATTTTTTTTCTTATTTTTATAATAATGTTTCATATTAAAAAACTCAAAATCAAGTGAAATATTTATTAAAATTAGTTAAATAGTATCCAACAATGTCCATCAGACATTTATGGGGTAAAACACATGATGATTTTGATATTTCGGAAAGTCAAGTAAGAAGAATCATTTGAGAGAATCATATTACAAGGAAAAGAACGCGTTTTCTTCATTATCCAGATACAATATACAATATACAATATACAATATACAATATACAATACGTCAATTAATTTTAATAATTTGATGAAAAAATTTTATAAAGAGATTGATAAATATGTATTAAATAAAATTATAAGCATTGGTGAAACTTCGATACACGTGGAAATGACAAATAATTATTCGAGATGCGAATTGGGGGAAAAATGTGTCAAAAAGACTAAAGATAATAAAGTGTTTTAAAAAATAACTTTGGTTTGTGCAATCAATATTAAAAAAAGTAATTGGATGGACTTTATACGAAAATGGTGGAATGAATGGTTCGATTTATAAATAATTTTATTGTTATAAAATATAAAAATACCTCATTATAATGAATAATGATGGTGCTCATAAGAATTATAAAGGTCGGTAAAAAGATTATCCAATCTAAAAATAAATTACTGTTCAGTATACCATACCGACCTAAGACAAATTCAATTGAAAGTTGGTTTAACCAATTCAAATACTATTTTCAATTACCTAATTCTGAATTAACATATGATCAACTTAAAAAAACAAGTTGACAAATCTATAGTCTCAATTCCAAGAACATCATATGTGAATTATATAAAATATGCCTATGAAAATAAAGATATCAGAAAATATTCAGAGAAAAATTAATCCTGGGAAGAAAAATTAAGAATTATAAAGTATAGGATATAAACATCATACCGAAAATTATCCATATTTAATACAATTATGGACATCATATATGTAATAAATTACCCCCTATTGTAATATTATGGCTATTCTATTTTATGAATTTTACCACCCTTGTAAAAAATAGTTAACTAACTATTTTCTAGATTTTACGAAAATGTAACAAATTTAAGTAATGATTCATAAATCATTTAAAAAATTAAATTTAAAATACTCTATATCTGGTTGATGTATTTCTGCTAATTTTTTTTTTGGTTTTCTTCATATAATAAAATGTATAGTTATTATTTCTTTGAGAAGAATTCATTTTTTTGGGGATATAAGGTTTATATCCATATTATATTTATCTTTGAAAAAATTAATAATATTAATATTTTCAAATGACATATTGACCCATTGACACAAATTTTAATATTAGATAATTATTAATTATCGAACATATAAATATATAATTAAGAATAATTAAAAATTAATTAAAAATTAATTTAAAATCAATTATCAATAAATAATATTTATTATTATATATGGGCAAGGATAAAAATAAAACAAAGAAGAAACTAATTAAAAAACCTTCATTTAAACAAAAAAAATCTAAGATAGACAAAAAAACTGAGATAACCAAAAAATATCTAAGATTAACTCAATTATTAAATTCAATAAAGAAGAATAAAGAAATAAAGATACAAGATTTTAAATATTTATCATTTGATATTAATGAAGTTTGTAAAAGTATGAAAGGGTCTGTAAATAATCACGGAGTATGTGATATAGATATTAAAAAAATGATTAAAGATATTATGCTTAATATAAATAATACTCTAAAATCGGTTAAAAGTAGTGACAAAGAAACTCAAAAACATCAAGAAATGGTAATTATTCGTGTAAATGACGCATTGTCAAAATCACAAATACCATCGCAAAAAAAATTAAATAATCGCAGAATACACTCAATTCGGCTACCTATGAGGGAATCTAGCGGAAATCATATGAGAGAATCTATGAGACATTCTATGAGACATTCTATGAGACAACCTAAGCAAGAAAATATTAAACAATTTATGGACCCCCAGATATTACAATTACTAAGAAATAAATAAATATTAATATTATTTCAATAATTTATAATTAATCATATTATATTGATTATAAATAATTGTTTTTTTTTTTGAAAATAATTGTTTTTATAAATACGGGTTAAAAATTATTTAATAAATTATTTAATTATCTTTTAAATATAGCCAACTTAATTTGAATAATTCTCCTGGATATCTAAGTTCGTGTAGATGAGAACCAGGAAGATCGTCGTTACCCCTTTTTATTATAAAATGCCAAAAACCTGGCATAATAGGAAATAAGCACATATATACAATAAAAAATTTCCAATCTAAACTTTTCTCAAATAATAAATTAACACTGAAATATAAGTTTATTATTAATGTAACAATTCCCATAGTTAAGAATAAAACAGTGAACGTTTTTATAAATATTCTTAAATATTGGTTATCTTGATTTTTATTATCGACCATTTATATTTATATAATATATTTTTACTATAGTTTAGATTATAATAATTATATTTTACACATAAATATTATTATAAATTATGGCTTTATTAATTGGAATTATAACTTTATATTAAATATTTCTGAAGGTAATTTAAAATCTGCTAACTTCAAAGGATTATAATTTAATTTTAATATATCTAGGAATTTTGGTTTTTCAAATTCTAAACCATCAACTAATTTTATTGTATTAACATTACTATATGCCATAAAATATAAAACAGAGGGTAGTATCGGGGTTAATAAAATATTTAAAATTACCATAGGTTCCCATGTAAAACTTGCATAAGTACTAAGATAATTCATATTAATCTGTTCTATAATTCGTATATCATATATATTTATTAGAAAATACATATTTATTAAAAAAAATACAATACCAAATGTGACAATTAACATACTACCTCTCGTTAAATATTCGTAAGTAGTCTCATTTTTAAACTTTTCACTTATCATTATTAATTATATAATATATTTTATAATTTATAAAAACTAATTATTAATAACTTTTAATGTAGTTTTCCCAGTATTCATATTGGTATATTTAATAGTTTTTATAGTATGACCGTTTGTAACTTCAATAGTTTCCTCAATCTTTATATTATTAACTATCTTTACCGAAGACGACTTTTTATATACGGAACTTTTCATATTTGTTGAAAAATTTACTGAAGTAGAAAAAGGTTTGGCTAAATTACCAATATTAATATCGTGATTAAAAGTATGTTTAAATATATCAAATGGGTTTATATTTATGTTTATTGTACGACCTTTCATATCGTATTCACATCTTTTTTTTTTGTCTGATAACACGCTATACGCTTCAGAAATTTCTTTAAATTTTTCTTCAGCCTCTTCTTTATTATTTTCATTTCTATCAGGGTGCCATTTTAATGCCAATAATTTATATTGTTTTTTTAATTCGTTCTCATTTATGTTTGAGGGAACATTTAATATTTTATAATAGTCCATTACTTTAAACTAAAAGATTTTTTTTAAATAACTTATAAACTAATAAATTATTGTATATAAATTATTGTATATAAATTATTGTATATAAATTATTGTATCTATAAATATTTATTAATATAAAAAATTATTTTTTATGCACAACAATTTGTACTACATTTCTCTTCTTCATTAGTTTCTCCCAAATCTAATGATTCGGCATCTTCTAAATCATTAATATCTTCCTTCTCATTATTACCTTCCTCGCTGATATCATTAATACCGTCAATTTCCTCTATATCTCCTTCAGAATCTCCAATATTCAAATCTTTATTTAAAGCACCTATATTATTCAATAAATCAAATCCTCCAGGCATATGTTTCAATTGTTCCATACTATTATTTATCGATAATTCTGAATTCATCATATCATTATCTGGTTCATCGTCAGAATCATCGATCCAATTTGCCCAATCTACTGATATATTTTTACCATAATTTTCTCTATTACTTACCAAATAATCCCAATTTAATGATTCTTCTTTCTTTTTCATAAATATTAAGATATTTCTTTCATTTATTATTTTTTCACATTCTTCTGGAATAATTTCGTTTTCTAAATCGTATAAACATTTATAATTTAATCCATTTGATTTAAATTCAATACTTATTTTTTTATCACCGAATTCAACAATAGTATTTTTAATATCCCTATGGTCAATAGTTAAATTAATACTAGTTTTATGTTGATACCAAAGTATTTTCGGTTTCCTTTCCATTTTATATAAAATATTATAGTTATCTTTTTAAATAAGTATTTAAATCGATTAATAGAAAATTATTAATTATGTGAATATTAATAATAGAAAAATATTAATAATAGAAAAATATTAATAATAGAAAAATATTAATAATAGAAAAATATTAATAATAGAAAAATATTAATAATAGAAAAATATTAATAATAAAAAAATATTAATAATAGAAAAATATTAATAATAGAAAAATATTAATAATAGAAAAATATTAATAATAGAAAAATTAATAATATAAAAATACTAATGATTATTGGTTATTTAAATCGTGCTTAAAAATATGAATTTATAGATTATTAGTCAATTATAGTTTATTTTGACTAATAATCTACAAAACTGATGGTATTTAATACCGGACGAAATTTCAAAACCATTGTCCGTGCAACCGTGCATAGGAGTTCCACAATAAAAGCAAGGAGTTTTACCACAACATATAGTAACAAGTCCAGTATGTTCCCATCCTCTTCCATTACAGAAATTTGCGTGATAACCAAATGCGTCAACATTGTGTTTTGCAAAATCGTTTGAGGATTCTTCCTCAGTTATGAACCAATGATGATCAATTTGAGTATGTTCTGTCATTTGGTATATAAAACTTATCATATTATTTAATTTAAAAAATCAATTTTTTTTGAATATTTTCTTTAATTAAATTACATATAGGTTTTTTATAATATAGTAATTATAATAATGAAGAATTTATTTATAGTTGAGTCCCAAGGAAAAGTCGATAAAATACAAAAATATTTAGGTAACGATTATATAGTAATGGCATCATTTGGACATTTAACTAACCTCGATAAAAAGGAAATGGGGATTGATTATAATACCAATTTTGAACCAAAATATCAACTCATGGATGATAAAAAAGAAGTATTAAATAAATTACTTGAAAATAAAAAAAAATGTAATAATGTTATTATTGCTACTGATAATGATTCCGAGGGGGAAGCGATTGGTTATCATTTATGTAAACTTTTAAATCTAGATACAAAAACTAACCAACGAATTATATTTAATGAAATTACGGAAAATGCTATTAAAATAGCTTTAAAAAATAAAACTATTTTAGATATGAATATAGTATATAGTCAACGAGCTAGACAACTTGTTGATAAAATTTGCGGATTTTCGTTATCTCCCATATTATGGAAACATATTAAAAAAGATTTATCGTGTGGTAGAGTTATGTCAATGGCAGTTAGATTGGTAACTGAAAAGGAAAAAAAAATAGATGGATTTAAAAGCGATAATTATTTTAGAATTGTGGGTAATTTTGAATTAGACAATACTATTATATCTGGCTATTTGTCTGAAACTTTTGAAAATGAAGAAATTTGTAAAAAAAAATTAGAGAAGTATAGTAAATCAAAATTTATTATTAAACAAGTAGATAAAAAAAAAATTTTAAAAAAACCATTACCCCCATTTACAACTTCGGATTTACAGTTAGAAGCAAATAGAAAACACGGATTAACTGCCAAACATACAATGCAAGTAGCTCAAAAACTATACGAAAAAGGATTTATTACTTATCATCGCACAGATTCACGCAATATATCAAAGACAGCATTAAAACAAATTGAAAAATATTTAAAAGATAATTATGATAAAAAATATTTGAATATTACTGAATATAAAACTAAACAAAAAAATGCACAAGAGGCACATGAAGTTATTCGTCCAACTAATTTTAGTAAATCAAATCAAAAATTACCAGAAATTGAAAAAAAAATATATGATTTGATATTTAATAGAACGATTACATCTCAAATGTCTCCAGCCGAAATAGAAAAGATTTCTATAACTGTTGATATATCGAATTCGAATGAATATTTCAATATTGAATTTGATAAAGTTTTATTTGATGGTTTTAAAAAAGTTCAAGAAGAATATAATAAACAGCAAAGTAGTGTCAAAATAAAAGGTTCTGATTCACAATCTGATTCACAATCTGATTCACAATCTGATTCACAATCTGATTCACAATCTGATTCACAATCTGATTCACAATCTGATTCACAATCTGATCCACAATCTGATTCACAATTAGAAATCCATGACAAAAATAAATCAGAATCAACCGATAATATTTGGGAAAATAGTGATTCAGAAAATAATAATAGCGAAGGTGTCAATAAACAACCAATAATCAAAAATGATATATCTAAAATTAATATTGATAAATTAAAAAAAGGTACTAATTTAAAAACTGATAGTATAGTTGGTAAAGAATATACTACCAAGGCATCTGGGAGATATAGTGAAGGGACATTAATTAAAAAATTAGAAAGTCTTGGTATTGGTCGTCCTTCTACATATGCGAACATTATCTCAAAAATATTAGATAAAGGTTATGTTTCAAGAACAGGTAAAGAATCCGTTGAGAAAGAAATTGTAACTTTTACTCTTAGTGACAACAAGGTAAAAAGAGTTGTTGAAAAAAAAGAAGTCGAAACACAAAAAAATAGGTTATATCCTTCATGTGTAGGTAAATTGGTTGATGCATTTTTATTAGATAATTTTAGTAAATTACTCAATTACGATTTTACTTCAAAATTAGAAAAAGATCTAGTTCTTATAGAAAAATCTAAAAAAGACTGGTTCAAAGTTATAGAGGAGTTCTATAAACATTTAAATCCGTTGCTTGCAGTTATGAAAAAGAAAAAAACGAAAAAAAAAATTAAAGTTGGTAAAGATAAAAAAACTGGAAAAAATATTTATACTTTTTTTAATAAATACGGATTGACTGTACAAATCGGTGAAAATGACGATAAAGATAAAAAATTCACATATAGTAAAGTATGTAAAGACCTTGCAGATGTAAATATGAATGATGTTAAACAAACTTTAGAATATCCGAAAACAATTGGAAATTATAAGGGCAAATCTATAATAATTAACGATGGTAAATATGGTATATACTTGAATTATGATAATACAAATATTAGTATCCCAAAAGAGCAAGGTTTAAAAAAGGAAGAATTAATAAGATATATTGATGGACATTACAAAAATCTTGGAAAACATAAAGGTGAAGATGTAGTACTTTTAAAAGGAAAATATGGACCATATATTAAATTGAAAAAAAGTAAAAGAAATATATCATTACCCAAAGGTACGAAATTTTCAAATGTTTCATTAAAAAATGCAAAAAAATTATTATGATTTATACGATAATTATATATTACAGTGAATTATAAATATTAATTGTAACAATAATTTATTATTCACAGTATAAAATTATTGATTATAATATTAAATTATTAATTATAACATTATCCTAATTTTTAAAATTAAATATTGTTATTAAATAATTAAATATTTAATTTATTATGTCTAAAACCAGAAAAAAAAACTATAAATCATCAAATCGTCCAACTGTTTGGTCTTATAAACTGAAAAGATGGGAAGAAAAAAATAATAATAAATATTTATCTACATTGGGTATAAATAATAATTCCCATCAAATGACTTTTTATACTAATAGAAAAGGTTTTGATAAAAGGGCACAACGTGCAGGAATGAAACAAGTTTATAGTAATTATGTAGATTTTGTACAAAATGATACTTTTGGAGGACAACAACCAATTTATGGAAAAGTTATGAATTTGCCCAGAGAAATAATAGTTGATATGAGTAATAAATATCAAATGACCAAAAGAATCATTGATAGTAATAATGAACATGTTATACCTAAAACATTTTTAGATTTAGAAGAATGTATTGATAATTACAAAACATGTAATAAAAATTGTAGATGGTATTTAAAAAATATTGTAGGAGTTGATTCAAATGATGTACTAAGATTAGACAATATTGATGAGTTAATCAATGCGTGGAATTTAAAACTCTATCCAGAAAATTATCTGGCTCAACAAGAAATTGTTAGTGCAAAAATTAAGAAAGAAGAACTTCCAATAAATTCTTCAATTGAAAAGGTTAATTATGATAGTAAAATAGTTGCCCGAGTATATTTATTATTAACTAAACACGGTAAATGGTATTTTCATAAAGAAATATATTTAAGATGTGCAGAATACGAAACTCCAGTTATTGGTCCGGAATTTAATAATGCTAGAACTGATTTTTATTGTCGTGCAATTGATTGGTGTCATTATTCAAAAATATTGAAACCATTAAAAAATATGTTGAAGGATGTAACCATGTCTTTCCCACATATAACTGAATTTGCTAAGAAAACAAAATCAGAAATAGATAAACCTGTAGTTTATTGTCATATATTTGGATTAGATGTGGGTATATTGCCAAACTATGATGTAAAATTAATAGAAATAAATGTATTCCCAAATTTTGAAGGCAATTCACTTCCAACTGGAAGAGTTATGGATAAATGTTTTGATGATTTATTACAATTTATAATATTACCAAATATTATAGGGACGAAACCCAAAAAAAACGGTTGGGTTAGTATATAAAATTCTTTTATCTTTTATAAATCTGTTTAGGGAATCTCTGTGTACGATTATGCGGTCGCTTATTTTCTTGTACATATCATTACCAAGCCACTATCATTTACAATATACATATTTTTTAAACCTCCATTCCAAGCCGCAGTTCCTGTTCGCAAGTCTCCAGATGGATATATTGTACAATTCCATGCATCTCCTAATCCTAAAAAACTTTTATTAAACGTAGTACCTAAAACTTGAAATACACTATTATCATATGCTTTTTGTAAATTATTCGTATCACCTTGTATAACAAATATAATTGTTTGAACATGACTTGTCGAATCGTTATTAATTTGATGAATAATTTTAAGAAATTCAGGACACCAATTTTGCGTAGCAATGCCACTTAGAGTTCTTGAAAAACTACTATCGCATTTAAATGTATATAATGATTGGGGTAAATGTACATATATACAACATGTTAAAACACTCTTATTATGTGAATAAAATGTTAAACTAGTTACAGGTCGGTTGTCTTTATTGTTGTTACTACTTTCAAAAAAACTCACACATGCCAACTCATTTTTTATTGAATTATTTACAGGATCTCCATATAATTCTTGATATTCGATTGATGTTTTTCCTTGGAGGGATGAGAATGGCAAACTGTGTTGGTGTTTATTATCAACCAACATAACTACAGTAAGCATTTTTGCAAATCCAGAGGTTCCAACAAACCAATTTAATTCTATTGAATAATTGTTATATATTCCTTTTAACCAACTTTTAAATAGAGACAATAACGTATCCATATAATTACATTCTTCTACAGGTGGTTCTGTAAATTCTTGCATATTCCAAACATATTGTCCCAGTTTAAGTTGAAGAGGTTGGCATTCGGGTCGAGTATCATAATCAAACATTTGATATTTTGTATCAACGACATTATCAATTAATTCGTTAAATTGATTTATGTCATGTATGTCATTTGCTAACACCCCTGCCTGCTGAACCATTCCTGGCAATCCTTGTATAAAATGTATCCATAAATTATATCCACAGGGCAATTTTTCATTAGCAGTGGTAAGGTGTTCTTTATCAGCATTATGACTTCCCCAAGACCATCCAACAAGCATATTTCTGAAATTTAATATATATTTGATTATACGGTAATATCCATTTTGATGTAAAGAATGCCAATTGTTGGTATTATTTAAACCCCATCCCTGGTTCTGTGACCAAATTTCTGACAATTGTTCTCTAAATACTTCCATTAAATTTCTTCCTGAAGCAAATGATGGACAGAAACCATTACTCAACTCAAAACTTACATTTTCAGAACCTTGGACAAAGACAAAATCATTTAAATATTTTTTTGCAAAAATTAAAGGTAAATGATCACCTGGCCACCCTTGTTCAGTAAAATGAAATGTCCTAAATCTATTACTATTAGTTTGAGATTTATAAAAATTAATTTTCCCCTCTGTAAATGGAAATGCTATGTTTGTTAGATCAGAATGTATTTCAGGAATGGTAATACTGTTATAAGGGCAAAGTGTAGTACCACCCTGTTGTAGACCAAGCATGCGGTATGGCAACTTCCCCTCATTGTACCAACCAAGCACCGATTTAGCTATATCTTTTATTTTAATTCCTTCAGGATGATGGACCAAAAAATCACTACAATTTTTTTTATAATACCTATGATAATCATTGAATAATCTTTTAAGAAAAGATTCATCATCCTCAATAGAAACATCCTGAAAAACATCCTGAGAATCATCCATTATTTTACATAAAGGTTCTTTGCCGTGATACATCATTATTTTATATAGCGTAGCATTTCCTGTTTCTGTTTGTTTCATATAAGTTATATTTTCGTGAGGATCAATATCAACTGACTCATGTAAAAGCTCCATTTTTTGGGTCATTCGTTGTTTTACTGAATTATCCATAGGATCTAACTCTTGATCTGGTAACATGATAAAACCATTTATCTCTTTAAAAACAGGTAATCTGCCTTTAAATATATTATTGACTTTATGTATTATATCTTGTCTATCCATAGCTCTCTTCTCCAGTCGGAGCCTTTCATTTTTTCTTTCTTCTTTCTTTTTTTCTCTCCCTGGGAGTCCAAAAGCGTTATGAGGTTTTGTATTCCCCTTGAGTTGTCTTTCTTTACGCATTACACCACCGTCAATGAACGCACCATCGTCAATGAACGAACCCCCATATATTTTTAACTTTAAACCAACTCTATTAACTTTTTTTGATTTATTTTTAATGACAGATTTTCCCTTTTTTTTCATATAATTTCTGTTTTTCTCACCTTTTTTAATAGTTTTAAATTTCTTATTATATTTCTTTTTGGACTTATTTTTTTTAACTAACATTTTATTTTTAGAGATAATTGAATTATTTGGCATTTATATTATCTTTTATATTATAACAATATATAAAAAATATTAAATTATTATAAATATTAAATTATTATAAATATTAAATTATTATAAATATTAAATTATTATAAAGTAAAAAATGAATAATATATAAAAAAAATATTTAAAAATAGTATAAATTATAATAAAAGACTTCTTGATCATTATGAGAATCCAAGGAATGTTGGTTCTTTAAATAAATATGATAAAAATGTAGGTACTGGAATAGTTAGTTCTCCTGCATGTGGGGATGTAATGAAAAAATAATAAATCAAAATATAAATTCAATTAACTTAAATAATAAAAAAATTTCAAATTATCTTATCAGAAGATGCTATAAAATCTGCAATAAATAATTATAAAAAAAAAGAATAATATTTAAATCAACACCCTTCAATATTTCGTTTTAATCCATTAGTATTAAAACAACAATTAGGTTTATCGTCGTTTCTTCCTTCCTTTGGTGTTTTCTCAGGTAATGTCATAATATCATCATTCCAAATATATTCGTCGAAAATTTCTAATCTTAAGATATATGGGTTTTTTTTTCGGTTATTATTTGAAAATAAACAAGTATTTATATCATTTGGACCTGTTTCAAAATTTTCGCAAATACTGTTATTATTAAATGATTGATTATTTGAAAATTGATTTTGACTAAAAGCCTCTCTATCCCATTTTTCCCCAAAAATAGGCGTATTATAAATTGTATGTTCCATCGAATATGGGTCTTGTACCGGTTGTTTTACATTTTTAAAATTACTAGATAAACTACATACATCTTTACCATTTAAATTTATATCATTTTCGTAAGTACATGTTAATTTTGTACCATCAGTAAAATGGTCAATTTTGCCATTTTTATTTAGATAACATAATTTATTATTTTTACCACCTCTCAACGCAATATAAAATTGTTGACGTCCTTTATTTCGAGTAAGCCTATTCCACACAGTATATGCACTACTTGTCCATTTTGCAGGGTCATATCTAATACTATCTTCTTTTTTTAAAGGTACCTTTAAATCTCTGCGAATATAAAAAGGTTTTCTTAATTCATGTGCGAATTCAATATTGTCTTCTGTAGTACAATTTCCAATTTCCGGATTATAAGAAATTTCATTAGCATTATCTCTACTACAATTCAGATTGTATAATTTAAATTTACTAGTTTTATCAATATCGTATCTATTGCATAGAATTCCGTCAATACCGTTATCTGAACAATATCTATATTTAGTGGGTATCAATGGTCGGGCGTCAATCAAAGAAATTTCATTATCTCCCAAATGAAAAATCCAAAAATACCCATCATGTTTTCTGTAATCCAATTTATAAAAATTAGATTTATTTTCCCAAAAACATTTAGTTCTATGTTGTCTCGACATTACCTTTCCTATATTCATACCATATGAAGTGATTCGAACCATCTTTTTATGCAAAAATCTGGCTAAATCGCTACTTTTTAAATCAGCATATGTCAATTGTTCGTTCCACATATTTTGCTGTTGCCCATCTATATTACGTTTTACTTGCATAGATGAACCCATTGATGGTCCTTGATACTCTCGATCACCGAAATTTTCTTTTTTTTTATAATTAAAAATAAATATTATTAAAAAAAAAATAAATAAAAATAATATCATTATTTTATTTTTTTGTAACATTATATAAATAACTAATATATTTATTATTGAGTATCGTTAATTAATTGCCATTTATAATTCTATTAAATTATTATATTTTAATAATAAATCGTGTATTTAAAAGATATTTTAAATTTAATTCAGATATATTTGTTTATTATTTTTTTTAAATAATAAGAAGATTCAATATTATTAGTAAATATGGGTTTGTTTCCCATATAATTTTGACTAATAATTATATTAATTTCATTATAAAAATCGTTAGAAATAATACTACTGGGGTTATTCATAATATTATTATAGTTTTGTATTTTTTTAATAAAAGTTTTTGATAATCCATTATATTTTTCTAAATTTTTTGAATGTAAATTATTAAAATCACCTGCACCACAATGAGATAACGTATTATATTTTTTCCCATTTATAATTTCATTTTTAAAAAAGTATAATTTATTATATTCGTGTAAAAAAGATGTATTTAATAAATCATGATAATTGTTTAAAAACTTATTATAATCATTTAATGTACACGATATATTTCCATTTGTACAATAATAATTTTGTTGTTCTTTAATACCAACTTTATTGGATTCTTCATATGGAACACTCTCATCTAAATCGAAATCACTATGAAACGCACTATCATACATATTAAGTGGAAGAAATATGTTATTTTTAATAAATTCCTGACTACTATTACCACTTACAATATAAATAATATATCCTAAAATATCATAACCAGTATTATTATATTTGAATTTCTTATTTATATTTAACTCTTGATTTATTGGAGTATTCCTTCTTATATTTTCTAAATACTCTTCCAAAATTATAAATTCAGTATATGTTTTATGTAATATTGTATTAAATAATTTTTTAGGTTTGAGATTAAAGTATAAATTACTCGTAAAGTCATATATACAACTTGTATGATTTAATAAATCATTAATAGTTATTCTTTGATTATTAGGTATATTTATTCTATATTTATGAATATTATCAGTTAATTTTAATTTATTTTGTTGGCATAAAATAAAAATAGCCAAGGCAGTTATAGGTTTTGTACAGGAAAATATACGGAATTTTGTATTTTTATTATTATTTTTATAATTTTCATATTCAATTTTCCCGTTTTTTGAGATTAAAATACCATAACTACTATCAATTTCAAGCAATAATTTATCTATATATTTTGATAAATCATTATTGGGAGATAATTTATTATAATTCGAAAAATCATTTTCATCAGTAACTACGGTTTTATCAGTAGATAAACTATTATTAGTAGAAAAATCATTATTAGTAGAAAAATCATTATTAGAAGATAAATTGTAATCTTTTTGATCCTTTGAATATGACATATAATATAAATAATAGTTATTATATTTTTATATATTATACTATGAGTTAAATATAAAACAAATTATTCATATAAATATTTCAATTTAGATTTATAATATTTTTCATAATCAAAATCAAAATCAATACTCTTTTTAGATGATCCAAAGTCAAACAAAACATAATTGTATTCTCCAGCCGAATCTATTTCTATTCCAATATTATCAAATGTAGTATCGCCATGTATATATTTATTTTTATTTAAAACAGATAAGGCATTAAAAATACAATTATCTATTTTTCCACATTTTTTATCATTTAATATTTTTAAATAGTCTAATTCATTATTAATTTTATTTACACCATCAGACCATTTTAAAAAAGGCAATATTTTATGGTTAATAATTAATATTAGTTCTATACCTAATATACTAATTATTTTTTCGGTATTAAGAGTTTTTTCAATATTAGTAGAATTTATTTTAAGTAAATCTTTTATTTTATTATATTTATCCATTGGATATATCTTAAAAACAATAGTATCAAAAACTAAAACTAAAATACCTGTATCTTCTTTTAATAATTCCAATTCTTTTGCATTATACATAGTTAAATAATTATTTATAATTTGTTTTGAATCAGAATCTAAACATTCAATATTAAAATTTTTCAGATATTGAAGATCATTGCCAATCCAATCATCTTTAATTTGTTTAATCAATGAATCAAATTGTTCCATTACTAACAATTAAATTAATACTAAAAAACTTAGAAAAAAAATCAATTTTTATAATAAAAATTCTATATTATAAGTTATATAAAATATCTATAAAGATTTTAACATTTTAGCAATATCTCTATCAAATTCTTTTTCACTTTCAGGAAGTTTTTCATATTCACAAAATTTATACTTACACCATTCTTCATTATCTCCACGAGATTTTTATTCTCCACAGTGGGTTTAAATCTTCCTATGGATTATTAATATCAAATTCATAACCACGCATATGTTTATTTCTTGGAGTGTTATCTCGTGAATGTATAAGTTTTTTTCTCCATAAATTATGACTCATGCTAAAGACCGCATTTAATTTGGGTAAATTAATAAATAAAATTACTTATTAAAATAAAATTACTTATTAAAATAAAATATTAGTTTATTATTTACATTCCATTTCAAATTACCATCAATTTTATAGTTTTCTTTCCCATTTATTTTTTCCATCATAAACATTTTATTAGAATTTTTAATACTAGTATTATTTCCATTACTTATATTATTAGGAAAATTACTAATATTTAATTTAATTTTATTTTTATCATTTATCTCAATATCGTTGTTATTAATTCCCATATTTAATATAAACATCTCTAGATAATTTTTTAAATATTATTAAAAAATGAATAAAATAATTTTACAATTTAAAGAAAAAATTATGAATTATATTTTATATAATTACTAAAATATTTATAAGAATACCTGTTTATAATTGTGATAGGGACACATATCACAATTATAAAAATATTATGAGTAAAAATATTATGAGTAAAAATATTATGAGTAAAAATATTATGAATTCGTAATATTTTTAATCATTAGTTATATTAAAACCAACTTATTACGTTATTTAGTTTTTACATCCCGAAGATTTAAAACATAACCATTGGAAGGAATGATTTATCTAAAAGGTTTATCCTTTTTAATGATTATGTAAATTTTGGTTCAGTTGGATGGTGTACAATAAACCTGGTAAATTGCTTCTACATAAATAGTATGATGCTTCTTTATTTCTTATTATAACCTTTTACTATTTTGTAAATATTTTTTTTGCAACAATACAATCTCTATTCCATACATTATAACACTTATTACAAGTAATAAACAAACGGACTAAATTTAGATTTTTGTATATAGTTTTGGATTCTCGCGAACTAAAAACTTTTTACAATCACCTCCTTCTCATTTTGAAGACTTACAACTTGTTCTAAATATTTATTTACATATACATTTTATATGAGTTAGGTTGATTGTTATTTTCATTACATAATTCGCCAAATTCTTTTAAATTATCGCCCAATTCTTTATTATTTTTTCTATATTTGAATAAAAATTTTTGTAAAGTTGCCGTAGTAAAATTATATTTTTTAGAAAATGTTACAAAATCTTTCATATTTTTTTCATCAATATCATCGATTAATTCTTTATACATGGCTAAAGTTTGTTCGTTATTACAATAATCAAAACTTAATTTATAATCTATTCTACCTGCTCTTAAAAGTGCGGGGTCAAGAGTATCAACATAGTTAGTTGTCATAAAAGTAATCATTTTATGTTTTCTACAAACTCCATCCAATATATTAAAAATAGTTGCCAATGATATACTACTAGGTTTTGAACCTTCTTTCCTTACACCACCAAAAATACAATCTATATCTTCTAATACCAATAAAGATTTATCAGGAATATTTGAAACTGCATCAATAATATTTATATCATTGAGGGTTGTGCTTAAATTAATAATACACATATCCATATTTAAATAAGAAGCAATCGCAAATATCAGTGAGGATTTACCCGTACCTGGAAGACCCTCTAAAAGATAATTTCGTTTATAAGGTATACCTTTTGATAAATATTCATTTTCAGAATTAATAAAAGTTTGTATATCAGTAACTATATGGTCGCATTGGTTTTTACACAAAATAACACTTTGTAAAGAACGTTTAGGTAAAGTAGATAATTCTGACCAATAACCTTTTTTCATAATTCTTGTTGTTATTTTATCATCTTTATTATTCAAAGCATATAATCTTGATTTTTCTAAGAAATCGTAAATATGTTGAAGACTAATTTCTGAAGAAATATTTAAATATTGAACTTTTACTCCTGAATTTTCAAGACATTTTTCATTTATAGAGTAATTAAAAGTTAAATCATTTTCATTAAATATAATTTTAGTAATCCCTAAAGGGATTTTTAAAATAGGAACAAATCGTTCATCGTCTTTAGTAAGACTATCAATTATATATCTATTGCCTTTATAAATACTTCCGGCGTATCTTAATATATGTTCATTAAATATCCGTTCAGTATTAATATCAACCGAATAAGTCATTCTAAATGAATATAGTAAAGCATCTTTATATATTTTTTAAGTTAAATATAAAATATTATTTTACTTTTAAAATTTATATAATGTTTTTAGATATAACATTAGATATTTTAGAAAATATATATGATCATTGCATCCATCCAAACAATAAATCATATTATTTATTAATATTGGTTAATAAATATACAAATACAAATATAAAAAAATATAAACGTAGAATGTTATGTTATTATTGTAAAATTATATTAAATAAAGATAAACTGATACGTGGTAATGGAGATTATTCCACTTTTGAAAATAATCCATTATGTAAGAAACATATAATAAAATGTACAAAATGTAAAGATATATGTGATTTATTTACATTTGATTTAGCATCACGTATATGTTATAAGTGTTATTATGGTATTATTTTTAATGATAAAGAAGATTGAGTCAAATATTAAACCAAAGATTAAATTAAGAATTAAAATATTTATCTAATTATTAATTTATATTATTTCAAATAAAAAAAAATTATATTTACCATTTGCTATAAAAATAAACCTTATTATAATAATACAATAAAATGATGAATAAAAATTTTAGATATAGAAAAATTACTTTTATTTGATGGATTAATATGGATTATATTTGGTTTACTTTGTTATTTCATTTCCGATAAACTTTTATCGATGAATAATTTTTGCATGGAATATGATAGTATTCACATTCATATGACAAGAGCATTTGCAATATTCATATTTCTTAATATCTTTAAAAATCTATCAAGACTATGAAGAATACAAAATTGATGAATATTTCAATTATAATATAAATAATTTAATGAAAATGAAAATATTAATTATTACAATATTAATTATTACAATATTAATTATTACAATATTATTATTTACTCAACTATATGATAATTTGACATCTTAAAATATTAAAACGCGCCTCTAAATTGAAAGGTCATAAAGGAAAAATGATAGTTGGTATATCAAGTGATAATTTTAGTTTTAGCAAGAAAAAAAGAAAACCTATATTTAATCAAAATGACCGTTTGGAAATTATTTCAAATATTAAAGATGTTGATGAAGTATTTATAGAAGAAGCTCTTGAATTAAAACGCGAATATATATTAAAATATAAGGCAGATATTCTCGTGATGGGTGATGATTGGTTAGGTAAATTTGATGAGTTTAAAGATATATGTGAAATAGTTTATCTTCCACGAACGAATGGTATTTCAACGACATCAACAATTGATGATATTAAAAAAAGGATTATATGAGGAATAAACTATTTTTTTATATTTTTTGAGTGCTTTTCTTCTACTAGGGGGTTTTAGTGTGTATTTTCATATTTCTTAACTTTCATAGACATATTTCATATAAGCTAAATGGTATTTTTAGGTATGTTAGAAATAACTTTATTTATATGATTTTCAATGAATTATAACATAAAAACGATGAATCTAACTTGAAATAATGTTTAAATTGACTAAACCAACTCTCTACCTCATAGATTTTAGGTTTATATGAAAATTAATTTAACTAATTTATATACAAGAACTTCCAACTCTTTTTCGTATTATAAATTTATTTTTATTATAAAACTGCATTGTAGTAGTTTTATTTGTACCATCAATATTAATAATAATAAGATAATAATTTATCTTATTATTATTAATAAATTTATATCGCAAATCACTTAATCTATCTAATATTATATATGGGTCAATAGTAAGGCGATAATATGGTTTAATTGGTTTTCTATTAATTATTTCTTGAGTACAAAAATCTTTGTATTTTACTAACCAATAAATATAATCATTAATATTTTTTTTGCGGTTCATCATATTTATACCTCTAGGTATTATAAAAGAGCTATTTTTTATTAAATAATTAATAACATTTATTTTTCCGTTTTTTTTTTTTATATAATCAATTAAACCTTCTTTGTCGGTTTTTAATATATTGATTAATTTTCCTGACTTAACTTCTAGTTCATCATGCCATTTTTTATAGGTTTTATTGTAATTTTCAAAAATTTTTTTTCGTTCATCCCTAGTTTTTATATAATTATTTAAATCTTCGTCACATTGAGAATTATATATCAAATTATTATCTTTTTTTAACTTTATAATTTTAATTTTTAAATCATTAATATTTTTAGCACCTTTAATTAGTTTTAAAGTGTTTTTTTTTATATAATTTACAATAGTTTTTTTTGATATTTTATCTGCAAACGGTATCCCTGTTATTTCAGCACAATCATTTACTCCTAAAATCAATTTACCTTTCAAATTAGAATTACAAAAACACGAATAATACTTTGGTATATATTTATCCAAATATTGATAAAAGTTTTTTTCAATTAAGTTTATTAATTTATTATTAATAAATCCTTTTCTGACAATATCGATTATCTCCATTTCATTATATATATTTCTACAACTAGTAGTATCTAAGCAAAATTCTTTAAATTCCGATGTTTCATCTTCTTGTCTTATATAAAATGGAGACCCTAAAATCATAGGAAATATTTAAATTTAAATAATACATTTAAAAATTTTTTAAAAAAAGTAAATCAAATTTATTTGAAAAATAACTATATTTATATAATTATAAAATGTCATAAAAATATATTAATATATATTAAAATATATAAAAAAATTATATTTCAAATAAATATGGAGAATTTACTTTCTTTCAAGAATTATAAAAATATACGTGAGAATAAAAATAAACAAAACCATATAACTCGTCATTTAGCCCAATTTAGTTGCAATTATACACCATATATACATAGTATTTATAGTAATCATGATAAATTAACGAAAAAATCTGTAAATAATATAGATGATATTGAAAACAATATAGTTAGTAATGAAGATGTCAATTTATCTAATTCTAGTAAAACTTCAAATGTCATAAATAAATCCAAATTAATCAAAAATATTTATAATTTTAATCCTACAAGAAAGACAATAGTTTTAAGTGATTATTTAGATAATAACTATGAATCTCAATTTGAGCACACCGTTTTAAGTTATCTTACAAATTCTAATAAAAATTAAACAAAAACCATATCTTAAAAATTAATATTTTTGTCAATAACAATAATTTATAATATTATCTGGAATGATAATATTAGCCATACAATTTACTCTGAACGAATTATTTATAAATATAATTTGAGTTTGTGTTTCGTATAATTTGAATCCAACTTTTAATGATAACTCCTTTTTCTAAAAAATTTAAAAATTAATTAATTAAATTTTACATTATTAATTAATTAAATTATTAATAAAGATTTTTTTTGTACGATATATATATATAAATGAGTAAATTAATAAACCGAGGAGTAAATGAGATAAATAATAAACAATATGATGGTAATAACGAATATGATAGTAATAATGATTATGATAGTAATAATGAATATGATAGTACTAATGATTATGATAGTACTAATGAATATGAAATGAAAAGAAATAAGTATCGCAGAAGAAATTCTAGAAATAAGGATAATGATAAAATATATAATTGGGTTAGTGAAACTATTACTATACTTTTAAGAAGATATGGGTCAAAAGAAAAAAATTTTACTGAAAAAAAAGTTAAAGAATTATTACTTTCAAATAAACATCCTACTATGGTTTCCATAAAACGTTCATTGAATGATACTTTGAGTAAATGGGATAAAGATAAATCCGAAGAAAATGATTATGCATTATTGTATTCAAATAAAGAAAATATGTTTCCAGAAAACCATATGAAAGGGTTATTTAAGATATTAGAGGTAGAGCCCCAAGAAGAAAGGGAAATGGACGAATTGGAAGAAGAATATAAAAGGTTAAATGAAGAGGAAAAAAGGTTATTTAACGATATTAGTGATAAAAATAGAACTATCTTGGAAAATATTATAGGAGATGTTCCCAAACCTTGTTCTCTAATTAAAAATAAACCAATAATGAAAGGAGGATCACACAGTGATTCACGAGATGATAACCGGCGTCGATCAAGAAGTCAATCAAGAAGTAAATCAAGAAGTCAATCAAGAAGTAGTTCTAGAAACCAAGCTAGTAAAAAAATTTTTACTTCGTCTAATGTAGCTATAATATCTCATCAATATGGTAGTCCAATAGCAAATGATTGTTTATCAATAGTTACTAGTTCAGTCGCATCAAAATCCAGTATAGTTTTACCAGAAATACCATCATTTGACGGATTAAGTTCTGATGAAGCAATGGAACGTATGATACAGTTAATAGAAGAAACTAATTCATTTAAATATTTGAGAGGAATTATTTCGAATGTATTTAAAGATAATATGTATGGTAATCGATTTTATATACCATCGATGACATTATTAACCAATTCTTCATCAAGAAATCTTTATGCTAAGAACTTGCAACGATTGGAACGAAATAAATTAAATGAAGCAACCTTGTCATCATTTGAAGTTATAGAGGACATTCTACAGATTATAACAAAATGTTTTTATTTTATTTCTGTTACATATTTTGGTATACCCCATATGGGAAATGCAATAGATATAGTTTGGGACAATGTATCTGGAGAAGTAATAAATTGGTTATCTACAGGAAATTTATCAATGGGTCCTATGACATTTAAAATGCTAATGGGGGGGATAGCGATTGTAATTGGATTTTGTTATCGCTGGGGTACAAAAGAAATTTCACAAACATCGATGAAACATATGACAAAAGAAGCATTTGGGTATATAATTGATAATCTCTTTATATATGGTATGGCATTATATAATTATTTAGAAGCATTGCATTTTGCCTCAATGTATGGCGTTTATAAAACTACAAATGGTTGTTGTTATTATGGAGCTTATTTTTTGAGAAGAGTATATGAATATATGCGATTAAAATTACAATTAGATGAAAAAATTAAGAATTCTACAAATAATTTACCAGGATTAACTATATTTACTTCAAGTAGTTGCGATAGTGGTGATGCTTCTTCACATTCAACCATTTCAAGACATAAAGGTGGTTATAAAAAAACAAAAAACAATAAAAGAAATAATAAAGGAAATAAAAGAAATAATAAAGGAAATAAAGGGAATGGTAAAAAAAGTATTAATAGAAGATAGATTATTAATTAATAATCTATTTTTATTAATATGAAAAAATAAATAATATTTTGCGAAATTCAAATTATTATATCAAGTAATATACATGAAACTTTAATATATTAATATCATTCTAATAATTTTTACACCTTTGGGAATTTAAACCGCCGACTTTATAGATAGTTTTCTTTAATTCCCTTGTTTTATTTGTTGGTTTATATTTTTATGGAAGCTGACAAACTCTCCTTTAAATATATTCTCGAATATTGTTAATGGTATATCATTCAAAATATTTGCTATATTGGTTTGTTAATTATTATTATGTTAAACCTTCTTCTTTTTTGTAATTTTGATTTTAAGCCACTAAACCAATTTTCTATTGCATTTGTGAAATGTTGATAAGGATGGAATATATGATTTCGTTGTCTTTATTTATCAAATCTTTTATTTCACTATGAATTTCCCCTTTATCATATAATTTCAATCATAATACACCTTGGATTTATATAGCAAAAAACCCAGTATATTTCTTAAATACTTCTTGAGAATATGTTTTTACAACATATCTCATACCATTTCTATATTGTTTATAAAAAATATTTTATAATTAAACATATAATCGGCGTTTTAAATTTCCTAAGGTGTGAAATAGTTTAATTAATATTTATATGAATAAATAATAATAAAACTTTTCAAATTTATCAGGTTCTACAAACGTTTTTTGGTTTCATAATTTTGTCTAAATCAAAATTATTTACAATACATTTAATATTCTTAATTATATTATTTTTTTCAGATTCATTAATTTCTTGTAATTGTAGAACTAAATGTTGTTCATCAAATTTAGAATCAAAATGATGATTTTCATTATCTGTTAGTATTGAGAATCTATATGTAAAAATGTCATCGTGTTTTTCAATAATTTGCTCAAGTTCAATACTATTATTATTCTCTTCATTAAACTTAATCAGTTTTAATATATCGGATATTTTAATAAATTTATTCATATCATCGCATTCCGACATTTAATATTTTTTATAATTAATATTATTTAATATTTTTTTAAGTAATTGAAATTAATTGTTATAATTATTAATAAAAAGACTTATTTAAATTAACTTAAATATTACTAATATATAATATTTAAAATGCGAATCGGATTAATTGGTAAAATGTGTAGTGGCAAAAGTTCAATTGCAAATAAGTTAAAAAATAATTACCCAGAATATACGATAACATCTTTTGCTAAAAAAATAAAAAAATTAGCTGTAGAATTATTTGATATGAAAGAAAAAGATAGAAAATTATTACAAGATATTGGCACAAAAATGAGAGAAATAGATAAAGATATATGGATAAAATATCTCCTTAATAATATAAAGGATGACCAGAATGTTATTATAGATGATGTCCGATATGAAAATGAAATGAAATATTTAAAAAATGAAAATTTTATACTTATTTATTTAGATATTACACACGAATTACAAGAACAAAGAATATTGGAAACTTACAAAAAAACTTTTAAACAACATATATATAATAAGAATCACGAATCAGAAAATTTAGATTTTGATGAAAGCATTATAGACTATAAATTCAGTATTAATTCCGAAAATGAAGAAAAAATTTATGAAAAAATTGAAAATATGATATTTAAAGAAAATATTGAAATAGATATAGTTAAAATTCGTAAAGATTGTTGCTTATTTAGTTTTTAAACAATTTTATATTTAGTTTTATAGTAATTTTTTATAGTAATTTTTTCATTATACAGTATATTCATCCCTAAAAAATAATTCAATTTTTAATGGTATATGATCAAAATCATTTTCCATATACTTCGGTTCACCGCCTCCAATTATAGTTTGTTCCCAATATTCACACATATAATTATTTAATGGAAATACATTAAATGGAGAATTCTGATTCAAATAGTTTACCATCCTTTTAGAAATTAGACAATAATCAATACAAAATCTATTATTAATATGATTATTATTATATTCAATATTCCAACAATTCGTTCGAATTCTACTGTATGGCAATATTATAAAATTTTCTTTTAAAAATGTATAATACTTTAAAAATAATTTATAAAAATAGTTAGATTTCTTCCGTAATTCAAAATTGGGTACAGTGGCTTTCGCACTAAAATCTGGTTTTCCATTTTTCATAGGATATTTTACAGATTTCTTTAAAGAATTTAGAACATTATTACACAAATTCTCATCATGCAAATCAATATTAAAATCCCCAAGAATTATAAATTTTTCATATGTTTCATAATTTATTTTAAATTTTTCATAAATATCAAAGGTTCTTTTCCATTGGTTTAATGTTGTTGTATTAGATAAAATATTGCCATGGAAATTTATGATATTCATATTGCTATTAAAAGTTTTTTTACTATTTATATATTTAAAAACAGGTATATTATATTCTTGGTGTCTAATAAATTTTTTTTTACTTGACATAATCCAAAAACCTGGATAACGTTTATTTAAATTGTCATATATTGCTAAATTTTGTCGTTTTTCAACACCGTTATATATTAATTCTTGGAAACAATATATATCAGCATGTTCATTAAAACTCATTGGATTCTTTGTACACTGTGATTTATTTCTTTCAGAACAAACATACCGATTATTTCCATATTTATCAATATATGTTTGTCCTCCAACATTGTGGGTTATAATAGTAAATTTGTTTGACATTATTTGATTTGATAAAAAAAAATTATTTAATATTTCAAATTTAAATTAAAATATTATATTTTGATTTTATCAATCAAAAACTTGTCATAACTTCAAATATCTTAAATTTTAAAATAATTTAATTATTCTATATCAACACCATCAATTTTTGGGATATTATCACATTGGGATATATATACATTTTCATTTTCTGGAATTGTATAATCAATTTCAATATTTTCTTCAACACAATCCTCATCCGTATCGTATAAGAATTGTTCAATATATTCATCGTCTATTTCTTCTTCATTATCTATTTGTGGTTCTTCATCCACCACATCCCATTCATTCACTGCGTCTTGGTCTAATATTATATCACACAACCCTGTACCACAAGGGGCTAACTGACCCATCATAATATTTGCTGAAACTCCATTTATTTTATCATATTCACTAAATAATGATGCTTTAATTAATTGGTCTGTGGTTTCTTCGAATGATGATTTTGCCAATGGTCCTATATCCCCACGATTAATACCGTGTCTATCAATAGACATAAGATTTCCTCTATTTGTCATTATATCACACAATAGTTCAATGTGTCTAGAATTTACATACGCTCCCTCTGCAACGATTACTTCAGTCATCTCAGTTATTAAAGCATTTCTTGCTGCTTCAATACCAAATATATTATATATTTCATGAATATCATTAGAGAAACACTTTGTGTAATCAACTTCGGACAGATTCATTACATCTAACATATTTATACCGTCAGTATATAAAACCCAAGGTTCTTTATTAATATATTCCTCGTTTTCAAAAACAGCATAACCCTTTTTTTTACTTATAAAAACCTTATCTATATTTTTAACACCCCTTAATATGATTTTTTCTAAAATATTCGATTCCAATGTCTTTAATAATATTGAATCATCTATTTTATCCATTGAAATATCTTTAATTCTAATTCTAAATATAAGTTTTGATGAATTATCATCAGAATAAATACAAGTAATATTATTATCATATACCTTCTTAATATTACTATAAATATCATACATTGATATTTCTTTATCAAGCATAAGTTTTCTATTAAATTCAAACCGTAATACCCAAGGAGAAGAATCTGAACGAATTTCATTATTAATTTCATTAAAATCTTTATATAATTCCATCAATTCTACATCTTCTGAAATATTTGTATTGGAATCATCTGGGTCGTAAAATATCTTAGTAGATTCAATCAGACATTTAAGTGGAGTATATTCTAAATTATTAATAACCTCTTTTGCTTTATTTTTATCTGAGGAATATTCGTCTTTCAGATAAACAGTAACCGATGGGTTTTTTAAATTTTTTGAAATACTTAATAACTCTTTCAGTCTAGGAACACCTCTAGTAACATTCGATTTTTCACCAACTCCCGCAAAATGAAATGTATTCAATGTCATTTGTGTAGCAGGTTCTCCAATGGATTGAGCCGCAATAGCCCCAACCATTTCACCTGGTTGAACAATTGAATCATAAAATTTTTGTTTTATGATACCAATTATATAATCGAACGCAGATTTAGTTATTTTTTTTTCTTTTATTAATATTTTCGGTGATAAATAATATCTTAACAATATACCAAGAATTATATTTTTATTAATTATTGAATTAACTACTAATTCTTTTTCCAATGAATCAATTGTATCTAATATTTCCAATGGCGAGACATCCGAAAATGAATTTTTATTCAATTCAAATAAATTACATGTAGTATTTACCAATCTTTGTAAATTAATTGGATAATATATAATACTATTAATTGAATTATCATGTATTTTGGATATTATAAAATTTCTATCTTCAATTAAACTATTATAATAATCTAACATTCTTGTATTAATCAAATCACTATCTAATTCGTCAAATGTTTTTTTATCTAAGAAAAGTTGATAATTCTCGTTTTCGTGAAAAACAAACTTATTATAAATTTGTTCTTGATTCATTTTAACCGTATTTACAAATTGATTTTCAACTTTTGTGGAATCCATACCATCATCTCCGTAAATAAATTGAATTATTCCTTCTGCGGCGTTTCTAACAGTCCCATCATATTTAACAGATAAATCTTCCATTGCTTTAACCAATTTCCTTTGAATATAACCAGTTTCTGATGTTTTAACAGCTGTATCAATAAGACCTTCTCTACCACCCATAGCATGAAAGAAGAATTCTTGAGGTTTCAATCCTTCTATAAAAGAACTTTCTACAAATCCTCTACTTTCTGAACCATCATTAAATTTTGTATAATGTGGTAAAGTTCTATCAACAAAACCATATGGTATTCTCTTTCCATCTATATTTTGTTGTCCGACACAAGATATCATTTGAGCAACATTCAATTCGTTACCTTTAGAGCCAGCCTTTACCATATTAACTATTCTATTATTATTTTTCAAACTTTTTACACCAATGCTCCCAGCAATTCTCCTTGCCCGATTTAATACATCATTGATTTTATCTTCAAATACTTCTTGTGTATTTTTTGAAGAAGAATTTTCAAAGATATTTAAATGAACATGTTGGGTTAATATAGCAACTTCGTCTCTTTCTTTATTGATAGCTGTCTTAATTTCACGAATAGTATCCTCATCTGCAATAAGGTCACTTACTCCACAACTAAATCCAGTTTTTAATAAATAATTAGTTATAATATTTTGAATATTATCTAAAAATAATTTAGTTACTTCCGCACCATAATCATTGAACAATACTTGTATTATCCCTCTTGAACTTTTTGACATAATATCTTTATCAAATTGACCTTTTATTAATTCACCATTAATTATATTAATAAAATTATTAGATATTTCTGGGTTTTCTTTATCTTCATTAAACATTTTGTTTGGCATATTAAGTGTAATATTTGGTAATATAAGAGATAATAATTGATGACTTGACCAAAATGATAACTCTCTTTCTATTTTTTTAGGTGCTGGCAATTTTCCATTAAAATTATTATTCCACATTAATAAATTCATCATTTCTTTCTCATTGAAATAAACACCTTCAGCTGTTAATCTATTTACGCCCAATAATGAATCCTGGACAATACTTATTACTGGTTTATTTTCACGAGGTGAAATAATTTGAGAAGATACTCCCGCTAAACATTTAATCTCATATCTAGCTTGAATGGATTGGGGAGCGTGCATATTCATTTCATCGCCATCGAAATCCGCATTATATGGTCCAGTTACACTAACATTTAATCTGAAAGTTGAATGACTCATAACTTTAACTCGATGTGCCATCATACTCATTTTATGTAATGAAGGTTGACGATTAAAAAGTACTACATCTTCATTTAATAAATGTCTATGAACAATGTCTCCGATATTTAATTTTATTATATCTAAATTAACATATGATAATGATATATTCTTTCCGTCAGATATTCTTTTTATACTATTTGCTCCAGGATATTTCTTGGGACCATTTCTTATATACATATATAACTTTTTAATATTAAATTTTGTTACAACTTCTGGGAAAGTAAGATTCATAGCTATTTGATATGGTACTCCCAATTGATCAATTGATATATTTGGGTCAGGCGTAATAACACTTCTAGCAGAATAATCAACCCTTTTCCCCATAAGATTCCCTCTTACACGCCCCTCTTTTGCTTTTAACCTTTGTCTTACAGATTTTAATGGTCTTCCGGACCTTTGCTGTGCTGCCGGTATTCCAGGTATTTCATTATCAATAAATGTTGCAACGTGATATTGTAAAACTTGGGTCCAGTCATCAATAATTGAAGCTGCTGAATCATTCTCAATCTTTTGTTTAATTATTTTATTTGCTTTTATAATATCAACTAATTTGTGAGTTAAATCGTCATCCATTCGTTGGGTATTATCTTGTTGAACGGTGGGTCGAACCTGAGGTGGGGGAACTAATAAATTAGTACATATCATCCAATCTGGTCTGCACCAATTTTTTGTAAACCCCATTATTTCACAATCTTCGTCAGTAATTCTTGAAAATATCTTTTTAATATGTTCGGCGGTTAATAACAACCTTTTATTTTCATTATCCGAACTATCATCTTTCCATTCGGCATAAATTTTTGAAATCCCGTCTTTAATGTACTTGTTAGGTTGTTTTGCACCACAACCTTCGCTATTTTTTTCACCACAACGTTTAACTGTACTACACTGAACACAAACATCTAACCAACGAGTTTTATTATTTTTCTTTTCAATTTCTTCAATATTGTTTTTACACAATAATGCGGAACAACTAATACAAACACATTTTAAAACTTTAATTATCATCGGCATAAAATGTACGTAAAATACTGGCCTCGCTAATCGAATATGTCCAAAATGACCTGGACAAAAATAATTATATTGTTCACACGATTTACATCGTTTACCATGATCTAATACACCCATTCTCGGGTCAAATAACCCTCCAATCACCGGTTCATTATTCATATATGTTTCTTGTTTAGTTATTTCGGCAACTGATTGGTTTTCGATTTCTTCGGGACTAAATATACCGAATTGCATTCCAATAACATTTTCAACATTTGATGTGTAATCTAATTCTTTATAAATAGACATCTTTATAATATAAAAAGAGTTTTTTTTTAAATTATTACTTTAATGTATAAAATCAATTTTTTAAATAATTATTTAATTAATTATATTTATTATATTATTTATATATATAATGAAAAACAATTATCTACTATTATATTTTCTATATTTTTTAATTATTACTGGATATTATTTATTGATTTTTAAAGATAATAAATTAAATATAAGTAAAATTATATTATTAGTAAGTATTATAATATTTCTATCTTATTTAAATAATAAACCTTCCGAAGGATTCGTTTCTGCTTATAATCTAACTCATAAATTATATAAAAATTATAATTCAAAAGAAGAAATTTTATATAATAAAAATAAAAATAAAATAAATAAAAATAATTATAAATTAATTGAAAAAAATAAGCTATATCTTTCACAAGGAGTAACTTATCCATTAAAACCCGATATTAATAAATATAAAAAAAGTTTAGATAATTCAAATAATAGTCCCAATGATATGTTTATGTTTGCATATAATAAATGTAAACCCGAATGTTGTTTAAATGGTTCTAGTTATTCTTGTAGTTCTGGATGTGTATGTGTGAATAATAATCAAATAAAATTATTGAGTACGAGAGGAAATAATGTTTAATAAATTAATTTATAAATTTAATATTTTTAATCAATATTCCATAAATTTTTAATATGATTAATATAAATATCAATATTATTATTATACTTTTTCTTATTTGATTTATAATAATCTATATGAAACTTTTTAATCTTATTACTAAAAATATTATTAAGATTTTTAATTTTACTACATATTTTTTCATTTATGCATTCATTTAGTAATTTTTTTATATTTTTTTTTTTTAACAAGATTAGTTGATGTTTTTCGGTTTGCATACACTTATTTAGCATATCATAATATACCTTTATTTTTATAAACTCTATATTATTAGTTTTGGCGTATTTGGTCATTTTTTTTCTTATTTTTTTAAACTGTTTATCATAATAATTATTCAATTTGTTTATCAAAGTTTTATAAACTTTACTTATTTTAGATTTCAAAAACAAATACTCTATATCATTTTCTATATTTTTTTTTAAATTATTAATTGAAATATATTCAATTATAATATTATTCATCAATAATTTAACTAAAATATTTATATGTTCTATATCATATTCGCTTAATTTTTCTTCGTAAACTGAATAGAAATTATACATATTTAAACCTACATATTATTTTAACTCTTTGTCGTTTTTAAATTTATAAAGAATGAATTTATATAAAATAATATCGAAGATAATTAATTAATTATTTTTATAAAAATTTATTCGTGTAAATATACTATTCACAAATATTCGCCAATATATTATATTAAATTGATACTACTGAATATTTAAATTATGGAAATTCAAATATTATATTAGGATTAGTGAATATTTCCGTATAAAATAAATAACTAATAAATTATCTAAAAATTTATCAAATTGGTAAATAATTTATTTCAGTAATTATGGAATTTAAATAAATATTAAAGAATATTATAACGCTTATATTTTATTGATACATGTTACTAATAATATAATTTAATATAATATATCTAAAGTAGTTAGTTTTCTGTAGTACAAAATTATACATTTAATTACTAGCACTATTTATCATAAATATATTATTTAAACAATTTTAATTAATAAAATTTGATTATTTATTTAAATATATCATAATTATATAAAATATAAATGGAAATTAATTCTTTAATTATTAAAAATCCTAAAAAATATGGAAATGAAATATCAATTAAAGAACTTTCAGATATTATTTCAAAAGCACAGAAAAAATATCACGAAGAGGGAGAATCAATAATATCCGACAAAATATATGATATATTAATAGATATACTTGAAGAAAGAAATCCTGATAGTAAATTATTATTATGCGTGGGAACAGATGTAGCCGGAGAAAAAACAAAATTGCCATATTATTTGGGTTCATTAGACAAAGTAAAACCCGATAGTTCTAAATTGAATACTTGGTTAAAAAAATATAAAGGACCATATGTGATTACCGATAAAGAAGATGGTATATCTTGTTTATTAGTATATAAAAAAAATTCTACTTATTTATATACACGAGGTAATGGTAATGAAGGAACTGATATTTCATTTATTCAAAAGTATATAAAGTTACCTGATATGAAAATTATTAATAATAAATACCTTGCCAATGATAAAACAATTGCGGTAAGAGGAGAATTGATTCTATCCAAAAATAATTTTAAAAAATATGAAAAAAAAAAAAATAATAATACGGGTTACAGTACTGCTAGAAATACTGTTTGTGGAGTTGTTAGAGCAGGTTGTTTTGCAGATAAAAAATCTGAGAAATTAAAAGATATAGAAATTAATATCTTAAAAGATATAGAATTTATAACTTATGAACTAATTTACCCAAGATATAAATCTTCTTTACAATTAGAAATCTTAAAAGATATTAAATTCAAGGTAGTCGAAAATTCTATAATAGAAGAATTAGATGTCAAAATACTTGAAAATATATTAATCGAAAGGAGAAAACTATGTAATTTTGAAATAGATGGAATTGTTGTAACAGACGATAATAATTATACAATTAATGAATCAAAAAATCCGAAACATAGTATAGCATTTAAAATGGATACTGAAGACCAAATATATGATACAGAAATTATAGATATTATTTGGGATCCAGATTGTAGTGGTAAATTACAACCAGTGGCTATTATAAAAGAAGTAAATATTGGTGGCGCAAAAATAAATAGGGCTTATGCGAATAATGCTAGAAATGTTATAATGATGGGAATCGGTATAGGTGCGAAAATTAAAATTATAAGAAGTGGTGATGTCATACCTAAAATATTAGAAGTTTATAAAAGAGTGAACCCCACCTATCCTAAAGAAGATTTTGAGTGGGATAAAAACAAAGTACATTTAATACTTAAGGATAAAAATCATCCTTTAGTAAAATTAAAGTGTTTAATTAAATTTTTCAATACAATAAATGTAAGTGATTTCGGAGAAGGAACGATTAAAGTATGTTTCCATAATAATATTGACACTATAGATAAAATAATTACATCTTCATTTGACGATTTCTTAAAATTGCCAAAAATAAAAGATAAAAAGGCTAAAAAAATATATGAAAGTATACAAAAATCTATCAATGAAGCGAGTGTTGCTCAAATTATAAGTGGTACTAATATTTTCGGAAATTTATTTGGAAAAACTCGCATTCAATTAATTTTAAATAATATACCAGGTATATTAAATTTTACTGAAAATAGTGATACACTTGTAGAAAAAATCTCAAATATTGATTCGCTTAATGAAACTACTGCTGTATCTTTTGTAGAAAATATTCAAAATTATAAAGATTTTTTTAAAGGTTCGCCCGAATTAAAAAAAATAATTGATGAAAAATATAATAATAAAATAATTGTTAATGATGAAACTACCAAAATTTCAAAATTATTAGAGGGCAAATATTATTTATTCAGTGGTGTTAGAGATGAGTATTTAAATGATTTAATTAAAAAACACGGTGGAATACTACCAAGTTCAAATAAAATTTCTAATAAAATAACTATGTTGATTGTTAAAGATATAAATAAAAAATCATCCAAGATAACTGATGCTGAAAAGTTAAATATACCAATTATGCAAATTGAAGATTATCGTAAATATATTAATGATTTAACGGATAAATATAAATTACCTGTAATTGTAGATTTTAAAAAAAATGAACAAAATATCGTTCTTGAAAAAAAATTAAAAATTAACCAATTTGACGAAAATATTGTTAATGATACTGGAGTCAGAAATTGTCCACCTACAAAACCACCCCCTCCGTGTAATGATGGATATATACTGAAAGAAAAATCGTATAAA
>Ga0209713_10000167_pt1 | contig 36267 bp, 37 predicted proteins | sample ArcOceMetagenome_3_FD_187444 | JGI IMG/M metagenome (GOLD analysis project Ga0209713, IMG submission 187444) | Marine eukaryotic phytoplankton communities from Arctic Ocean - Arctic Ocean- Svalbard ARC20M Metagenome (SPAdes) (version 2) | ecosystem: Environmental > Aquatic > Marine > Oceanic...
CTTAATACTTCAGGTAAAAACCATTTTTCAATCATATCAACTTTATCAGTCCAGTCAATCATACACCAAGTTGGTTGATATTTATATTTTTTAAATGGTAAGTTTGAAGAAAGAATAGGGTTTATATAATCTAAATATAATTTATATTGTTCTTTTATATCGCCTAGAATATTATTAATTTCCTTATATGAAGTTAAAATTAAAGGGGTAATATTTTTTTTTTTCAAATCTATTAAATGTAATTCAAGAATATTATTAAGAAAATTTAATTGATTTTCTCCATAATTGTTTGAATCGACCAGTATAATATATATATCACTATTTAAAAATGGATTATCGTGTATTCTGAAAGTATTAGTAATTATTGATATTTTTAACATTATTGGATAAAATATATTCACAAAATAATTATATTAATCAAATTTATTAATTTTTAAAATTAATAAATTTGATTTAAAAAAATTATATATTAAGTTATATATCATATGTTACATAATTTAATTAAAAATATTTATAGTAAATTTATTAAACCACCATATAAAGTTCCATTGGGAAGATGGAATATAAATTACAGTAAATCCCATATTAATTCACAATACGCTAACTCCGATAATTGTGGAGATATCATTTGTAAAGAACCAAGATTGGTTAAAATTTTAATTGAGAAAGAATGTAAAGAAAAAAATAATAATATAAATTAAAAACTACTATATCCTGTAAAATATTTACCCAAAATTAATGTATGTATATCATGTGTCCCTTCATATGTATAAACTGTTTCCAAATTAACGAGATGTTTGAATACATTATATTCTCTAGTTATTCCGTTTCCACCCAATATATCTCTTGATGTTCTTGCTATATTCAAAGCTTTTTCACAATTATTTCTTTTTATCATAGATATCATTTCAGGTATAGAATCATTATTATCTACCATTTCCGCAACTTCTATTGCTGCTAATAATCCTAAATTATATTCGGTTATCATATTTACAATTTTTTGTTGAAATAATTGTTTTTCTGCTAAAAGGCTTCCAAATAATTTTCTATTAAGAGAATATTCTAACGAAGTATTTATACAAAAATCGGCTGCACCCAAAACCCCGAAAGAAATACCCAATCTAGCATCATTTAAACAACTTAATGGACCTTTCATACCAACAATATCCAATTTATTTTCTTTGGGTACTTTTACATCTTTCAAAAAAATCATTCCAGTTTTGGAGTTTTTTAAGGATTCTTTCCCAAGTATTTCGGGGGTTTCTAACCCTGGGGTATTTCTATCTAGTATAAAGCCATGTATATTTTTGTCATATTTTGCCCAAACTAACAAAATATCTGCTATTGGTGAATTTGTTATCCAAGTTTTATTACCATTTAAAATATAATGGTCCCTTTCAAGTACGGCTTCAGTTTTCATGTTTGTTGCGTCTGAACCTCCATCTGGTTCGGTTAATCCAAAACAACCAATTTTATCACCACTTGCCAAATCATCCAAATATTTTGTTTTTAAATAGTCATTTCCATATTTATTTATTGGATTCATTACCAAAGAAGATTGTACACTATACATTGACCTTAGTGAACTATCAATGTATTCAATTTCTTTAGCGATTAGTCCATACATTTTATAATCTAAACCCAAACATCCATTTGTTTTTAAAGTTGGTCCCAATAATCCATTGGTGCCCATAGATTTATATATTTTTCTATGATCAATTATATCTTTTTCGTTCTCTTTAATCAGATCTATTCTGCAATATTTTCTTACAGATTCTAATATTATTTTATTTGTAGAAGATAAATTTAATTTTCTTAATAAATTTATATTATTCATTAATAATTAATAAGAATTAAATTATAAAAAAAAATATTTATAATAAAAAATAAAGAATATTTAATAACAATTTTAATTTAATATATCAAATAGATTTATATAACTCCTTTGCTATATTTCTTTGAACAAAATGGTCTACAATTGGTTCGTGATAACCAACTTTATAATTTTTAAATTGAGTATGCCAATTATGTATATCTTTTACTTTAACATTTTCCAATTCTGGAATCCATTTTTTAATATATTCGCAATCTGGATCAAATTGTTTTGATTGTAACCAAGGATTAAATATTCTGTAATATGGTTGAGAATCTGTACCAGTACCGGCACTCCATTGCCATCCTCCATTATTTGCTGACATATTATAGTCTACTAATTGATTTGCAAAATACTTTTCTCCTATTTGCCAATTACATAATAAATCTTTAGTAAGAAATGATGAAACTATCATACGACCACGGTTATGCATATAACCAGTATTATTCATTTGTCTCATACATGCGTCTACCATTGGAAACCCGGTTTCACCACTTTTCCATAATTCAATCAAATCTTTATTATTTTCCCATTTTATTTTATCATAAAATAATTGAATATACTTGTTCATTTTCAGGTAATTCATTTTCTTTTATTATAAATTGATTGAATACTTCTTTTTTCCAATTGATGTTTTGGAATAGCAGACTCCATTCTTCACGCAATAATCTTATACAAATCAAATTCTTGATTTATTTGGTAGGATCATGACATGGAGATTGAAATTCTAAATTTGATGGATATAATTGTGATTCTCTTTTAGATAAACTTCTTAATTCCGGAGGTGTATTCATTTATTTAATGACATATATAAAAATATTTAAGAAATTTAATTATTAGAATAAAATATAAATTAATAATTTTTTGAAATATAATATTTATATATTATATAATATCAAAATCATAAGACTTTTAGCAAGACCGTTCGGATTCTTCTGTTTTTGCCATTTTTTCTATTATACATATAACAAAAATATATAGGATTTATAAAGTTGTTTAAGTTCTAATTCACAAATGTGTATTATTTTTAAATTTAAAATATTTATATTAATATAAATATGAATACTAATATATCATTTCCACAAATTATTTGGAATAAAACATATTATGGTCAAAGTCCTGGTGATTTATTAAATAAAAAAAATGGATTTGCAGGTAGATTTTCTGGTTATAAGGATATAATAGATGGTCCTGATGTATCTATTGATTCATCTATTCCAATAATATTAATTATAGGTGATTCCATATTAGGAGATGATTGTTGTGCGATAATACGATTTTTATTCAATAATGTAGCTAATGTGAATTTTTTGCAGCAACCTCATCATTGTAAAAATATAGGAAGTTGGTTAGATGAGTGGAAAGTTGAAAATTGGAAATATGATGCTTTATTTTTTTTTGATGGCATGCACGGATTTCCAGAACGTGTAACTACAGAAGAACATTATGAATTAACGCCAATAATAGTTAAAAGATTAAGAACAAATATAAAAAATATATTATGGGGAAATTGTACACCAATACCAAATGATTTGCCTCAAGGTAATAAGAATAGTGAAAAAGCACCCAATACTAAAGAACAGGAATTAACCAATAAGCAGGTAATAATTCGTAATTTAAGTATTTTACGAGTTATGAATGAATTAAATATACCTGTAGTAAATTTATATAAATTAACAATAAAAAATATAAATAATATACAACTACCAAAAGATGTTCATTTTTCATTAGAGGGAAACAAAATAATAGCGTTTGAAATAGTTAAACAAATTTGTAAAAATTTTAATTTTAATTATAATATAAATTATGAAATATAACTATTGAATAAATATTAAAATGTTAAATTTATATATAATAAATAATGAAATTAATTTAAAAACTGTAAAATGAATGTATTTTCTAGATGGAATAATATAGTTAATTATGAAGGTCAAAATATTAGAATGGAAAAAATACCAGAAAGTATTTATAATCATCCTAAATTTCATATTTCGGATCAATGTTCTGGGAAAACTGGAAATCATACCCTATTATTTCTTACAAATCAAGGAATTATACAATATTGATATAATAATTGAAGCAAAATTTAAGGAAAAAGCAATTCATAAATTATTTGAAAAATATCCATAATTAATAGAACATTTTAAATGTCAAATAAATAAAGAAAATATTAAAGAAGTTCGAATCAATACTTTATGATTGGAAACAATCGCATTAAGTGTATTTTTTAAATTGAAAAATATAAATTAACTTTATTATTAACTTCACTCAATAAGTATATTACAATAGTATATTACAATAGTATATTACAATAGTATATTACAATAGTATATTACAATAGTATATTACAATAGTATATTACAATAGTATATTTATAAAACTGTATATATTATATACAATCTATTATAATAACCATTATATATATATCGTAATCTGCTTCGTGTATATTATTCATTTTTAATTTAAATTAATAAGTTTTATTTGGTTTATAATTTTTTTATTCATCATTATTCTATTCATCATTATTCTATTCATCATTATTATATTCATCATTATTCTATTCATCATTATTATATTCAAAAAAAATTGATTTATATATTATTATAATGATATGTAAATCAATTGATTAGTAACATAACTATGATTAATACGGATTTCCCAATTCCAGCAATCATTAAAAGCGATACTATATCGCCCCCATCGTATGTAGAAACTTTCAGAGATGATTTTGAAACCGAACACCAAAATATTAATAATATAATTGACCTTCTTATTACAACATTTAATTTAATCGGAATTGACAATACCGACGAAATTATAAAAAATGTAAAAGAAAATCCGGAAAATTTTATAGATGACGATAAACCTATTATTAAAAAATTATCTATGGCAATTATTGATTATAAAAATAAAATATATAATTTCGAGAATGAAAAAATTACATCAACAAATCCTTTACTTAAGAATTATATTGATAGTCAAATTAAAAAAGTTTATGAACATATTGAAAATAAATATCAGGAAAAATTAAATGAAACTCAAAAAGAATTGTCTAATCTTAAAAAAGCATATAATAAACATATATTTGACACAGACACACTTCGACTAGAATTTAATAATTTAAAATATATTTATGATTCAAATACGATAATCAACTGCCCTGACACCTACAGTTTGTTAAAAAACGCCATTTTAACTGACAATTACCCTACATTTAAATATTTAATTGATGCTTTTAAGGTTGTGTTAATCGCGTATGATTCTAAATCCATCAAAGCTTTAGAAATATCATGGGATCCCACTGATGAATATTCGGTATATTATACTGAATCTTTAATTAGATTTGCTTGCGTTGGTGGCAATATAGATATATTTAAGTATTTCATTGATTCTGGAATTTATATTAGATACGATGATTGCATTTACGTAGATATAGCAGTTCGTTGGGGTAGATACGATATTGTTTCAATTTTATTAGAAAATGATGCTATGGTTAATCAAATAAATACCGCACCAGATACACCAGAAGGAATTAGAATTAAAAAATTATTGTTAAAAAACCGTGGAAACACGCAGATTAATTTAGGTTATTCGTGTAAAGATACCGAAAAAAGACTCAAGACTTCTGATAAACAAATAGCTTATAGTCTGGCGGGAAGGAACAACATCGTATGGAAGTAGAAGTAAAACACTAATTGTGTAATTACTAAAGAATTTTTTTATTTATATTAATATTGTAAATAAACTTATTAAATATAAAAAAAAAAATTGAAATACTTATATTTAATTACTTTAATTTTTCAAAAAATATAATTATGAAAATTATTAGTGAGTTATTTGAATTAATCCGAAATATGTCAATCGATCGGTATAATTCATTATTATCTTTGGTAAATAATAAAGGTTTGCCAGAAATTATTGATAGTGATAAATTAAACAAAGGTAGTTTAAATAATTTAACATTAATTGATGAAGATTTAAGAAAACTTTTTGAAAAATACATTAATTTTAAAATGATTAAAAATGAAAAAACATTTGAAGAAAAAATATTAAGTGGAGAACTATGGGAAAAATGGTGTGAGACCAGTTTAGATAATTCTAGAATAGAATATTTAAAGGAGGAGTGGAATAAAATTTGGGAAGATATTAAACCATTATTCTCTGAATATAATTCTGAATTATTAAAAAGAGCTTCATATATTCTTGATTTAAATAATAGAAAAGATTTAAATCATGAAAAGACTGATATTATTTGTGTAAAAGAAGATTATATACAGTTAGATAATATATACAGAAGTATTCCAAATCTGATGGATTTCAAATATAATAATAACAAAGAAACTAAAGATTTAAAAGATAATTTTATGAGATATGAAAATGCGTATAAAATTGGGATTAAAAAAATGGATAAATTTGTTAAATATAATGAATATGATAATATTCGGTTAATTAAAAACTTAATAAAATCGTGCAAAGATATAAATCATAAAAAAACGTGTCATATCGTATTTGGTGGGAAACTGGTAAATCCATCTAAAACTAATGTTGGACTGGCAGATGAAACATGTAAAGTATTAATGAAGAATGATTTAGTTGATTTTAATAATCCTTTGTTTAGTTATTCTTCGAGTAATAATAATCTAGTTAATGAATTCCCAGAAGGTTATGGTCATTATACTTATGATTCACATAATCTCTTTGAAGAAAAACTTATGAAAATTGATAATGATACGCAATTAATAATTCATTTGATGTATGGAGATACTAAAGCAGATGTTGATATATTCATGAAGGAATTAAGCGAAAATTTTAGTATTAATAGGTTTTTTATTGATACTGTATTAAAATGTAGAAAAAGCAATGAGGATAAAGTAAGATTTGTTTATACCCACACTTGGTGTGCGATGCCATTAAATTCATTGGAAACACAAGTAGATTCCGCCAAATACGATTATTTAAGTAATTATAAAAAATCAAAATTTGCATGTATTCTTTATTTAATGAATAAATTTGATTTATTAGATAATTTGGATATAGATATAATTAATGACTATTTATTATGTAATGAAGATACGAAGAATGAATCATATATTAGTTTAAAATTTAAATATCCTTGGTTGTGTAAATATGATTCAATAGAAAAAGACAAATATTTCAATCTATTATTAGATTCTTCTCAAAATATTTTAGAATTTTTATCAAATGGTGAAAATTCAAACAATATCCGTATAAACATTCATCCATATTCTTTAACCGATGGTTCAGTTAAATCTCGGTTGGGGCAGATGAATGCGAAAAATGCTACTAGTAATAGATTAAATTGGACAACATCAATATCGCATGGAGCGTTAGTGCAAGTATTAACTGGATTGGTTTAGAATTATTAATATCAAAATAACTTATATTATAATTTATAATTTTTAAAACATATTAAAGTTAAATTTTTTTTTTATTATACCAATAGGTATTTTCGTATTATAATCTCTTTTGATATGCTTATATTTTTTTCTTAAAAGTTTCAAAGAATTATTCATACTATTTGAATATTCTATTTGATTAATAAGTAATCTTATATGATTATACTCAAATATGAGATTGTCCATAATTTAATAATAATATAATCCTATATTATTATTGATAAATCAATTTTTTGAAATTTTTAAGAAAAAAATATTACAAATTAATATCAAAATAACATATTTATATAAACATTTAACATTTTTAAAATCTAAACATTTTTAATATCTAAATATTTTTTAATTTCTTCTATAAATGTAATATTTATATTAGTTTCTGGTCTTTTTGATTTCATATATTTGATTGCTTCATCTAAACTCATATTATATTTTTTAATTAAATAAACCACAATTACCGAAGCTGACCTAGATGCCCCCATATAACAATGAACCATTATATTTTTACTATCATTAATTTCATCGGAACCACTATAATTATTTATAATATTAAAAGTTTCTTCAAATGAGTGAATAAGACTATGTTCATTGATATCTTCAATTTCAATTTTATGATATTCAAAATCTTCGGGGTAATAATTTGATATCTCCGATGTAACATTTATAATTAAACCAATATTAAGTTGTTTTAACATATGATAATTTGCAGCATTGTATGCACTACCTATATATAAATTATCTATAATATGACAAGAATCATTGATTAGATTGTAAAACTTATTATATAAAGGTATATTATCCTTTTCGTATCGTATTACTTCTTTATTATCGGAATACATTAAATGTAAACTCTTATCATAAAAAATCTTATATAATGCAAACAATTTATGAATATACGACATTTGTTAATTATATATATATATAACAAAAATTATAAATAATAAAATATTAAACTTATTTAAATTACTTAAATATTAATTATATATATTTATATAAATGTCTTTATCTAAAGCACAACTAAGAATAATCCGGGATATAAAAATCATTGAAAAAGATAAGGTTCTTCGTGAAAATGGAATATTTGTACTTTGGGATGAAAATAATATATTTAAAATGAAAGTTTTAATCGTTGGTCCAAATGATACTCCATATGAAAAAGGTTTTTTCTTTTTTGATGTAAATATACCCGAAGATTATCCATTCAAACCACCTCTAGTTAAATTATGTACATTATCCAAAAATGTTAGATTTAATCCAAATTTATATTCAAATGGAAAAGTTTGTTTATCAATATTAAATACATGGGCTGGACCAACTTGGACGGCATCCTTAACATTATCTAGTATATTTTTGTCAATTCAAAGTCTTATGAATGAATACCCATTAAGAAATGAACCAGGTTTTGAAAATGAAACTGAAGAAAGATGTAATATATATAATAATATTATTCAATACTATACATTTGAAGTAGCAATAAGAAATGTATTAATAGATATTCCTCTAAGTTTTGAAAGTTTTAAGCCTATAATAAATGAATATTTTATTAATAATTATGATAAATATATGAATAAAATAATTGACCTAAATATTATTCATAATAAAAAAAAATATAAATCTCCAATATATCATATGGAGGTTGTTTGTAATTATAAATTTTTAATTGAAGAATTTAAAAAAATTAATATTTCATTAAATAAGTCAATTGATAGTGAAGATTCAAATATAAATGAAAATACTTCTATATCACTATAAAAAAGTATATGTAAATAATTTAAGAAATATTTTTCCAAGTTTTTTTACAATGTGTACATATGTAAATATAATGCATATTCACTTTATCATATTTAATATATACTACTTCTCTGTTTTCGGTGTCAAAATCAGCAATATTTGTAACACATTCATTATTTGGACATGCAATATTATTTACTCTAGGTAATGTTGGGTCATAACAAGTATATTCGTTTATATTATAATTACAAAGGATATCATTAAAACTATAACTTTTAGTATATACACAACAATCTTTTTCAATTGCTTCTTTATTTGATTCATAATTACAATTTTTGCAATGATATTGAATTGAATCGTCTTCAGGATTTATTTTAATATAAAGCTTATTGTTACATTCATTACAAAATTTCATATTGTTATTTAAATACAATATATATTTTTTATATTTTATTCAAATTTATTAATTAAATACTTTTAGAATATAATTAAATATATTTAATATAAATAAATATATTTAATATAAATATTTAATATAAATATTTAATATAAATATTTAATATAAATATTTAATATAAATATAAAATTATATTCAATAATTATACAGTAGATTATTTGCTTTTAGGGTAAACATTGAACATATTTGAGTAATAGGTTTGCTAGAATCATACGTAAATGTATTTAATGTATTAAGATTATGAACTTTTATTATATTATCATGTAAATTATCTCTATTTTTGATTATATTAATAATTCCATTTATTGCACCGATTGATATAGTATCATTTACTTTAGAAATGCTTCTTTCAAGGTCGTTATTTCCTTTTTCAGTTAATGTATTTCTTATTGTATCTAACTTACAAATAGCCATAGTATTTTCAGTACCATCTCTTTTACCCCAAAACGTTAAATAACAAAATTCATCATCATCTATTTCTTCTAAAAATAATGATTTATATGAAAGTTTATATATCGCAGATTTTCCCAAACAAATACACCACCATCCCATACTATTCGTTTCTAAACCAAATAGTTTTTTATCTATAATTTCTTCTTTCAATTTATAAAAAAGAGTATTTTCTAAATATATTAATCTACCTTTATTATTATCATTAAAATCATTTGAAAAAAATTTATTAAAACTTAAATCTAATTTATTCAAAAGTAATTTTATTAATTTTATATTTTCATTTGTAAAATCTATATCTTTCAGGTACCATCTTTTTATTAAATTCTGTATAACTGAAGTACAATCCATTCGATAATTTTTATTATTTGTATGTTCAATCATATCATCATATGATATATAACTTCCTTTATTATTAAGTTGTTTATTATATTCTTTATGATTGGCTTCACTATAATCACAGTAATTACATTTAACACTCAGTGCTTCATTGAGAATGAAGTTGATTATTTCATCATTATTTGTATTAATTTCTGGTGATAGCATATTTAATTACTATAGTATATAAACCTTTATATAGATTAAAAAAATTATTTTATTTATTGAATAGTAAAAGATTATTAAATATTTTGTATATTTTATTCTAATATTTTGGAAATTATATTTATTTTATTCTAAGATTTGGAAATTATATTTATTTTTATTTTATTAATAGTTATTATTTATAAAAGAAATATCTTTAGAAGCGAATAAAATTATTACAAAGATAAATGTAGTGAATATAATTTATAAATCGTAGAATATCATTATTTCATAAAAATTATTTATAATTTTATAAATTATATTATATTATATTATATACAATGGTTAAAAGTAAAAAATATAATAAAAACCTAAAGAAGAAAAATTATAAAACAAAGGTGAATAAAAATAAAAATAAAAATAAGAATAAAACTAAAAAGAAAAAGATAAGAAGTAAAAGTTTAATGAATAAAAAAAACCGTATTTTGTTAGGAGGGGGGAGGTATAGAGAACCTAGATTTAAAAAGGTTTATATATTAACATCTATAAAAGGTTGGAATATATATATAAATTATCATGATAATGTACTAGTTTTTGAAAAAAAAAATAGAGAGGATGATATAGAATTTAGTATACCAAATACATTAATGCTCACATTTAGCAAAGAGGAAACCTCAGTTTTGGATAAAGATGATGATTTACAGAATGGGATAAGCCGTATTTTCAGACGTGTAAACACTACAGATGAAGATACACGATTTTTTTTCTTAATGCAATATATATTTAATATGGAATTCACTGGTCTATCGAGTCAAATACGCACGTTAATTGATGAAAAAGCAGAACTCCGCAATATAGTACTTTTTATAGCATTTACTGTATATTTTCCTAATAATTATACATCATTTAAACTTTTATATAAAGCATTTAAAGGGCTTTCATTTCGGAGGCAGGAGCGTTCGGATCGCCAGACTCTAGCTAAAACAGAAAATACTGCATTATCACCAGAAGCTGAGCGAGTTATGGAGCGATTGGGGTTTGTAAATAATAGTGATACAGATACAACTATAGCTCATAAAATTTATAGAGCCATGGATTTTAGTGATACAACTTCGTTAGCACAGATAATCGTTGTAATTATAGAGCATGGTTGGTGCCCGGAAAATATATTTACAAGTTTTATTTTATTATGTATAAATAAATTTTGGGATTTGGATTTTAATAAATTGTATCGGGCAATATATGATTTTAAATTTGAGCCACTAGAAACTGTATCCGACGAGGATGTAGAAAATGAGCCACTAGAAACTGTATCCGACGAGGATGTAGAAAATGAGCCACTAGAAACTGTATCCGACGAGGATGTAGAAAATGAGATCACTGCTTATTTAAAAGGATATATTAATAAATGTCCTGTATCTGGGAACCGATTTTCCAAATCCCGGTTTAATTGGGATTTGTTATTTCAGTTTGATGAAGAAATATTATCAATTAAATGTGTACAAGTTTTACTTATGAATATTGCCGAAATGAATTTAACGAGTTCAGATACTACACATCCTGTTCTTCTGAAGTATAAAGAATGTATGAAACAAGTTTTAAAAGAAATATCAAGAAATACTTTATTTAGATTTGTAATTTACTTTGTTACCAATAATTTTTATGCTATATGTTCGGTATTTAAAATACTAGGCATCTCAGATAAAGGCATAGACTTTGAAGAGAGATTATATGAGTTAGTACAATTTTACATAAAATCTCGGCAATTACCACAAAAGCTCACAATACACGCATTCTTTTTGAATACACTATTACCTGGTTCTCAATTTAAAGGTGTATTTGAGCCACAAACATTTATCGATCTTGACAACGCCTTAAATGTTTCTATCAATACATATTGTTAATGGAGTCCCCGCTGCTCCTTAAAGTTCAGATATATGAATTAACTTAGGGTAATGTCTCAGTAGAATTCCCCACATGATAGGTTTCAAATAACCGGAAATCTCATAATTCCTTTAACTGTCACAGGATATAATAAAAATTTATAAAATAGTATTTTTAATATATATTTTATTCTTAATTATACTAAGAATAAAATTTTATAATACAACTGTTGTTAATGTATTTATATATAAAATTTTTTATTTATATTGTTATAAATGTCTTTATATCAAAATATATTTAAATATAAATACATTATAGATATATAATTCTATAAATGAGTTGTAAAAATATATTATATAATAATCTTTTTAATAGAATAAATATTGCTCATAAAAATATTAATGATATTGTATTACGAACCCCATTAGAATATAATACAAGATTATCAAATATTTATAATTGTGATGTTTTTTTAAAACGGGAAGATTTACAAAAAGTCAGATCATTTAAAATTCGGGGCGCATACAATAAAATAAATAATTTAAATAATAAACAAAAAATCAATGGTGTAGTTTGTGCTAGTGCTGGAAATCATGCACAAGGCGTAGCATATATTTGTAGAGAAAAAGATATAATTGGTGATATTTTTCTTCCAAATTCAACACCTATTCAAAAAATAAATAGAATAAAATACTTTAGTAATAATAAAACAAAAATACATATAACTGGAAACAATTTTGATGAAACACTAAAATATTCATTAGAATTTTGCGAAAAAAATAATAAAAGTTTTATCCATCCATATGACGATATTGAAACAATAATAGGACAAGCAACCATTGGTAAAGAAATATATGAACAGTTTAATTACAGTATGCCAGATGTAATTATTTCAGGAATAGGTGGGGGAGGTTTAATTTCTGGAATAAGTTTATTTAATAAATATGGTAAATATAGTTCAAAAATTATTGGCACAGAACCAGAATTGTGTGCATCTATGTTAAATTCAATTAATAATAATAAAATAACTGAAATAATGAATCCAGACTTATTCGTTGATGGTGCAGCAGTGAAAATACCAGGAGATTTGACGTTTGAAATATGTAATGAATTAGTAGATGAAATATATCCTATATCAAATGGGAGATTATGTAAAGAATTATTAGATTTGTATCAAGATGATGGAATTATATCTGAACCAGCAGGAGCATTATCAATATGTGGGTTGGATAATATTGAAAATATTAAAGGTAAAACTATTGTTTGTATTTTATCTGGTGGAAATAATGATATTACAAGATATCCAGAAATAATTGATAAATATCTAGTATATGAGAATCTGAAACACTACTATATTATTAAATTCGCACAAAACCCCGGAGAATTAAAAAAATTTATAAATAATATATTAGAAAAGGATGATGATATAATCAGATTTGAATATATTAAAAAAACAAATATAAATTATGGTAATGTATTAGTAGGAATCCAGGTATCAAATCCAAATAATATAGAATTAATAAATAATAAGTTAAAAAATAACATGTTTGATTTTACTAAAATAAATGAAACTGATTCAATTTATAAATATATTATATAAATCTAAATTGATATAAATTAAAATTGAAAACTAAATATATAGTTTTAAATTAATTAAAACAATAGAGAGATAAAATAAGATGTATTCTTTTGATGATATAACCCCCCTTTTTAATACAAGATTTAATAGAAACAATTCATCTTCTGATAATGTAATTCAATATAATTTAAATAATCCAAATTCTACTTCAATCCGTTTTATAGTTTGGAATGTTTATTCTTTTATAGATATGTATTATAAACAATGTTTGGATTCAATTTATAGATATAATAGTTAGGATATTTTAGTATTAGTAGAAGCAGGTATAACTTGGACAAATAAATTAATGTTTGAGTTGGGTTAATAATTTTATATAAAACATTTCCCCAAACCTTATTACATATATGGTACTGAGCAATTAATAATCTCTTGCGATATACCGGGAGACAAATATATTATAAGAAATTAAAAACGCTGTTTTTCTATTATATCTTTTAATTGAGTTATCTGTTTTTATATATTTACCCAATCTTTTAACACAGTTTTTAGTAACATTTGAATATTCTACAAGTTTTGGTAAAATAAGAACCGTGTTCTATATAATTAATGAACATGATATTTATTTAATAATCTTCGCTTTTATTTTGGGGTATATAATCTTTATATTAACAACGGGTGTTTTAAATTTCCAAGGATGTAAAATAAAATTAATTACTTGTTTTTTTTTTTAATAATTCTTGACAATATTCGTCTTCTAATAAAAACGGGAAATTTTTAAAAACCTTTATTATTTTTTTTGATTCTTTTAAGAATAATTTTTGTATTTTAAGTATAAAATTACTAAAAAAGGTACTTATTTTATGTTTAATAATCTTTCCATTTTTTTTGTCTTCAATCTTTGATAACTTTGATATAATTACTTTATTATTACTAGTTATAATTTTGAATAATTTATTTATTTTAATTTTACACTCTTTTTTTAATAAAAACTCACGATTTTCAACATATTTTTTATTACTTTTTAATTCTTTTTCATTTTTACTAGAAAGTTTATATGGTATTTTTTGATGTTTTAGTTTTTTTTTACAAGATACTAAATTTTTTTTATATATACTTAAATCTTTTCTCACCTTTTCCGAATTATAATTTTTATTAAATAATACCAATCGAAAGCATTCTATTTTTATTTTTTAGTTTTTTTTTACAAGATACTAAATTTTTTTTATATATACTTAAATCTTTTCTCACCTTTTCCGAATTATAATTTTTATTAAATAATACCAATCGAAAGCATTCTATTTTTATTTTTTCAAATAATATATCCATATTTTCGGCATAACATTTTACATTTCTTTGATCAGATTTATTTTTACTGAGAGCATTACTTACTACAATAACTAATTTATCTATTTTTTTTTTATCTTTTTTGAAAAGTTTTTCACATATTTCATTATTAATTTCTAATTTTATAGGTAATTTATCTTTTTGCATTTATAATTATATATTATTTTATTATTTTATTTAATAATAAATTAATAAAACAATAATAAACTAATATTATTATACAGAAAAATAATTATTATATTATATCAAACCTAAAATGTTTAGTTTGTGTATACATTAGTATGTGAAAATTTATAATAAATTTTTCTTTGTTTAAATTCTTTTACACGATTCTATTTATTCGTTTCATTAACTATAGGATTCGGTTCAATTTGTTTTTAGAGTTTAAGATGCCGAAGCATTATATTAATTTAATTTTCATCAAGTGATTTATTTATAATTTGTGATAGATATTTTAATTTTTTAAATCCATTCAAAACATATTTTACTTGATTAACTCAATTATAAATAAATAATGGAGGCTTCTTTTTTTTCATTATTTTATAATAATAAGCTTATATTTTATTCCATACTTATAATTTTTAATAATAGTTAAATATTGATATTATTATATGTGGTTAATCCATTTATCAACTTGTGAATCTAAAATATCTTTAGATATAACCCCTTTTTTCACGTATTCTTCGTTGTATGTATCTAATAATTTTTCTTTAAAATTATTAGTAAAAGTATCACATATTTTTTTCTGATTATCGTCAGGTTCTAAAACTTCTAATGCATTTTTAACATTTTCACTTTCATTATTTACCATATCTTGTCTAATTTTAGCAGCTTTATTCATAAGTTCTTGATTTAATAAATTTTTTGGGATGATTTTAATTGAATTATCATAGTCGCACATATTTAAAGTGTCAATTATCCGGGAGAACCTTCCAGTGCTACAAACTTGAGATTTTTTATCACCAACAATACGTTCATTACATTCCGCTAATTCATTTACAAGATTATCTTTTAGATTACCAATATTATTATTATTATTTGGGTCATTTATTCTATTCCATACAAGATTCAGTGCATCTACTTCAGACATTTTCATTGAAGATAATTTTTGGTTCTTGGTTTCAATTGTATCTAACGTTTTTGTAGCATCTTCAACTTTTTCGTTATCATATTTTGAGTCATTTATTAAATTTCTAATATTTTTTAAAGATTCTGGTATATTTATTGTTATATTTGTAGTATTTTTAAGATTTTCTAGTGATTTTTTTACGGTTTTATTAACAACATGGTCGTGGACATTTTGATGGTCGTTTCTAATTATGTTATCATTTATTGGTGGTTCAAATTCATTTATATTTTGAGTTAAATCGTTTTGATTATAATTATGGTTATCATTATTATCTATTATATTAAAATCATTAATAATCTCAAAATTCAAATTATTTATTCTATTATCTAAATCATTTATTCTATTATCTAAATTTCTATTTATTCGCGAATTCATATGATTATTTTTATGATTCTTATAATTGATTTCATTATTAATACGTTCTTCAATAGTTTTATCAATATTGTCACGTTTATTTTCATATAAATCCTTGAACGAAGTCAATTCAATATTGTTTAATTCATTTTGTGGGGAATTATTATTAGTTCCATTCATACCATAACCCCCATTCATATTATTAGTATTATATAGGTTATTTGAATAAGTATTGTTTGAATAAGTATTGTTTGAATTAAATAGATTATTTATATTTGTAATATCGTTTGTATGAAAATGAATATTTTCATTCGGTTGATAGTCTTGCATTTGATTTAATTTATCTTGTGCCAATACTTTATAATCATCAGAACCATATTTTTTTAATAATTTATAACATTTTATAGCATTATCAATATTTGGTTTAATTTCGTTCATTCCCCATAAATATATGTTTCCCATATCCAATAAACTGTTATAATTGCCTTTTTTAATAGCTAAAGAATAATAGTATAAGGCTTTAGATATATCGGGTTTTATATTTGCACTACCATCATGATATAAATTCGCCAAATAAACTAATGAGTTATTGGAACCATTTTGAGCAGCAATTTTATATAATTCTTCTGATTTAGTTAAAGAACTAGTAATATTATTGTTACCATGTTGAAATTTATAAGCAATTTTAACTATATTATTTATAGGTATTTTATCATAATTTATTTCCGTATTATTGCTATACTTACTTTTTATGATATTATATTTATTTATCATATCATTGTCATATAATTTCCCAGTTTTAATTTTAAAATTTAAACTATCTTTAATTTTAGAAAAATTGAAGATATCATTACTAAAACTATAAAAAAATAAGAATATTGTGAACAACAATATCGAAAAAATTATAAATTCATATTTAATTTTAAATTTCATTTATATTTAATTAGAAAAATAATTAAATCAATAATAACATTAAATATGGATTTAGTTAATTTTTTAAATATCAAAAAATATACTACATAAATATAATAATTGGCTATATTATTCAAAATCATCAAAACTATTCTGTTATGCATAAATGGTTTTTTATGAAAATTTATAATATTTTTTGGAAAACTAGTAATATAAATGGTATAAATGCACCGAAAAAACACCATAATTCTCCCTTACTATAATTGAAAAATTTATAACTTATTAATAAAAATATGTATGTAATGGAAAAAATTAAAGATGCATATTTAAAATCATATAAATAAAAAATATTAATTGCCAATAATATGATATAGAATACACCATTTGAATAGTTTAACCACGGCCATTTTAGATGACCATTTTCAATTTTGGTTATTAAATCACCTTTATTTAAAAAGTTTTTATATGATTTAATAAATAATAATAAATAAATTAAATTTATAATCATAACTGGTAGATTCATATTTTTCATACTTAGTATATTGGGTTTATAATATATATATTTTATAATATAAACAAATAATGGACTACAAATATTAAGAATTGGTCCAAAAGTAGTAGTAACTTTATTTATTCCTAATTTATTATCTATATCAATCCATAATAAAAAGTCCATTAATTGAATCATAGAAATAGAAATTAAAAATATCCCAGAAGTTATATTTTGGTTTATAAATTTAGGATCAGGATATTTAATTAATAATATACACCCAGTTAATCCTAAAATAAATGTAGTTATAGATGCTTCGGCATTAAAACACATTATTATACTATTCCATAATATAAAAAAATAAAAATATTAAATTATATAACTATTCATAACTTAACTACATTACCATCCCAGTCAGTATAATAAATACGGCGAATTCTATAATTTTTTTTATAAATATTCTTATGTATATAGTTCATACAGTTTTTACAAGGTTTTGCCATTTGACATTCGTGGTTATTAATTCTAAATACGAAAATATCTATTTTTTTTATATTGTTACTTTTTTTAAGATTATCTATGGCATATTCTTCTGCATGAATTGTTTTAAGTGGGTTATTGTTAATATTGTAAAGATTTATACCTTTCCCATAAAACACAATACCCATTTTTAGAAAATATCAAACACCCAATCTTTTGATGTCCATTAATATCATTTTTAATTTTAGAACGCTCATAAATTTCATCTTGAAATTGGTCTTTCAAATAATTGTAAGTAATTGACATAATAATGTAAAGGTTCTGTTTAATAAAAACAATAGGGAAAAAAATAATAAAAAATCAATTTTTTTTAAAAAATATTTATTGTTTTTGGAAAACAAACCATCGGTTAAGCCGACTGTATTGTTTTTCAATATCACTCATTTTATATTCTTTATTATATTTACTATGATTATCGAAAGTATCACTTGCCATATCAAAACCTATTTTATTTGCTTCTTCATCGGAAATTAGATTCATTCCATATTCTGAGAATTTTTTAACTAAATGGTCAAAATTAACTAAGTATTCGGTATTGGTTATACCGATAGAACCATAATATATATCAATTGAATAATTATTTTCAGGAACATATTCAATATAGTCGTATTTTTTGGTTATTTTCCAAATAAGTTTTTTATCAACTATTCCAGATATATGTTGGTTTATTTCTACATCTTTTAACATGTTAAAAACCTTAAATCCATCAAATGTAGTACCGATAAAATATCCTCCTTTTGATATATTTTCAGAAATATTTTCAATAAAACTGGTTAAATATTCTTCATTTTGTACAAAATAATGTAATGAAAATTGACTACTTATCACTTGAAATTTAGAAAACATGTTGTAAACATTTCTCACATCTTTATTAATTTTAGTCTTATCTTTAGACCCAAATAATGACCCCAATAATTCTTCATTTTCCGAATTTTTACCTGCTTCACCATTTTTAATATTTTTAGTACAATCGGCATATACAAAAATAGTTTTAGGTTGTTTATTTTTATGCTTTCTTACCAGATTATGATATCTCATACAAGCCCCATCATTTGGGTCTTCTAATGCAATTTTATTACTATCAAGAGCCAATATTTTTGTATAATTACCATATCTCCACCGATTTAGATCGCCTCCTTTACCACAACCTAGTTCTAATAGATTAATTTCATCAGTTTCTTCGTGAAATAAGTTTGGTACATTTACAATTAAATTATTTTTAATAATAAGATTATGAAAATTCCTCATATTTTTTGTATATTTATCATATTCAATATTTGATTTACTTCCAGTCCAATATAATTCATCACTTTCACTTATGTCAGGAATATCGTTTCCAGAAGATATCATTTCTTTTGAAATTGGGTTATTAATACTTGCCCAATTACTGTTTGCGACTTTAAAATCATTTGGACGGACCTTATCAAATCTGGTTCTGATAGGTTTCCAGTTATTTTTATGAATATCGTAAACAAACTCAACTATATTGCCATGAATAATTTCACTTTTATCATTTTCACAATATGCTTTATCCCCGTCATAAATATATATTTTTGTTTTAAAAGTATTATCACCAGTAATATTAGTTGGTTTAAATTCAGTAAAAATATATGATTTATTGTCAACTTTAATAGAGGAATATAATGACTTACAAATATTAAATGAAAGTTTATCTTTCAGACTCATACCTACTTTCAATATACCGGTTTTATACCGAACTGTATTGGTTTCATTGTATTCAAAACTAATTTTATCAATTTTCTTCCCTTTTTCATTTATTTCATTCTCAAATTCTACTAAGAAATCTATTGAATTATCTTCAGGAGGTTTCCATTTAAAAACACGATTCCATGTCACCCCACTATTTTTATTTTTATATTCAGAATAATTAATTTCTCCTTCTTTATTTTCACATACGGCATAATTTATAGGTGTATAAATTAAACCATCAATATAATAATTATGTCCATGCTCACCTTCAAACTTTTTAAGTATAAATTCAGATTTCTTGAATATTGATTGAGATTCATCCATGCAAAATTCAAATTCCTTTAAAAATATATTAATTCCATTATTTGATATATCGTTCTTAATATCAATAATATTATTAAAAATATTTTTTAATATATTATATCTCGCATTATCTAAACTTTCATCTCCTGTATATAACACTTTATTACGAATATCGTGACCATTATAGAAGTAAATATCGAATACACCAAATAAACTGCGGGACAATAAGTTATTATTTTTATCATATTTTATATGTTCCCCGTCCATAATACACTTAGTTAAATTACTAGATAAACCTGTATATCGTATTTCCATTTTCTGATTAATTAGAAAGATTTTACCGCTATTATCTATATATAATAAATTTCTTTCCCCATCAGCCTTATCTGTTACACTATATTGATGGTTTATTGATATGATATTCGTATCTTGTTTAAAGTTCCTTATATTATCCATTTCTAAAGTAATTGGTTGAGGACCAATAAAATATTTCCTATCAAATCTAAATTTTTTATCAGTAGTATTTATATCTGCGAAGGTTAGTGCAATATATGACTTTACAATATCTTTTTCTTTGGTTTTCGATATAATACAATCCGTATCTTGAAGTGCTTGTAAAACTATATTACAGTTATATAATAATGACTTTAAAATATCATCATTAGTAATTTCATCAGATTCATTATTTCCTATAAATTCAAGTTCAATTTCGTATTCTTTTTTATTTTTAAAAATATTTGATTTTATTAAATTACTAGTAGGTATCATTTTGTTATCAATATTTTTATTAGATGATTTTACAATAGTGAGATCAAACCGAAATAAATTATCTTCCGTAATGAAACTAAATCTTTTTTTTAATCTATATGTTTTTAGAGATTTTTTGGAATTAGCAAGAAACTCGATATGTTTATCATTTGTTTTTTCTATATCTGATTCATTTTTAATATTTATTTTGAAATCGTAATCATTTATAAATATGGCTTCCATCTTTTTTTTTTCACTGCGAATGAATTTATTTTTTCTAATCATTTTATATTCTATACCGCGTAAGTCGTTAGTCTTACAATATAATTTAATATTTGTCAATCCAACTATTGTTGTCCTTAAGTCATATAATTTATCAGATAATCGTATATCTAATTCTTCTGGCCTAGATATAAATTGTAAATTTGAAGACAATGTTTTAAAAACTCGATCAAAGTCGTTTTTACTAATTCTATTATTTTTAAATAATAATTCTAGTTCTACATTTTCATCAAGTAGTGCAATTTGTAAATAATTTTTGACTTTTTCTGCTTCTTCAGAAGTAATATTCATTATTAAAAGACTTATATAAATAATAGATATATTTTTTTAAATATTTTAATTCAAATTTAATTATATTATATAATTAAAATTAATTTATCATATAAATCTTTTTTCTTTAATTTTTTATGATTATCGTTATGTATTGGTATATTATGTGAAGTACATAAGATTTGTAATTCTTCTAATTTATAATATCTAATATTTTTTAATATTTTTTTATTATTATTTTTTTTATCGGTAATATTTGTATCGGTAATATCATGAGGAGATATCAATTGTATTGTTTTGTTTTTTTCCATTAAAGATTTATTATTTTCTTCAATAATATCATTTACATTATTATTATCTAAACATAAACCATTGTCACTTTTGGTATCACTTGTTGTATGTTTGCACTGTGAGTTATCACAAACTGTATGGTTATACCCCGGGTCATCGCCATTTGTATTTGAATCATCGCCATTTGTATTTGAATCATCGCCATTTGTATTTGAATCATCGCCATTTGTATTTGAATCATCGCCATTTGTATTTGAATCATCGCCATTTATATTTGAATCATCGCCATTTATATTTGAATCATCGCCATTTATATTTGAATCATCGCCATTTGTATTTGAATCATCGCCATTTGTATTTGAATCATCGCCATTTTTATTTGAATCATCGCCATTTTTACTATGGATATTTTGTGAGATTTCTAAGTCTTTATCAATATCTGTTTTATTCGTATTTGGGTTTGAATTATAACTTTTATTAGAATTATTAATTTCTTCAATATTTAATTGTTTATTAAATTTTTTAAACAATTTACCGATAATAATTTCATCACAAAATATACTTTGTTTATTCTCATTAAGAAGTGGATTATAATAGTTATCCTTTTTAAAAATTATAATAGTTATAATATTCTTATCGTAATTGCATAAAAAGTATATATTGGAATTGTCTAAATCAATAATTAATATATTAATGTTTAAATAGTATGATATATACATTTCAATGTGTGAATTTATATTAATTTCATCGAAAAGAATTTTTTGAAAGTCAGTTTTTTTTATGATATTTGGTTTAAATTTGAATTTTTTATAATAGTTTTTTTCGTCTAAATCATATGCTAATTTCTTTTTAAAATTCTTAATATAATTTAATTGGGAATTATGAGATAATGATGTAAACATTTTATCAAATATTGTTAGGATTGATGAAATAAAACAATTTTCTCTATTAACCGAATATATATAATATTTTTTATCCAATACATCATTAATAACTGGAGGTATTTCATTAACGAACTTTTCATCTGAATTTTCATCATCCATATTAATAACATTTTTTTTATTAGTAACATCTAAATAAATTTTATAAAGGAAATTCGAATTACTAATATCGTTTTTATCATTTTCAATATTTTGATTATATTCATTGTAATTAATTTCATTATTTATTTTATCTACATTGATTATTTCAATTATTTTGTTAATTGATAAATCTTGAGTCATTATTAAATTATAATATATAATACTTAAATAGGTTTCAATTTTTTAAATAGTTATTTCATTTGAATTATTTTTTTCTTTACATTTTTTAACTAATTTTGCACGTATACCTTTATATTTTTGAAAATTATGCGGAGGGGTTACCTGCATATTATGACTATATGTCATAATTTCTTTTTCTATAAAATTAACCTTTTCATTAATAATTATTTCATTGGTATTTGATAAAATTGATGTTTCTTCATTTGGTATTTTATTTATATCATTAAGTTTAACTAGATTCTTAATAGAATTTCTTTCAAAATTCTCTTTTTCTAATATTTGCTTATTTGTAATACAATAATTAACTAAATTATATATTTTATTTAAAGTAAAATTAGATAATTTAGAAAGATTTATAAAAATACCATTATAATTTTCTGTATATTTGTCTTGAGAATCTTTTATAAGCTTAAATATTTCAACAAATTCATTTTGCGATAAATGTTTAATAGAATTCTTTATAAATAACTTATCTTTTAAACCAATTTTTTTAATATTCATATTTTCAAAACTATTTTCAAAACTATTTTCAAAATTATTTTCAAAATTATTTTCAAAACTATTTTCAAAACTATTTTCAAAACTATTTTGCATAATACTTAAATATATTAATCTTAAAATATAAATCTTTATATAATAATTTAAATTTAAAATAATTAATAAATTTAAAATAATTAATAAATTTAAAATAATTAATAAATTTAAAATAATTAATAAATTTAAAATAATTAATAAATTATTTTTAAAAACATTTAATACAATTATAAAGTGATTATAATAATGATATATAACATTAACTTAAATCAAATTAATAAAGAAAAACTACCTATTATAGGTAATGGTCGTTCGGGTAATGTATATAAAGTTAATGATAATTTAGTGATAAAAGAATATACTAATAATCCTATAAGAAGAATGGGTAAAGAAGTATCGGCATTAAAAATATTGCAAAAATATAAATATTTTCCGAAAATATACCATATAGATATTAATAAAAATGAATTATATATGTCAAACGTTGGTAAATCGCTGAAATATATACACATAAAATATTGGCCAATCAATTGGAAAAATCAAATAGAGGATATAATAAATATATTAAAAAAAAATAATATATTTCACAATGATTTATCAATTTCACATTTAATGTTAAAAAATAATATAATATCTCTTATTGATTTTGAAAAATCGTGTATAAATTGTTGTAAAATAAAAACTCCCGATGACGAATACTATAAATATCCAGATATGGATTACTTAAAGGAAATAGTATTAAGTCATATTATAAAAAAATATAAAAAATTGATAAAAAAATAACTAGTTTTATATATATCAAACCATTCGTTTTAAAATTATGGAAATAGTTGATAAAAATTTAGATAAAACAATAATATTGGATAATATTAATACAATAACCGAAACAATTAAAAAATTATTAAATGACAATATGCTTATTAAAATAGATAATAACAATTTAATTAAAGAAATTGAAAAATATAAGAATGAAATTAAACAGAAGGATAAACAGATAGAGTTTATTATTCAAAAAACTCAATTATTAAAAAATTTACTAAATGATAAAAAATTTACTAAATTATAAAAAAATTTACTAAATGATAAAAAATTTTATACATTGCTAATTTATTGTATAAACGTATTTTTAGTAAAAAATAATAATGAAATACAAACAAATAGTATAAGAGTTCCAGGACCCAAATATTTTATAAAATTAATTAATTTTTTATTTGGACATAATATTTTTAAAAGTGATAAATGTTTATTAGTAACTTTTGTATTATTCAAATAATTTTCAATACATCCCAAATGTATTGCCGAGGTTATGCATAATACTATATAAATAATTTTAAAATAAATGTTATTAATAAAATTAATTTTAAATAAAAATATAAAACTAGTAATACCAAAGAATATATAATCAGATATATGATCATAATTATCACCAAATTCTGATTCCATATCATATGTCCTAGCATATAAACCATCTATTGCGTCAAATAAATACCTCATAATATAAAACAGTACTCCTAAAATAACTTTATTTTTCAATAAACATATTATACACAATATTCCAAATATATTTCCCAAAGATGTTATATGGTTTGGGGTAACATTTAATTTTCTAAAAAATTTTAAAGACCAAACTGAAAAATTATTAATAAAATTGTCAAAAAAATTATCATAATTACTTGAAATTTTTTTATATTTGTCAAAATCGTTATTATTTAAATCTAAATATTTATTCATATAAACTGATATATTTAAATATATTTAAATATATTTAAATTATAAAATTAATATAATAACTACTATATTATTAATGATTTTAATATAATATTATTAATATTGATCTTTAATTTTCTTTATTATTGAAGTTGTAGATATTTTATTATAGTAGTCAATTCTAAAAAATTTTTTTAATGAAATAGGTACTTCAAAAAATTTTTTTTGTTTTTCAAAATCCTTCTCATTATTAAAGGCGTGAACTACATAATCTATATTATTTTCTTCTATAAATCGTTGATCTATTATTAAAGGTGCTGGAAATATTATACTAGAAACATCTTTCAAATTTTCAATAATTGTACAACGATCATTTTCTGATATAATTGGTAATCTTTTATATGCTTTTGCGTCATTATCTGATATTATTCCAATAATTACTTCATCTCCAAATTCTTTACATTTTTTAATACTTTCTATATGACCTCTATGAAATATGTCAAAAATACCATCCATATATATTCGAACCATTTATTACTTGTTATTATTTTATTATTACTTGTATTTATATTATAATTTTTATATTTAAAAATAAACTTTATAAAAATATAATATAGTTGTATATAAATGGAAGAACTAAAAACAGTAAGTAATATTAATATTCTAAGAAATAATAAAAAAAACAATATAGAAACTATTGAGAAAAATAGAAAAGAATATATTTCTCAAAAAATAAACGAAAATAATGAATCGTTGATAAGTAATATAAATTGTGGAAATGTCAGATCGGATATACTGACAGATGTAAATCCTACAGATGTAAATCCTACAGATGTAAATCCTACAGATGTAAACTCAACCAACATATTGAAGAGGACTTATACTTTTACTCAAAACTTATAATAAATATTATAATTTTAAAAATTGATTAATTATATATAAAATATATGTTGTTAATAATGAATAGGGTACACGATATATTTATGTGTTTAAATTTAAATAATATGAACTTGTGTTTTAAAGAAAACTGTAAAATACAAGATGATATAATAGTTTATTCTAAAGAAAAATATGATTCTCAATTATCACTAGTAAAAATGGGTAAGAAAAAATCTTCAAATTTTGAAGATAATAGTTTTGAAAAAGATGTAAGTAAAGAAAAAAATAATGAATTTGTTTGCGAATACCGGGGATATATATGGAAGAATTCGTTTTTTAAAAATTCGGAACAGTTGGAAAATTATTTACAAATAAGTAAAAAAATGATACCGAATGATAATTTTATGACTTCTTATGAATATTTGATTACTGAAAATTATATATTAGAAAAAATGGATGATTTAGGTAGTGATTTATTTGATTATATTGAAAAGAATGTTTTATCCGAGGGAAAAACTTACAATTTAATATGTACATTAATATATAAACTATATCTCTTACATGCTGAACAAATTGCCCATCGGGATATTAAACCCGAAAATATAATGTATAACGGTAGTACTGATACAATTTTTTATATAGATTTTACAATGTCTACATTCAGTAATAATAAAGAAATATTTAATGGTGGTACAGCTCATTATGCCTCTCCTGAAATAATTTATAATAATAATTTAGTTTTAGATGATTGGCGTAAAGTTGATATATGGTCGTTGGGTATAACTATATATATAATTTTATTTTCTCAATACCCTTGGAGTAATCTATATAATTGTAAACTTTTTAAAAAATATAAAAATTCTCCAAATAAATATAATTATTGGTTAGATAAAACGGGTAATAGATTTTATGCATATATATTAACAAAATGTTTAGATTTAGATGAAAAACAAAGGTCTTCTGTTGAATTATTGTATAAATATAGTAAAAAATTTAAATCAGTTTACGATATGAGTGAATAGTTTATAAATTAATTTTGATTATATATACATTTGTTTTGATTTTCTTTGCAAATTTTTTTATTATTGATTTTACTTTTCATTTGATATTTACTTAATCTTAGCCATTTTTTGGATTTATTTGGTTTACATTTATCCTTAAAAAAATCTATATTTTTTTGCATACAATGTTTTATAGGTTTACATAATGGTGGACACGTAGTTGGTATATAATTACTTGGTTGAAATACCACATTAAATTTCGGTGCTATTATTTTCTTCCATTGTTCAATAATTTTATTACAATTTAAATATATATTCCAATGTTCATCATTCACCACTATAACATATACCTCAATTTTACCAGTAATAATACTATGAATATCTTTAATTAATGGTGTATTAGGTAATTTATCTAATTTAATTGATTTATATATTTTTTTATTTATTTGATGAGTATTTTCTAAAAGCCCGGCTTTTAACATAATTGTATTTTTATTCATTATTGATGAAATATTATTTCTACTATCACCCGAAAATTGATTACCCAAATCTCTTTTTCTTCCCAATAAATAGAAATAAGGTTCTTGTTTTTTAACCATAGCTATATCCCCAGTAATATAGTATTTTTTATTCTTATAGTTAAAAATAACCTCTTTAACTTTACTCTTAATATTAATATTTTTTGGTGAATTTTCACAAGAATAATCTACCATTATATTATTATTTATAGTTCGTATTCCTAACTCTCCTGATATATTATCTCCATCTTTTTTAATATCTATTAATATTGCTTCATATCCTGGAACTAATTTTCCTATTGAATTTTTATGAGATTGTTGATCATTTATATAATTAGATATAAATATATGTTGCAATTCACTAGTGCCTATACCGTCTAATACTTGAGCTTTTAATTGTTTTTCTTTTACTTTAAAATTAAAATTTAAATATGTAGATGCAGGTAACATTGCTCCAGCACTTGTTACTACACATACATCTTTAAATCCCATTACAAACTTGGGATTATCTAAAAGTGTAACTATTTTTGATATATTATCAGGTACGCTAATATATGTATTTATATTTTCAAAATTCTCAAATATACATTTTGGTTTATTTATGTTACAATCTATTATATGATCTAAAACTACTACCCCTCCAAAAATAAACGGAAATACCATATTTGAACCCATAGCATACGGTCCAGCCATTAATGTATCGGTCGCTGTAACAGTTTGCTTTCTACATACCATAACATGTTGTCCATAAGTTAAACCGGCAAATGCTAAATCGATTTGTTTATGAATACACCCTTTTGGTTTACCAGTGGTACCGCTTGTAAAATACCAACAACATTCATCAGTTGATGTAATGTTTTCCATATATTTTTGTATTTTATTGCATATTAATTTATCATATTTATAATTTTTATGAAAAGTTTTTATTTTATAACTTTTATTTTTATTGTTTTCGAAATATTCATTTTCTAAATGTTTTGAATTTACTTTTAATTCACTATCAATTTCTTTATCTGATTCCGTTATATAAACTAAATTAATATTAGTATAAGATGTTATTTCTTTTTTGATTTCTGATAATATATATTTTGGTGCAACTACAATTTTGCAATTAGAATATCTTAAGAAAAATGCTCTGTTTGGATGATTGGGTACTGCACATACAGCAACAGCTCCGATATAATGTGTTGCCCAATAACATACTGCCATATATAAACTATTATTTTGCAATAAAAGTATTTTATCACCTTTTTTAACACCATTCTTAATGAAAAAATTTGCAACATATTTTGCATGTTCTTTTAATTGTTTATAAGTATATTGAATTAATTTACCTTTACAATTTAATCCTTTAGTTACAAAAGCAATATTTTCATCTTTTCTATTATCCAAACAATATTTTACCAAACTAAAATTTTTATCTTCTAGTGCTTTTAATTGTTTTTTTAAAGAATTACTTAAAGTCGGCGAATCAATAGTTAATACTTTCATATATTATATATGAAAGAAAATATACTTTCGTATAAAATGAATTAATTCTATTTATAACCTATTATTTATATTAATAATCTATTATTCTATTAATTTAATCATTAAAATCGCATAAAATATTTTATATAGGATACCAATGACTAGTATTATATTTATTATTAAAAAAATATATACACCCATTCGTATAATTTGAAAATTGAACCTCATAATGTGGCGATAATTGGTTTGGAAATTTTGGCATTTTAACAAAACACGAAACACAATATTTATTTTTAATTTTATTTATATAATGACATTGTGTACAAACTTTTTTACGATTCTCTTCATTTATAAAACGTAAATAATCTTTTTGATTTACTACCATACTTTTTTAGAAAAAGTATACAAAAAATTTTGTTTAGTTTGGGAAACTATATACATTAGTATAGATGAAATTTTTATATACTTTATATAGTTTTGATAAAATATGCTTTATTTAATAATATATTTTTTTTGGGATTTTGGTATCAATTCGGTATATTAAATTCAAATAAACTGTATATATATGTAATATTTATAAGTGGATTGATGCTTTGTTAATATATTTAATATGATTTAGGTTTAAAGAGAAGTATGAATTTAATTTTAAATAATTGTTCGAAAATTTTAAAAAAGAATATTTTTACACCTTTACTCATTTAAAATGTCGACCTAATCCAGATATTTTTTAGATTTTATATTTCTTGTTGATAGGCGTTTTTAAATGTTCAAAGGTGTAAAAGATTTTAATCTGAACTAAATATTATTAAATAATCTATAGTTTTAATGATTTTTTTTTAACATATTGTCATATATTATTTAATATATAAATTTGAAAATTGTTTTATAAAAAAACACTAATGGTATCAATAATATGAGTGGGAAACCAACGATTCGACAAGATATCGAACAAGTCCGTCACAATAATCCAGATACCATTGCGTCATATGGAGAATTTATCGATAATTCTACAAGTTGGGGTAAATGTAATAAAGGTACTATAATTATGAAAGAAAAAAAAATAATCATAATAGATAATGGTGAATTTGATGAAGAAAAATTGTCAATTGCATTTTGTAAAACAAAGCAAAAAGATGATAAACATTATAATTGCGAAAATTGCGAATTAGGTAAATATAATTATGGATTAACTGATGGGGTAGTGTTGCTGGCTAGTAATGCTGAATTAATTCATAAATTTGGTCCAAATGATATTAGAAAAACCGTATTTAATGAAGACGAATCAATCAAATTGAATGACTATAAAGAAAATTCTAAAGCAGCTACTACTGAAAATATTGATTTATTTGATAAACTTCAAATTCAAAATAATGGTGAAGATGTAATTAACGAAAATGATAGAGGTTCAATTTTAATTATAACTGAATTAAATAAGAAAAATAAAAAATCAGACTTTAACGAATTGACGAATTTTTGTCGTGGATTATATAATAAAGATTGTCATAATATATCTAAATGGAAATTGATTAATGAAATTGATCCAGAAAACCATAATATTGTTAATATAATTCCAGATGATTTAATGTTTGGATGTGAACCATATATTAATAAAACTATTTATGTGTATAGAAATGATAATGATGAAGAAAATAAATTTTTAGAAAAAAAGGAAAAAGGAAAAAAAGAATTATATAAATTTAATATAAAAGCATGTTTCTTCGAAAAAGAGCATATAGCCGAAGAGACAAAGTTATTTGGCAAAAGTGACAATGGATTTCGTGTAGGGTTTCAGGTAAGAAGAGGTGGTCGATTATTAACAGGTATTGAACCGAAATTATGGGGATTACCGACAGGCATGAATCGTGCAAAAGGCATTAGAGTATTTATAAATTTACCTATTAATAATGATTGTGATAAAGATTGGTGTGTAACAACATTTAAAAAAATAACAGATGATACGTGGAAACGTTTTGATAATAATTTAAAAAAATTATTAGAACATCACTTCAAAGATTTAACTAAAGCTGAAGGAAGAGATCGAAAAACAAAACAGCAAGAATTTGAAAACCATTATATAGAAAAAAAAGACAACATTGTGAATTTAAATAATGATGAAATCATTCAAGAATTTAAAAAAACTAAACTCTTTTTGCAAGAAATATTAGCTGATCAAACAGATAAAAGATTAATTAAGAAAAGTGGGAAATCTTATGATTCAATTAAAAAATATATTGATAAATTGGAAGAAAAAATAAATAGTGAACAACATGACAATAAACAATACGGATCGTGTCAAAAATCATCACACGCACCCTTAGTAAATTCCGCACCCAGATCACCGCCGAAACTTACTCAGACACCTAAATCTACACCGACACCCAACCCAAAATCAAAACATACTTCAGTAAGTGCACATTCGTCCAAACTTGTACCCGTTCCTATAAACCCATCCAAAAACACATCATTAGTTGTAGAAGCATCCAAATCACCACCTACACCCAAATCACCACTTACATCCAAATCACCACTTACATCCAAATCACCACTTACATCCAAATCGGCTTCATTAGTTGTAGAAGCACCCAAATCAAATCTAGTTCAAGTACCAAATCTAGTTCAAGTACCAAATCCAGTTCATGTACCAAATCCAGTTCAAGTACCAAATCTAGTTCAAGTACCAAATCCAGTTCAAGTACCAAATCCAGCTCAAGTACCAAATCCAGTTCAAGTACCAAATCCACTTCAAGTACCAAATCCAGTTCAAGTACCAAATCCAGTTCAAGTACCAAATCCAGTTCCTGAAATAAATTTTAAAGATAATTGTAATATACATATTAATGATTTTAAAGTATTGGTCAACAATACCAAAAGTTGTAAATTATATAATGACAAAGAACTTATAAAAATATTAGAATTAATGAAAAACTATATTGATAAACCGGTTATATTTTGATATCCCCAGACCCGAATATGTTTGCATAATAATAGGTTAAAAACTTATGTAATTATAGTAGGTATCTCTTTTTAAAAAATCATACAAACTAATCTATTGTAAAATTTAACTTTTTACAATAGACTAGTAAACATAATATAATATTTTTAAAACTATTAATTAAATAAGTTCACTTTGGTATCTATAATTGTTCTTTTTTAATAAATCATTTAATAATATAAGTTCTTCTTGTTGACTGTTAATAATTCTATATGCTAAATAAATCATAAAGTTATTTTTAGTATTTTTTAATAACTTTTTACTCATGTCTACAGCAACTTGATGATGTGGTATCATATGCTTAATATACATTATATCATCTATCACCATATGTTTTAAGTGTTTATTATGCTTTTCTGGATCAAAAAAATGTGGGTCACAATATGTATTAGTTATATTTAATTTATTCGGTTTAACATAATCAGCAACAGTGGAAATATAATTAGGTTTTATTAAACCACTTTTTTTTACTTTATCATTATAAAAATTCGGTAATTTTGTTTTCATTTCATTCATAAGAGATATTTCATAATTCTGTATCCAAATAATTTTTCTTAAAATATTTTTCATAGTTGGGTTTTTTGATTTGTGTTGTAATAAAATACTAATATCAACCGCAACTTGATGATGAGGAATCATATGTTGGATGTAATCTAAATCAGTTAAATTATTATCACACGGTTTGGAGTAAAATATTTCTTTATTATTCGGTTTAGTGATAACATATTTCAATACATATAAAGTTATATATAATATAATAAAAAAAACAAGAAATACAAGTATTCTTTTTAATACATCCATTTTTTTAAATACACCCATTCTTTTTATATAATAATGAGATAATAAACTGAATTGATATTATTAAAAATTTATAAATTTGATTAAAGCATAATAAATATTAACAGTATTATATTATAATTCTTAATTATTTTATAAAATAATCTTAATTATGAATTTGGATTTATTTAAATGGTTTAAAAGTGATACTCCCACATTAAAGAACATTTTTGTATTAGATTGGAATAATAAAATAGATCCTGTTGCAATATTTACAAATGAGAAACCGAATAAATATGATTTTAAAAAAAAAATAAATTGGAAAATTGGAAAAAGAAAATATGAATTATTTATTTATGGAATTATTCCACAAGATGAAATTATTCAAAAAAACAATGATTTATTGAGATATAATATACCTTTTTTAAAATCTCATTTACAAAAGTGTGTAAGAAGAAATATTATTCAACCGGGTTTGAATACTGCTTATTCGTTATTTCACTTAGATTATACCGAATTTATTAGAAGACTACCTATAATTATATTGGAAGATTCTCTATTAATTGATAAATTTCCGGTTTTTGTTTGGTTATTAATCGCAAATCCAGAATATAAAATAATTTACAAATATCAATTAGATTGGTTAATGCATCAAATATTTCATATAATAAAATCACCTTTTAAAGATTTACGAGATAAATTAGAAATAGATTTTAATAATTATTTGGGTGAAATAAATAAGTTAGAAACTGAACAGTTATCAATATTATACTCAATCGAACTAAGAAAATCGTATGGTGGAATGAATGGTGATATAAAAATGTTGAATTATTTTATTGATAAATGGTTAAAAAGATTCAAAAATAATGATAACATCTATTTACAAATACCAAAAGTAATACAATATGAAGATATACTATCAATCGGATTACCTATAACTTATTCGCAATTAAATTTTAATGAAATTGAATTAGTGGCGATAGATTTTCATTGTTTCCCTCAGATATTAACTAAAATAACGAATAATATCAATAAAAAAAACAATAATATAAAAATAAATAAAGAAATAGTTAAAAAATTAATTTGGGAAAATTCAGCCAGTATAAATTTTAAGTCTAATATATCTGATGATGTAAAAGAATTAAATAATTCTGAAATAGAATTAGAATCACAAGAATATTGGTCATATATAAAATACGAATATGATAAAATCCAGAATTATTATTTACAGAATAAACTGATTAATTTTCAAAAAAGTAATAAATTTTAATAGACACAAGTATTATAAATATCTAATATATCTTTTATAATTTTAATTTAATTGACAATATAAAAATATATAATCTTTAAAATTTAATAATATAAAATATAGTGCGTACAACAATTAATAATAATTAATTAATAAAAAAAAATGGATAATTTGGTTTTAGAAAGAAATATGCAATTATATGATGTGATTAGTAATCACCATAATTTGAAAAGGGATTACAAAATAAATGAAATTGGTACAATTGGTGATAATAATAAAAATAATGAAATAGTAAAAGTATGTGATAATAAAATGAGTATAGGCAAAATTAATCAAAATTCAACAAATAATATTTATGATAATAAAATTTTAATAAAAAAACAGAATGATAATAATTACTTATTTGGTGTTATAAATAGTAAAAACAAGGTATTATCTAAAAGATTTTTTAATTTTGATAAATTAAAGGACATATTGTATCATATTAGAAATAAGAACGAAAATATAATAATTGAATGTACTAATTTTGATATAAATAATTTGAGTTGTATAAAAAATAAAGATGAAAATAATTGTTATATTTGATAAATTACATAAAAATTATATAATAGTTTGAAATTATTAGATATTTGAAATTATTAGATATTTGAAATTTATTTTATATAAATTTTTAAAATAAATGAAATACAAAAAAATAAGATAAAAATTATTAATTATATAATAATTATTTAATTACCAATTAAATAGAATCTGTATTAAAATTACCTGGAACACCTTGTGGTCCAACTTCACCTCTGGGACCTGGTGGACCAGGTGGTCCTTCCTTTTCTGCGATATCTGCAGTGTAAATTATAACAGACACCAAAACCATAATTAATAATATAATATTAACTAACGTAAGTATTGTTAATGTATTCTGTTCTAATGGATAAACCACTTTTTTAATAAACCAATAAGCAAGTAAAAGTATTATAATATTTACAAAAAATAAATACATTATTGTCATATTACCAGAAGCATTAGAACCCATATATAATTATATTAGATATTTTAATAAAAAATAAGTTTAATTTAAAAATATAATATAAAAAAATATAATATAAAAAAAAATGGAAATTTTTAATAATGAAAAAACTTGTGATATAGGTTTTAATTTATTATGCAATCCAAGTAAACAGAAAAAAAAAAAAAATTATCTTGAAAAAAAGAATAAAAAATTTAATAAAATTGATGGGGAAAAAGAAAATTATTGCCAAGATAAAGAAGATTTATTAAATATTTTTAAAGAATATTTATATAATAATAAATGTAATATAAATGATAATGATAGTTTAAATAATCTTATGGAGAGTTTATTTAAAGTTCAAATAAAAATAATAAAATTTATAAATCTTTTTTCAAACATAGACAATACATTAAATGAATCAAATGTTTCATATGATAATGAAAAGAAGATTTTGAATAATAATAGTAATGATACAAGTAATGATACAAGTAATGATACAAGTAATGATACAAGTAATGATACAAGTAATGATACAAGTAATGATACAAGTAATGATACAAGTAATGATACAAGTAATGATACAAGTAATG
>Ga0209713_10000169_pt1:0-30000 | contig 36003 bp, 42 predicted proteins | sample ArcOceMetagenome_3_FD_187444 | JGI IMG/M metagenome (GOLD analysis project Ga0209713, IMG submission 187444) | Marine eukaryotic phytoplankton communities from Arctic Ocean - Arctic Ocean- Svalbard ARC20M Metagenome (SPAdes) (version 2) | ecosystem: Environmental > Aquatic > Marine >...
TCATTAACCGTGCTGATTTAGGTATGGAAGTAATGCACGAACGTAACGCGCACAACTTCCCTTTAGATTTAGCTTCAGGTGATGTATTACCAGTTGCTTTCACAGCTCCAGCTGTAAATGCTTAATTTTAAGTTGTTTTTTTAGCACTTAATTGACAGAAAGAAACAACCCCAATATTTCTTGGGGTTGTTTTAATAATTTTTCGCAAAAACTAAGAAAAATTAATTGTTTCTTAGCATTTATCGTATATTTCCTCAGCTATGTGTATAGCTGCTCCTATCGTTATTGGATTCGGGCTAATAATAGAAGCGACGATTGATGCACCTCCTGCTATACAATGCGCTGCTAACCTAATTGAAGGCGGTGCGCAACAATCTAAAATAGTTAAAGTAATATTTTTACCCAAAACTAAAAGATTTGTTGAATTCGTCACCTCAAGACCAGCTTTGAATAATTTATAGGTTCTACCACCAGGGAATACATACTTAATCGATCCCAGGATTAAACTTGTACCTGTCATATTACATTATCCCCCTGTAATTGCAAGTAAAAATTTGGCTACAGTCGAATTTCTGTAGGGTGATACTGCGAGACATGCGCCTATAGTAATAGAAATTAAGGTTTTACCAATGATAGACATATATTTTTTTCCTTATAATTTTTTTAACATGCAATTATATTACAAAATATTTTCCTTAAATAGTCAATACTAATAAATAAAATTATCCAACTAACCTATTCGATATGCTTAAATCGAGCGTAAACACTATCTCTGAGCACGTATACTTTACGATCATTGATTAATTTAAGTTAGAAAATTACCTTGTTCATTTTAAACGGTACTGGGGTAAAAATAGAGTAAACCCTAAGCTACACCAATTTATTTTGTAAATAAATTTCTATATTGTAATTTCTATATTACAATTAAATTTAAAGTATTGTTTATGTACAAAAATGACGTTCAAATGAAAATCACACCGAAATACGATTACCCCGTAGACACAGGTTTGCTATTTTCATGGTTTGCAACACGTGTTTAGTTTACTTGGTTTGCTTAGATGCTTTAGCTAGTACCGAATCAAACGAAACGGGTATAGTAGATTTAAGTCCATATAACTCATTATGTGGTTAGGCCTCATTAAGGGAGACACCGTTTGAGTTCGACCTTTTCTCTCCAAACTATGAGTTTAGAAAAAGAATTTTAGCTACAGAAGAATCTATTTGCGAGGCTTTGAACATGAATCTTGTTGATTTTCAAAATGCTGAAAAAATAAAATTAACTAGTCCATTGTACGATGGTATTTTAAATATCTTTGTTTTTGTAAGTTACATTACACTTGCATTAGCTATTATGCACTTCTCTACTATAGGGTATTTTTACTTCATAAGTAGATATAACAAAAGATTATTTAAAATTAAGACTAATAAGTATTAGAAAAAATTTTAAATTCATCATAGTTATAAAAAAAACTTAATATTTATTAGGTTTGCTTTTTTTATAACTATTGTAGTATGTAATACTGAGAAAAGCTTAATAAATTTTCTAATAAGCTAATCCTAAACTTCTAGTTGTTTCTGCACCTAAATAAACTCTTACACTTAAGAAATCAGTAGGACATGCAGTTTCACAACGTTTACATCCGACACAATCTTCTACTCTAGGTGATGAAGCAATTTGACCAGATTTACAACCATCCCAAGGGACCATTTCTAATACATCAGTAGGACATGCCCGGACACATTGAGTACAACCTATACACGTATCATATATTTTTACTGTATGAGACATAATTTTTAGTATAATCTTAGTAATTTCCTAGTATTTATTATATGTTATTTTTAATAAAAATACTGAATTTTTTCCAAGAAATCTAAATACTATCTATATTTACTCACTTTTAATAAAAATAAATAAGTAACATATAGTTAAGATAACCAACCATAACTGTGTAAACCTTTTCCTAAGAAGTTAACTCCCAAGTAACAAATCCAAATTACAAAGAACCCTAACCCACCTAAAATAGCAGTTTTCTTTCCTTCCCAACCTTTTGTAATACGAGAATGTAGATAAGTAGCAAATACAAGCCATGTAATTAAAGCCCATGTTTCTTTTGGATCCCAACTCCAATAAGAACCCCAAGCTTCATTCGCCCAAACTCCTCCAGCAATAATCCCAATTGTTAAAAAAGGAAACCCTAATCCAATAATTCTATAACTCCAATTATCTAAACTTTTTAACAATTTTAAAAAAGCAATTTCCTGAATATCTTCTTTCAAAGGTACTACTTTTGAAGAAGAAGATACGTCATTTTCTTCTAAAAAAACTTTCGCTTCGTAATAATCAAAAATATTATTATAAAAAACTAAAGATGTTGATTCATCCACCAATTGCAAATCCACATCTTGTAATTTCGAAAGAACAAGAAATAAAATACATAATAATGAGCCAATTATTAATGTAGCATAACTTAACATCATCATACTTACATGCATCATTAACCAATTAGATTGTAATGCCGGAACTAATGGGCTTGATTTTTGCATATCTGCAGATAACGTTAAGTTAGCGAATCCATTTATTAATAATGCAATAGGTAATAAAATAGCACCTAATAATTTACTTTTTGTTTTAAATTCTAAATATAAATATATTGTTAATAATGTCCAAGTTAAAAATAATAATGATTCATAAAGATTACTTAATGGAAAATAACCAGCAACAATCCATCTTGAACAAAGAATAAAAAATAACAAAATATTTGCTAAAATTGCACTTAACTTTCCAAGTTGTATTAAATTTTTTGTTCCTCTAAAAAGAGATAAATTAACCCAATATATAATCATTGCAAATAGTAAAATGCCAAAAACAATATTCGATGAAAAATTTTGAGTAATATTCCAATCCATTAAATTTCTCCAATAAAAATTATTTTTATCATTAGTTTTATAATCTACTATTTTACTTAAAAAGCCATTATTTAAGTATCTTTCTTTTTAAAAATTAACAAGTTTAAATAAATATTAGGTTTCAAAAGATTTATATTTAGAAAATAGAAAATAAATTTCTTTTAATTTTAAAAAATTACTAATAATTTAGAAAAATTAGATACTATAAGAGTCATTCATTTTTTTTTAAACTTTTGCGAGATTAATGATCACTATTAGACAACACGCTTCCTTCTTCTATTAAGAATAAATATACTAATTGTTATTACCTGAAGTGTATCTACGATTACGATACGATACATTAAAATTACCCAATAGTTTGTCAATTTGGAAATAATATAAGTCATAATTTAAACGTAAAAGAAGCATGAAGTTCTGCAATATTTATTTCTTCTTTTAGTTTTTTCTGACCTCAGTTGATAAATCTGTTTTAATTAGTGTTATATTGAAAATACGAAAATAAATAAATTTATTTATTAAATTTATAACACTGATTTTGATATCTATTAATTTATTATTCGTATTAATTATAACAAATCTATTTCACCCATCAAGTTAATTTGACACTATAGATTAATTAAATTATTATATTTTTAATTTCACACTTTTACTTTTTATGTCAAAAACAATAAAATACGAAATGATGATTCTGGTAACAGAAGAATTTAATGATAATGAATTAAAAACTTGGGCTTTTAATTATGCAAAAACATTACGAAAATTAAACGCATCCGAAATTTCCGTAATTTCACGTGGTAAACGAGATTTGTCTTACGAAATTATGAATCAAAAATGTGGGAATTTTATTCAAATAAATTTTTCAAGTATTCCTAAACATATCGAAAACTTTTCAAGTAGTTTAAAATTTGATTCTAATGTTTTAAGATTTTTAGTATTAAACAAGACAACTAACGTAAAAAAAATTTAAATTTTTTTACGTTAATTGTCTTGAATTAGGAATAAAGATAAGTCAAACAATCAGTAGAAATTTTTTGACTTATAAACGAGGGCGAGTAATTGGTAAATTTATTATTTTTGTACTAGAGTTCTTCTTAGCTAAATTACAGAGTAACAAATTAATGAAAATATTTTTCTTTGAGAAACTAAATATAACTAATTAACAAAGAATAACTGTTTATATTTGAAAAATAAAATATCATACGAACGTTCAGTTTAAAATCAGTAAATTGCACAATAAATTTTTTATTAAACCGTATTGGTTACTTGTTACTGACTAAGTTACAATCTTAACTGTTTAATTATGTTAAATTAGAATTTGTTCTAATTCAACATAATTTGATCTATTAGCTAATACGGAGTCTATTAGATTCATTTAAGATTTTTTGATAGTACTTTTAATTCTACAAAAAGTACTATCAATCTAATTCACCAATTAAGTTAATTTAATACTATACTTTAATTAAATTACTTTTTTTTAATAAATGAAAAACAGTTTCTGTAGGTTGAACACCATAGCTTAACCATTTTATAATTTTTTCTTCATTAAAGTATGATTCTTTCGTGATTGGGTTATAATAACCAACTTCATCTACTGGTCTACCCTCTCGTCGAGTTGTGTTTTCCATTATGACTAATCGATATGAGGGTTGTCGTTTTCTTCCGTTTCGTTTTAACCTTAGTTTTAACATAAAGTAATTTATAAATTAAAATTTTTCTATTAAAATTATCTTCTAGAGTAATACTCAATTACTAACAATTCGTTCAAATCTAATAAAAGTTCACTTCGAAGACAATAATTTTTGATACGTCCTTCTAATTTTAAATCATCCCACTCTAAATGATTCGGACGAGAAATAGAATTAACTAATTTTAAATTACTTTTAATGAGATTTTGTGATGTTGCTTTTATTTTTACTCCAATAATATCCGTAACTTGACATTGAAAACTTGGTATATCAACAACTTTATTATTTACCGTAATATGTCCATGATTCACTAATTGACGGGCTCCAGCAATTGTTGAAGCAAGGCCCATTGAAAAACAAATTGTATCTAATCTCATTTCTAATAATTGTAATAAGATCAAACCAGTTACCCCATTTCGGCGACGGGCTTCTTTAACATAATAATATAACTGACTTTCAGTTATACCATAATTAAATTTTAATTTTTGTTTTTCTTCTAGTCTTATACCATACTCAGTTGTTTTATTTTTACCATCACCTGAAGTTTTCCGATGTTGGCCAGGTTTAGCAGTTTTCTTTGATATTTTTTGCGTTAGTCCTGGTAATTTACCTAATCTTCTAGTAATGCGTAATTTTGGTCCTCGATAACGTGACATAAAATTAGTACACTTTTAATATATAGTTGATTTTTTTTACTTTTTATTTTTAAATATTTGAAGTAGGGCGAGTGACCGGACTTGAACCGGCGAATGGTGGAATCACAACCCACTGCCTTAACCACTTGGCCACACCCGCCAAACTATCTACTTCTTATATTATAACAAGTTATATTGAATTGCGTCTAGGTTATTAATACAATATTTTATTTTTAAAAATTTTAATGGTTAGTCAAAAGTATAATAGAAAAAATATATTTAATTATTTTTTTGTTTATCATCATATATATTTTCGGTATTTGATAAAATTGTTTTTATTTTAATATAATTGATTATTTTTTTCTATCAAATTCAATAGTGTTTATGTCAGAACCTAGTTTAGTAATAAATCAAATTCGAAAAACTATAATTATATTAATTAGTTTATTTCTTCATTTTTTGTGTTGATTACTTTATAAATTGAGTTAGAAAATTTGTTTAACTTTTTTTTAAGGTTTATCAAAATATTCTGTAGTAAAAAGGTTAACATACTTTCCTTAACCTTCTAAAAACTCCATATCTTCAAATATTAAGACTACTTTATAAGTTATTAGTCTTTACTTTAATTAATGATTATATTTACTATCGAAACCTTAGTAAATAATGTTTCGATTTGGACAATTTTAAGAAATAATAGTTTAGTAACTTTAAAGCGAGCAATTACTAATTAGATTTTAATCAATAGTTCTGTGACAACTTCGATAACCAATAGCTTTAATTTTTTGGGTTCATTTTATTTTTTTTAAATAACTTTTTCTTTTCATAAAGATATTTGTAAATAATTTTAAATTACTCTACTTCATTTTAGATAAAATGAAGTAGAGTAATTTATTAAGTAAAATAATAGTTTTAATATTATTACTGATTAATTTTTATATCATCAACAATAATACATTCTGTTGTTAAGATCATACTAGCAATTGATGTTGCATTTTGCAATGCTGACCGTGTTACTTTTGCAGGATCAACTACACCTTCTTCATACATACTTCCGAAGGTATTAGTAGCAGCATTATAGCCGATTTCAAATTCTTGTTCTTGTACTTTTTCAACAATAACTGGTCCATTAATACCTGCATTTTCAGCAATTCTTTTTAATGGAGCAACAATTGCACGGGAAATTATAAGGGCACCAATTAACTCATCTTCTTTTAGATTATTTTTTGCCCATGTTACTAAATTTTCTGATAGATGAGTTAAAGTTGCTCCACCACCAGGGACAATGCCTTCTTCAACAGCTGCTCGTGTGGCATTTATGGCATCTTCTAAACGTAATTTTTTATCTTTCATTTCAGTTTCTGTTATTGCACCTACTCGTATAACAGCAATACCACCTGAAAGTTTGGCGATACGATCTTGTAATTTTTCTTTTTCATAAGATGTTTCAGCAACATTTACTTGTTTACGTAATTGTTCACATCGAGCTTTGATATTTTCAATTTCTAAACCGTCGCCAACAATTGTTGTCGTATCTTTATTTACTATAATCCGTCTTGCTTGTCCTAAGAGATTTAATTGAATATTTTCTAAACTTAATCCGGCGTCTTGAGTAATAACAGTTCCACCAGTTAAAACAGCAATATCCTGTAGCATTAACTTTCTTAATTCCCCAAACCCAGGTGCTCGGACAGCAACAACATTTACAATCCCTCTTAACTTATTTAAGATTAAAGTTGCTAATGCCTCTTTTTCAACATCTTCCGCAATAATTAATAAGGGTCGTTTCGTTTTCGTAATCTGTTCTAAGATTGGTAACAAATCTTGTTGAACTAAAGTAATTCGTTTATCTGTCAATAATATGTAAGGGTTCTCATACGAAACTTCCATTTTTTCCGTATCAGTTATAAAGTAAGGTGATATAAAACCTTTTTCTAATTTCATCCCTTCTGTAATTTCTAATTCTGTAATAATCCCTTTACCTTCTTCTAATGAAATTACTCCTTCTTTTCCAACTTTTGCTAATGCATCAGCAATTAAAACGCCAATAATTTCATCATTACCTGCTGAAATTGATGCCACTTGTTTAATTGAATGAATATCTTCGACTGGTTGAGCAAACTCATTTATTTGCATAACTAAATATTGACTTGCTTTTTCCATTCCTAATTTAATAGAAATCGGATTCGCTCCAGCTGCGACGTTCTTTAGCCCTTCTTTTACCATAGCATAAGCTAAGACTGTTGCAGTTGTAGTACCATCCCCAGCAACATCGTTTGTCTTTGCAGCTGCCTGTCGAATTAAAGAAACTCCTGTATTTTCAATATGATCTTCTAAATTAATTTCTTTTGCAATTGTTACACCATCATTGACAATTTGTGGTGACCCATACGTTTTTTCTAGAACAACATTTCGTCCTTTTGGTCCTAAAGTTACTGAAACAGCTTCTACCATTATTTCCATTCCACGTTCTAAAGCACGCCGTGCATTGTCTTGGTATAATATTTTTTTTGCCATAAAATTAAATTTTGATAAGTTAATAAAAATTGTGTATATATAACTGTAAAATAAAAAATAAAAATTGGGCAAGCTAAAATTTTTGTTTTATTAATAATTTTTCATTTAAAAGCTTTACTAAAAATCATAAAAACTAGTATCATTAAGTAGTAATATAGTTTGGGCTTGTAGCTCAGTGGACTAGAGCACGTGGCTACGAACTACGGTGTCAGGGGTTCGAATCCCTTCTTGCCCAATATATTTATATAAAATAATTATTAAATTACTGTATTACCTTAGTGGGGTGTCGCCAAGTGGTAAGGCTGTGGACTTTGACTCCGCCATTCGTAGGTTCGAATCCTGCCACCCCAGTTTTAAACATTTTTATTGAGTTAGATATAAATTCAAGAGTAGAAAAAGTTATTTGATGAAAAACATTATGACAGCTAATATTCAATTTATAATAGGAATAAATGAAAAAGTTTTACCTGATATTCGATTAACCCGTTCTAGAGATGGTAGTACAGGTACAGCAACATTTCGTTTTAAAAATGCAAATATTTTAGATAAAAGTCTAGCGTTAAATGGTGAAATCACTGGTATGTACATGATTGATAAAGAAGGAATTCTAGAAACCCGGGATGTGAGTGCCAGTTTTATTAATGGAAAACCTCAAGCGGTTGAATCCATTTATGTTATGAAGACGTCTGAAGATTGGAATAGATTTATGCGATTTATGGATCGTTATGGAGAAACTCACAGTTTAGTATTCACAAAAGCTTAAATTTGAATAATAGAATAGCTTTTAGACATTTTCAGAGTGGTATTGATTAAATAACGAAGTAATTAAAAAATACAAAAATAGCTCCAGTTACTATCGTTATAGTTTTTGAATAAATCATTTTCTTTAATATAAATAATTAATACTGTATTTAATAATTTCTTAATATATAGTTATAGTCGTCTTTATTTAAATATAATTATGTTAGGTAAGAATGAAAAAAATATAGTTTTATTAATAAAACATTAATTTATTAGTTGTCTATCGAGTTTTATATTCCTATAAATTATTAAATAAAATTAAAAATTGTTTATATTTTTATTATTCATATTTAGAATATCTACGGTCTATTAAACAATCTTACTCATTTAATAGTTTAAATAAAACGTTAAAGCCTATTTTGAATTAGTAAAACTTAATACTTTTTGTCTAAAAAGTATTAAGTTTTACTAATTCAAAATAGGCTTTAACGTTTTTATCCTCCCCCAACAATTGTAACTACTTCAATTTTATCTTTATTATTAATACAAATATTGCTCCAATTTTCTTTAGGACAAATAAAAGAATTATATTCAAGAACTAAAAGAGCAGAATTATAATTAAAATAAGTAATTACATCAGATAAATTAAGAATTTTATCACTGAAAAATTCTTCACCATTTAAAAAAAATTTCTTTCTTTTATTCATATTAAAATATTTTGTTAATATCTTGGCGTCGTTTATTGTAATATTTTAAAATACAATAAATAAACCCCTTTGTTACTTTTATAGTTAATAACTATTAGTTAAAATAAAATAAAAATTTGAGATAGCGGAGTTGAAATTTTAGTATTCCTACGTATTATGGATCTCTCCCTCTAAAATTATTAATGCATAATGGCCACTCTAAATTTCTAGACAATTGTTTCTATTGTTGTGTTATTAATCGAAATATCAGAACTAAATAATACCACAAATATAGTAATAATACGTCAAATTGTCCTCGATTATACATCAAATATTTAGTAAAACAGGAGTTAACTATAAATACATTATAACTGCTAAATTATAAAAATATTTAGCGATTATAATGTCTCTAAAGATACATAATATTATTATAAAGTATTCGTTTCCATATGTCTTTCCATTCGGTTTTGGACTTTTTTAAAAGCTTCTTCAATTGATTCAGAAGACTCATTCTCATTCAATAGCATTTCACGAAGATTACTAGTTAGTAATTTTATCTCATTCTTATCCTCTTCTGTAAAATTAGGGTTACTAATTTTATCAGTTTCTAACATTTTTTCAATTTTTTCACAATAATTTGTACATTTCAGTTTTTGCTCACGATCTTCTTTTTGTTTTTTATCGGTTTCAGCATATTTTTCTGCTTCTTTCAACATGCCATCAATTTCATTTTCATCTAGATTAGAACTACCTTTAATTGTTACGCTTTGCTCTTTACCTGACTCATTTTCTTTAGCAGTTACAGATAATAAGCCATCAACATTAATATCAAATGTTACTTCAATTTGTGGTCTTCCTTTTGGAGCTTCTGGAATACCATCTAATTTAAAGTTTCCTAAACTTTTATTTCCATTCGCAACTTCTCGTTCGCCTTGTAAAACATGAATTTCTACATTTGTTTGATTATCTGCTGCGGTTGAAAACAATTCGGATTTTTTAACAGGAATCGTAGTGTTTCGTGAAATTAATTTTGTCATAATTCCACCCATAGTTTCAACACCAAGCGATAATGGGGTAACGTCTAATAATAAAATATCTGTTATTTCACCTGCTAAAATTCCTGCTTGAATTGCTGCACCAATAGCAACAACTTCATCCGGATTTACTGATCGATTAGGTTTTTTTCCAGTTAATGAACGAACTAATTCTTGAATTGCTGGAATACGTGTTGAACCACCTACTAGAACAACTTCATTGATTCCTGACTTGTCTAATTTTGCGTCTTTTAAAGCTTTTTCAACAGGAATCCGACAACGGTCAATTAAGCCTTTACATAAAGATTCAAATTTTTCCCGTGTTAAATCTTGTTGAATATGCTTTGGACCAGTTTTATCTGCTGTAATAAATGGTAAATTAATTGTTGTAGTTTCACTATTCGATAATTCTGTTTTCGCTTTTTCAGCAGCTTCAGTTAAACGTTGTAAAGCTTGAATATCTTTAGTTAAATTCGTCCCTTCTTGTTTTTCAAAATCGTCAACTAACCACCGAACTAAAGCTTTATCAAAATCATCACCACCTAAATTCGTATCACCGGCAGTTGATAATACTTCAAAAATACCATCACCAACCTCTAAAACTGAAACATCAAATGTCCCACCACCTAAATCAAAAACTAAAATAGTTTCATTCTGCTTTTTATCTAAACCATAAGCTAAAGATGCTGCTGTAGGCTCGTTAATAATTCTTAAGACTTCAATACCAGCAATTTTTCCTGCATCAACTGTTGCTTGTCTTTGAGAATCATTAAAATAAGCAGGTACCGTAATTACAGCTTTTGTAACATCTTGACCTAAATATTCTTTTGCATCAGTAATTAATTTTCGTATAATTTGTGCTGAAACTTCTTCTGGACTGAAATCTTTGTTTAAAGAAGAACATTTAATTTTAATATTTCCATTATCATCTCTAATTACCTTGTATGGTAATTCTTTTGATTCTTCAGAAACTTCATCTGCTTTACAACCTATAAACCGTTTAACAGAGAAAAACGTATTCTCTGCATTAACGACGGATTGACGTTTGGCCAATTGGCCAACTAGTAATTCTTCTTTCTTTGTATACGCTACAATTGAGGGTGTTGTACGAAAACCTTCTGCGTTTGTAATTACTGTAGGTTGTCCACCCTCAATAGCTGCAACTACAGAATTTGTTGTCCCTAAATCAATTCCTACTACTTTATTCATATATATCTAAATTACCTAATTTTGTATAAATTTATGTTTACTATTATTTATTATATCGCAGCTATATAAATACGTAAATTATTTATAAAAGAAACACACCGACATACCGTAATAGTAGAAATATATTATAACATTGTTAAAATTTCTTATATGGACAAAATATTTTAATTTTTTTAAGATTGTTACACAGTTTGGTAATTCTAATTATCAAAATAGTTATATTTAAATTGAATCAAGATTAAGTTATATCACTATTAATAGATATATATATAAGTATTATTTGGAGAAAATATTGTGTCTTTAGGTTTATTAGGAAACAAAATTGGGATGACCCAAATATTTGATGAATCAGGGAACATTATTCCAGTTACAATTTTAAAAGTTGGACCATGTATAATTACCCAAGTTAAAACTACATTAAATGATGGTTATAATGCAATTCAAGTTGGTTATGGAAATGTACCAACAAAATCATTAACACAACCAAAATTAGGTCATTTACAAAAATCAAATATCCAACCTTTAAAATATTTAAAAGAATTTCGTGTAAATGATCCCGCCGAGTTCAATGTTGGACAAGTGTTAAATGTTGAATCATTTATTGCTGGACAATTAATAAATGTTACAGGAAAAAATATCGGGAAAGGTTTTTCAGGTCTTCAAAAACGCCATAATTTCGCACGTGGTCCTATGACTCACGGATCTAAGAATCATAGAGGTCCTGGATCAATTGGTATGGGTACATCTCCGGGACGTGTTTTACCAGGGAAAAAAATGGCAGGACAGCTTGGAAATAAAATTACAAATGTTAAAAAATTGAAAATCATTCAAGTAAATAATGATGAAAATATCTTAGTTGTTAAAGGAGCGGTTCCTGGAAAACCTGGTAATTTACTTACTATTGTTCCGTCGAAATAATGTATAAAAAATATGATTAACTAAATGAACATTAGGAAAAATACTATATGGCTGTTCAAAAAATTATAGAATATAATTCATTAGATTCAAATGGACAAATATCATCTAATAAATATAACGTTAAACTTAAGATCTTAGAAAATTCAGGTAATTATTTAATTCATCGAGATATTTTAAGACACCAACTTTCACAAAAGCAAGGAACAGCTTCAACAAAAACTAGAAGTGAAGTTCGAGGTGGTGGGAAAAAGCCTTGGCAACAAAAAGGTACTGGCAGAGCCCGAGCAGGCTCAAGTCGTTCACCATTATGGAGAGGTGGTGGTGTTATTTTTGGCCCAAAACCAAAAACAACTAACTTAAAATTGAACAAAAAAGAACGTAACTTAGCACTGCAAACGTTACTATATAATAAACGAAATAATATTTCGGTGATTGGTGAATTAGAGTCATTAATTAATGAACCTAAAACAAAAGTATTTTGTAATATTTGTAAAAATTATAATCTAAATATTGATCAACAAATTTTATTAATTGTTTCTAAAAAAACAACTTCTTTAAAATTATCAACACAAAATTTGAACAATATTGAATTAATTTCTGCCTCAAATTTAAATACTTTAAGTTTATTAAAAGCAAAACAAATTTTGGTAACACCATTAGCCATAAATGATATAAAGGAGATTTATTGTGACTAATTCTTTAGATCTTAATGATATGAATCTGGATATTATAAAATATCCAATTATTACAGATAAAGCTACAAGATTGTTATCTAATAACCAATATAGTTTTGTTGTAAGCCCTAAATCTGATAAACCGACAATTAAATCTACAATTGAATATTTATTTAATGTTAAAGTTATAAAAGTTAACACTGCTCATTTACCTAAGAAGAAAAAACGAATTGGTCAATATATGGGTTGGAAATCACATTATAAAAAAGCAATTGTAACGTTGGCAGAGGGCGACACAATAAACTTATTTGCAGAAGAAAATTAATAAATTATATAAAGTTTATGAGTATTCGTCTTTACAAATCATATACACCGGGGACCCGTAATAGAGCCCTTTCATCGTTTTCAGAAATAACAACGGATAGACCAGAAAAAAGTTTAGTTAAAAAAAATCATAGGAATAAAGGTAGAAATAATCGAGGAATTATTACTATAAGACATAGAGGTGGAGGCCATAAAAAGCAATATCGAGTGATTGATTTTAAACGTAATAAACATAACATAGTTGCTATTGTTAATTCCATTGAATATGATCCAAATAGAAATGCTCGAATTGCATTAGTTCATTTTACAGATGGTGAAAAACGTTATATCCTACATCCAAATAATTTAAACGTTGGTGACACCATTTTATCAGGAAAAGGAGTTTCATTAGATATTGGGAATGCTTTACCATTAGCGGAAATCCCTTTAGGAACTTCTGTTCATAATGTTGAATTAATTCCTAATCGAGGAGGACAAATTGTTCGTTCTGCAGGTACCTCGGCAAAAATTCTAGCTAAGCAAGACAACTTTGTGACCTTACGATTACCATCTAAGGAAATTAGATTAATTCGTAAAGAATGTTTTGCCACAATTGGTGAATTAAGTAATAATGATGCTTTTTTAGTTGAAAGTGGAAAAGCTGGTCGTACTCGTTGGTTAGGAAAACGGCCAACTGTTCGGGGTTCAGTTATGAACCCATGTGACCATCCCCACGGAGGTGGTGAAGGTCGAGCTCCAATTGGTCGCAGTAGACCTCTAACACCTTGGGGAAAACCAGCATTAGGTAAAAAAACACGAAAAACGAAAAAATTAAGTAATGCTTATATTCTTCGTCGACCTTCATAATTAATTTATAAAAATTTAGTAATAAGATTCTTAAATATGTCAAGATCATTAAAAAAAGGACCTTTCGTTGCTTATCATTTATTAAAAAAAATTAATAAAATGAACACAGAAGGAAAAAAAGAAGTAATTACAACTTGGTCACGTAGTTCAACTATCTTACCCAATATGGTAGGATTTACAATAGCTGTATATAATGGAAGACAGCATGTTCCAATTTTTATTTCTGATCAATTAGTTGGTCATAAACTAGGTGAGTTTGTCTCTACAAGAACATTTAAATCACATGTCAAAACAGATAAAAAAATACAACGTTAAGAAACCACGATTAGAGTTAACATTAAATTTCCCAAAAAATTTCCAAATTAAAACTTTTAATGTTAAGTCTGAAAAAAAGTTATCTCCACTTGCAAAATTAATTTTACAAAGTGTTCAATGTAAACATTTTTATTACGCGCGTGACGATATATTCTATCTCCTAAAATCTAATCCGATTGAACGAGATTTTCTTTTACAAGCTTTATATTCAATTGTAATTTCTTTACAAAATAATTTGTCTATAAATTTCTTTGACATGTGGATTTATGAAATTTATATAAATAAAGTTTCAGCTAAAAATAAATTTATGAGTCAAACATCTCAGAATTTAGAATCAATTGAATATATAACAATTAAATTAGCTTATGGAAGAAATGGCGGGTTTCAAGAAAAAAAATAATATTTCACTATTAAAACATATGTGAAAAATAGGAAGGAAATTCTATTATGTCGAATGAGCAATCAGTAAAAGCAGTAGCAAAATATGTACGGATCTCTCCACATAAAGTAAGAAAAGTTTTAGATCAAATTCGAGGTCGTTCATATCAAGAAGCATTAATGATATTAGAATTTTTACCTTATGATGCAGGTTCACCTATTTGGCAAGTAGTTCATTCTGTAGCAGCAAATGCAAAAAATAATTATAATTTAGATAAAAAAAAATTAGTTATTTCGGAAATATTTGCGGATGAAGGTCCAAAACTAAAACGTATTCGACCACGTGCCCAGGGGCGAGCTTTTAAGATTTTAAAACCAACTTGTCATATTACAATTGTTGTGAAATCAATTAGTTAAGAAAATAAGAATTAAGGATTTTTTCTATGGGACAAAAAACACATCCTTTGGGATTTCGTTTAGGCATTACACAAAAACATCGATCAGCTTGGTATGCAGATTTCAAACATTATTCAACTTTATTAGAAGAGGATGATAAAATTAGAACATATGTTAATAAAGTAGCAAAATTTGCTAGTATCTCAAATATTTATATTAATAGAAATGGGTTGGGAGATCAAATTGAATTAAATATTGAATCAGGCCGTCCGGGAATATTAGTTGGAGATAAAGGATCTGAGATTAAAACTTTGGCAGTTAATATTAAAAAATTTATACCTCATAATCGTCAAATTACTATTAATATTGTAGAAGTTGAAAATGTTAATTCAAATGCTTCTCTTATTGCTGATCTGGTAGTTCAGCAACTTGAAGATCGTGTTGCATTTCGTCGCGCAATTCGCGAAGCTTTAAAATGTGGACAAGATAATGAAGTAAATGGTATTAAAATTCAAGTATCAGGTCGATTAAATGGTGCAGAAATCGCTCGAAGCGAATGGATTAGAGAAGGGCGAGTTCCATTACAAACTTTAAGAGCTGATATTGATTATGCTACAAAAGAAGCAAATACAATTTATGGTGTTTTAGGGGTGAAAGTCTGGTTATTTAAGAATGAAATCCTAAAAAAATGATAAAACCACAAAAAGAATTAACAAGCTATATTTATTAATTAATTTTATTTTATTATGTTAAGTCCAAAAAAAACAAAATATAGAAAGTATCATCGTGGAAGAATGCGAGGTAAGGCAACTAGAGGAAACGAAGTTTCGTTTGGTAAATATGGTTTACAAGCTTTAGAACCATCATGGATTACTTCACGCCAAATTGAAGCAACACGAAGAACCGTTACACGTTACACAAAACGTGGGGCATCACTATGGATTCGTATTTTTCCTGATAAAGCAGTTACTGCACGTGCTGCTGAATCACGTATGGGGTCAGGTAAAGGTGCTGTTGACTATTGGGTTGCAACAGTTAAACCAGGGACAATTTTATTTGAAATTGGTTCGGTTCCAGAAGAAGTTGCACGTGCTGCTTTTAATCTCGCAGCATATAAATTGCCAATTAAAACAAAATTTATTATTAGAAACGATAATTAATATTAATAACCTATGAAATTAGCTAACTCTAACAGTAAGTATGATATTTCAATATCAACTCAAGAATTAATTAAAGAACTGAAAGAGGCAGAAAAGGTATTATTTGATTTACGATTTAAAAAAGCAACGCGTCAACCATTTAAACCTCATGAAATTAAAGCTACTAAAAAAAAAGTAGCAACATTAAAAACTATTTTAAGAGACAAATTTTTAGATTAATTTTGGAAATAAACTATAGTTTATAATTTCCTTAAAGTTATATATATGTGACAATAGTTATGTTCCTCCCTTTCACAAATATATTGTTGCTAGCTGATATAAAAATCAAACAAAAACACATTGATAAATAATTTAAATAAGGTTTCATTTTTGAAACATAAAATATTACTCAATAGTCTTGTAAAAAAAGTAAATAGAGATTTTAAGGAGTTTTAAAATGCCTGTAAAAGAGAAAATTGGTATTATTGTAAGTAATAAAATGCAGAAGACTGTAGTTGTAAAAGTTGAAAGTCGGTACTCACATCCTATTTATTCAAAGATAATGATCAAAACACGTAAATACTTAGCTCATGATGAAATGAATGAATGCAGTATTGGTGATCAAGTTTTAGTACAGGAATGTCGACCACTTAGCAAAAAAAAACGTTGGTCAGTAACTAAAATTATTTCAAAATCATCATTAATTACTTAAGATTATCTTTTTATGATTTACCCACAAACAATGTTAACTGTAGCTGATAATACAGGTGCAAAAAGAATTATGTGTATCCGTGTCTTAGGCGGAAATCGAAAATACGGGAAAATTGGTGATACTATTATTGGTGTTGTTAAAGAAGCTATTCCAAATATGCCCATCAAAAAGTCAGATGTTGTTCGAGCAGTCATAGTAAGAACATGTAAAACTATTGGTAGAGCTGATGGTATGTATATTCGGTTTGACGATAATGCGGCAGTAATTGTAAATGTAGAAAATAACCCACGCGGAACACGTGTCTTTGGTCCTGTTGCTCGTGAAATTCGGGATAAAAATTTTTCTAAAATTGTGTCATTAGCTCCGGAGGTTTTATAAATGTCAAAAAGTAAAAAGTTACATGTTAAAATTGGTGATAATGTAAAAATTATTTCAGGCTTTGACAAAAATAAAATAGGCGAAGTTACTAAAATTTCTCGTACTACAGGTAAAATTTTAGTAAAAGGTGTTAATTTCAAGTTTAAACATATTAAACCAAACACTGAAAGTGATGTTGGAGAAATAAAACAATTTGAAGCTCCTATTCACCATTCCAATGTTAAATTAATTTAAATAAAGAATATGCGTAGTCAACATTCCTTAGAAGAAATTGCAGAATTATATGGTCTATTAGAAAATATAAAAAAAGAATACGAAACTGGTATTCATTCTGTATTAAGAAAGAGTAATCCAGAATTGTTTTCGAATCCTCATACTATCCCAAAACTTAAAAAAATTAGTATTAATAGAGGATTAGGATTAGCTGCTCAAAATACCAATATTTTAAAGAAAAGTATTACTGAATTTACTCGGATTACCGGTCAAAAACCATTGATTACAAGAGCAAAGAAAGCTATAGCAGGTTTTAAAGTTAGAGAGGATATGGAGTTAGGATTATCAAGTACATTACGTGGTGATAAAATGTATAATTTTCTTACAAAATTAATCTTCTTTACCTTTGCACAAATCCGTGATTTTCGAGGATTATCAGTTCGAAGCTTTGATAAAGCAGGTAATTATACCTTTTCGTTAAAAGAACAATTAATTTTTCCAGAAATTGAGTATGATGACGTCGATCAAATACAAGGTTTAAGTATAACTCTTGTTTTAGATTCGTCAGTCCCAAAAACACGTTCTAAAACAATTGATCGAGTTTTAAATGGTATGATTTTATTAAAATTTTTACGATTCCCTTTGAATGATTGTGGATATTATGATAAATATTCTTCTTTCGGAGAAATTAATCAAGTATGGGATAAAAAAAAACACTTACGTCGTAAACGTTGGTCACAACAATAAATAAAATGAGATTAAGGAGTTATTAGTGGTCACAGATAATATTGCAGATATGTTAACGCGTATACGAAATGCAAATATGGTTAAACACCAAATTGTTGAAATACCAGCAACAAAAATGTCAAAAGCAATAGCTGAAATCCTTAAAGAAGAAGGGTTTATTGAAAATTTTGAAATTTATAGTGAAAATCTATATAACTACTTATTGCTTTCATTAAAATATAAAGGTCAATCAAGAGAAAGAGTTATTAGTAAAATTAAACGAATTAGTAAGCCGGGTTTACGGATTTATGTTAATTCAAAGACGTTACCTCGTGTTTTAAATGGTTTAGGGGTTGCTATCCTTTCAACTTCGAAAGGAGTAATGACAAATACCAAAGCGAAAGAACTTGGGATTGGTGGTGAAGTTTTATGTTATATTTGGTAATTGGAGTAAATTTATAATATGTCACGAATCGGAAAATTACCAATTAATATACCAACAACTGTAAATGTTACAAATGAGAATCCAATTTTAACAGTCAAAGGAAAATTTGGAACATTAGAACGAATAATTCCAGAAATTATTACAGTTGAAGAAACAGATGGTAAATTAATTGTCAGCTTAAAAAATGAAACACGAACTAATAAAGCCTTTCATGGTTTATACCGAACATTAATAAATAATATGCTTATCGGGGTTTCTGAACAATTTGGAATAACGCTTATATTAGAAGGTGTCGGCTATAGAGCCAATGTTCAAGGAAAAACTCTTGTGTTAAATTTAGGGTTTAGTCACCTTGTAAATATAATCATCCCAGATGAAATAACTGTTGAAGTGGTTCAAAATACGACCATTAATATAAAGGCTTGTGATAAAGAACAATTAGGGCTATTTGCAGCAAAAGTAAGATCATGGCGTCCACCTGAACCTTATAAAGGAAAAGGAATACTTTACAAAGGTGAACAAATATTACGTAAAGCTGGTAAATCGGGTAAAAAATAAAAATTATTAAGTTCTAAAAAGTATATTATGAAATTTTCAAAAAGAGTTTTATTAAGACTTAAAAATAAAAATAAAAAACTAAAACCTGATAAATATAAAAAGTTAAAGCGTGAAAGTGTAAGAGGATTAATAAAAGGAACAATAGAACGACCACGATTATCTGTTTTTCGTTCTAACGATCATATTTATGCTCAAATTATAGATGATACAACTTCTAAAACACTTATTTCTTGTTCAACTTTAGATCGAGATATCAAACTTAACAGTGAAAATGGTCGCACTTGTACTGCTTCAAGACTTATAGGAGAAAAATTAGCAGAATTAAGTAAAAAGAAAAACATAACAAAAATCGTTTTTGATCGAGGTCCATACTTATATCATGGTCGAATAAAAGCTTTAGCAGAAGGTGCTCGCTCTGGTGGATTACAATTTTAGTGAATAATTAAAAAATAGAATAAATTTTATGAGTACCGAGTTAAAACAAGTTAATAAATTAAAAAAAACATCCCGTCGTAACGAAAGTCTACACGATACTAAATTTGTTGAACGATTAATTAAAATTAGTAGAGTAACAAAAGTAACAAAGGGTGGAAAAAAAATGAGTTTTCGTGCCGTTGTTGTAATCGGTGATGAAAACGGTCAGGTTGGTGTAGGTATTGGTAAAGCTGAAGATGTGGTTAATGCTTTTAAAAAAGCAAAAACAGATGGAAGAAAAAATTTGATAAAAATTCCAATTACAAAATCGTTAAGTATACCACATAGTGTAATAAGTAATGAAGGAGCGTGTAAAATTATTATGCGACCTTCTATTGAAGGTTCAGGAGTTATTGCTGGTGGTGCAGTTCGAACTGTTCTAGAAGTTGCCGGAATTAAAAATGTAATTGCAAAACAATTAGGATCCAATAATTTATTAAACAATGCACGTGCTACAATAGTAGGTTTAAAAAGTTTAACGACTAAATCTCAAGTTCTAGAAAAACGTGATTTAAATTAAAATTTAATAAATCATAGAAACTAAAACTACGTGAATTTTAACTATTAAAAATAAAAATGAAAAAGACAGACAATATTATATTAAAACGTCTTTTATTAAGTGTTGCAATACTTTTATTTATTAGAATGGGAACATTTCTTCCAATTCCTGGTATTAATCATGGACACTTAGCCTTTTATATTCAACAGCACCCAATTACAAAAAATTTAATAAGTACTTTTTCAGGAAATGATACATTTGTAATTGGATTATTTACTTTAAATATATTTCCATATATAAACGCTTCAATTATGGTTCAATTAATAACAGGGTTAATACCCAGTATTTCTAAACTACAAAAAGAAGGCGGTAGTGAAGGTCGAAGAGCAATTACTAGATTAACTCGATTAATCACATTTGGATGGGCTTTAATTCAAAGTTCGAGTATTGCTTTTTATTTAAAACGTGCTTTATTTGATTGGACTCCATTACTAGCATTTGAAATAATTGTTTGGCTTAGTACAGGTGCAATGATAGTTTTATGGTTAAGTGAATTAGTGACTGAGTATGGATTAGGAAATGGGGCATCTTTATTAATTTATATAAATATCATTTCAAGTTTACCCAATTTGGGTAAAAAATTAGCAAGTGAAAATACAGGAAATTTAACTGTTTTATCTGGATTTGGTATTGTCTTATTATTTTTCATTGCAGTATCCGGTATTATTACATTACAAGAAAGTGCAAGAATTGTTCCGTTAATTTCCTCAAAACAACTTGGTCAAAGTCAGTCTTTCATTTCAAAAGTTAAACCAAATAACTATATTCCTTTACGCTTTAATCAGGCAGGAGTTATGCCTATAATTTTAACAACTGCCATTTTAGTTTTACCCAATTATATTACCAGTTTAGGAGTATTTCCAATTTTAACAATTCCTATTTTTCTAAAATCATCAAAACTTATTTATTGGGTTAGTTACTTTATATTAATTTTAATCTTCAGTTCTTTTTATTCAACTATTGTTTTAAACCCTAAAGATATTTCTCAAGAACTGCAGAAAATGGCTGTAAGTATACCAGGTGTCCGACCTGGTTTAGCAACAACATTTTATCTAAAACAAGTTATGAAAAGAGTAACATTGTTTGGAGCCATAATATTAGCTATTTTAGCAACTCTACCAAATATTATTGAAGGAATTTTAAACGTTTCGAGTTTTAATGGTTTAGGTACTACATCATTATTAATTTTGGTAGGGGTTGTTTTAGATATTTCACGTGAAATGAAAAGTATCATTCTTTCTAACATTTATAATGAAAGATTTGATTAAAATAAGTAAAAATTAATTTAATAATTATAAAATTATAATGAAAATCCGCCCTTCAGTTAAAAAAATGTGTGATAAGTGTAAAGTAATTAAAAGACATGGGAAGATTATGGTAATTTGTCCAAATCCCAAGCATAAACAGAGACAAGGTTAATATTTAAAAGGAGTTAAGTAAGTGATAAGATTATTAGGTATAGATTTGCCAAAAAATAAACGAATTGAGTATGCACTTACGTATATTCACGGAATTGGTCTTACATCAGCAAAAAAAATTGTTCAATTAGCAGAAATTAACCCAGAAACTCGAACTACTGATATTACTACAGAACAATCAGTAATGTTAAGAAATATTTTAGAAAATTTTGAATTAAAGTTAGAAGGGGATTTACGCCGCTTTAATGGATTAAATATAAAACGATTAAATGAAATAAATTGTCATAGAGGGAAGCGACACAGAAATAGTTTACCTGTTCGAGGACAAAGAACACGAACAAACGCTCGTTCACGAAGAGGAACGAAAAAGACTGTCACTGGTAAGAAAAAATAATATGCTTTTGTTGGCAGTTATACTAATTAAAAATATTCATTTACTATGGCACAAAAAATACGAAAACAGGCAATAAAAAAAAATAGAAGTAATTTTGGAACAGGAGTTGTTCATATCCAATCAACTTTTAATAACACAATTGTTACAATTACCAATATAGCCGGTGATACGATCTCATGGGCATCTTCTGGTAGTTCAGGATTTAAAGGTGCACGAAAGGGTACCCCTTTTGCTGCTCAAACAGCAGCAGAAAAAGCAGCTCTACAAGCATTAAGTACAGGTATAAAAACTGTTGAAATCTTAGTAAAAGGTCAAGGTTCAGGACGTGAAACTGCTATCCGCTCGATAGAAGGAACAGGTCTAGAAATTCTTTCAATCCAAGATATAACCTCAGTTCCACATAATGGGTGCCGACCAAGAAAACGTCGACGGGTATAAACCTATTTACTTATAAAATAAATAAATTATGACTTCCACAAAAAATTTTATCACTAGTTCTAATTTATTAATGGAATGTTTAAAATCAGAAAAAATTGAATCTGGTGCTATGTATGGTCAATTTTTAATTGATTCACTCAGTTCTGGGCAAGGAATAACAATCGGAAATTTAGTAAGACGAGTTTTATTAGGAGATTTACAAGGTACTGCGATTACAGGGGTTCGAATTGCTGGTGTAAAAGATGAGTTTTCATTAATACCTGGTGTCCGTGAAGATATTCTTGAAATTTTATTAAATTTAAAAGGAATTATTCTAAAATCAGATATATCTACTAGACAATTTGGACGTCTAAGGTTAAATGGTCCAACCGTTATTACGGCTAGTTCAATTCAATTACCTTCAGAGATAAAAATCATTAATCCCAATCATTATATTGCAACAATTTCAAGCTCACATATCTTAGAAATAGAATTTAAAATTGAATCGGGAACAAAATATAGATTAGCCAATGAACTTTTTTCTAACAAATTTGAAGATTTCATAGAAACAGATGCAATTTTTATGCCTGTCCAAAAGGTAGATTTTAAAGTTGAAAATGTTTATGACAATTTGAACAATATTAAAGAACGTTTATTCATTGATGTTTGGACAAATGGAAGTATATCACCTGAACAAGCTATTTTTTCGGGGTCAAATTTAATCATTGAATTATTTAAGTCTATTAATGAACAGAAAATTAAAAAAGAAAAAGAAACTATAAAAGAAAAAAATGATATAAAACCTATAGATCCATACACACATATTGCTATTGAAGAATTACAATTATCTGTGCGACCTTATAATTGTTTAAAAAGAGCTAAAATTAACACAATTGGAGATTTGTTAGAATATTCTCCAGAAAAGCTTTTAGAATTAAAAAACTTTGGTCGAAAATCTGCCGATGAAGTTTTTGCTACCCTTAAAAATAAATTAGGGATAGTTTTAAAATAATTATTTAGTTTAAATTTATTTTTATGAATAAAACATTTATTCCAGTTGCAAATTATAATAAAAGAAAATGGTACGTAATTGATTGTAAAGATAAACAGTTAGGGCGATTAGCATCAACGATTATACCATTGTTAACAGGAAAATCAAAAGCTGTTTATCATCCATCTGTTGATGTTGGTGATTATGTAATATTGATCAATAGTGAATTTTTAAAAATTGATCATGATGTTGAACGATTCCATGTCTATCAACCAGGACGTCCTGGGTCATCCTTAAAAAAATTAGTCAACATCGTACCAAAACGAATTATCGAAAACTGTGTTTTTAATATGTTGCCAAATGGATTTCCAAAAAAACATTTAGTAAAACGATTAAAAGTTTATCAAAGTGACCAACATCCTCATGGTGCACAAAATCCTAAATTCTTAGATGTGCTTTAATATTTTAATTAACAAATGAAAAAAAATTTATGAATACAGTTTTTCAAAAAGATAAAATTGGCCTTGGAAAAAGAAAGCGTGCTGTTGCAAGGGTTTTTTTTGTTCCAGGAAATGGAAAAGTAACTATTAATAAAGTTTCTGGTGAAAAATATTTACAATATAATACGAATTACTTAAATGCTATTTGGTCACCATTAGAAAAGTTAAATTTAAAAGAACAATTTGACATTATTGCAATTGTAAAAGGTGGTGGTTTAACTGGTCAAACTGATGCCATTAAATTAGGTGTTGCACGCTTAATTTGTAAAATGGAAAATGAGAATCGTTTAATTTTAAAACCATTTGGTTTTTTAAGTCGTGATGCACGTATTAAAGAACGTAAAAAGTATGGTTTACGAAAAGCAAGAAAAGCATCACAATATTCAAAACGTTAAAAAATTTAAAAATATGTCAAAACCTGAAATTCACCCAACGTGGTTCCCCGATGCTCCTGTTATCTGTGAAGGAAAAACTCTTTCGTCTATTGGTTCAACAAAACCTCAGTTACAAGTTGATGTTTGGTTAGGCAACCATCCTTTTTATACAAACTCACAAACACTTGTGGATAGTGAAGGGCGTGTAGAAAGATTTATGAAAAAATACGGATTACAAACAAAAGATAATTAAATTAATTAGATTAAAATAAATGCCAACTATTCAACAATTAGTTCGTTCAAAACGAATACAAATTAATAAAAAAACGAAATGTCCGGCTTTAGTTAATTGTCCACAACGACGTGGTGTATGCACACGTGTATATACAACAACACCTAAAAAACCAAATTCAGCAATCCGAAAAGTTGCTCGTGTTCGCTTAACTTCTGGTTTTGAAGTAACAGCTTATATTCCCGGTGAAGGTCATAATTTACAAGAACATTCTGTAGTGTTAATTCGAGGTGGTCGAGTAAAAGATTTACCTGGGGTTAGATACCATATAGTTAGAGGTGCCTTAGATAGTGGAGGTGTAAAAGATCGAACACAAAGACGTTCAAAATATGGAGTTAAAAAACCAAAAAGTTGAATATTAATTTAAAAATTAATATTTACTAGAAACTATTTATTAAAAATAAATTATTAGTATGTCACGTCGAAATATTTCAAAAAAACGATTCCCTAAAGCAGATCCTACATATAATAGTTACTTAGTTAGTTTATTAGTAACGAGAATTTTAAAATCTGGTAAGAAAACTTTAGCCCAAGATATTGTAAATGGTTCCTTTGATATCATAAAATCAAAAACAAACGAAGATCCATTAGTGATTTTTGAAAAAGCAATTAGAAATGCTAGTCCAGTTGTAGAAGTAAAAGCTCGACGAATTGGAGGCTCAACGTATCAAGTACCAATTGAGGTCAGTAGCTTACGAGCAACAAATTTAGCCTTACGTTGGATTATTCAATATTCACGACAACGAGTAGGGCGGACAATGTCAATTAAATTAGCGAGTGAAATTATTGACACAGCAAATGATATAGGTAATACTATAAAGAAAAAAGAAGAAACACATAAGATGGCCGATGCTAATAAAGCATTTGCGCATTTCAGATATTAATATTTATTAAATAACAATTAGATCTAATTTCGCTAAAAGCAAAAATATTTTTATTATAAACATTAAACTTCAAAGGAACTTTTTGAAATGGCACGTGAAAAATTTGAACGTACAAAACCTCATGTTAATATTGGTACTATTGGTCATGTTGATCATGGTAAAACTACGTTAACCGCAGCTATTACTGCAACATTAGCTTTAGATGGCGATTCTATAGCAAAAGCTTACTCAGATATTGATGGTGCGCCTGAAGAACGTGCTCGTGGGATTACAATTAATACAGCACATGTTGAATATGAAACTAAAGATCGTCATTATGCTCATGTAGATTGTCCAGGCCATGCTGATTATGTAAAAAATATGATTACTGGTGCGGCACAAATGGATGGGGCTATATTAGTTGTATCTGCTGCAGATGGGCCTATGCCACAAACTAGAGAACATATTTTGTTAGCTAAACAGGTTGGGGTTCCACATATCGTGGTATTTTTAAATAAACAAGATCAAGTTGATGACGATGAGTTATTAGAATTAGTAGAATTAGAAGTAAGAGAATTGTTATCTACTTATGACTTCCCAGGTGATGATATTCCAATTTGTCCTGGATCAGCTTTACAAGCAATTGAAGCAATTTCGTCTAATCCAACACTTGCACGTGGTGATAATACATGGGTAGATAAAATCTATGCTTTAATGGATGCAGTTGATTCATATATTCCAACACCCGAACGTGACGTTGAAAAAACCTTCTTGATGGCTATTGAAGATGTATTTTCAATTACTGGTCGAGGTACAGTAGCAACAGGACGAATTGAGAGAGGAGTTGTTAAAGTTGGTGATAACGTTGAAATAGTTGGTGTTGGTGAAACACAAACAACAACTATTACTGGTATAGAAATGTTCCAAAAAACGTTAGATGAAGGTTTTGCTGGTGATAACTGTGGGATTTTATTGCGTGGTGTTACAAGAGAAGATATTGAACGTGGTATGGTATTAGCACAACCAGGTACAATTACACCACATACAAACTTTGAATCTGAAGTATACGTACTAACTAAAGAAGAAGGTGGACGTCATACTCCATTCTTTACAGGTTACCGTCCACAATTTTATGTACGAACTACTGATGTAACAGGATCAATTGAACAATTCACTGCAGATGATGGTTCAGTTGTAGAAATGGTAATGCCAGGTGATCGTATTAAAATGACTGCTGAATTAATTTACCCAGTTGCAATTGAAGAAGGTATGCGTTTTGCTATTCGTGAAGGTGGCAGAACAATTGGAGCTGGTGTTGTTTCTAAAATCGTTAAATAATTAAAAAAATTTATGGAAATAAAGCCGAATGAAAAAATTCGTGTGCGCTTAGAATCATTTAATCATGAACTTTTAAATACATCATGTCAAAAAATAATTGAGATTACTCAAAATAATAATGTTGATAATGTAGGAATAGTTTCATTACCTAGTGATAAACGAATTTATTGTGTATTACGTTCTCCGCATGTTAATAAAGATTCACGAGAACATTTTGAAATTCGGATTCATAAGCGAATCCTAGAAATTTATTATAATTCGTCGGTAAATATTTTTGATTTATTAATCAAATCTGATTTACCACCCGGTGTATTATATAGGATTTGTTTATCTTAATACTATTCATTTATTTGCTAATATAAGCATTAAATAATAGATAAAAATTTGTATTTATTCTTGTATAAATTGATCATTTTCCTTTTAACTGTAATAAAATTTGTGTTGATTAAAGTTTAAAAAAGTAAAAACTTTAATCAAATTTTTTCATTGAATTTAATAATAAATTATATTAAACTTAACTTATTAAATTCAATGAATTAATTATTAGCGTCTTTATTTTAAATATTTTATTATAGGTCGAATTTCGAAAGTAGGCATCTTATTAAATATTATTGAAATATTTATTTTAGTAAACTAGCTCTAATTGTTTAGATTATTCTATTTTCCTTTTAAGAAACCGTTTCTTTGAAAAAATGTTCTAAAATAAAATGCTTTAATAATAAATGAGTTATAAATTAATAATTTATTCTTTTGCAATTTAGATATTTTACTTTTTTTAATGGGGACGGAGGGACTTGAACCCTCACGCACTATCACTAGGCAACGGATTTTAAGTCCGTCGTGTCTACCAATTCCACCACGTCCCCTAATTAATATGTAAATATATTATATCTAAATGTTTATAAAAAAGCAATGATATTGTATTATAGTTAGAGGCGGCACCCAGATTCGAACTGGGGATCGAGGATTTGCAATCCACTGCCTTACCACTTGGCCATACCGCCAAAAATACAATAATTAGATACACAATAATTATTGTAGTTAAAAGTAATTTATTACGCAACTGCAAAAAAATATTATCTAATGTATAATTTTTTATAAAGAGTTATTTTAAATAATTTTACTGTGAATAGAAACTGGACGTACTAATAATAAATAATATCATTTTTATTAAATAAAAATGAAAAAGGAAATACTATGTTTGAAAAATTTACTGAAGGTGCGATTAAAGTAATTATGTTAGCGCAAGAAGAAGCTAGACGCATGGGCCATAATTTTGTAGGCACTGAACAATTATTACTTGGTGTAATTGGACAAAGACACGGAATAGGGGGGCGTGCATTGGCTCAATTAAAGATAAAATTAAAGAAAACACGAAAAGAAATTGAAAAATATATAGGGCGTGGAACGGGATTTGTTGCATCTGAAATACCATTTACTCCACGTGCAAAACGTGTATTAGAGATGTCGATTCATGAAGGTCAAGATCTTGGGGTAAATTATGTTGGAACAGAACATGTTTTACTATCTTTAATAAATGAAACGGATGGGATTGCGATGAGAACTTTAGATAAATTAAGAGTAAATATTCCTAAATTACGTCATTTAATTTTTACTTATATCGAAGAACAACAAGAAGAAATTTTAAAACCACCATTAACTGAGCAAGAAAAGTGGGCTATTGCTCGAGATAAAAATGGCTTAAAAACACCTGCTTTAGATACGTATACACAAAACATTACTAAGGACGTAATGAAACAACGTTTAGACCCAGTAATCGGTCGAGATGATGAAATAAATTCTTTAGTTAAAGTTTTAGGTCGTCGTCGAAAAAATAACCCTGTTTTAGTTGGGGAAGCTGGGGTTGGTAAAACTGCTTGTGCTGAAGGACTTGCTATATTAATGCAAAGTCTAGACTGCCCAGAGTTTTTATTAGACCACACAGTACGAGCTCTTGATCTTGGTTCAGTTTTAGCCGGGACAAAATATCGAGGTGAATTTGAAGAACGAATGAAAAATATTATTGATGAAGTTAATCAACATGCAAAAACACTTTTAGTAATTGATGAAATTCATACATTAGTAGGTGCAGGTGCTGCTGAAGGAGCTGTAGATGCCGCAAACCTTTTAAAACCATCTTTAGCTCGTGGTACTTTACGTGTTATCGGTGCTACGACATTGGATGAATACCGTCGGTATATTGAAAAAGATCCTGCATTAGAACGAAGATTTCATTCAATTCTTGTTGAAGAACCATCTGTCGAAACAACTATTGATATTTTAAAAGGTTTAAAACCCGAATTTCAGCGTCACCATGCTTTAACATATGTTGAAAAGTCACTTGAAGAAGCTGCAAAACTTTCAAGTAGGTTTATTGCAGATCGTAATTTACCTGATAAAGCTATCGACGTTATCGATGAAGCAGGTTCTCGTGTACGGTTAAGAAATAACTCATTGCCTTATGGTTTACAAAGATTACTTGTGGAATTACATGAAACTGTAAAAGATAAAAATGACGCAATTAATGTAAATGATTTTAGTACTGCAAAATTATTAGTCGAGCATGAAGTAGAAGTTCGTACACATTTACGTATAATGCGATTTGCATTAACTACTAAAGAAAGATATGCAAAATATACAGATCCGAATGGACCACGCTTTGATCAAGTTACTGAGTCAGACGTCTTTAAAGTTATTTCTGCCTGGACGGGTGTTCCAGTAACAAAAATTAATCAATCTGAAAATGAACGTTTGAAGTTAATGGAAAGTATTATTCATGAACGTATGATTGGACAACATCACGCAATTGTTGCTGTATCAAAAGCAGTACGTAGAGCACGAGTTGGGATACAAGACCCAAAACGTCCGATTGCAAGTTTTATTTTTGCTGGACCAACAGGTGTTGGAAAAACAGAATTAACGAAAGCTTTAGCGGAATATATGTTTG
>Ga0209713_10000169_pt1:35000-36003 | contig 36003 bp, 42 predicted proteins | sample ArcOceMetagenome_3_FD_187444 | JGI IMG/M metagenome (GOLD analysis project Ga0209713, IMG submission 187444) | Marine eukaryotic phytoplankton communities from Arctic Ocean - Arctic Ocean- Svalbard ARC20M Metagenome (SPAdes) (version 2) | ecosystem: Environmental > Aquatic > Marine...
GTGTCTACGGGGTAATCGTATTTCGGTGTGATTTTCATTTGAACGTCATTTTTGTACATAAACAATACTTTAAATTTAATTGTAATATAGAAATTACAATATAGAAATTTATTTACAAAATAAATTGGTGTAGCTTAGGGTTTACTCTATTTTTACCCCAGTACCGTTTAAAATGAACAAGGTAATTTTCTAACTTAAATTAATCAATGATCGTAAAGTATACGTGCTCAGAGATAGTGTTTACGCTCGATTTAAGCATATCGAATAGGTTAGTTGGATAATTTTATTTATTAGTCTTGACTATTTCAGGAAAATATTTTGTAATATAATTGCATGTTAAAAAAATTATAAGGAAAAAAATATATGTCTATCATTGGTAAAACCTTAATTTCTATTACTATAGGCGCATGTCTCGCAGTATCACCCTACAGAAATTCGACTGTAGCCAAATTTTTACTTGCAATTACAGGGGGATAATGTAATATGACAGGTACAAGTTTAATCCTGGGATCGATTAAGTATGTATTCCCTGGTGGTAGAACCTATAAATTATTCAAAGCTGGTCTTGAGGTGACGAATTCAACAAATCTTTTAGTTTTGGGTAAAAATATTACTTTAACTATTTTAGATTGGTGCGCACCGCCTTTAATTAGGTTAGCAGCGCATTGTATAGCAGGAGGTGCATCAATCGTCGCTTCTATTATTAGCCCGAATCCAATAACGATAGGAGCAGCTATACACATAGCTGAGGAAATATACGATAAATGCTAAGAAACAATTAATTTTTCTTAGTTTTTGCGAAAAATTATTAAAACAACCCCAAGAAATATTGGGGTTGTTTCTTTCTGTCAATTAAGTGCTAAAAAAACAACTTAAAATTAAGCATTTACAGCTGGAGCTGTGAAAGCAACTGGTAATACATCACCTGAAGCTAAATCTAAAGGGAAGTTGTGCGCGTTACGTTCGTGCATTACTTCCATACCTAAATCAGCACGGTTAATGA
>Ga0209713_10000173_pt1 | contig 35631 bp, 33 predicted proteins | sample ArcOceMetagenome_3_FD_187444 | JGI IMG/M metagenome (GOLD analysis project Ga0209713, IMG submission 187444) | Marine eukaryotic phytoplankton communities from Arctic Ocean - Arctic Ocean- Svalbard ARC20M Metagenome (SPAdes) (version 2) | ecosystem: Environmental > Aquatic > Marine > Oceanic...
TTTCCTGTAGTTACTTTTGCTTCTTGCTTAGTTCCTTTTACATCAGATGATTTAGATGAAGAACATTTTTTAGCACAAGATTTTTTAGAATTAGATTTTACACATGTTTTTTTAGAGTCTTTTTCACATTTGTGAGCTACTTCTAAAGCTTCTGTTTTGTTTGCATCTACTGCAGCAGTTTGAGAAATTCCATTGAAAGAAATAGCTATTGCTGCAACCGATAAACCTAGTGTTAAAAGTATTTTTTTCATTTTTTTTTGTATTTAAATTAATTTATATCCAAATATAGACAATAATTGTTCCACAAATATTTAATTTTTGTTAAAATTCTGCTATTGTTGATAATGATCCTTGAGTTTTATCTCCAATCTTAGCAATAATTTTGGAGTCTAGTGGTAAAAATAAGTCGATTCTTGAACCAAATTTAATAAATCCAAACTCTTGGCCTTGATCACAATCTTGCCCCTCTTCCGAATAAGTAACTATTCTTCTTGCAACTGCTCCTGCAATTTGTCTTACCAATATCTCTATACCTTTTTCATTTTCTAGAACTAAAGTACTTCTTTCATTCAAGGTAGATGATTTTGGATGCCAAGCTACCAAGTATTTTCCTGGATGATATTTATAGTACTTTACCTTTCCTTTTATTGGATACCATTGTGCGTGAACATTAAGAGGTGACATAAAAATAGAGACTTGTATTCTTTCGTCATTAAAATATTCGGGTTCGTGTACTTTTTCAATAATAACTACTTTTCCATCAGATGGAGCGATAATTTTATTTATATCCATTACTGGAGTTCTTGGTGGCATTCTAAAGAACCAAATAATAAGAAAGAACAAAACACCTCCCATTAGTCCTAGGATTGTTACAATCCATTGTATTGGAATAAGATAATCTAAAATCCATAACAAACCAGCAATAATAAGAGCTGAAACCAAAATAATGATATATCCTTCTTTGTTTATCTTCATGGTATTATATAAATAATAGATAAGTTAATATGATTGGGGAACTAAAAAATATACCGTCAAATCTATCTAAAACTCCTCCGTGTCCTGGCAATAAACTTCCAGAATCTTTTACTCCTCCACTTCTTTTTAATAAGGACTCACTTAAATCTCCTAGCATTCCAAAAACACTAATTATTAGTGACATAACTATCCAATGTAAAGATGCATTAATAGTTGAATCGGCTTGAACATCTTTGGTCACTAAAGAATAGATATATCCTGCAATAACTGCAAAAAAAACACCCCCTATAAATCCTTCCCAAGTTTTTCCTGGCGATATTCTAGGAAATAATTTATGCTTCCCGAATTTTCTTCCAACCAAATATGCCATAGAGTCACTTGTCCAAAGAATGATAAAAAATCCTGTCAATAAACTCCAATTTCCTGACAAACCAATTTTTGAATAAAATTCTTCGTTAAATGAAATGTAATTTAAAGCTGCAAATGGTAAAGTAATGTATAGAATCCCAAATAAAGTACTGCTTATATTTTGATAAGGAATGGTATCCTTCATGAATAATTCTTGAACTACAAGAATTAACAGTAACGGAACTATTAAAAACAAAAAACGATAATCAATAATTTCTATAAACGCCAAAGTAAGGAGCGAGTAAACTACTACATTAACAAAAGGACCATACTTTGTATTGTTGGATAATTCTTTTTTATTAAGAATTTGATAAAATTCTACCGTACCTAAGGTAGAAAAAACCAAAAACAATAATCCAGCACTGAACTTATTCCATGAAATACACAGAATAATGGTGGCTACAAATAGCACACCCGTAATTGATCTTAATACTAAGTTACTCAATAGTTTTTTTTAGTTAAATTTGGTTATTCTTCTTCCTTATTCTCTTCTTCTACTGTATTTTCCTCTTTTATTTCGTCTACTTCTTTAGCTTTTTTCTCTAATGAAGCTAAAGGCTCTTCTTTTTTAAAAGGTCTTTCTCCTAAAACTTTCTCTAAATCCGCTTTAAATATCACTTCTTTTTCAAGTAGTAATTCTGCAATTTGAGCTAATTTATCTTTGTTTTCAGTTAGTATTTTTTGAGCTCTCGTATATTGGGATTCGATCAATTTACTTACTTCTTCGTCTATAGTTTGTGCTGTACTCTCACTGTAAGGTTTTGTGAATCCATTATCTTGAGAATTATAGAAACTGATGTTTCCTAATTTTTCATTCAAGCCATAAACACTTACCATAGCATAAGCTTGTTTAGTAGCTTTTTCTAAGTCACTTAATGCTCCTGTAGAAATCTCACCATATATCACTTTCTCTGCAGCTCTTCCTCCCATTGTGGCACACATTTCATCTAACATGTGATTAGTTGTAGTCAATTGTCTTTCTTCTGGTAAATACCATGCAGCTCCAAGACTTTTTCCTCTGGGTACAATAGTCACCTTAATGAGTGGCGAAGCAAATTCTGTCAACCAACTTACTGTTGCGTGACCTGCTTCATGGTAAGCTATTTTTTCTTTTTCTGATTGTGTGATTAACTTGTTTTTCTTTTCCAATCCACCAATCAATCTATCTACAGCATCAAGAAAATCTTGTTTTTCTACTACATTTTTCTTCTTACGAGCTGCTATTAAAGCAGCTTCGTTACATAAATTTGCAATGTCTGCTCCAGAAAATCCAGGAGTTTGTTTTGCCATAAACTCAATATCAAATCCTTTTTCAAGTTTCAATGGTTTCAAATGAACTTCAAAAATCTCTCTTCTTTCATTTAAGTCAGGCATGTCTACATGAATTTGCCTATCAAATCTTCCTGCTCTCATCAAGGCTTTATCCAAGATGTCAGCTCTATTTGTTGCAGCCAAAATAATTACTCCACTGTTAGTTCCAAAACCATCCATTTCTGTCAATAATTGATTCAGAGTATTTTCTCTTTCGTCATTACTTCCCATGTTAGGATTGTTTCCCCTTGCTTTTCCTATTGCATCAATTTCATCAATAAATATAATACAAGGCGCTTTTTCTTTTGCTTGTTTAAATAAATCTCTAACTCTAGAAGCTCCAACTCCTACGAACATCTCAACGAAATCAGACCCTGACATAGAAAAGAAAGGTACTTTTGCTTCCCCTGCTACAGCTTTTGCCAATAATGTTTTTCCTGTTCCAGGTAAGCCAACTAATAAGGCTCCTTTTGGAATTTTTGCTCCCAATGCAGTATATTTCTTAGGATTTTTAAGAAAATCTACTATTTCTTGTATCTCTTCTTTCGCTCCTTCTAATCCTGCAACATCTTTAAATGATACATCTACGTTCTTTCCTTTTTCGAATAATTTAGCTTTAGATTTTCCAATATTAAATATTTGACCTCCTCCACCACCTCCTCCAGATCCGCCACCTGACATTCTTCTCATAATGAAAAACCACAAGGCAATTATTCCAACAAAGAACAATAAACTAGTTAACCAACTATAATCTTCTTGCATACCAAATGCTATGTTAAATTGCTTATCTATAGGTAACTTATCATTTATTTCTTTAAGTTCCTTATAGAATTCCTCGTTTGGCGGTGCGTTAAAAGTATAATTTACACTTGATTTATTGAATATACTTTGACTTCTAAACTTACTATATTCTTCATTGTTGTTGATAGCATCACGTTTCAAATTAACCTCTGCTAAACCAGTATTTTTAACGTAAGTAATTGTTTCTACATGACCTTTCTCAGCCATTTCTTGAAATTTACTGAAATTTATTTCTCTATTTCCTGAAGGTGCATTGCCAAATAAGCTAAATCCTATGATAGCTGCAATTGCAATTCCGTAAATCCAATAAAAATTGAATTTTGGCATTCCTGACTTTGCATTTTTTTTATTTGAAGTTGGTTTTTTTTTATCTGCCATATTTTTCTTAGTCTTCTATATTTATAATTTTCGCATCAGCCCAAAGTCCTTCTATGTCATAATGATCTCTTGTTTCTTTATAGAAAACATGAACCATTACATCAATATAATCCATTAGTATCCAAAGCGAATTATCTGATCCTTCTTTGTGTAATGGCTTTTCTTGAAGTTGTTCTGAGGTAACTTTTTCTACCGATTTTGCTATTGAATCTACTTGCGTAGTTGATTCTCCGTGACAAACTACAAAATAGCTAGTAACTGAATTATGAATTTCCCTTAAGTCTACAACTCTTATGTCATGTGCCTTAATATCTTGCATTCCTTCTACTATACTATCTACAAGTTGCTTGGTATACGTTTCTGATTGTTTATTCATTGATTTTTTTTACGAGTTGTAAACTTACTACATTTTTTTATGTTGTGCATTTAAGATTTTTCTTTTTTATCATCTGTTTTTCATTAAATGATTTTAAATTAGCGCAAACAAAAAGAATGGAGGCTAACTTATTTATTGGAAAAAAAGTAATTGAACTTAAATCTGTTGATTCTACTAACAATTATCTATCCAAATACATAAATGAGACAAATGTGTTAAATGGCTCTGTTATTTTGGCACATAATCAGACAAAAGGCCGTGGACAAAGAGAAAATCACTGGGAAAGTGAGGCTGGGAAGAATTTAACTTTCAGTATTTACCTCAAAACTAATTTTATTTTTGTTCATAATAATTTTTTATTGAGTATGGCTGTTTGCAATGCTTTACACGAATTGGTGTCGCAACAGTGTAAGAATACACAAATAAAATGGCCGAATGACCTCTTTGTTTCTGGTAAAAAAATTGCAGGTATTTTAATTGAAAATACACTTAAAGGAGCTAGCTTAAATTATTCTATTATAGGGATAGGATTAAACGTAAACCAAGGTATTTTTATTGAAAATAATAACGCTACTTCCATTTTTTTAGAGTCTAATAATGAATTAGATATATCAACTTTATTAAATCAATTTTATAAGTTATTGGAAGTGCAAATACGTAGACTAGAATTGAATAAATTAGAAGAAATAAAAGGGTATTACTTCTCAAAACTTATTGGTTACCAAATCGAATTAGATTACTTGATTGTAAAAGAAAACAGGCAGGTTAAAGGCGAAATAATTGAGGTGAAAAATAATGGTTTTTTGGTCATGAAAATTAACCAAGAAGAGATTAGAGAATTTGAAATGAAAGAAATTAAGTTAGTCAATTCATTTAATAAAAAAATCCCCAACTGCTAATTGCAATTGAGGATTAAAATTAAAATTTATTTTATTGATTTACAAGTGAATTACTTCACCGTAAGCAGCCGCTGCCGCTTCCATTATAGCTTCACTCATTGTTGGGTGAGGATGTACAGTTTTAATGATATCATGACCTGTCGTTTCTAACTTTCTTAATGCTACCAGTTCTGCAACCATTTCGGTTACGTTACTTCCAATCATGTGACCTCCTAATAATTCTCCGTATTTGGCATCAAAAATAAGCTTTACAAAACCATCTTTATGTCCTGCTGCACTTGCTTTACCAGAGGCAGAAAATGGAAATTTACCAACTTTAATTTCGTATCCAGCTTCTAATGCTTGTGTTTCTGTCATACCTACAGAAGAAACTTCTGGTGAACAGTAAGTACAACCAGGGATATTTCCGTAATCAAGAGCGTCAGGGTTTTTACCTGCAATTCCTTCTACACAAATAATTCCTTCAGCTGATGCTACGTGAGCTAAGGCTGCTCCTGGAGTACAATCTCCTATTGCATAATATCCTGGGATATTAGTTTGGTAATTCTCACTGACCAAAATCTTTCCTTTGTCAGTTGCAATTCCTACTCCTTCCAATCCAATATTTTCTATGTTAGAAATAATTCCAACAGCAGAAAGAACAACATCACATTCTATTTTTTCTTCTCCTTTTTTAGTTTTTATCGTTACGGAACAAACATTAGCAGTAACATCAACCTTTTCTACAGAAGAATTTGTCATTACTTTAATTCCTTGCTTCTTGAAACTTTTTTCTAGTTGTTTAGAAACGTCAATGTCTTCTACAGGAACAATGTTTGGCATGTATTCAACCACAGTAACTTCTGTTCCCATTGCATTATAAAAATAAGCGAACTCCACTCCAATTGCTCCAGAACCAACTACTACCAATCTCTTTGGCTGTTTTGGTAAAGTCATTGCGTCTCTGTATCCAATAATGTTTTTACCGTCTTGAGGTAAGTTGGGCAATTGTCTAGATCTTGCTCCTGTTGCAATAATTATACTCGTGGCAGAATATTCTGTAGTAGCTCCTTTTGAATCAGTTACAGCTATTTTTTTACCTGGCATAACTGTCCCAGCTCCTTCAATTACATCAATTTTATTCTTTTTCATCAAGAATTTCACTCCTCCACTCATTCCTTCTGCTACTCCTCTACTTCTTTTTACTATTGCATCAAAATCATGTTTTGCTTCTTTTACAGTAATTCCGTAATCTGCTGCATGGTTGATGTATTCAAAAACATTTGCACTTTTTAGTAATGCCTTTGTTGGGATACATCCCCAGTTAAGACAAATTCCACCTAAACTTTCTTTTTCTATTACAGCAACTTTTAGACCTAATTGTGAAGCTCTTATAGCTGCAACATATCCTCCTGGTCCAGTTCCTAATATTAATACGTCATAATTCATGTGTGTTCTATTTTAGATTGTGTTTGCTAAATTAATAAATCTGTTATTAATACGTGTAAGGATTTAGAAGTAATTATTTAAAATTCTCGCTTATCTATCTTTTTTCTTGATTTCTTGATTTCACCTTTCTGTTTCTTAGTCTTAATTCTTTTTTCCTTAACCGACCTAGGGACTCTTGATTTTTTCCTTAGCTTATCCACTTTAAAAGCTTCTTCTAAAATACTTTTAAGTTTATAAATCGATTTCTTTTTGTTCTTGATTTGAGAACGATTTTCTTCTGTAGAGATTCGAATTAAATTGCCAGAAATGTATGTTTTCACTTTACTTACAATCAATTCTTTTTCCTTCTCAGAAATCAAATTAGAATCAGTAAAACTCCAAACCAAAGTAACTCGTGATTCAGTTTTATTCACGTGCTGACCTCCTTTCCCACTACTTCGTGATGTTTCGAAAACAAGTTCTTTTTTAATTTCTTCTATAAGAAGGAATATATTTTTCATAATTTAATGTATTGCACTTCTCCATTCCAATCCTTCACAAATCTTTCCTTCTATTTCGTTCAATTCACTCAGTCGTTTGTAGATAACATCCTCCTCCCAATACATCAATGCTAGTTTCACAAACATAGTTCCGTGCTTTGCTTCTGAGGTCCAAATCTCCTTGTAAAATTGTTTTAAATCTGGATCTTCTAGCACTTCACTTATTAGTTTAAAACGCTCCATCCCTCTCATTTCTACAATACTGGCGATAAGTACTCTGTCAATTAATCTTTCTTCCTGGCCAGAACGAATAGAACCAATTAACTGCTTCATGTATTTGTCCTCAGCCATTTTTTGAGGTAATTGTACTCCTCTTTTTTCCATGAATCTATAAACACCCTCAAAATGTTCTAACTCCTCAATTGCTGTTTCAATTAATTCTGGAATCCATTTTATCCTATCCGGACATTTTGCAATTAATCCCAAAGCCATAGCTGACACTTTTCTTTCATTATCGGCATGATCTTGCAATAAAGAATCCATATCCTTTATTGCATTTTCTGCCCATTCCCTAGGTGTTTCGTAAGTTAAATCTATCGAATATTTCATATTACTTTAATTATTACTCAAAAATAAGGAATACAACACTTAAATATAAATTAAACCATGTATTTTTGTAAATGAAACTGAATAAAGAGAATTACTTAACTGCTTGTATCAATTTTTTGAAAGAAAAAATAAAAGGCATTAATGATATAATGAATGAAACACAAACTTCTGCAAACTCTGACACAAAAAGTTCTGCAGGAGACAAACATGAAACATCTAGAGCAATGGCTCACCTAGAAAATGAAAGACTAGGTGGGCAATTGGAAGTTTTGAATTTACAATTAGAAAAAATATATTCTATTAATCCTGAATCTACTAACACCAAAATTACTTTTGGAAGTATTGTAGAATGTACAAATTTTACATTTTTTATTTCTTCAGGATTGGGGAAACTAAAACTTGTAAATAATTCTCTGTTTTATGCTATAGCAATTGAATCTCCTATTAGCAAACAATTGGTTACTAAAAAAATAGGTGATGAAATTTTGGTTGGTAAAAATTCTCAAACTATCATTAAAATTTTATAAATTTGGGATATGAAATTAATTTTAATTATTTTTGGGGTTTGTTTGTCTTTTCTTTCGATAGGACAAGACACTAATAATTTTTACTTAAACTCCGTTCATTTGGAATACAGCTTTTCAGGAAGGGTCAGTAGAAGTACAACACTTCCAAATCAAGTAAAAGACAATGGGTTTTACCAATATTATTTTGGAGAATATGGAGTTCCTGATAGAGTGATAAATAATATATACGTTAGTAATCAATTTGGTGTAAATTTTGGATTTATATTTGATTCCTATTCAAAGAAAAAAAATCACGAATTATTAATAGGATTTGGTTATCAAAATTCTGGGGAATATACCGACAGACTAACAAGAAATAATTATCCGAAAGATTCAACAAATTACACCAAAAATTTAGCTGAAATTACTATTGATCAAAAATACAGAGAAATCTATCTGAATGGAGCTTGGTTATTCAAAACTAAAGGAAAAAAAATTAGTTTTCACTCAGGCTTAGGGTTTAATTTTGCAATTGCAAATCCAGACTATCTCGTTAGTGAATTTGAAAACGGAATACAAATAAATCAATATAATGTGAGAGATGGTATTAAAACATATACCAATTTCTATATCCCAATTGGTTTTGAAGTAAAAAGAAATAAAAAAAGAGGAAAAGGTTTTGTTTTTGGATTTGATTATTCCGTTCGATTTTTAACCCATATCTACTCGTCATTTTCAATATCTTTAGGTTATAAATATTAAAAAATTATGATAAAAAAAATATTAGGATTATTATTTTTACCTTATTTACTTTTCATGTTTTTAGAAGGTTGCTTCAGGAATTATTGCGACAGAAAAGAAACTAGAAACATTACAAAAATTGAGATGTATCATGAGAAAGATACAGTAAGTCTAAATGAAACAATTTTATTGGAAATGGAATACGAAAGTTACTTTGTAAATAATTTTAAACTTGATATTTTACCAAAAGCATCTTCAAAAAGTGTCAGTTTCGACCCTTGTTTTGAAGGGTTTTCAAATCCAATACAAGTAGTTTCAATTATTTCATCTAGCAACTTTAATGCTGGTCATATGGCTGGAAGCGAACTAAATAGTTTGTTTGGTCAAAGTAACTCAAGAGATAATCTGGATGAATTTAATTACCAACCTAATGAATATAGTTATTGGGAGGATAATAAAATTAATTTTTACAATGACGACCTTCCTACCCTAGACTCCATTCACACCCTATATTTTAATATTTACTGTGCAGATGGAAAAACTTACCGAGATACTTTGCCCAATGTAAATTTGAATAGGACTAGAACTAGGTATCATTATTAAATAATATCTCCTTAACTTTACACCATGTCAGATATCAACAAAAAAATATCAAGCGAAAGAAGAGATTTTGATTACGGGACTCTAGACGAATCTAATGTTCCTGAAAGCCCCAAACAATTGTTTGAAGCCTGGTTCAAAGAAGCCTTAGACAAAATGGTAATGGAGCCTTATGCTTTTCATATTGCAACAGTCTCTAAAGACAATATTCCTTCTACTCGTGTTGTTTACCTAAGAAGTATAGAAGAAAATGGATTTGTATTTTTCACCAATTACAAAGGAAAAAAAGGACAAGACATTAGTTACAACCCTAATGTTTGCGCCAATTTCTTTTGGGCAGAAAAAGAAAGACAAATAAGAATTTATGGAGTTGCAGAAAAAATAGATTCAGAATTTTCTGATGCTTATTTTGCAAACCGACCAAGAGAAAGTCAGTTAGGCGCTTGGGCATCTCACCAAAGTGAAGAACTTGAGAATCATAAAGAATTGACCGATAGATTAACTGAGTTAGATTTGAAATATAAAGATCAAGAAGTTCCAAGACCGCCACATTGGGGTGGTTATATTATTAAGCCAAATTACTATGAATTTTGGCAAGGAAGAGCTAAACGATTACACGATAGAATTACTTACAAAAAACAAAATGACAGTTGGCAAATAAAAAGAGTGAATCCATGATTTTTTTGAATTTAAAAAGAAGGAACCTTATTTATCTTTTTGCCCTAATTTTTATGTTTGGTTGTTCAGAAAATAGTTCGGATGAAAAAGGAATCAATTTTGAAGGATTAATTGAATTCAATTATGCCAAAGGATTAAAAATTTATAAAACAAATGAAGGATATGTAGTTACTATTTCTAATCCAAGTAATGGCGAAATAGTCGATCATTTTTTGGTGTCAAACAAAAATAATAGCAATTTACAGAACATTAAAATCATAAAAACTCCTTTATCCAGTATTCTTGCTTATTCCTCTACTTATATTTCGTTTATAGACGCATTAGGAGAAATAGAAAAAATAAAAGGTGTAACTTATTCTCAAGGACTTTACAACAAAAAAATTAAAGATCAATTAGACTCAAAATACACAATTGACGTAGGGAATGACCAAGAACCTGATAAAGAATTAATTGTTTCGCTTAAACCAAATGTGGCATTAATTTATCCAAGTAATGGAAATCACGATTGGTTTAATTCCTTCAATATTCCTACTATTTCTAATGTAGAATATATGGAAACTCATCCACTAGCACAAGCAGAGTGGATAAAATTATATGGAATCTTATTTAAAAAAGAAAAGGAGGCTGATTCTATTTTTAAATATATTGAACAACAATACAACTCGGAAATTGTGGCAAGCTCAACTGCAATAAAACCAACAGTATTGTGTGGGGAACTGTATGACAATGTATGGACTTTACCTGGAGGAAAAAGTCTGACAGCCCAATTAATAAAAGATGCTGGAGGTGATTATTTTTACTCAAATGACAGTACTACAGGATCCAAGAAACTAGATTTTGAATACATCCTGCAACACGATACCGGATTGGATTATTGGTTATTGTTAACTTACAGTAACAAGCCAGTTACGTTACAAACTTTGAAAGAGAAAAACGAACGCAATAAATACCTCTCTGTTTTCAATAAAGAAAAAATAGGCGTTTGTAATACAGCTGTAACTCCTTATTTTGAAAAAGGATTGATAGAACCGCATATTTTATTAAAAGAAATAAAAAACTTGCTTAAAACAGGCCTAAAGCTCGATTCTTTGGTTTATGTGAATGAGCTTGGGGAGTAAATTCTCAGTAGGTTGTACAATTGCTTTAATAACTAACCTAACCTTTTTATAATTTTATTCGTTTATTTATTAAGTACTTAAGCTATTTCAGGATGACTTGAGTTAGTTAAACAATGAGCTTTTTATCTAAATAATATATTTGATAAAAAAATAATCCAACAATACCCAAATAAAAAAGCGAATCAACTTCAAAGTCGATTCGCTTTTTAAATTTTCATCAGTAATTAACTATTCACCCTTTATTAATCACTCTTTAATCAGTTTATTTTATCCCTAATTTCTTTCTTAATTTCTTTGGTAAAGCATCTTTATGAATTTGAATATTCATTGTCTTATACCTTACGTAAGGAAAAGAAGCATAAAAATAACCATCACACTGGTTATAATCTCCCCAAGAATTTTTTACAACAAAATACTTAGTTCCTTTTTGGTCTTTTACTATTCCTGTAATATGCATTCCGTGATCATCTGTAGTTGTTTGCTCATCAAAAGCTTGTTGTCTCTCTGCTTGAGTTACAATTCTTTCTTCTACAGGTGTCATAAACGCATTACTAATTTTCTCTTCTCCAGCATCACTAAAGTGCTTGTTATTTTTACCTTTTACTCTAATTGTTGATGCATCTTTTGGTAAGATTGCTAAAGCATCTCTTGCAGAGAATCCTTTTTCAGAGATATCTGCTCCCCAAGCAAACGTATAACCGTCCATGATTGCATTTTCCATTACTTCCATAAACTCATCTAAAGGTAAGTTGTAACAAGACTGTAAAGCCCAGTTGTCTTGTACTTCGATAACGAAATCTTGGTAAAATGGGTGGTGCGTGTATGAAGTTAACGAAATATAATCGTCCATGTCCATATCTAGGTGTTTTGCAAAAGTTTTTGGCGTGTAGCTTGCTCCTTTGTAATCAAATGTGAAATTTTCCATTGTATCTGGTAAATCTCCCAAATAAGCATCTGTTACTCCTGTAAATGCTTTTTTCCAAGACTTAGTTAATTTTCCTCCTTGTGGTTTTTTAGCCAATACTTCAACCATAGATTTCAACATTCCACTCATCTCAGAGTGATTGTGAGTTTCAGATCCATAATTTAATCCTTTGTAAGCTGATTCTGGAACAATTCCATATCTTCTGATTACCCAAGGAATATCATGAAATGCTCCTCCAGGACCAAAATTAAATGTTCCGTAATACCTCAAATAATTTTCTGCCTTTCCTATGTAAGCATTTCTTACAATAAACATTTCAGATAAATCATGTTCTCCTTTTTCTTTTCTTATTAATTCAGACTCTAAGAATGAAAGTGCTGAAAAACTCCAACAAGTTCCTGTTCTGTTTTGATTTTGAACTGAAGTTTCATCTAAGTTTTTTAATTCAGTAAACATATAATCACTCCCTTTTTTGTTCGTGATTGTATCTTGGGCAAAGTTTGTTACCGTCATTGCTAAAGCAATTACAGAAAATATTATTTTTTTCATGTGTGTTGTTTATGTTTTATTTTTATATTAATTCTCTAAGTTAAGGAACATATTCAAAACTTCCAATATCTGCAGGATTACTTCTTGTATTTTCATCAATATCTAAAAACAACAAGAAATTATTATCTGCCGCACCTATAGCTGAAGAAGTATTAGAAATAGTCATTCTACTGAATGAAGAGAATAATGGATCTACATTTTTTTGTATAGAAACATACTTTCCATTTGTAGGTTGATCAGTCTTAATAAGGCAATGATTGAATAAATAATTGACAGATGGCCCAGGAACTGTATCTAAGGTAATTTCATTGTCATTATTACCATAAATAATTGAGTTATGGAAAATTGCTTTATCAAATGGCCTAGTACCTCCATCATAATAATTATTCAAAACTAAAGCAGGTGTAGTTCTCGCAGAATGATTCCAATAATTACTAATAGTACAATGATTAAAATAATAATTACCTCCCAACCTCAAAGCCACAGAATTATTTCCAGAACGGCTAAACATGCAATTCTCTGCATTGATATGAGCACCTTGGGCCAATAACGAAGCATAACTGTGATTCAATGATTCTACATTTCTTAACTTGATAGAATCTCCAGAATTTGCTCCACCAAAAGCAGTATCGGCATATATTCCTACTGTTCCGTTTTTAATTATAGCGTGTTCAATTTTACTGTTTTGAGCAATAGCAAATCGTATCCCAAACCATTGTCCCGGTTCATTTGCAAAACTAGCTTCTCTCCTATCTCCCTGGAAAACTACTTTGCTGCTTTGTGTTCCATTCACAATCAATTTACTTTTGTACACATACAATACAGCTCCAGAATGAGCATATATTCTTGCTCCTTGGTTTATTGTTAAGGTACATCCAGAATCTATTCCTGGGAAACCAACTGCCGAAACTCCATATAAAACATGGGGTTTGTCGTCATTCCAAATTTCACCACATACCAATTCATTGTAATGAAAATAAGCATCTTGTCCCCAAGCTGCTAAATGCACATTGCTAGTGTTTCCGTTCAAAGTAAAGAAGATATCGTCTTCTACCACAAATGGATTTAATCCACTAGTTGGGTCAATGGTGACTTCTACAAATACGTATACACTGTCTTTTGGTAAAATCTCCGTATCTGTTATGGTTGTTCCTGGAACTCCATCTACATTTATTCTAAACTGTGAAGCAGTTCCTTTCCCTAATCTTATATTGGAGATGAAAATAGTTGTATTTTGAGGATTATGAATCGTAAATCGCTCGTAAGTTGAACCAATTGTAGTAAAAACTGTGTCAAAAACGATTGTATCCTTTGAGAATTCTATCTTTGCACTAGAATCGGTTAATATATTTTCTTTACGGCAATTGGATAACCCCAAAAGGATTGAAACTCCTATTAATACTGAGAAATATGTAAGTTTTATTTGTTTGATAAAATGGATTGTTTAGTTCGATACTCTGTTTAGATGATGAAAATACGTGTTTTTTACTTATTTAGTATAAAAACTAAGGGTTAATTCTTTTTTACTCAAAAGAATTTAGTAAATTTGCAACCGAATTAAATGATAACAATAAATCCTGCTACATTAGGTAGGGCTAACAAAAATTAAAATGAAAAAAGACATTCACCCAGAAAACTACAGATTAGTTGTGTTTAAAGACATGAGTAACGATTACATGTTCTTAACTAAATCTTGTGCTAATACAGAAGATACAGTTGAATTTGAAGGAAAAGAATATCCTCTAATCAAATCAGAGATCTCTCACAAATCTCACCCATTTTACACTGGTAAACAAAACTTTGTAGATACAGCAGGTAGGATTGATAAATTCAAAACAAGATACGCAAGACACATCAAAAAATAAGTGTCACTTTATTATACTAAAAAAACCATTTGCAAAGCAAATGGTTTTTTTTTGGTCTAATCTAAATTATTCTATTTGCTATTCTATAGAAAAAAATTTCAACTCATAATCCATAAGAGCAAATTTCACTGTTTTCCTTTCCCTGTAATAATTCATGCACATTTGAATACTTTTAAAACTTGATTTAAATTCTGTAATTATTTTAGTTTGGATTATCGATAACTCCTTTCCTTCGTTTTGTAATCTTATTAAGGCTTCTACTCCATATACTTTTACAACCAAAATATCACAACTTATCCATTTATCAAAATAGTCTAACCTATTAATTAGCGTATCTTTCATCAATTGCTCTACTACGCCTCTCAAATAAGGCATTTCTGATGGGTAACCACACAATCTACCAAACAAATAAGCATCATCTCTCTTTGCTATTTTATGCTCAAAATAACTGTTTGCTAACCAACTTTTTCTTTTCGAAAGAGCTTCTTTGTCTTCAGATGTACTCTCTATTAGATAATCTATATAAACATCAGACTCGTTCCATTTATAATTCATTATAAGGATACTATCAAAATTTGAAGCCATTTTATTGTAAAAAGTATCTGTTGTAGCGACATAATTACTATCGATAATTTTATCGTAAACTTTTGATCTCAAAAAATCAGACAATAAAATTTCTGTGTAAATCCCTTTCGGATAACTTACTACCTTTTCTTTATTTTGAACAGAACGAATATAAAAACTTTCTATCTCCTTATCTTGTCTATCCAATAATGCTAAATAGATATATCCTTTAACTATTTCACTGGTATCATTGGTGAAATAAAGTAATTCTTCCTTGGAAGCATTATTCAATAGTTTTATATAATTAAAATATTGAGGAGATCTTAAACCATTGTTATTAATGTCATTATATCTAATTTCATCTATCGTTCTTATACTATTTATAATATTAGTCGTGTTTTTAGAAACAACTTGCGAATAGGTATTACAGATTAATAAACTTAAGATTAAACTTAATAGATTTTTTTTCATAATTATTTATTCTTTGCGTAAAATTCTTTTAATTGATTATTCATTTGTTCCACAACTTGTCTGTAAGACAGTTTCTTAATAGGAGTTGGATGAAACCAAACTGTATAAGGAAAAGGTCTTTTTAATTGTTTTAAATCACTATCTCTTAAAAACATACACTTCTTATTTGTATTGCTATTCCCTCCTCTGTATTTTTTAACTTTAGTCCTGCCAGTCTTGTTACTTTCATCATTATCTGAACTAGTAGCATTTTCATTTTTTAATACTCCAAAATCTGCTACATAGAAATTTGATCCTATTGATAAAGCGTCTTTTTTAATTCCTGAGTCAGTATATAGTTCAACTTTGGAGTACTCTTTGGATAAAATATAAGAAGAATTATCGCTAAAAAAAAAATATACCTCACAAAAAGTAAAATTGATGAAAGAAGATATTATTTCTTTATTTAAACTTTCCTGCTTGTCTTTAACAGCATTTGCTCGACTAGCCATTCCCTTGGTTTCTAAAGCAGCTATTACATTCTTTTTGTTGTAAAGCCTGACCAATAATACACCCGATTTTAACTGTTGGATTTGATTTTGAGCTATTTCTATCGCTTCTTGCTTTTTCTGGTTTTGAGAAAAAAAAGAAAAAGGCAGTATCAGTAGCAGTATTATAATTATATTTTTCATCAAATTTTAGTTATTTTGTTCTTATACTAATATAACAAACAAAATTTGTTTCATATTTTATTTTAATAAAAAACCCTAACATAATTATGAAAGGGTTTCTATGTTAATTATTCGGTCAATTAATTATTAATAATATAATAATCTACGAACTCCAGCCACATGTTTTGCAAGTCTTATCACTTGTTTTGTGTAACCAAACTCATTGTCATACCATACATATAAAACTACGTTTTTCTTGTCTTCCGATACTATTGTAGCATAACTATCAAATACTGAACAACAAGAATTTCCAATGATATCGTTAGAAACTAATTCCTCTTCTATCGAAAATTTAATTTGATTTACTAAGTCACCTTCCATAGCATATTTTTTCACCATACTATTTACATCTTCAAGATTCACTTCTTTGTTGACACTTAAATTCATAATTGCCAAGGATCCATTAGGGGTTGGTACTCTCACTGCATTTGCAGTTAATTTTCCTGCCAAACTTGGTATAACTTTAGTTACAGCTTTTCCTGCTCCTGTAGATGTAATTACCATGTTTACAGCTGCAGACCTTCCTCTTCTTGGTTTCTTGTGGTAGTTATCCAATAAGTTTTGGTCATTGGTATAAGCATGCACAGTTTCAATGTGACCTTTTTCTACTCCGTAATTATCTTCTATTACTTTAAGAATAGGAGAAATTGCATTTGTAGTACAAGATGCAGCAGAAAAAATATCATAATCTGCAACATCAAACTCTTTTTGGTTAATTCCATACACAATGTTTGGAATTTCTTTTCCTGGAGCTGTCAATAATACTTTTTTAACTCCTTTCGATTTTAAATGGTTTGATAAAGCTTCTTTATCAGTAAAAACTCCTGTGTTATCAATTACTAAAGCATCATTTATTCCATATTGAGTATAATCAATTTCTGAAGGATGACTAGCTTGAATAATATTAATTAACTGTCCGTTAATATTTAAAGTTTTGTTTTCGTAGTCTTCAATGATTGTTCCAGGAAAAGGGCCATGAACAGAATCCATTCTTAGCAGAGAGGCTCTTTTCTTGATTTGATCTTTCGAGTTATTTCTTACAATAATTGCTCTCAATCTCAATTGTTGACCTTTGCCAGCTTGTTTTATAAGTTCTCTAGCAGCAAGTCTTCCAATTCTACCAAAACCATATAGTACAACATCTCTTGGTTCAAAAGATTGGTTATCTTCAATTTTGAAAGCTCCTAACTTACTATTTAAGAATTCTGTAATAGAACTAAAATTGTTCTTTTCATTACTCCATTCAGAGGCTAATTTTCCAATATCAATTTTAGATGGTGCAATATTAATGTTTACTAGCTCTTTGGCAAGTGCCGAAGAGTCTTCGACAGTAATTTTGTTCCCAGTAACCTCTCCAGTGGATTGATGTAAACTAAGAATTTCCGAAACACTCTGATCTACTAGAGGATTTCGGAAAAGAACTAATTCTATTGATTTTTCATAAAGTAAGTTCCCTATCGAAGAGATTAAACTAATTGCTGATTTTTCTTTATTTACCCAGTCATTTAATTCCGACTCGTAAAATGCTTTAGAAGCGATTTGACTCATTCTTTTTTATTTATTATTTATGTATAGCGTTTATGTTAACCTAAATAAGTTTTCAATAATTTACTCCTTGATGTCTGTCTTAATCTTCTAATTGCTTTCTCTTTAATTTGTCTTACTCTTTCTCTAGTTAAGTCAAATTTAGTTCCAATCTCTTCCAAAGTAAGTCCATGTTTCATTCCTATTCCAAAAAACAAGATGATTACTTCTCTTTCTCTTTCTGATAAAGTAGATAAAGATCTTTTAATTTCTCTTTGTAATGATTCTATCATTAAATCTGTATCAGCAGTAGGCGAATCAGAATTAATTAATACATCTAATAGCGAATTATCTTCTCCTTCTTGGAAAGGCGCATCCACAGACACGTGTCTTCCTCCTACTCTTAGTGTATCAGCAACTTTAGAATTTGTTACTTCCAATTCATCTGCCAATTCATGTTCACTTGGAGCTCTTTCATATTGTTGCTCAAGTCTAGAAAATGTTTTATTCAGTTTATTCAATGAACCAACTTGATTCAAAGGCAATCTTACAATTCTACTTTGTTCTGCTAAAGCTTGCAAGATAGACTGTCGAATCCACCATACGGCATAAGAAATAAATTTAAATCCTCTTGTTTCATCAAATCTTTGTGCTGCCTTTATCAAACCTAAATTACCTTCATTAATTAAATCAGGTAAAGTCAACCCTTGGTTTTGGTATTGTTTCGCTACCGAAATAACAAACCTTAAGTTAGATTTAATTAATTTTTCCAAAGCCACTTGGTCTCCTTCCTTTATTCTTTGTGCTAATAGCACCTCCTCTTCTGCTGTAATAAGTGTCTCTTTACTTATTTCCTGTAGGTACTTGTCAAGTGATTGACTCTCCCTGTTGGTGATGGATTTGGTAATTTTTAGTTGTCTCATGTATTGGATTTAGGTATTATTTTAATGCGAAAATAGGTTGTTTAATTCCTTTTATTAACCCCTTTTACGAAAGGTACTGAAAATAGTTACGTTCAGAGGTGTTTTTTAAAAAAAAAAGGGAATTGTTTTGTAAAATATTAGAAGTCAATTTGTAAAAAGTCAACCTTATTTTATTTGAAGAGAAATTAACTAAAATATATAGTAAAAAAAACTCTCTATTTTTATTGTCATTCCTATAAAAAGATTTTTTTGTATTGTATTTGATTCTCAATTTAAGATCACCAACTTCCTGCGAATGTCAGTAAAATTAAAGGAAATAAAAATAAGCTTTACTTAATATTTAAACTAATCAATTTTTCTCCTTCAAGAAATCCTTCAAGCTTATCCCCTATTGATATTGGACCAACTCCGGCAGGAGTTCCTGTATAAATAATGTCACCAATCTTCAATGTCATAAACTGCGAAACATAGGAAATTATTTTATCAATCGTAAAAATCATGTCTTTGGAGTTTCCTTTTTGAACTTCTTTCCCGTTTTTATTTAAACTAAAATTTATATCTTGAACAGATTCAAATTTTTCTTTATCAAAAAACTGAGTCCCAATTATTGCCGAACCATCAAATCCCTTAGCTTTTTCCCAAGGTAAACCTTTGCTTTTACACTCTTGTTGTATGTCTCTAGCTGTAAAGTCAATACCTAACCCAATTTGAGAGTAATATGTATGTGCAAATCGCTCTTCAATGTGTTTTCCAAGCTTGTTTATTTTTACCAATAACTCAATTTCATAATGTAAATCTTTGGTGAATGCAGGGTAATAAAATGGAACTTTTTTTGCCAGAATAGCAGAATCTGGCTTCAAAAAATACAAAGGTTCTTTGGGAGTTTCATTCCCTAATTCCTTAGCGTGTTCGCTATAATTTCTTCCTATGCAGATGATTTTCATTTGATTAATTTATTTAAGCAATCTGATTTAATTTTTAACACTTTAAAACAAGAAGTAAATCCAATTAAAAGAATAAATAATAAAAACATCTTAAACCTATCATAGGTCTAAAATCTTGTATCTATCATCTAGTGTCTTTGTAACTACATATTATCCTTCACTCCTTGTAACACTTTCTTAGTATATCTTGGAAAATCTCCTTTCATCATCCAAGAGTAGTAACTAGGCTCTCTTTTTAATACTTCTGCAATTGTTTTCCCCTTGTGTTTACCAAAGTTAAAACAAGCTTCTCCGTCTGCATTGTAAACGAATCTACCAGCAAAATCGGCCATCTTCCCTCCCATTTCTGAGTATTCTGATAAAAATTCCACTGAACTTTCTAAATCATCATATTTTGCTAACTGCCCCATCAACACATCATAAGTAGCAGTTGTATCCGCTTCTGCACTGTGTGCATTTTCTAGTGTTTTACCACAGTAAAATTCTAATGCTGCAACTAAAGTTCTTTTCTCTTGCTTGTAAAAGATATTTTGAACATCAATTCTCTTTCTTTCACTCATGTCGAAATTAATATCCACTCTTAAAAATTCTTCAATCAACATAGGAATATCAAATCTATTAGAGTTATATCCGGCCAAATCAGCATCTCCAATAAAAGCAACCACTTCTGGAGCAACATCCTTCCAAGTCTTCTCTTCCAATACATCAAAATCATAAATCCCGTGTATTTCTGAAGAACCAACTGGAATTGGCATTTCAGGATTCACTCTTTTAGTAAAAACTTCTTTTTCTCCATTTGGCAGAACTTTTAGTACTGAAATTTCTACTATTCTATCTTTTACAACATCTACTCCTGTTGATTCTAAATCGAAAAATGCAATTGGTTTAACTAGACTTAAGCTCATTATTTTATTTTTTTTGTAAAAAAAGCTCTTCTCCCGATTTCTATTGGGAACGAAGAGCTTTTAAATTTTTGTTGTATTTATATTTTCAAAGCCAACATTACTAGTGACTAATAACTAAAACTATATTTCTCTGTTTGGATCAAATGATTCTAAATAATCTGCCACTTTGCGCACAAACATTCCTCCTAATGCGCCATCCACAATTCTGTGGTCATATGCGTGAGACAAGAACATCTTGTGTCTTATCCCTATAGAATCTCCTTGCGGTGTTTCGATCACAGAAACCATTTTACGAATTGCTCCTACAGCCATAATAGCTACTTGTGGTTGGTTAATAATTGGTGTTCCCATTACGTTTCCAAAAGTCCCTACGTTAGTCATAGTATACGTTCCTCCTTGAATATCATCTGGCAATAATTTTCCTGCTCTTGCTCTTTTTGCTAAATCATTTACTGCTTTAGTTAATCCCAAAAGGTTTAATCTGTCTGCATTTCTAATTACAGGAACAATTAAGTTTCCTGAAGGTAAAGCTGCAGCCATTCCTATGTTAATGTTCCCTCTTTGAATGATGTTAGTACCATCAATAGAAACATTTACACCTGGCATTTCTTTAATTGCTTTTGCTATTGCTTCTATAAAGATTGGAGTGAAAGTAATTTTTTCTCCATTCTCTTTCATAAATTGGTCTTTTATTCCATTTCTCCAATTTACAATGTTTGTAACATCTGCTTCTACGTAAGAAGTTACGTGTGGAGAAGTTTGTTTAGACATTACCATATGATCAGCAATCATTTTTCTCATTCTGTCCATTTCTAACACTGTATCGTTAGGACCTACAGGGATAGATGGTTTATGAACTGGCTTATTGATAGATGCTGTTGTTGCAATCACTTTATCTTTTGGAGTTTCGTTTTCTCTTGAAAGTGGAGCAGTTGCAGAAACTTTACTTCCTCTATTTTCTATGTAAGCCAACATGTCGGCTTTGGTCACTCTACTCTCTTTTCCGTTTCCAGAAATTGTTTCCAATTCTTCCATAGAAATCCCTTCTTCTTTTGCAATATTTCTTACTAAAGGAGAATAAAATCTTCCTGAATTACCTGTTTTAGATAATTCAACTTGTTCTGTAGCTGTTTTTGCTAAAGGTGCGGCAACTTCTGCTATAATTTCTTTGGTCACAGGGGCCTCAGCTGTTGTTGGTTCTGGTGCAGAAGCACCACCATCTGTTGAGATTATTGCAATAACATCACCTACTTGGGCAACTTCTCCTTCTCCAAATAATTTTTTTATCAAAACTCCATCAGCAGGTGCTGGAACTTCAGAATCTACTTTGTCGGTTGCAATTTCAATCAAAGACTCTTCTGCTTCAATTGTTTCTCCAACCTCTTTTAACCAAGTAATAACGGTAGCTTCAGCTACACTTTCTCCCATTTTCGGTAAGAGTACTTCTATTTCTGCCATAGTTTATTTAATAAGTGTGTTCAGTTATTTTGCGGTACAAAAATAAGGATTATTTCAATAAATATGGGAGTTAAACTACTTTTTATTAAAGTCTTTTTGTTCGCTAATTGTTTAACAAAATTTCTCTACATTTGGTAAAAGCCTTATTATAATACATACCTATGACAAGCAAAACATTTAAATTATTTCTGATTACTGTGAGTTTAATTATTGGACTCTTTACAATTGGATGTAAAAAAGGAGAAAACGACCCCTTAATATCTTTAAGAACAAGGAAGGCTAGAATTACAGGAGGGTGGAATCTATCGATAGGAACTTACTCTTACAATTCGCCAGGAATTTATGAGTTAAAAATAGATTATGATGGAGACACCGCAGAGGAATTTGTGGACGGAGCGCTAAGTAATACTTATGACTATACTGTGAAATTTACAATAAAAAAGGACTTTACTTACGAAAGAATCATAAATGAAGAAGGCTATGGTAGAACAGAAAAAGGCAATTGGTTTTTTACAAAAAAAAGCAAGCAATTAGGATTAAAAAACAAAGAAGCAATTATTTTATCCATTTCATCAATAACTAGCTCTGGAGTTACAACTACTTATTCTGGTGCTAATGCAGATGAAATATTGATAATTGATAGACTTAAAAATGATGAAGTAATTTTTAAAGCAGAAAAAACTTATACTTCAACCGTTACAGATACTGAAAAATATGAGTATACTTATTTAAAAATATAATCTTTGTAAACGAAACTATATTGCAAAAAAAAAGACTACTAATAAATCTCTTATTTTTTGATTATGTTAGGTAAAAGCTTTCAACTTCACTTTACTGAGCAGGAAGATGTAATTCACCAATCCCTTTTAAATATCACTTTTACTCCTCTTTCTTTTATTTTTTTTTCTTCAAAAAACGTCCTTCTAATCAATTAGAAACTTATTTTTCCAAAACCAAAATCAAAATCAAGGGCTTTCCTCTAAGTATCTAAACGGTCCTTCCCAAATTATCATTTTCAAATTTATTACTGAAATTTGTTGTTTGACCTTCATAACGTTTATTAAAAAAATCGTTATACAATTATATACAACTGTCATAACTATATAAAACAAAAAAAGCCTTACAATCTATGATTATAAGGCTTTAGTATTTGTCGGGGTGGCAGGATTCGAACCTGCGACCTCCACGTCCCAAACGTGGCGCGATAACCGGGCTACGCTACACCCCGAAGGCTATATTGTGATTTTTTAACCAAAGTATAAATACTTCCCGTTTGGGCTAAAAAACTGTATAATTTTAATGAACTTTTCTCACTGTTTTCATATGAGATTGCAAATATAGAACTTCCTTTTTAATCTGCAATAAAAAACGAAGAATTATGTGTCAATATTTGCATATTTTGCATTTTGCTCAATAAATTCTCTTCTTGGTGGTACTTCATCTCCCATTAACATAGAAAATGTTCTATCACTTTCAATAAAATTTTCTATTGTAATTTGACGTAATGTTCTAAATTCAGGATTCATTGTAGTATCCCATAATTGAGAAGCATTCATCTCTCCAAGTCCTTTATATCTTTGAATTCCAACTGAAGAATCTGTTCCAGCTCCTTTTAATTCTTCTACGTATGTATCTCTTTCTTCGTCATTCCATGCATACTTAAACTTTTTTCCTTTTTTAACCAAATATAAAGGAGGAGTTGCAATATATATATATCCTTTTTCTATCAATTCTCTCATGTGACGGAAAAAGAAAGTCAAAATCAAGGTTTCAATGTGAGAACCATCAACATCCGCATCACACATAATAACAATTTTGTGATACCTTAATTTCTCAATATTTAATGCCTTACTATCCTCTTCTGTTCCAATTCGAACACCGAGGGCAGTATACATGTTTTTTATCTCTTCGTTTTCAAATATTTTATGGTGCATTGCTTTTTCTACATTCAATATTTTTCCTCTCAAAGGTAAAATAGCTTGAAAAAACCTATCTCTTCCTTGCTTTGCTGTTCCCCCTGCAGAATCTCCCTCTACAAGGTACAATTCACACTCTGCTGGATCTTTACCTGAACAATCAGAAAGTTTACCTGGTAATCCACCTCCAGACATTACAGTCTTTCTTTGTACCATTTCTCTTGCTTTACGTGCCGCATGACGAGCGGTTGCTGCAAGAATTACTTTTTGGATAATCGTTTTTGCATCATTTGGATTTTCTTCCAAATAATCTGTCAACATTTGTGATACAGCCTGACTAACAGGCGCATTTACTTCTCTATTCCCTAATTTTGTTTTTGTTTGCCCTTCAAATTGTGGCTCGCTTACTTTTACAGATACAATAGCTGTTAATCCTTCACGGAAATCATCTCCAGCAATTTCAAATTTTAATTTATCTAATAAACCAGATTCTTCAGCATACTTTTTAAGTGTTCCTGTTAATCCTCTTCTGAATCCAGATAAGTGAGTTCCTCCTTCGTGTGTATTGATATTATTAACGTAAGAAAAAATATTCTCTGAGTAAGATGTATTGTATATTAAAGCAACTTCTACAGGAACACCTCCTTTTTCACCTTCAATATGAATTACATCTCCTATTATTGGTTCTCTAGATGAGTCCAAAAACTGAACAAATTCTTTTAATCCATCCTTAGATAAAAAAGTTTCTTTTATTGTTTCTCCTTTTTCGTCTAGATTTCTTTTATCTTCTATTGTTAAGGTAAGTCCTTTGTTAAGAAAAGAAAGCTCTCTTAATCTTGTCGATAAAGTTTCATAGTTATATGTTCTTTCACTAAATATAGTGTCATCTGGAATAAAAGTAACTGTTGTTCCTATTTTATCAGAAGTTCCTGTTTCTTTTACTGGATATACCGGCTTTCCTTTTTCATACTCTTGCATGTATGATTTACCATCTCTAAAAACTTCTGCTTTCAAATGATTAGACAATGCATTTACACACGAAACACCAACTCCATGAAGCCCTCCAGACACTTTGTAAGTATCTTTATCAAACTTCCCTCCTGCACCAATTTTAGTCATTACAACTTCCAAAGCCGAAACTCCTTCTTTTTTGTGCATTCCTGTAGGAATTCCCCTACCATTATCCTCTACCGATACAGAGTTATCTTCATTAATTATTACATGAATAGTATCACAATAACCAGCCATTGCTTCGTCAATAGAGTTATCTACAACTTCATATACTAAATGGTGTAATCCTCTTAATCCTACATCTCCAATATACATGGAAGGTCTTAACCTCACGTGCTCCATTCCTTCTAGAGCTTGTATATTATCTGCTGAGTAATTTCCTTTATTTTCTTCGCTCATAATTGAGTTTCTATGTGTTTTAAACTATAAAGAACAAATATAACTATTTTGGCTCTTTAATACAATGAAAAGAAACGGACTTTTCAACAATAAAACCCTATATTTTCAGGGCTTTTGTTGATAAATTATTATTCTAAAATTATCTATAATTTATTAAGATAATTTTAGAATAATAATCGAATAAATTATTTACGAAATGTATCTATGTGTCTTTCTGTTTTTGAAGCATGCATGTCGGCAATAGTAACCAATATTCCTGTTTCTTCTACATCTCCAAAATCCGAGTTAGATGCAGTACCAAAAGTTTTCATAGTATCAGATAAGTTCATGTAAGAATTAATTAAAGGAGGAATTCTTTCTTCTAATTCTTTTAATTTCACACCTAAAAACTTGTGTCCTTCTTTGTAATTTAGGCCTTCAAGTTCGGACAAAAAATCATCTGTATTGGTTGTAATCCCCAAAGCAAAAATAGGAGTTACCAACTTATCTTTATCAGGGAAATAATAATCCATAAAGGATAATAAAATATCCCTAGCGTTTTTATTATAATGAGTATACATGGTTACTTTTCCAAAAAAATACTGGACTTTAGGATTTAAAACAATAAGTGCTCCCAATCCATCCCATAGATTATCTAAGGTAAATAATCCTTTTCTATTTGTTGCTGAAGGCTGGTAATCTGGCTGTACCCATGACCTTCCAAGTTCAATAGTGGTAGGCAAGTAATCGTCTGTAAATTCTTTGGATAAATTGAAGTAATGTTTTGTAGAGATGTCAATTTTGGATAAATCTCCTTTTAATTTAAAACAATTAAAAAATCTATATCCTCCAAGAATTTCTTCATCTTCTGGCGACCAAACTATCAGTTGGTCATAGTTTAATTCACAAGTATCCAACACGTCAATATCAACTTCATTACCCGTTCCTCCTCCTGAAGAAGCAAATGTAACTTCTCTTAATCTCCCTACCTCCAACATTACATTTGGAGAATCATGATGATTTATTATATAAATTTCATTATTCCCTTTGTTCGTATTTCTTACAAATTTATCTTTTGAAAGTTCATTCTTTATTAACTCTCTTTCAATTTTAGGAATGGTATAATCTAAATTCATGGTTGAAAATAAGAATTATTACAATTTAAATGGGCAAATTATAAGATAAATCTTTTATGAAGTTTGCTAATTCTTTATCATTTTTAGAGCTATCAAGAGTTTCAGGAGAAATTGGCTCCCCAATAAAAAGGTTCATTGTTTTGTTTTTTTGTTTAAATAATTGATCTGCTAAATATAACATTTCAATATTTGCTTTTATCCCAACCATTTCTCGAAGTCTTGAAAGACGGTAAAAGAAATTAGTTAACTCCCCATCAATATGAACTGGAATAATTTTTTTATTGTGTTTTTTTGCTCTGGTAACAAATGTTTTCTTCCAGTCCAAATCAATCACTTTCCCCTTTTTTTTCCTACTCACGAGTCCTGCTGGAAACAAAAAAACTGCCTTATCCGAAGCAAATAAATCATTCACTTTTTGTAACGATTCTTTTGCATTATTAGAGTGTTTGTCTACTCCAACAAACATTCCTTTTAGGTTTTTTAAGTTAAGAAGTAAGTCATTAACAATGAAATTAATGTCATCTCTAATTGGAGAGATTTTAGACACTATAGCCATTGCGTCCATCCCTCCTAATGGATGGTTAGAAACGAAAATAACTCCTTCATTAGTAGGTATATTTTTTAGGCCATGAGCCACAACATTAATGTTAAACCTTTTTATAATATCGATACAAAAATCTGCCCCAAACACTTCTTTATTTTCTAATAAGATTTGATTAATCTCTTTTTGATGAAGAATTTTTTTTAAATAATTAATAATGAAGCTGGGTAAACGTTTTAAAAGTTTAGGATTTTTACTCGCAATTAATTTTTCTACATCTATAAACTTTTCATCCATGAGTTAAAATTAATAATTAATATGCTCTTATACTATCAATATAAAAATCTTTCACAGGCCAATCGTATTTATCAGTTTTCAATTTAGAAATTTTAGACAAAGTGCTAAAGCCAGAAATCAATTCTCCAAAAACGGTATAATCTCCATCTAAATGTGGAGCACCTCCTTTATTAGTATATATTTCTTTCTGTTTATTTGTAAATTTTTTTCCTTCCTTTTCTTTTGATTTAAAATAAGAAGAGTTCATTTTTCTACCCTCTATTATATAAAAATTTATTGCACTGGATTTTTTGCCAAATCTTTGTTCTTCTGTTGAAACCGCCATGGCTAATGCTCCTTTTTTATGAAATCTTGAAGAAGATATTTCATTTGGAATCCAATAAGTTCCTATTTCATTCATCTTTGAATTTATTTCAAAATTATCGGAATTTCCACCTTGAATCATAAAATTATTTATTATTCTGTAAAACAAAGTGTTATCATAAAACTTTCTTTTAGACAACAATACAAAATTTGCTCTGTGAAGGGGGGAGCTATTGTATAACGTAAATTTAAGTTTACCAAATTTAGTAAACATTACAACTATATTTTCTGGATTATTCTTTCCAAACTCAGTTAATTTTTGTTCTACATTGCTATTTGTAATCAAGGATTTTACTAATTTATCAATAATAATATCTGTAGAGTCTATTTCTTTAAATAGAGATGATTCATTAGCATACAGTTCTTTTTCAATATTTTTTTCAACTAATTGAGTGCAAGAAATTGAAATAACCGTTAAAGAAAACAAGTAAAATATAAGGGATTTTTGAAAAATCATGAGACAAAATATTTATTCAAAAAAAATGGCAAGCTACTCATATCGCACCGCTACAACCACCTACCCTTGCTCCGTTCCCGATCTGGGGGATTTAGTAGGAGCTGGTCGTATGAGACTTGCCATTGCAAATATACAACTTGCCTAATATAATCCAAATTAACAGCATTACTTTTTCTGAAAAATTAATCTTTTTTTAATTTAAAATTTTGCTTGAGGTTTTAAGTAAGATATTTGTTAATAAAAACAAATATTAATGTTATTTTTAACATCAATAAATAAGCAACCATTTAATTACTTGGTTCGTTTTTTATAAAAGAAAAAAAAGATATTATATTACTATGAAAAAGAAGCTATTACCCCTATTGGTTATTTTATTTATCGGATTAAATTCTTACTCTTCTCACTATGCAGGAGGTAATATCTATTACGATTGTTTAGGAAACAACCAATATAGATTTTGGGCAGAACTTACATTTGATTGTGGAGGAGCTGGAGCACCAACTAGTGTTACATTGACAACATCTAATTCTTGTGGTTTAACTAACCCAACAATTACTTTAGCTCAAGTTGGTACGCTTACAAAAAATGTGTCACAAGTTTGTTTTAAGGATAGTTTAAATACAAGGTGTGTTGGAGCAGGTAATACACTTCAAGGAAGAAGAAGGTTCATTTACAATGCTGTAATAACACTTGCCCCATGTAATACTTGGACTTTTGGAGCAGGTGGTTGTTGTAGAAATGGAGGTGCTGGAGGGGTTGTAAATATGCCAGCTGGTAACCTTTGGTTAGCAACTACTATGAATAGCGCAACTGATACTTGTAATAATTCTGTGAGATATACTGGAGTTCAAAACCCTTATGTTTGTATTGGTTCACCAGCAAGTTATAACTTTGGTGCTTTTGATCCAGATGGTGATAGTCTTGCTTATTCATTAATACCTGGAATGACAGCAGCAGGTACAAATTCTACCTATACTGCTCCATATACTGCTCAAAATCCAATAAATGGAATTCTTTTGGATAGTGCCACTGGGACAATAACTTTTTTACCTAATGCTCTAGGTTCTTTTGTGGTTGTTATAAAAGTTGAAGAATACGATTCTATAGGAAGACTAGTTGGAACTACAATGAGAGATATTCAGGTTGTTGTTTATAACTGTGCTGCAAATATTGCTCCCGACCCAACTCCTAGTTTTCTTACTAATTTAGTAGGGCAGGGTGTTATTGCTGGGCCTAAAAAATTAGAAGTTTGTGAAGGAGATACATTTTGTGTCGATTTTTCTATTATTGACTCAAATGCATTAGATACCCTTTCTCTTTCGAGTTCAAATCTTTCTTCTGTTTTACCCGGAGCTACTTTATCTTATTCAGGAATAAATCCTATTGTGGGTACAATTTGTTGGACTGTTCCAACAAATGCCCCTGCAATAAATGCAATAAGTCTATCAGTAGATGATGGTGTATGTCCAATTCCTGCAACAGCTTCATTTAGTATTATTATCGAAGTAATAAAGAGTACTTATGTTTCTCCAGATGTAACTATTTGTTTGGGAGATAGCACGAGCCTTTTCGCTAGCGGAGGAAATACGTTTACATGGACAAGTATTGCTGGTCCAGCTATTATTGTTGGGACAAATTTTGATTGTGACACTTGTAATCCAGCCCAATCCAAACCAAGTGCAACAACAACTTATGAAGTTATGAGTGATTTATCAGGTGGATGTAAAAATAAAGATACTGTAACAGTAACTGTTGCATCTAACTTTACATATAGCTTATCTCAGTCTTCTGGTGCCAGTTGTAAATTAGATCCTATTCAATTTAACATTACACCTATTACACCTGGAACTTATTCTTACTCTTGGTATCCAGCTTCAATGCTATCGGCAACAAATATTCCTAATCCTACCTTAAATCCAACTCAATCAGGATTATTTAATTATAGAATTACTGCAGTTAACGCTCAAGGTTGTACAAAAATTGATACAATTAGTGTTTTTGTTTCTAATGGAGTAAAACCAGATGCTCAAGCTTTCACTGATAAAGACACTGTACATTGTAATGATATGGCTAATCTCAGGTCTTGGGTAGATACAGCAGCTTCACAAAGTAATTTGGAAGATGATTTTGATAACCCTCTTAGTCCTTTTGCATTTTTAAATTTAATATCTGGAGGTTCTATTGGTACTGGTTGTGGTGCAAATTCTGCTCCAAATTCATTAAACTTTAATGGAGGTGGGACAAGAGTTGTACAAACTTCTTCTCTATCAATAGCAAATTGTACACAAATTGACTATGCAATTCGTTTAGGTAATCCTGCTTCAGGGTTTGCTTGTGATAATGTGGAAAATACAGATCCTGTTTTATTTCAATACTCTACAAATGGAGGAACTTCTTGGATTACTATTAGAAACCATAACTATTTAGGTTGGATTGTAAATACTGGATGGCAATCATTTACCTCCTTAATGCCTGCAGGTATAACAAATGCAATATTTAGATGGCATCAACCAAGTCATGGAGGTTCAGGACAAGATAATTGGGCAATAGATGATGTTAAAATATTATGTACTTCATTAAATAATTATTCTTACACATGGTCACCTACTGCTAGTTTAGGTACACCAAATTTACCTAATACAACTGCTCAACCAAGTGTTGGTACAAGTTATCAATTAATTGTAACTGATACTACAGGAGGATGTTCTGACACAGCTTATGTATATGTTGAATCTGAAACAGACTTCCCTGTAATTGATATCTCAGTAGATACTTCAAATGGTTGCGAACCAGTAACAGTTACTTTTACTAATAATACTGACCCTGCAACTATAGGTACAATTGAATGGGATTTCGGAGATGGAACTACAAGTACTTCACTCGTAAATCCAATTATACATACTTATGCAACCAATGGATTATATAGTGTGAATGTGAAAATCACTTCTCCTAATGGATGTGTATCTGATACTACTTACACTAATTTAATAGATGTATATGATATACCTGTTGCATTTTTTGATGCAAATCCTCAGCCTACAAACATCTCGAATCCAAATATTTCATTTTATGATCTGTCAAGTAGTTTTGTAAATCAATGGTTATGGGATTTTGGAATAAATCTTCCTGGTTTTCCAACAACTTTAACTACTCAGAATCCAACAATTAAATATCCTGATAATGCAAGTGGCGTTTATCCAGTAACATTAATTGTTATCTCACAAGAAGGATGTGCAGATACTATTTCAAAGAATATTATAATTGAAGGACTATACACTTTGTATTTACCAACCTCATTTACTCCTAATGCAGATGGACTTAATGATATATTTGGAGTTAGTGGTGAGAAAATTGATCCTACTGATTTTAAATTTATGATTTTTGATAGATGGGGTGAATTATTATTTGTTACTACTAATCCTGCAGACAGTTGGAATGGAAAACTAAACAATGTTGGAGAAATCTTACAAGAAGGTGTTTATGTATGGAGGGTAATGGCAAAAGATGGTAATACAGGAGATTTACATGAATATATTGGAAATGTTACTATGCTAAAAAAAGTGGTAAATGAATAAAAAACACTAAACTAGTTTTAAAGTGAATCCAAAATTGGATTCACTTTTTTTTTGCAGAAAAATTAATGTCTATTCAAAGTATATGAAGAAATTATTCAATTTAAAACATTTTAAAGGGGATTTATTTGGTGGATTAACCGCCGGAATTGTCTCACTTCCCCTGATAAAGTTAATTTTCCTCAAGAATTAAAGGAAGAAGTTTATATAAAACACATAAATGGGCCGCTTTTCTTTGGTTCTACTAGTAATATTCAAGAATTAGCAAAATCAATTCCTGAAACATCATCATTAGTGGTAATACGTGCTAAAAGAATGAATTACATTGACCAATCTGGGTTGTATGCTTTAGAAGATATTTTAGTAGATTTAGCAAAAAAAAAAAATGCTTTGGTTAATATTCCAAATCAGCCCCTATTAATGATGGAAAGAATAGGTATTATTACTGATTTAGTACCTATATCAATGATATTTGATGATTTTAAAGAATGTACCAATTGGATTCAGAAAAATGTGAAAGTTATTATTTCATAGAATAAGATCTATTATTTAGACGTAAACCTTTCTTTTTTCAATTTGCTCAGAGCCTCTGGTGTAATTCCAAGATAGGAAGCAATCATTTTTTGAGGAACCCTTTGTACAATATCTGGATAAGTTTCTACAAAGTGTTCGTAACGTTCTATGGCGGTAGAGCTCATTAACATTATTACTCTTTTCTGTAGGACTGCCAATCTTTTAAACAGTTTATCTTTATGGCTTTCTGGATTATTAGTCTTTTCTAACACTCTTATTTCTGTATCCTCTAAGGCGTCAATAAATAAATCAGCTGGTTTTCCATAAGGAATACTATCAGCAATCATCCAATCTTCTGGTGCAAACAAAAATATATGTTCTTTTCCCTTTTCATCAATTGAATAGCTTCGCAACAATCCCTTTATTACAGTATATGATTTTGTATTCAAATCTCCTTTCCTTTGAATTATTTCTCCTTTTTTGACTGTAATTCGCTTCAAGTAATAAATGGTTTTTTGATTTATTCAAATTTAGCAAAAAAAATCTTCCTTGATTAGGTATAATCAAGGAAGATTAACGATTTGATTAAAATTAGTTCCTCTTAAATTCCTTTTTCTTTTTATTAATTGCCTTTTGTATTATTCTTTGTTCTGGAGTTAAAACTGCCATCTTTTGTGCTTTAAACTTCTTTTTGGCTACTTTCCTATCATTTTTAGACATTAATTTAGAATTAGTTACTTTCTTTTCAGCTTTTATTTTTTTTAGAGCAGCTTTTTGTGTTTTTGTTAAGTTTAATGCTTTCTTATCTTTTTTTAATTCCTGTTTTTCTGTTACAGAAAGTTTTGGTTTATCTTCATTCTTCTCCTGAGAAAAAGATATTGTTGACATTGTCAATAAAGTTGCTAATATTATAAGTGTCTTTTTCATATTTATTTAAATTTATGTTATTATCTACTATAGACGATTTCGTGTTTTAAATCCTTCTAAAGTAACTAATAATATATCGAGTTTCTATTAAGAAAAATAATTCATCAATTATTTTTTTTATGAAAAGATATTAATAGAAGATTTCCATCATTGTTGATTCCAATAGATTTTTTTTTAATTTACAGTTTTAAATTTAATTGAACGCTTGCGTCTTATTTTTTTTGCAAAAAAAAGACCTTCTTTTCAGAAAGTCTTTTTAAAATTAAGGGTGGATGACGGGATTCGAACCCGCGACCCCCGGTACCACAAACCAGTGCTCTAACCAACTGAGCTACAACCACCATTTTTTCGGTCTGCAAATATAGATAAATATTATTTAATCCAAAATAAACATTTAGTTTTTTTATATATAATAATTTGTAATTTTGGCATGCTTTATGAATGGGAGTTATTGTATTGTTTATATAAGCAACTCAATGGTCATTGAATCGTAATTATGTTGTACAGTTTTAAGAAAAAAGAAAACACTAGGATGAAAATATATTTAATTAGTTTGCTATTAACATTAGTTGGGATTACTTCAATTGCTCAACAAACTTATACTATATCAGTAAAAATAGAGGGATTAAAAGACTCCCTTGCTTTTTTAGGAACATACACTGGGAAAAATTTATTTGTTTATGACACAGCTGTAGTTAAGTCAGATGGAAGCTTTATGTTTACCAATACTGATATGCCACATGGTGTATACTCTATTATTCCAACTATAAAGCCATTTAGCAACTTTGATATTTTGGTGAATGAAAAAAATATTGTAATGAAAACTAAAATGCCTGATTTGGTTTCTAATCTAAAAATTAAAAAATCAAATGAAAATAAAATTTTTTATGAGTATATCAATTTTTTGAAAGCCAATACAACTAAAAAGACTCCTATTATAGAAAAAAGAAGAATTGCTAAAGATTCTAACAACATGAAATTAGTAACTCAATTAGAAAAAGAAATAATAAAAATTGATCAATCAGTTTTAGATTATCAGAAAAAAATAGCAAATGATAAATCTGATATGTTAGTTGGAAAATTAATTAAAATGTCGGTGCAAATTGATATACCAAAGATACCTAAAGACATGAAAGATAGTAATACCTATAAAATGAATTACTATATCAATAACTACTGGAATAATGTAGATTTATCAGATGATAGGCTAGGAAAATCAGCCTTATTTTATAATCAAATGGATAATTACTTTATGAAGGTAATTCCTCAAATTCCTGATACTGTTATTAAGCATATTGATATATTCTTAAATAAATTGAAACCAAATGGATTTATGATGAAATCTGCTATTGAGTTTCTCGCTTATTCTCATGCAAAAACTAAATTAATGGGAATGGATGCAATCTATGTACATGTAGCTGATAATTATATTCTTAACGGAAAAAGCGAATGGATTCAGAAAGATCAAATAGCTAAATTAAAAACAAAAGTTGATAAGCTAAGACCTACATTGATTGGGAAAATTGCTCCAAATTTAATCCTTGCAGATTCTACTGAAGTAAATTGGATTGCTCTTGATAAAGTAAAAAGTGATTTCACTTTATTGATTTTCTGGAATGACGATTGTGGACATTGTAAAAAAGAAATTCCCAAATATAAAAAACTGTATGACAGTATAAAAAAATATACAGACATTAGCTTTGAAGTATATGCTGTAGGAACTTCTATTGAAAATGAAGGTTGGAGAAAATTTATACTAGAACAAGATTTAAATTGGATTAATGTTTCAGATTTTCAAGAAATTAGAAACAACCCTAATAAATTTATAAGAGAAAGAAAAACGACAATAAATAGTATTAATTACAGAAATACTTATGATATTTTTATTACTCCAATTGGATATTTATTAGATAAAGACAAAAAAATATTAATAAAACAGTTTGACTCGAAACAATTAAGCCAGATATTACCAATATTAGCAGAAAGTAATAAAGAAAAGAAGTAATAAAGTGAGTTTTTAAAAGGTCCTTTTTTTATCTTTGAGTAATTCAATTCAAAGATAAAAAAATGCTAAACGAAATTACTTTAGGAATACCAACAGAATTACCTTCAATAAAGGAATATGACACCTCTATAAGTCATGCTCCAAAAAGAAAAGACATCTTATCTGATGAAGAGAAAAAACTGGCTCTTAAAAATGCTTTAAGGTATTTTCCTAAGTCCTTCCACTCTACTCTTATTAAAGAATTTAAAGAAGAACTGAAAGTTTATGGAAGAATTTATATGCATAGATTTCGTCCTGATTACAAAATGTATGCTCGTCCAATAGATGAATACCCTGCAAAATCAAAACAAGCTGCTTCTATTATGTTAAT